>Ga0070667_100004067_pt1 | contig 12365 bp, 8 predicted proteins | sample KBSS33metaG_FD_64659 | JGI IMG/M metagenome (GOLD analysis project Ga0070667, IMG submission 64659) | Switchgrass rhizosphere microbial communities from Kellogg Biological Station, Michigan, USA - KBS S3-3 metaG | ecosystem: Host-associated > Plants > Roots > Rhizosphere > Soil ...
CGCACCAGACGATCCGGTGGAGGAACAGTGGGTGCGGCGCCACGTGCCGGTGCCGCACCGCGTGCAGGCGCAGGGGCCGCTCCACGAGCCGGAGCGTTGGGGGTTAACAGGCTGCCGGCGTCTCCAAACGCTCCGAAGTCCACATCCTGCGCGTAGGCTTGCGTGGCGAACACAATCAAGGCCAGTACACTCAGATGTCGATTCATAACCTCTCCCGATGCTTAAAATCTGGAATTCAGCGTGAACCGGATATCTCTTCCCGGCTGGTAGCTCGTCGGTTGACCAAACAGCGGGGATGTTATCACGCCACTGTAGCCATTCATTCTCGAGTTGTTCAGCAGGTTATTCACACTGACGTTCAGCGTCGTCTGGGGATGCAGCAGCGTGGGCTGTTGTGTCGTCGATGTTGGAGCATCCGGTCGTCCCGCCAGAAGCCCGGGCTGCGCGCTCACCTGCGCAATCAACTGTTGAATCGCCGCAGCCGGCAGTCCGGCTGCCATCGCCGATTGAATCAGAGAATCCAATGCGGCATTGGTGCCTGTCGCAGCAGCAGCAGGCCCTGAAGCCGTTGCGGGGGCCGGCTTCTTCTTACGGAAGCTCAGCTGGGGGCTGTTGTAGTTCAGGTTAACGGTGTAAACACTGGGACCTCGGAGCGAATTGCGCGGAATTCCAGCCGGCCGATCGTTGATGTTCTGATCGAAATTATCGTCCCTGCCGGAGGTGATGCTGTAGGAGCGGCCGGAATTCGCATTGATATTAAAGTTAAACGTGCCGATCCATGGAGGCCTCACGGAAAACTGGGTCTGAAATCGCTGACGCTGGTCGTTTCGTGCCCAATCGGATCGTATGTCGTATGGGTTCTGAACCTGATTATCGTCCGCTGCCCACGTCAGGCCGTATTGGACCAGTCCCGAAAGCTGAGTCTTCAGATATTTTTTCGTGGAGGGAAACTGTACGGTGACATTCAAATTTTTCGAAAGAGAATTTGCAGTCGGTTCGAACTGGTTCAATCGGCTGACGATTGGAAAGTACGGCCGCAGCAGATCGATCTGGTCCTGTGTGATGAAAGGATCCAGCGGCGTGCCTGGATACGGCGCGTTGATGTTGCGATTCCGGAGCTGGTGCACGCCGCGGTTGATATTAAAAGAAGGTGAAACTCTCCAGCCTTTCTTCAGCGTCTGGTTCAACGCCAACTGCATATTGATGTTGTAGGGAGACACCATATCCTTGACTCGCGTCTGAAACGAACTGTTCACACCGATCGCGGTTGCCTCCAGAAGCGAAGGAGTGGGATCCGGATAGGACGGGTTCGATATCACCGTGTTGAACTGCTTCGTCGTGCCGTTTCCACGCAGCAACTGTTCATAGGAGCCTATGGAAAAGCCGATATTGGGATAGGACAGCCGCGCGCCGATGCTGATGATGCTGTTTTTCTTGATCTGGGCCTGATACTGCATGGTGGGACCAATGTTGTTGTAGTCCTTCAAGTGCGTCTGAATCGTGTACTGGGCTCCCATGTTCAGGCTCATCGTCGATTTGATGCGATAGGTCGCCTGTATCGATGCATTCCCATCGGTCTGGCTGACGGAAGCCGCAGGATTTCCGGACGTCTGTGTGAATGTCAGCGCATTTCCGGCCTCGTAGTCCTCCAGGCTGGAGAACGTATAGGTCCCAAGGTAATTGCTCACCGTGACGTTGTAATTGGATTGATGGTTCCCGTTAATGGCGAACTGCACATTCCATTTCGTATTGGGCGTCCATCGCAGAATCTCAGTGATGTTGTAGTTGGTATTGCGCGACGAACTCAGGTTCTGCGCACCACCGCCGTTAAATGCATCCAGCACATTGATCGCGATTCCGGTGGTCAGCGGGTTTGTCCCGGACTTGTTGTGATTGACCCGAAACTGAAACGTATTCGTCATTTTCGACGATATGGTGAGGTTGTCGGAAACCTGGATATTCCAGCCCTGGTTGCTGCTGTTGTACCCGCGTTCCGGCAGCGTGAATCCTCCAATTCCTCCGTTCGGACTCCTGTTCCGGTTGAAGTTGAAGCTGTCGAGAAGAGTGTGTTTGGAGGTCAGGTACCAGTTCTGCGAAACGCTGATGAAATCGTACGTCGACGGGCTCACGACTGTAGCGTTGACAGGACCGGCCGGCGTCACGGCCTTGATGGAGCTGCTGGAGGATTCGGATTGCTCCTTGGATACATTGAAAGTCATTCCCAGCTTTCCCTTGATCACCGGACCGTTGTAACCCAGTGAAACAACCGATCGATGGGTTTGGGGCTTGTTAATGGAACCGGGAGTGGCGGCATTCAGGGCCGAGTTCTTGTACTGGAAACTGAGATTGCCGGCCCATCGCGTCGGTCCGGGCTGTTTGGAGATGATCGTGATGCGCGGGCCCGTGCCGTTGGCGTTGAAGGAATTGGGCTCGATGACGATCCGCGCAATCTGGTCGCGCGTGGGAAGGCGGCCTCCTTCAAACCCGTCGATGATGAGTTGAGCGTTGCCCTCTCCGCCAGCCAGGGCCTGAAGATACGCGAGGAGGGACTCTTCATCGTCCGGCAGGGCGTCGAGTTTCTCGCCAGTAAGCGTTGTGGCATCCAGGCTCTGGGAGGCATCCACAACGGGCTGATCCACATTCTCGGTGACATTCACAATCGACGTGATCCCCTCCACCGACAATGTCACGGCCAGTGCCGGCGTATTGGGAGCCACACGCACGGTCCGCACATTCGTCTGGAAATCCGGGGCTATCACGGCAAACTGATACTCGCCTGCAGGAAGATCCAGCGAGAACTCTCCTTCCGCATTGGTCTTGGTCGCCTTGACGACGCTTCCCAGCCGAAGAGCCGAGACGTCGACTCCAGGCATCACCGCTCCGGAAGGATCCTTGATGACGCCCCGCAATCTCGGAGATGGGGCGGGTGTCTGGGAAGCTGGACGGGGCGTCACCACAGCCTGTCCTGCCTCCGCAGAAGCGGACGACAGCAACGTCACCAACACCACAAATCCGACGCCAAATGCGATGGATTTCAAATTTCGCATGGGAGTACCCCTGAGATCAGCATGTGCAAACATCGTACAGACGCTCTATCCGTGCATCTGGTTCACAAGGCAGTACGCTAAATCGGTTAAATAGTTTCTAAAAAAAGTGGTCTGCCGGGTCTGGCCCCCGTTTGTCATTCATCAATTCCTATTTTTTATTTTGGTTAAAGGGAGGCATTTGACATACCGAACACTTGTACGGTATACCTTTCCTTACTCCGATGGTTTCGCCAGCTCTTCGCGCTCAGTTGGAATCCTCTTTCGGTGGACGGATCACCACGCCTTTCACCGATCCGGGCCGGCGTGTGGGCGAAACCGTTTCCACGGGAATCGCTGCACTTGATGCGCGAATCGGAGGCTTGCTTCGCGGCGCCATCACGGAAATTTACGGTGGGGCGTCTTCCGGCAAGACCAGCATGATGCTGTCGATCCTGGCAGCGGCAATGGACCGCGATGAAGCCTGCGCCCTGGTCGATGGCCATGACTCCTTCTCTCCCGGGATCCACTCGGGGAAATTCCTCTGGGTTCGCTGTCACAACCTGACCCAGGCATTGAAATCCACCGATCTGCTGTTACAGGGCGGAGGATTCGGTGTCGTCGCGCTCGATGTCAGCGACCTGGACGGGAAAGCATTGCAGGAGGTGCCGTTATCCACATGGTTCCGTTTTCAACGTTCGATTGAAAAAACCCCGACCATCCTGACCATCGTCAGCGGGATGGGAATCGCCAAAACCTGTGCATCGCTGGCAATACGCGCCGCATCGGACTTCGAATTTGAAGACCGGCTGCTGGCGCACTCCGTCACGAGGGCCGAAATCGTCCGGTTGCGTTCCAGCGCCGGATTTCAACCTGGCTTTAAAAATGTTTGCTTCAATTTTTATCCCTCATTTTCCCGTTCAATCGCTCGTCCGTAACGAACCGGAACTGTCGGGCAAGGCGATCGCTGTCGTTCACAGCGATGCCGGCGATCCCGCGCTCCAGAAGGTGGTGGAGGCAAACGTCGCGGCAATACGAGCGGGAGTCGAACCGGGAATGACCCGGCTACGGCTTCAGCATTTTCCTGAAGTCACGATCCGGCAGCGATCCGTCGCGCAGGAAAACTCGGCACACGCGGCGTTGCTCGATTGTGCCGGCGGATTTTCGCCACGAGTGGAAGATACCGCGCATGACTCCGTGCTGATGGATCTGGAAGGGCTCGAGCGGCTCTTCGGTTCCTATGCGGAGATTGCCGCTCACATTTACGACCAGGCCATTCTCATCGGACTGCAGCCCCAGGTGGCGGTTGCGTCAAATCCCGATGCCGCCATCTGCGCGTCGCGAGGATTTCAGGGAACACGCGTGATCCCATGCGGCATGGAACGCAGGCAACTCGCATCGATTCCATTGACCTTGCTCACAGCGGAACCGCCGTTTCTCGAGACCATGAATCGATGGGGCCTGCATACGTTTGGAGATTTCGCCGCATTGCCGCCGGTAAAAATATCCGAACGGCTCGGCCAGGATGGCGTCCGGCTGCACACCTGCGCACGCGGCACGTCGATGCGACCATTGGATCCGCACAAGGAACCGTTGCGCTTTGAAGAAACGATGGAACTGGACGACGCCATCGCGATGCTCGAACCGCTGAGGTTTATTCTTAAGCGCCTGGTCGATCAGATCTGCCATCGATTGCGCATGCGCCATCGCGCCACGCATGAAGTCCACGTGCGCCTGAACGCGTATGAGCGCGTGCTGCAGTTGCCAATGCCCGTATGCGATTCGAAGATGCTCGTGGAACTGTTGATGCTCGATCTGGAGTCGCATCCGCCGAAGGCTGCCGTGACGAAGGTCTCGGTGGAAGCGATCCCGGCGAAGCCTCGATCGGTACAGAACGGATTGTTTGTGCCGCTCTCGCCGGAACCGGAAAAGCTGGAAGTGACGCTGGCCCGCATTGCGCACGTGGTCGGGAAGGGCAATGTCGGATCGCCGGAAGTGCTGGATACGCATCGTCCGGATGCATTTCGCGTGAGCCGATTCGATTCGATGAAGCCGGCAGCGGCCACGGCTTCGTCTTTTCCGTCTCTGGCATTGCGGCGGTTTCGTCCTCCACTGGAAGCGACAGTGAAGTCGCGCAACGGTGCGCCGTGGTGGATTGCGTTCCAGGGATTTTTCGGGCCGATCACGACGGCGAGCGGGCCGTGGAAATCTTCCGGCGAGTGGTGGCAGCAGGATCACTGGGCACGCGAGGAATGGGATGTCCGGGTGAGGACAGAAAAAGGATTGCTACTGTTTCGGATTTACTGCGACCCCAACAACGGATGCTGGTTCGCGGAGGGGGTGTATGACTGAATTGGGAATCGGAGTAAATAAATTGGAGGAAAGGGAAAGTCCCCTCCTGAGTCAGGAGGGGTGGCGCGAAGCGCCCGGGTGGTTCCAAAGCGGCAACCTTGCATGTTGGCGGCTTAGGAACCACCCCTCGCACGACCTTCGGTCGTGCTGCCCTCCTGACTCAGGAGGGCAGTTCTTCCCGCTTTTCCCGATCACACACATTTCCAAATTCATTCGTACTTTCTATGCTCCCCTACATTGAACTTCACGCCTCTTCCGCATTCAGTTTCCTCGACGGGGCTTCCCTGCCCGAAGAGCTCGCGCACATCGGCGCGCAACTGGGAATGCCCGCCATGGCCCTGCTCGATCGAGACGGCGTTTATGGCGGACCGCAATTTCACAAAGCGGCGACAAAAATCGGCATCCATCCGCACATCGGCGCAGAACTGACATCCACCGACGGCAGCTGTTATCCCCTCCTGGCTGAATCCCGTCGCGGCTACCAAAACCTCTGCCGCCTCACCACGCGCATGAAAATGCGTGCAACAAAAGGCGGCGGCGCAATCGAAGAGCGCGAGCTTGAAGAATTCGCCGATGGCCTCATCTTCATGACCGGCGGCGAGCACGGCCCGCTTACTGCAGCGCTCCACCGCGGCGGACTCCCCGAAGCCCGGCAGACGCTGGATCGCCTCGTGCACATTTTCGGGCATGGCAATATCTACATCGAACTGCAGCGTCACTTCGACCGCGACGAAGAAGCCATCAATCACCGCGCCATCGATCTGGCACAGGAGTTCCATCTTCCTCTTCTCGCCACCAACGGTGTGCGTCACGCCACGCGCGAATCGCGCGAGATACTCGACGTGTTCACCTGCCTGCGCCATCACCGGACGCTGGAGACCGCCGGGCGTCTGCTCACCCGCAATGCCGAGCGGCACTTGAAATCGCCGAAGGAAATGATGGAGCTATTCCGCGATCTGCCCGAAGCCATCGACAACACCAGCGTGCTCTCCTCACGACTTGCTTTCACGTTGAAAGATCTCGGATACGAGTTTCCTCCTTATCCCGTGCCGGCCGGCGAAACCATGACGTCCTATCTTCGCAAGCTCGCCGAAGCCGGTTCGTTGCGGCGCTTCCAGCCCTACGGCGAACAGGAACGGAAGCAAATTGAACGCGAGCTTCGGCTGATTGAGAAGCTGAAACTCGAGGGTTATTTCCTGATCGTCTGGGACATCGTCCAGTTCTGCCGCGCGAACGACATTCTCGTGCAGGGCCGCGGTTCGGCTGCCAACAGCGCAGTCTGTTACGTGCTGGGAATCACGGCTGTCGATCCGGTAAAGATGAAACTCCTCTTCGAACGCTTTCTATCCGAAGAACGAGGCGAGTGGCCGGACATCGATCTGGATCTGCCCAGCGGAGACAAGCGCGAACGCGCGATCCAGTACGTCTACGAACGTTATGGAAAACTCGGCGCGGCGATGACGGCCAATGTCATCACGTATCGCGGAAGGTCTGCGGCACGCGAGGTGGGAAAGGTTCTGGGTTTCGATTTCGACATGCTGGAGAAGCTGACGAAGCTGGTCAGCTCCTGGGGATTTCAGGACTCGGAAGATACATTGGCGGTAAATTTTCGCGATGCCGGGTTCGACGTGCGTCATCCCCGCATCGGCAAATTTTTGTCGCTGTGCATGGGACTGCAGGAACTGCCGCGACATCTGGGACAGCACTCCGGCGGCATGGTGATCTGCCAGGGACAGCTCGATTCTGTGGTTCCACTCGAACCGGCATCGATGCCGAACCGCACGGTGGTTCAATGGGACAAGGACAGCTGCGCCGACATGGGAATCATCAAGGTCGATTTGCTCGGTCTTGGAATGATGGCCGTGCTCGAGGATTCCATCGAGTTGATCCATGATCACTACCACGAAGACGTCGATCTGGCGCATCTTCCGGAAGACGACGAGATCGTTTACGCGGCCCTCCAGCAGGCCGACACGGTCGGCATGTTTCAAATCGAAAGCCGCGCGCAGATGTCGTTCCTGCCGCGCATGCAGCCGAAAACGTTTTACGACATCGTCGTGCAGGTGGCCATCATCCGGCCCGGGCCGATTGTCGGCGACATGGTTCATCCATTTTTGAAGCGCCGTCAAAAGCGCGAGAAGGTGGAGTATGCGCATCCCGCACTCCAGCCGGTGCTGGAGCGCACGCTCGGCGTGCCGCTGTTTCAGGAACAACTGCTGAGCATGGCCATCATCACCGCGGGATTCACCGGAGGCGAAGGCGAGGAACTGCGCCGGGCGTTTGGCTTCAAACGTTCGGAAAAGCGCATGAAAGAAATCGAAGTGAAACTGCGCGACGGCATGACGCGCAACGGGATTGGACCTGCCGCTCAGGATCAGATTGTCCGGTCGATCACGTCGTTTGCACTGTATGGATTTCCCGAATCGCACGCAATCAGCTTCGCGCTGATTGCCTATGCCAGCGCGTATCTGAAGTGTCATTACCTGCCGGCCTTCACGGCCGCGATGCTGAACAATCAGCCCATGGGGTTTTACAATCCGGCGACGCTGGTCAAGGATGCGCAGCGTCATGGACTGCGAATCAAACCCATCGATGTGACAACGTCCGACTGGAAGTGCACGCTCGATAATCTCACGCTGCGGCTCGGTCTTCGTTACGCGCGCGGCCTGCGGCAGTCTGCCGGCGAAGCTCTGGTTCGCGAACGTGCGCGTGCGCCATTCGCATCCGTGGAGGATCTGGCGCGGCGAGTTCCCGAGCTTCAAAAAAGCGAACTCGTCCTGCTGGCGGAAATTGGTGCGTTGAATTTTTTGAATTCGCAAAACCGCATGCATCGGCGGGACGCGCTGTGGCAGGTGGAGCGGGCGGCGCGGCATTCGGGACCGTTACTTGAGGAAATCGAGACTGCGGATGACGCATCCCCACTCCAGATCATGACAACGGAAGAACGCATCGTTGCGGACATGAACCTCACGGGGTTGACCGTCGGACCACATCCGATGAGTTATTGTCGCGACCGCATGAATGCGCTCGGAGTCCAGCGTGCGGTGGATCTCGGCAGGATTCGGCACGGGCAGATGGTGCGCATTGCCGGCTGCGTGATAGCGCGGCAACGTCCGGGTACGGCAAACGGGTTTGTGTTTCTCAGTCTTGAGGACGAGACCGGCATTGCGAATGCGATACTCACGCCGGATATTTTCAGGCAGTACCGCCAGACAGTCATTGATGGACGGTTCTTATTGCTGGATGGGCGGCTGCAGAATGTCGATAACGTGGTATCCGTGAAAGTTTCCGCGGCGAGAATCATCGATGTGACCGCGGCGATGGCCGTATCCCACGATTTTCATTGAGGAAGAAAATAAACGGGAGGAGAGGAGAGGAACTGCCCTCCTGAGTCAGGAGGGGAAAGCGCGCGAAGCGCGCTGGGGTGGTTCCGAAGCCGAAGTATTTCGTGATGGGAACCACCCCTCACATGACCTACGGTCGTGCTGCCCTCCTGACTCAGGAGGGCAGCTTTTCACTTATCGTACGGTTCCGCCCCACTTGAATTCGGGCGTATTCCCCACAGCCGGACGCGTCACGGAACGGATCAGCACTTTATGTTCTTCCGTATCGCGAGAAGGAGCGCCATCGATGATGACTTTGTCTCCGACCTTCAGCGTGAACTTCGTGACGCCACCCTCGGAAAGCTGAGTCACGCCGCCCCATTCACCGCCCCAGCGGGAAGGCTTGCCGTCTTTGCCAATTACTTCGATATTGATAAAGGAATGGGGATTTCGAATATCGAACTGAACCACCTTTCCTTCAAGCGTGACGGTCTTATCCTCGATATAACTCCCGGCAAACGAGTGATGGGCGAATGCCGTCACACCAAACACAAGAATTGCCGAAAACGTCAGAACAAACAACCTGGACTTCATATCGCTCCTCCTTACGAGAGTGGGTATCTATATACTGCATGAGAACTTTAGGTGCCTAAGCATAACCTTTCGACGGCCCAAATTCTCTGAATACTTCCTGAAGATTTTGTCATATTTCATGAGAATTTAAGGTGCATCCCTGCAACCCATAAACCTAAGATGTAGGCGATTTCCTGGAGAAACCTATGACCATAGCCGGGATTGCAGTTTTCCTGTTGCTCGCACAGAACGTCACTCCGCAACAACCCGCAGCCCCAGTCGCACCGGCTTCGATCGAAGGCGTCGTGGTCAAGGCAGCGACGGGCGAGTTTCTTTCCAAAGTCACCGTCGCCGTCACGGAAGTTCGAAGCTCGAATGCCTCCGCCGCGAATATTCCGTTTGCTGTTGACCCAAACTCCCCGGAATTTGCACTCGTGGTGTCATCGATCAATCAAAGAAACACCAGTCCGACTCAAGTCGCAACGACAGCATCGGATGGAAAGTTCCTGTTTGAAAATCTGAAGCCGGGGACGTATTCCATCAAGGCGACGCTCGGCGGTTACTCGCCTGCGGAATACGGACAGCGCGGACCGAATGGCCGCGGAATGAACATTACCCTGAAGGCGGGACAAAAGATCCAGGGCATCTCGCTGACCATGACGCCTGGGGGAACCATATTGGGGCGAGTGACCGACGCCAATGGAGATCCTCTGAGCCGAGCCCTGATTCAGGCACAGAAGCTCATCTATCAGGAAAGAGGCCGCTCGCTGGTTACCGTTCAGGCCATGTATACAGACGATCGCGGGGACTATCGTCTATTCTGGTTACCTGCGGGGCAGTACTACATTAGTGCGACTCCATCCGACGACCGAATGCGCACGATGACGGCCATGCTACCGTCCCCCAACGGGACGACCACGACAGTGTCGCCGCTGACTTCCAACACGGTGCTCAGCGCTGTCCGGGATATGGGTACTGGTCTCATCTACGGCATTCCGTCCGGATTAAAAGTGAATAGCCAAAGCCTTTCGAATGGTGACGTGATCGAAGAAGCCGCAGTGCCAGTGTTCTATCCGTCAGCCTCGGAGCAATCCACGGCGACTTCCGTCGAGGTTCGGCCTGGATCCATCATCAGTGGAATCGACATCACGACGAAGCCCTCTCGCGTATACCGAATCCGGGGCAGGATCATCAGCAGCTCCGGTCGCCCGATATCTGCAGCGGACATCGTTCTCGTTCCACGGAATGGACAGGTCGCGGCGCAATCGTCTCACGTGCCGCAGTCACCCAACAATTCGGGGTTTGAAATCGCAGGAGTTCTTCCGGGTTCGTACTATCTCCTTGTCACCGGTATGGAAGCTCCTGGAATGCCGGCCGTTGGCCTGGCATCCGTCGAGGTTCAGGCTTCAAGCGTTGAAAACGTCATCATCACAGTATCGCCGCCATTTTCAATCCAGGGACATATTTCCAGAGGAAGCACCATTTCCACCGCAGCGACGAGCCCTCAAAATTATATTGTTCGACTGGAACCTAAACTGAGCGGACTACCGAGTCCGCTGGTTTTGGGGACAAGTCTTCCGGTGAGGCAAGACAACTTCACACTTCCCATATCGGTGGCAGCGGACTTCCGAGTCACCGTTGCAACGCCGGTAAACACGTATGTAGAGTCCATTCGCTTTGGCGGGCAGGATGTTCTTCGTGACGGACTTCATATCGACGGCGCCACCAGCGAAACACTGGAGATCGTTGTCAGCCCCAACGCCGGGCGGCTCGAAGGAAACGTTTCGCTCGACAGACAAAAATTTGCGAATGCAACCGTGGTGCTGGTTCCGTCCCCCTCACTCCGTCAGCAGACGAACCTGTATCAAACGACGCAGACCAACGCGGAGGGCCACTTCACCTTCGAAAACGTTCCACCTGGAAGCTACAAAGTGTTTGCATGGGAAGATGTTGAGCCACTGGCATGGTTCGATGGGGAATTCATGCGGAGCTTCGAAAACCGAGGCACGGAAGTTCTCATCCGCGAGTCTGCAAAAGAGAGTATTGAAACGACGCTGATTCCCCGATGAACACGCTGCGTATTGCACTCGCCGTTCTTGCGCTCCTTCAATCTCGGACGCCAGGCGCAGTCCAGGGAATTATTCTGAAGCATGGAAGCGGAGAGCCGATAGCCGGCGCCCGCGTGGAACTGATTCGAACGGACGGCACGACACCGCAAAGCTATTCCAGCGTCTCCGCGCCAGACGGCACATTCACAATCCAGAATGCCCGCCCTGGCGAGTATCGACTTGCGGCATCGCGCACGGGATATCTTCGCCGGGAATTTGGACAGCGAAGCCGGGACGGATTTGGGCTGGTCCTGAATCTCGACGGGAGTCGCGCGATTCAAAATCTCGATATCGAGCTACGGCCGTCGGCGGCGATCTCCGGGCGAGTGACCGATATAGAGGGAAGTTCTGTGACGGGCGCCGAAGTGAGGGCGCTGGTTCCGGCGTATTTGAATGGGCAGCGGGTACTGAGGGCCGTGCAATCGACGATTACCAATGATCTGGGCGAATACCGTTTGTTTGGACTGCCGGCTGGCCAGTACTACATCAGCGCCGCTTCAAACCTGGGGGACTTTCCATTAAACATACTCATCGCGAATCCGTCGCCGACAGTTCCGACCTCGAACTCGCCCGGACAACGCGCTACCTTCTACTACCCCAGCACGCCGGACTCCCGAACAGCGACACCGATTGACCTCACCAGTGGCGGAGATTTCGGCGGTGTGAATATTACGATCGTTCCGTTCAAGCCTCACCACATCCGGGGAAACGTCCCCGGTGGGATGGCGCGGGTGACGCTCGTCTCGAACGATCCCGGCATGGTACCGTCCTCGCGCAGCGTGGACGCCAGCGGCGGCCCTTTCGACTTCGCAAATATTGCGTCCGGCGAATACACGCTGGTCGCAAGATCCGGTGAGCTGCTGGGAACGGCGTCCGTAAGCGTCGGCGATGGCGATCTGGATAATGTCACGGTGGGAATGAGCCCCACGGTGCCGGTGCCAACCCGCGTATCGTTTGCCGATCGCACGCCTGGAGAAGTTGATCCC
>Ga0070667_100004071_pt1 | contig 12361 bp, 17 predicted proteins | sample KBSS33metaG_FD_64659 | JGI IMG/M metagenome (GOLD analysis project Ga0070667, IMG submission 64659) | Switchgrass rhizosphere microbial communities from Kellogg Biological Station, Michigan, USA - KBS S3-3 metaG | ecosystem: Host-associated > Plants > Roots > Rhizosphere > Soil ...
GATTAAGGGCGAGATCGAGAACACCGACTCGGACTTCGATCGCGAGAAGCTCCAGGAGCGGCTCGCGAAGCTCTCCGGCGGCGTCGCGGTCGTCAAGGTCGGCGCAGCCACCGAGACCGAGATGAAGGAGACGAAGCACCGCGTCGAGGACGCACTCCAGGCGGCTCGCGCCGCGCTCGAGGAGGGTGTCGTCCCGGGCGGCGGTGTCGCGCTTCTGAACGCGGCGGATGCGGTCAAGGAGGCACTCCTCGCCGGGCTCGAGTCCGACGAGCGCACAGGTGCCCAGATCATCATCAAGTCGCTTGAGGAGCCGCTTCGCCAGCTCGCGACGAACGCGGGCCTCGAGGGCTCCGTCGTCGTCCAGCAGGTGCGCTCGGCGAAGCCGGGCGAGGGCCTGAACGTCGACACGGGCGAGGTGACCGACCTCGTGAAGGCCGGCATCACTGACCCGACGATGGTCACGCGCTCCGCGCTCCAGAACGCGGCATCGATCGCGAAGAACATCCTCACCACCGAGGCGATCGTCGCCGAGGCCCCGGAGAAGAACACCGGCGGCGGTATGGGCGGCGGCATGCCGGACATGGGCGGGATGATGTAGGGAGCCCTCCGGGCTCTGGTTCTCTCGACGCGGGCGGCCTTTGGCCGCCCGCGTCGTTTCTGCGATAGGTTGGCCCGATCGGCAACACGGACGTCCCTCTCCACGCCCTTACGGCCGTGCAGCAGACGCTCCTCGGGGACGCCGCCGAGCACGCTCGCGTCGGGATCCTCGTATGGAACGCGGAGCTCCGCTACATCGCGGTCAACCCCGAGGCCTGCCGCCTGATCGGCGTCGACCGGACGGCCCTCCTCGGCGCCGTCGTCGGCGAGCAGAACCAGACGGGTGCGGCGGCGGCGATCGAGTCCGTCCTCGGCCAGGTGCCGGCCAGCGGGCGGCTGACGACGCGAGCCGGCCTCGAGCTCGACTGGATGGTGTTCGCGACGACCGCGGCAGGGTTGCCGCATCTGCTCGGGATCATGTGGGAGGCCCGGACCCCACACCCCCCTGAAACAGGAAGAGCCGCGGGCGGGGCGGCTCTTCCGGGACGATGAGGAGGGTTCAGTCCAGCCATCGTCCGCACGCCGCGGCGACGCGATCCCTCGAACGAGGGATCAATCAGAACTCGTACCGCTGCTCGCGGAAGGGGTCGGCGTCGTTGTGGTAGCCGTACCGCTCCCAGAAGCCCTTCCGGTCGACGCTCGTGAGCTCGATGCCCCGCAGCCACTTGGCGCTCTTCCAGAAGTACTTGCCGGGGATCACGAGGCGGAGCGGGTAGCCGTGCTCCGGGGTCAAGGGCGCGCCGTCGCCGTGCGTCGCGAGCAACGCGTCGTCGTGCGTGAGGGACGAGAGCGGGACGTTCGCGGTGAAGTCGTGCTCCGCGTGGGCGATCGCAAACCGCGCCGTCGCCTTCGGGCGCGCGAGCTCGAGCACCGCGCGCGGATGGATGCCCTCGAAGCAGAGGTCGAAGCGCGACCAGCGCGTGACGCAGTGGATGTCCTGGACGTTCGAGGTGCGCGGGAGCGCGTTCAGCTCCTCCCAGGAGAGCTCGAGCTCCCGCTCGACCTCGCCGAACACGCGAAACGTCCACGTCGAGAGGTCGCGGTACGCCGCGACGGAGCCCGCATGGAGCACCGGCCACTTCTCGGTGAGGTACTGGCCCGGCGGGAGCCGCGCCGGGTCGTAGCCCGCCTGCTCCACCTTGCGCTCCGCCCGCGACCTGAACACGATCTCTAGTCTAGGTTTGGTGTCGAGCGTTACGCCGTCGGTCGCGAGCAGGGCGAGGGGATACGTGCGCGTCCGGGGGCCGGGCGCGGTGGAGTACCTCGGCCGGATGCTCTCGAACGAGGTCCCGGCGGAGGGTGAGTCGGCGGACGCGCTGCTGCTCACCCCGAAGGCGCGCGTGATCGCGCCGCTCCTCGTCTGGCGCGCCGGCGACGACGACGTTCTACTGCTGACCGAGCCGGAGCTCGCGGCCGTCGTCGCCGAGCAGCTGCTTCGGGCGCGCTTCGCCGCCAAGTGCGAGATCGCGGTCGAGGCGCACACGTCGCACGTCGTCTTCGGCTCCGCACTGTCGGGGGGCATCCCGACCCGCGACTACGGGTGCGAAGCCTACGAGGTGCTCGACGCGGGGCTCGAGCCGACGCTGGGCGAGGACGAGCTCGAGCGGCTGCGGATCGAGGCGGCTACGCCGCGGTTCGGCCGCGAGATCGACGACCGCGTCCTGCCCGCCGAGGCGGGGCTCGAGGAGCGCGCGATCTCGTTCACGAAGGGCTGCTACCCCGGCCAGGAGCCCGTCGCGCGGCAGCACCATCGAGGCAAGGTGAACAGGCTCCTCCGCGTCCTCGACGTGGCCGGCCGCCCGGCGCCCGAGGAGCCCGTGATGCTCGCGGGCAAGGACGTCGGCCGGATCACGAGCGCAGTCGACGGGCTCGCGCTCGCCTACGTGCGCGTCGAGGTTCCCGGCGACGCCGTGCTCGAGGTCGCCGGCGCCCCGGCCCGGCTACACTGACGCCCTTCGCGCGCCCGTAGCTCAGGGGATAGAGCGCTGCCCTGCGGAGGCAGAGGTCGCATGTTCGAATCATGCCGGGCGCATGGCCAGCGTCGCGAGTACCGCGAACGACCGCTCAACCGGCGGCGCCCTTCGCGGACTCGACGAAGCGGCGCGCGGCGTTCGCGGTCTCGACGCGGTAGCGGAGTACGAGCGCACGGCTGCCGGACGCCTGCCGCAGCTGCTGCTCGAGGCCCGCCGCGAGCCCGGCGACGACCGCGAGCTGAGCGTCGAGCAGCGCCCGTGTGTCGACGCCCGATCGCTCGGAGAAGACGAGCTTCAGAAGCAGGTCGGGGCGGAGCTCGCGGATGTGCTCCACCGGTGCGGCGAGCCAGCGAGCGAGTGCCGCCCGGCCCTCGGCGGTCGGGCGGTGGATCGTCCGGCTCGGGCCCCGCGCGCTCGCCGCGGCGCCCGTGTTCTCGATCAGGCCGCGTTCCTCGAGGATGCCGAGCGCGCGATACACGAGCGGCCGGGTGAGCGACCAGACCGCACCGATCTCTCCTTCGCGCGCGAGCTCCCCCGCGAGCGCCCACCCGTGACTCGGGGTCTCGCAGAGAAGCGCGAGCACCGACCACTCGCCGGCGCTCAGCGGCCGCTCCACGGTCACCGGCGCAGGGTAAACGACGCGCCTGCCGCCCGCGGGTTGTCGAGTAGTCAACATTCGACTAGCATCGACACGATGACCTCGCGACTCAACGCGTACACGGCCCACACCTCGTAGATGCGGACGAAAACCCTTCACCTCTCGGCTCTGCTCGGCGTCCTCTGCACGGCGGCGGTCGCACTCGCCGCCGGTAGCGCGTCGGGTCGTCCCGTGCGCGCGTACGCGACGATCACGGTCTACGCGGCTTCGTCGCTCACCGACGCCTTCCCGGCAATCGATCCCTCGGAGAAATACTCGTTCGCAGGCTCGAAGGCGCTCGCGACGCAGATCGCCAACGGTGCGCCCGCCGACGTCTTCGCCTCCGCGAACACGGCGATCCCGGCGCAGCTGTACGCGAAGGGTCTCGTCGGCAAGCCCGTGAACTTCACCCGGAACGCCCTCGTCCTCGTCGTTCCGAGGGCGAATCTAGCCGGGATCCACAGCGTCTACGACCTGGTGAAGACCGGAGTGAAGGTCGATATCGCCAACTCCGCGGTCCCGGTCGGGAGCTACACGCTCCAGATCCTCGAGAACCTGAACCTCACGACCCAGGTGCTGGCGAATGTCGTCAGCCAGGAGACGGATGTCCGCGAGGTGCTCGCAAAGGTCGCGCTCGGCCAGGCGGACGCGGGCTTCGTCTACGCGACCGACGCGCAGACGGTGCTCGGCAAGGTGGCGGTGATCAAGCTCCCCGCCTGGGCGCAGCCGAAGGTCACGTACGCGATGGCGATCGTGGCGAGGAGCCCGAACCAGGCGGCGGCCCGGGCGTTCGTCGCCAGGGTGCTGAGCAAGGCCGGCCAGGCGCGGCTCCTGAAATACGGCTTCCTGCCGCTCGTGAAGCCCGCCGCCCAGCTCGTGCCGAAGATCGTCAAGCCGGCCACGAGCCCATAGCTGCCGGCGGCTGGCAGCGGACGGCACGGAAGGCGCTGCTCGGGCTTGCGCTCTTCCTGGCCGTCGCGCTCGTCTTCGGGTTCTTCCTGCTCCCGCTCGTCGCGCTCTTCACGCGGCAGTCGCCAGGGGAGCTCGCCCACCAGCTCACGAACCCGGTCGTCACCGACGCCCTCGTCGTCAGCGCCAAGACGAGCGCTGTGGCGCAGCTCCTCGTGCTCCTGCTCGGCACCCCGACGGCGTACCTGGTCGCGACTCGCCGGTTCGTCGGGCGGTCGCTGGTCGTCACGCTCGTCGAGGTGCCGCTCGTCCTCCCACCCGCGGTTGCCGGAAGCGGCTTGCTCGTCGCGTTCGGGCGGATCGGCGTGCTCGGGTCGACGTTCGGCGCCCTCGGGATCGACATCGCGTTCAACCAGGCCGCGGTGGTGCTCGCGGTCGCGTTCGTCGCCGGCCCGCTGTACGTCCGCCAGGCGATCGCCTCGTTCGAGGCCGTCGACCCGAGCCTCGTCGCCGCCTCGCGCACTCTCGGCGCCGGGCCGGTCCGCACGTTCTTCCGCGTCGCCCTGCCCCTCGCGGGCGGGGGACTCGCGGCCGGTGGCGCGCTCTCGCTCGCCCGTGGCCTCGGAGAGTTCGGCGCCACGATCATGTTCGCCGGGAGCCTGCAGGGCGTCACACAGACGCTGCCGCTGGCGATCTACGCGGAGTTCGACCGGGACTTCGACGTCGCGGTGACGATCAGCGCCCTCTTCGTCATCATCACCGCGGCCATTCTCCTGTCCCTCAAGCTGACGTCACTGTGGCCGACCTCGCAGCGCAGTTCACGCTTCCTCTTCGCTCGTTCGACCTAGAGCTCGCGCTCCAGGTCGAGGGGACGGTCGCACTCGTCGGCCCCTCGGGCGCGGGCAAGTCGTCGGTCCTGCATGCGATCGCGGGTCTCGCCCGTCCCGCATCGGGCCGCATCGCGGTCGGGTACGAGGTGTGGTTCGACTCCGCGCGCCGGATCTTCCTGCAGCCGGACGAACGCTCGGTGGGGCTCGTGTTCCAGGAGTACGCCCTCTTCCCGCACATGAGCGTGCGGGCGAACATCGCGTACGGCAGCCGTACGAGCCCCGACGAGCAGCTCGAGCGATTCGGGATCGCGCACCTCGCGGGCGCGCGCCCGGGCGAGCTCTCGGGCGGGGAGCGCCAGCGGGTCGCGCTCGCGCGTGCCCTGGCGCGAAAGCCTCGCGTCCTCCTGCTCGACGAGCCGCTCTCGGCGCTCGACACGCACACGAAGACGACCATCCGCGCCGAGCTCCACGAGCTCCTCGCCGGGCTCGAGATGCCCGTGCTCCTCGTCACGCACGACTTCGAGGACGCCGCCGCGCTCGCCGGCCACGTCAGCGTGATCGTCGACGGGCGGCTCCGCCAGTCCGGGACGCCCGGAGAGCTCGTCGCCGCCCCCGCCGACGCGTTCGTCGCCTCCTTCACGGGCGCCAACCTCCTTCACGGCCGGGCGGAGCCCTCGGCGGACGATCCTGGCCGCGTCCGTCTCGACGACGGCTCGACCGTGAGGACGGCCGAGCCCGCCCACGGCGAGGTGGTGCTCGCCGTCTACCCGTGGGACGTCACCGTCGCCGTGACGCCGCCGGACGGCTCGGCCCAGAACGTCGTCCACGCGCCGATCCGCAGCATCACGGCGCTCGGCAATCGCGCCCGGGTGACGATGGGCCCGGTCAGCGCCGAGATCACCTCCGAGTCGCTCGACCGCCTCGGTCTCACGACGGGCCAGGTCGTCTTCGCGTCGTTCAAGGCGACGGCGACGCGGCTCGTCTCCGAATCGCCTGGTCCATAAGCAGGACCGTCCGACCGTAGGCGGAAACTCTCCGATGCATGGCAATCGCAGGACTCGTGATCGTCGCAGTCCTTCTCGGCCTCGCCGTCCTCGTCTGCCCCCGTCGTCTCGAGCTGGGAGGCGGGCTGTTGGCGCTCCTGATCTCCGGAGCGGGGGTCGTCGCCAAGGGCGCGGCGTTCGGGCTCACGCTCGGGGCGCTCATCGTCGTCTCCGTCGCGATCCTCCGCTCGATGGCGGATACCTCGCACGCTCTCCGCGAGCCGCGGCGCCAGCTGCTCGCAGAGCGCCGCCGTCGCGAGCGCGCCCGGCAGCGGCAGGAGCGGCTGCGCCCCTACTCGCCCGCGCAGGATCGCCCGCTCGCGGCCGACACGGACCGCCGGGCGGCGTAGTCCTACTCGCCGGGCGTATGCGTGTACGCGAGCAGCGGCACGCGCCAGTCCACCGACTCGACCTGGGCGATCCGCTTGGAGAAGCGCCATCGGCCGTCGGCACATCTCGCGAGGGTGTCGGTATAGCGCCCGAACACCCAGACGCACGGCCGATCCTCGAAATCGACGAGAACGGCGAAGTACGAGGTCGAGCGCGCAGTGTCCCCGTCGACGTCGATGAGCGGCTCGAGGATGAGGTGCTTGGAATGCCGTGCAGGGGGCCGCGCGAAGCGCTTCGCGAAGTCGGTCAGCGCCTCGCGGCCCTGGAGGACACGGGTCGTGCCGCCGGTGCTGTCGCGGGAGTCGAAGATGCCGTCCTCGGTGAAGCAGTTCGCCCACGCCTCGTCGCCGCCGTGATCGATCGCCGGCGGGTACGCGTGGAGGTTGCGGAGGATCGCGCGCTCGTCCTCGAGCAGCGCCAGCCGCTGCTCGACCGCCTCGATCGTCGCGGTATCCATCAGGACGAACGTACCGCGGCGTTGCGTTACGCGTCAATCGGGGCGTAAAGTCGACGGAGATGTCCCACCCCGACACGGCCGGGCAACCGGCCGAGACCCCGGCCGAAACCGCCGTCCCGCCCCCGGGCGAGTCGCGGCGCGAGCGGTTCGGCCGCCACTCACACCGCACACGGCTCTATCTCACGGCCGCAGTGCTCGTCGCGTGCCTCGTTCTCATCGTCGTCCTCGTCGTGCAGAACACGCGGCAGGTCCGAGTCGGCTGGGTCTTCGGCCACAGCACCATCTCGCTCGTCTACCTCGTCCTCTTCGCGACCGTGCTCGGCTGGATCCTCGGCGTCGCGACGAGCATCGCGTTCCGGCGGCGCACGCGCGTCCGGCGGGGTCGCTAACCCCCTCTACCATCGGCGGCCCGTGCCGCTGCATCTCACCGAAGCGGACGTCACCGCCCTGCTCGATCCGGCAGGCGCGTTTGCCTCCGTCGAGGAGTCCCTGCTCCGACTGGCCGGGGGCAAGGTGGTCGAGCTCCCGCGGCAGCGGCTCGCGGCCGGCGACGGCATCGTCGCCGCGATGATCGCTGCGGACCCTGAGCTCGGACTTGCGAGCGTGAAGACGTATGCCTGGACGCCCGCCGGGTCGGGTTTCGTCCTCGTGCTCTACGACCTCGAGTCGGGCGACGTTCGAGCCGTGATCGAGGCCGACGTCCTCGGGAGGCTGCGGACGGCGGCCGCGTCGGCCGTGGCCGCCTCGCGCCTCGCGCGGCCCGACGCGAAGTCCCTGGGAGTGATCGGCTGCGGGCGTCAGGGCGCGGCACACGTCGCGGCGCTACGCCGGGCCGTCCCCGGCCTGGAGAGCGTGGTCGCCTACTGCCGGAACCGCGACGAGCTCGAGCGGTTCTGTGTCGAGCACGACTGCGCGCCCGCGGAGTCGCACGGTGCCGCCGGCGGCTGCGACGTCGTCGTGACCGCGACGACGTCGGTCGATCCGGTCCTCCGTGGCGACTGGCTCGTCCCCGGCGCGCTCGTCTGCGCGGTCGGCGCGAACAACCTCGCCGCACGCGAGCTCGACAACGCCGTGCTCGAGCAGGCGTCGTTCGTCTGCACCGACTCGCGAGAGCAGGCGCGCCTCGAGGCCGGCGATCTGGTCGAGCCCGTCGAGCGGGGCGTCCTCGACTGGCTCGAGGTGCACGAGCTCCACGAGGTCGTCGGCGGCACGGTGCAGGGCCGCGCCTCCGACGAGGACGTCGTCGTCTTCAAGTCGAACGGCGTCCCGTCCTGGGATCTCGCCGTGGCCGCGCGCGTCGTCGAGCTCGCCCGCGCCGCGAGCGCAGGACGCGAGCTCTAGGACTTCGGGCTGCGTGCCTCGGCGACGATCTGATCGCCGAGCGCACGGATCACCTCGGGCCGGTCGAGCACCCGGTTGACCTGCTCCGGCGTGAGGCGGTTCGTGACGTAGTGGTCCTCGAGGATCTCGTTCACCGTCCGTCCCCGGCGATGCTCCCGGATGACGTACGTCGCGATGTTCGACTCCTTGCCGGAGCTCGTCCCGAGGAACGAGAAGGCGCCCATGATCGACTCGCGGAGACCCACACCGCGATTCTATGCGGGCCAGTTCAAGTTTGCGTCCGGAATCGGATCGCCGTGCGGATCGTGGGTCGGATGGCCGAGTGCGAGGTCGATCCGCTCCTCCAGCTCCTCGGAGATGACGTGCTCGAGCCGGTCGGCCTCCGCGTGGACGGAATCGACGTGTAGGCCGAGCGTCTCGGCGAGGAACAGCTCGAGCAGCCGGTGGTGCCGGATCACCTCGAGCGCGACCCGCTCACCCGCCGCGGTCAGGTGCGCGCCGCGGTACGGCTCGTGCTCGAGCAGATCGAGCGCCGCCAGCTTCTTCACCATCGCCGACGCGGAGGCGGGAGAGACCGACTGGTGGCGGGCCAGCGCCCCGATCGTCACGCGGCCGTGCTCCGCCTCGAGCTTGTAGATGCCCTTGAGGTAGTCCTGGATCGACTCCGACAAGCCCACCTTGGTCATGGCGGGAGGGTAACGTCCGCGGCCGTGACGGTACGCGTCGGCTTCTCGGCAGACCCAGACGACGCGTTCATGGTGTGGGCGCTCGAAGCAGGGAGGGTCGACACCCGCGGGCTCGAGCTCGAGCCGGTCGTCTCCGACATCCAGACGCTCAACGAATGGGCGCTCGAAGGCCGGCTCGAGGCGACGCCGTTCTCGTCCGCCGCCTACCCGCTCGCCGCCGGCCATTACCGGCTGCTTCCGCACGGGGCCTCGTTCGGCGAGGGGTACGGCCCGCTCGTCGTGGCCCGCGACGAGCTCACGCTCGACGAGCTTCGCTCGGTCGAGATCGCCATCCCGGGACGGCTCACGACGGCGTTCCTCGGCCTGCGGCTCGCGCTCGGGACCGATGCGCTGACGGTGCGCGAGCTGCCGTTCGACGCGATCCTCGACGAGGTCGTCTCGGGCCGGGTCGCCGCGGGGCTCATCATCCACGAGGGCCAGCTCACGTACCGCGACGCCGGCCTGGTGAAGCTTCTCGACACGGGCGAGTGGTGGCAGGCCGAGACCGGTCTGCCGTTGCCGCTGAGCCTCATCGGCATCCGTCGCGACGTCGAGCGCGCCGCCGACCTCTCGGCGGTGCTCCGCGAGGCGATCGACGTCGGTCTAGCGAACCGCGAGGAGGCGATGGCGTTCGCGGCGGGCTTCGGCCGCGGCGTCGACACCGAGACGGCCGACGAGTTCGTCGCGATGTACGTGAACGACCTGACGCTCGACATGGGCGACCGCGGCCGCGCCGGCGTCGCAGAGGTGCTGCGCCGGGTCGGCTCGCCGGTCGTACCGGAGTACGTCTGAGCCCCGACCGGGTCCTGGAGCGCCTCGAGCGCGTCTACGCGATCTCGCCGGGACGGCCCGGCTACTCGCCGGAGGAGGATGCCGCCCACGAGCTCGCCGCCGGCTGGATGCGCGAGGCCGGGCTCGAGGTCTCGCGCGACGACGCCGGGAATCTCTTCGGCCGCCGTGGCGAGGCCCGTGTCTGGAGCGGCTCCCACCTCGACTCCGTGCCGAACGGCGGGCGCTTCGACGGCGTGCTCGGCGTCGTCGCCGCGATCGAGGCCGCCGAGCGTCTACCGGAGGCGCCTCTCGCCACCGTCGTCTTCCGCGCCGAGGAGAACGGGATGATCGGCAGCCAGGCGCTGCGCGAGCGGCCCGAGGCGTTCGTCGAGCTCCACTGCGAGCAGGGTCCGGTGCTCGAACGCCTGGGGGCAGCGCTCGGAGTGGTGTCGGCGATCGTCGGCCAGACGCGCGGCACGGTCGTCTTCGACGGTCGCGCCGACCACGCCGGCACGGCGCCGATGGAGGGGCGTGAGGACGCGCTCGTCGCGGCTGCCCGATTCGTCCTCCACGTGCGCGCGTGTGCCGTCGGCGAGGCACGGGCGACCGTCGGGCAGGTCGAGGTCGAGCCGGGCACCGTCAACGTCGTCCCGGCGCGCGTCGCCGTCTCGGTCGACGCCCGCGCCCCGACGGCGGCCGAGCTCGACGCGCTCGTCGAGTCGATCGGGTTCCAGCCGTCATGGCGGATCGAGCCCGCGGCGATGTCGGGGGCCCCGCTCGCTGCTGTCGAGGCTTCGCTGCCGGAGGCGCCGAGGCTCGTCTCGGGCGCGGGGCACGACGCGCACGTGCTCGCTGCCGCCGGCGTGCCCACCGCGATGATCTTCGTGCGCAGCCTCAACGGTGGCGCGAGCCACTCGCCCCGCGAGCTCAGCTCGCCCGAGGACGTCGCCGCAGGCGTCGATGCGCTGACGACCGTGCTCTCGCGGCTCGTGTGATCATCTAGTTAGGGTCAGCGGGTGGAGCGCGAGGTGATGACGTGGGACGACCTCGGCACCGGCTCGCGTGCGCTCGCAGAGGTCGTCGCCGCGGACGGATACCGCCCCGAGATCGTGCTTGCGATCGCCCGCGGAGGACTGCTCGTCGCGGGAGCGCTCGGCTACGCGCTCGGCGTCAAGAACACGTTCACGATGAACGTCGAGTTCTACACCGGGGTCGACGAGCGGCTCGCGCTCCCGATGCTCCTGCCGCCCGTCCCCGACCTGGTCGACTTCGCGGAGACCCGTGTGCTCGTCGCGGACGACGTCGCCGACACGGGTGCGACGCTCAAGCTCGTGAAGGAGTTCTGCGCGGGGAAGGTGGCCGAGGTCCGCTGCGCGGTTCTCTACGAGAAGCCGCGGTCCGAGATCCACTGCGAGTACGTCTGGCGCCGCACCGGTAGCTGGATCACCTTCCCGTGGAGCGCGGACGACCCCGTCACGACGCGATGACGCGCACGGTCACGGCGAGCTCCTCCTTCGCGTTCCCGCGATAGACCCCGCGAGTCGGCGGTACGTCCGCGTAGTCGCGGCCGACGCCGACGCGGACGTAGTGCTCGTCCTGCTCGCGCCTGTGTGTCGGGTCGAGGGAGATCCAGCCGTCCTCCTCCGAAAAGGCGTCGACCCATGCGTGCGACGCCGCCTGCGCGCCCGCTGCGTCCGGGTCGAAGAGGTAGCCGCTGACGTAGCGGGCCGGGATCCCCTCCGTCCGGCAGAGACCGATCAGGATGTGCGCGAAGTCCTGGCAGACACCGCGGCCGAGCTCGAGCGCCTCGAGCCCTGTCGTGTGCACGTCCGTCGCGCCGGTCTCGTACGTCAGCGCTTCGGCGACCGCGTCCGAGAGGGCGTGGGCGCGCTCGCGTGTCGACACGCCGTTCGGGGGCGGGGCGCCGAGGGCGGCGGAGTCGACCGCGGGCGCGTAGCTCGTCGGCTCGAGGTAGTCGTGGCGCTCGAGCAGGCTGAGGCGCCCGTCGCTCTCGAACCGGGCCGGGGTGTAGACGCCGCTCGCGGTGGTGACCACGAGCCGGTCGTGCGGCTCGAGCACGTCGAAGTGCCGCACCTCGTTGCCGAAATGGTCGATGTAGCTGAGCACGCGCACATGGGTCGGCGACACGTCGATCCGGAACGCCGACCGGCGCTGGCCGCCCGACTCCTGCGGGGTGAGCCGCAGCTCGGTGTAGGCGTCCGTGATCGGCTCGTCGTACGAGAACGTCGTCACATGCTCGACCTGGAGCCACATCGTCACTGCTGCTGGGCTGCCTGCGCCATCGGCGCCGACACGATCGTGTGGGTCGTGAAGAACGCATGGGCGATCTCGTCGCCGGCGGCAGCGATGCCGGCGACGACGCGCTCGAGGAGCTCGCGCAGCGCCGTGCCACTGTGCGGCGAGAGCTCGAACAGCTCGAGCTCCGCGAGGAGCCGTGTGAGCATCCGCGTCGGCGGGTCGCCGCGCTCTGCGATCGTCGTCACGGCGTCGCGCGCCGCGAGCACGCAGGAGCGCACGCTGCGCGGGAAGCTCTCCTCGAGCACGAGGAAGGCTGTCACCGAGTCGTGCTCGAAGCGTGCGCCCGGATGGCGGCGAAACGCCTCGAAGGCGCCGCACGAGCGGAGCAGGGCGCCGAGCCGCGGCTCGGTGTCGGCGCCGAGCTCGACG
>Ga0070667_100004077_pt1 | contig 12356 bp, 9 predicted proteins | sample KBSS33metaG_FD_64659 | JGI IMG/M metagenome (GOLD analysis project Ga0070667, IMG submission 64659) | Switchgrass rhizosphere microbial communities from Kellogg Biological Station, Michigan, USA - KBS S3-3 metaG | ecosystem: Host-associated > Plants > Roots > Rhizosphere > Soil ...
CTGGAGGCCAATGCCGGAAAGATGAATGCATTTGATCCATACGGGCAGGTGACCATGGGTGAATACCTTGGCTACACCCAGCATGTGTTGTTGAAAGATACAGATCAGATGAGCATGGCGGTGGCACTGGAAATCAGGGAGCCTTTTTTTGATCATGACCTGGTTGAATACGTAACCGGTTTGCCGGATGCGGTTAAAGGAACGGCTTACCCCAAACAGCTGCTGGTAGAATCATTGCAGCCACTCGTGCCCGAGGAAATTGTTTTCAGGAAGAAACAGGGTTTTGTGCTTCCGTATGATGTTTGGATGCGAAACGAGCTTAAAGATTTCTGCGCAGCAAAAATTAAGCAATTGGCCGCCAGATCTTATTTCAACGGGCGAAAGCTTACTGCCTACTGGCAGAATTTTGTTCAGGGAAAAGCTGATATACGCTGGGCAGATATCTGGATATTCATTGTGCTGGAACATTGGCTGGAAAAAAATAATATTTCAACGGACTGATATATGCGCACTGCTTTAATAATTATTGTTCTAACTGGGCTTTGGGCGAATAAAGTCTATGCGCAGAACCGGGATGAATTCAATGGTCCATTCAGCAGTTGGGCAGATATTAAGCTGCGCTTTCATGCAAAAGGCGATGGCAAAACAGATGACACACGGGCTTTCCAGCAGGCACTGGATAGTTTAACGGTAGTGCCTAAAAATTTCAATACCGGTAAAACTGGCTATACCAGTATTTTTATCCCGGCCGGTACCTATAAAATTTCTACCACCTTATTAGTAAAAGGAAAAATTGGTATACAGATTATTGGAGAAGATCCCGGCAAAACGATCATTCAATGGTATGGACCGGCTAACAGCACCATGTTCTGGGGTAATGGCTCAGCCTATTATAAAATAAGCAGGATCAGTTTTGATGCCAATAATAATAAAGGTATAACAGGTATCGGTATTAACTGGAGAGATAAATGGAATACGGCGGTATCACAAAGCTATGCAGCATTGAATATAGAGATATCGGATTGCCGTTTTGCAGGCAAATGCACAATAGGAATCAGTGGCGGTACCAACGGAAGCAATGGAACCAATGCCAATGATTCCGAAATTTCTATTTTACGGTGTTTGTTTTTTGGATGTACTGCCGCCGGTATTGATATCATGGGGTATAACGCGCTTGATTACTGGATTTGGGATTGCCGTTTTTTAAGCTGTTTCCAGGGTATCCACTGCAATTCGGGCAATTACCACGTTTACCGATCCTATTTTGAAAAATTAAGCAATGTTGATTTGGTAAGCACCAATACGCCTTATTCTTCAGCGCGGGGCTGTTACTCGTTATCGCCGTATGCATTTTTCAATGATCTCGGGAGTAGTTGCAACCCTTTTAAAAGAATTTTTCAGGGTAATACAGTAACCACGGCTTCACAGCCCGTGATGCAAACCTACCATTTGGGCAAACTCACGCTGCTCGACAATATTTTTCAAAGCAGCAAAACAAATGAAGATGGCAGCACACTCCGCTACAGCAGCTGGTGCCCGGGCATCTTTGAAATCTTATCTGTTAATAACCGGTTCGAACAAACAAATCCCTGGCGCGTAGACAAATCCAAAACCACCATATTTAATATTACGGATCGATATAATTCCAAAGAAAATATTCCTTCTGCAGAAGCATTTCTTAAAACGCAGCAATCCATGCCGCTTTTTGTAAAAAGAAAAATATTTGAAGTTCCGGAAAATGCAACCGCCGCCAAAATACAATCAATTATTGACCAAGCAGCGACGTTGAAAGGCGGCCGGCCGGTCATTCATTTTCCCTTCGGAAAATATCAGCTTTCTGCGCCGCTCGCAATCCCTGCCGGTGCTGATATGCAACTTGCGGGTGATGGTTTTTTATATGCATCTGTACTGGTAAGGACAGCAGGTTTTCCCGCCGGAAGAGCACTGATTGAAATAAAAGGCCCCAGTTATATCACGCTGCGCGACCTGGAACTTGGCGTACACGATAATGCAAATGCGGAAGGAACTGCTCTTTCATTTATAAATGTTGACCAGCCCGGTTCGCAGGCGTTCATAGATCAATTGTATTCTTCCGCTACCACATCGGTGTATCTTAAAGAACTTGATAATTTATACGTGGAAAAAGACAATTCCTTTTTTTCTGCCGGTAATACAGTGATTGGAGGAAACTTGCGGCGGAAAGGTCAAGGCACCGCAGGCCTCTATTGTTATGGTGGCCAGTATGCCGATCTGCATGTTGATAATGGAGGAAATTTTGTGGCGAAAGATTGCTGGTGGGAAGGTGATACCCGGACACCTTTAAAAATTACGGGCTCGGGAAAAATCACTATTGATGGGTTTATGCTGGCGCCCAACAAGGCCGACAGTTTAACCAGTATCGAAATAGGAAATTTTACCGGACAAATAAGTATCATGGACGCTTATATGCAAGGTGGGATAAATGTGTTGCCCAACAACCCCGGCCTTGATATTATGTGCTGGAATATCCATTTCTATCATAAAATGGATCCATCTCAGTTTGTAAACAAAGGAGGCACCTACCGTGGAGGGTTCATGGGTTTTACCACCCAGTGTTTTACAGCGGGACGCGCAGTGTGCGACAGTATTCATTCCAAAGAAGACAGGTATAATAATATTTCCGACCGCAACACTTTTATTAACTCGATGGTAATGCAGGACAGGCAGTCTATTCCCAAGAGATTTGCTCAACTGCCAAACGGGGTGTCTAATATTTTCCTATCGCGGCTATCGGTGGGTGGCTGCAAAACTGCTATCGTTTTCGCGGCTTCCGCAAACTAATTGGTTTGAACAAAACAAAAAAGAAGATACTCGTTTTTGTGGATTGGTTTTATCCGGGTTTCAAAGGAGGAGGCCCCATCCGTTCCTGCTTCAACCTTGTAACCATGCTGCAGCATGATTTCGATGTAAAAGTAATTACCCGTGATACAGATTTTGGTGAATCTGCTCCCTACCCGGAAATAGTTAGCGACAAATGGTCGCGCACCGCTTCAGGCATACAGGTATTGTATTTATCGAAGCAACACCTTTCTTATGCTACCATAAGGCAGTTACTGATAGAAGAGCAGGCAGATCATGTTTATCTTAACAGCATGTATTCAAAGCATTTCAGTATTTATCCTTTGCTGGCCTGCCGGTTCAATAAGCTGCCTGCATTAATCACCCTGGCGCCCAGGGGCATGTTATACCAGTCGGCAGTTAACCGCAAAATTGTCAAGAAAAAAATCTTTCTTTTTTTGCTGACCGCAACGGGCTTGCACAAGTCCATTCGTTTTCATGCAACCAACAACCGCGAAAGGGATTCAATACACACTTATTTCGGCCAGGTACAGGTTTTTATTGCCAATAATCTTCCGGCACAGGAACAGCCGCCACTTGCTGTGTGTGAAAAAAGAAAGGGAGCCCTTCGATGTATTTTTATATCCAGGATTGATCCCATCAAAAATCTTCTATTGTTGCTGGAAATATTAAAAGAGGTAGAAGCCGATGTTTCGCTTGATATTATAGGGCCTATAGAAAATGAAAATTATTGGCAGCAATGTATGGCTGTAATCGATTCCTGGCCAGCCAATGTACAGGCAAAACTGCATGGCGCGGTAAAAAACGAATTAATTGACAACTATATCAGGCAATCACATTTATTTGTACTGTTATCGGAAGGGGAAAACTTTGGTCATGCTATCTTTGAAACTTTCCTGGCGGGCCGACCGGTTTTGATCAGCAATCAAACGCCTTGGCTTGAACTGGAAATAAAAAAAATTGGCTGGGATCTGGACATCTCAAACAGGGATGCCATCAGGGCTGTATTGGAACAGGCGGCTACCTGGGACCAGGAAACATTTCAAACCTGGTCAACAGCCGCATGGACTTATGCGCACGACTATCTTGCAAACAAAAAATACAAGGAAGCTTACTACAGAATATTTGCCTGAACGGGATCTTAGAAAGTATGGAAAAAAGAATTTTGATTACGGGCGGAGCAGGTTTTATCGGAACCAATCTGGTCAATTATTTTATAGAAAAGCAAGAGCGGGTATTGAATATCGACATCACAATGCCGCTTGTTCCTTCAGTTAAAAATTGCTGGCAGCAGGTTGATCTTCTTGATAAAGACGCGCTGCTGGCGGCAGTGCATGATTTTAAACCTACGCATGCAGTACATCTTGCTGCCAGGACAGACCTGGCCGGAAAAACTGAGGGCGATTATGCCGTGAATACTGATGGAACGATTAACCTGATAACTGCACTGAACAGGGTATCTTCTTTGGAAAAGATTGTTTTTGCATCCAGCATGCTGGTCTGCAAACCAGGATATATACCTGTTCATGATTTGGATTTTGCTCCAACTACTGTTTATGGAGAAAGTAAAAAAAATATGGAGTTGCTGATCCGGCGCCAGCCAATGACGGCAGAGTGGCTTATAGTAAGGCCCAGTTCTATCTGGGGGCCATGGTTTAAAACGCCTTACCGCGATTTTTTTGACAGGGTAATGGCAGGCAAGATGTTCAATATAAAAGGAAGAGCCTGCACTAAAACGTATGGATTTGTATTGAATACCGTATACCAGATAGATAAATTATTAAATACGAATGGCATTAACGGCCAACTTTTTTACCTGGGCGATCAGCCCGCACTTAATATTACAGAATGGGCAAATCATATCTGCGATAAATTAAACAGGCATCATCCGCCTGCTATTCCTTATCCGGTATTTGCGATTGCGGCAAAACTGGGTGATCTGCTTACCAAAACCGGCTTGCCCTTTCCAATGACCAGCTTTCGTTTGCAGAATATGACCACAGATAATATTTTGCCTTTAGAGAATTTATACAATATTACAGGCCCCGGGCCATATATGGAAGAGGAAGGCATTTCAATAACACTTGACTGGATTAACAATCATAAATAGTTTTCTACATGTATATACTTGGCTTGAACGTTTACCACGGAGATTCCTCTGCTTGTTTGTATCACAACGGCGTTTTAATTTGTGCTTTTGAAGAAGAGAGATTTACAAGGAAAAAGCACTGGGCGGGTTTCCCCATTCTTGCTATCAGGGAATGCCTTAAAGAAGGAAATCTTTCCATTGAGCAGGTAGATTATATCACCGCATCGAGAAATCCAAAAGAACATTTTTCAAAAAAAATATGGCATGCCATGCGACACCAGGTAAGTATCCAGGGTTTGTCGCAACGGCTAAGAAACAGTAAAAAAGCAGGTAGCCTGGAACAGGAGTTTGCCAAACATTTTGATAAGCCGGCAGACTTTTTTAAAAGTAAAATACACAATATCGAGCACCATCGCTCGCACTTGGCCAGCGCTTTTTTTGCGTCTCCGTTTGAAGAATCTGCCATTCTTTCTATCGATGCATTTGGTGATTTTTGTTCTACCATGCTTGCCACGGGCAAAGGCAACCAGATAACCGTACTGGACCAGGTATTGTTTCCTCATTCTATTGGAATTTTTTACACCGCGTTTACCCAATATCTCGGATTTGTTTATTATGGCGATGAGTACAAAGTGATGGGGCTGGCGCCTTATGGCAAGCCCGTGTATGTAAAAGATCTGGAATCAATTCTTCAATTAAAGGAAGATGGGTTGTTTGAGCTTGACCTGGATTATTTTGTGCACCATAAAAAAGGTGTGACAACCAGGATATTTGAAGACAATGATCCAACACCCAGTATCATTTATTCACAAAAGCTGATAGAGAAATTTGGACCAGCGCGCAGGCACGATGAGCCTTTAACTGAAGTGCACAAAGACCTGGCCGCATCCGTACAAAGGCATTGCGAACAGGCAATTTTTCATGTACTAAACAGGTTGAAAGAAAAAACGGGCCTGGAAGCTGTTTGTATTGCGGGTGGTGTAGCGCAAAACTCAGTTGCCAATGGGAAACTTACGACCCATACGGCGTTTAAAAAAGTTTATATACCACCGGCAGGTCATGATGCGGGAACTTCAATCGGTTCTGCACTTTATTTGTACAATCATATCCTGCAGCAACCCCGCCTCCCGCCAATGTTTAATCCTTATACGGGATCAAAAACAGGAAACGACCAGGTAGAAGAAATTTTAAAAGGCAAGGGCATCGCCTATGAAAAGCTCTTCGACTCAGCCCTGTTTGAAAGAGTTACCAATTGTATAACTGATGGCGGAATTGTGGGTTGGTTCCAGGGAAGAGCAGAGTTCGGCCCACGCGCACTGGGCCATCGCTCTATCCTCGCAGATCCCAGGCGTAACGATGTTAAGGAGATATTAAATCTTAAAATAAAAAGGCGCGAGAGTTTCAGACCTTTTGCACCGTCAATTTTACTGGAACATGTGGCTGAATATTTCGAACTCGATGGCTATGTTCCGTTCATGGAAAAAGTTTTCATCATAAAACCTTCTATGCGCGATAAGATCCCGGCTGTAACCCATGTAGACGGTACCGGCAGGTTGCAAACCGTTGACAAGAATATAGAACCGATGTATTATGGATTGATCAATCACTTTTATCAAAAAACGGGTGTACCTGTTTTGGTTAATACTTCCTTTAATGAAAACGAGCCAATCGTAAATCTTCCGCAGGAGGCATTGGACTGTTATCTTCGAACAAAAATGGATATGCTGGTGCTGGAGAACTGTGTAATTTCGCGGTAAACAGCAACCCCTCCAGACCATATTGTACAACAGGCTTCTATATGAAAATTTCTATTATAACGGTTACCTATAACAGCGCTGCTACATTGAGGGATACTATAGAAAGCGTACAGAACCAGGCCTATAGCGAGTTGGAGCATATACTGGTAGACGGGGCCTCCACAGATGGCACAACCGGGATCATCCAATCGCATGCTCATATTCAAAAATGGCTTTCTGAAAGAGACAGTGGTTTATACGATGCGATGAACAAAGGCCTGAAGATGGCTGATGGCGATATCATCGGCATCCTGAACAGCGATGATATCTATGCAGACAACAATGTTTTAAAAAGAGTAGCGGCAGCTTTCGCTGATCCGCTTATTCATTGTGTTTACGGCGATTTGCAGTATGTAAGTTCATTTAATACCAATAAGATTATACGAACCTGGAAAGCGGGGAAATTTAATCGCAAGAATTTTTTATACGGCTGGATGCCACCTCACCCAACTTTTTTTGTACGAAAAGAAGTGTATGACCAGGTAGGTCTGTTTAATACGATTTTAAAAAGCGCAGCCGACTATGAAATAATGTTGCGTATTTTATACCGTCATGGCTATACGGCGGCATATATTCCAGCCGTCTTGGTAAAAATGCGTGCCGGCGGGCTTAGCAATGCTTCTGTGCGCAACCGTTTCAGGGCAAACCGGGAAGATGCACAGGCATGGAAATTAAACGATAAAAAGCCCCATTTTTTTACACTGTACCTGAAGCCGCTGCGTAAGCTTCCCCAATTTTTTAAAAAATAAAGGTCGATTGGTACGAATTTCATAAAAGCTTATTATCTATAACGGCATTCTTTTAAAAAAACCGGATAATTTTCCGATATATGTTTTCCATCTTTAAAAGAAAGTACCCTGCTACAGCTGTCGATTTCAGCGGTATTAAAACCGATATGCATTCGCATCTACTGCCGGGAATAGACGATGGATCTCCCGATGTTGAACATTCCGTTCAATTAAAAAAAGGACTGGAAGATCTCGGCTACCAGCAATTCATTGCTACCCCGCACATCATGTGGGATATTTACCGGAATACCAGCTCTACCATACATGAAGCGCTGGAAAAACTCAGGGCCGAAGATAAAAGCCAGAACATAGGCGCCGCTGCCGAATATTTTCTGGATGAGCATTTTAACAGTATGATAGAGAAAGATGAGGGATTGCTCGCCTTGGACGACAAAAAAGTATTGGTAGAATTTTCTTTTGTTGCGGCACCGATGGATTTAAAAGAGCAACTATTTAATCTCCAGATAAAAGGATACCAGCCTGTACTGGCACACCCGGAGCGGTATACCTATTTTTCCGGCAACAAGCGTGTTTTTGAAGAGTTCAAAAGCATGGGTTGCCTTTTTCAGCTTAACCTTCTTTCATTAACGGGCTATTACGGGAAAATACCCCAGGAACTGGCCCATTGGCTTGTCGCAAAAAACTTTATTGATTTGGTCGGCACCGATCTTCACCACGACAGGCACCTGGAAGCATTGCGCAAAGGGAAAGCCATTATGCCGGTGATAATGAAGTTGCTTGAAACGGGCAGGCTGATCAATCCCGCACTGGTATTTTAATTTGATAGGCAGATGCTGCATATAATGCATTCGCTAAACAAAGAGCAAATTTCCCCGGGATTTTCATATTTCATATATGAATACGGATGCTTTATGTTTGCATGATTTTTAAAATTTGGGTTGTTATTTAAAACTTTGTTCATAGCATGTACCAGGAACTCGTAAACAGGAAAAGCAAGTTGGCTGTAGTTGGGTTAGGTTATGTAGGTCTTCCGATAGCCCTTGAATTCGCGAAAAAAATATCAGTTATTGGATTTGATATAAATGAGAAAAGGATTGAGATGATGCGCAATCAAATCGATCCAAGCAAAGAACTGGCCGCCGCCGCGTTTGAAGGCAGGGATATTGTTTTTACCAGCAAGCTGGATGTATTAAAAGAAGCCAGTTTTTTTATAATAGCTGTACCAACGCCCGTTGACAAATATAATGTTCCCGATCTTAAACCGCTGATTGCTGCATCGGAGACAGTAGGAAAAGTGCTGAAAAAAGGAGATTATGTGATCTATGAATCTACCACCTATCCCGGCTGTACTGAAGACGATTGCCTACCCGTACTGGAACAGTTTTCGGGTTTGAAAATGGGGGAAGATTTTAAACTCGGCTACTCGCCCGAGCGGATTAATCCCGGTGATAAAAAGAATACATTAAAAACAGTTGTCAAAGTTGTTTCCGGGAACGATGCAGCATCGCTCAATGAAATTGCAAGTATCTATGAATTGGTGGTAGAGGCCGGCGTTCACCGCGCACCATCCATCAAAGTGGCGGAAGCAAGTAAGATAGTTGAAAATGTACAGCGCGATCTTAACATCGCTTTGATGAATGAACTATCGCTCATTTTTGATCGCATTGGCATCAATACATTTGATGTAATAGAAGCATCGGGTACCAAATGGAACTTTTTAAAATTCCAGCCGGGCCTGGTGGGTGGGCATTGCATAGGCGTGGATCCTTATTATTTGACTTACAAGGCGGCTTCATTGGGATACGAATCTAAGGTCATTGCCGCCAGCCGCTTTATCAACGACGATATGGCCAGGTACGTGGCCAGGAAAATCATTACCCATGTTCTCCGCAATTCATCAAAACCAAAAGTGCTGATTAAAGGAGTGACATTTAAAGAAAACGTAAGCGATATACGCAATTCCAAAATTATTGATACCGTGAAAGAATTACTGGCTTTCAATATCCAGGTAGATGTGGAAGATCCTTATGCAATGGCCAGCGACGTGCACGAAGAATATGGATTGCAGCTTACCACTACCGTGGACAAAGATTATGACGCTGTTGTTGTAACCGTGCCGCACAATTCTTACCGGGAGCTGGATGATGCTTATTTCTGCTCTATCTCCACAGCAGACGCCATGGTATTCGATCTTAAGGGCGTGTATAAAGACAAAATTCTTAACCGCCAATACTGGAGCCTTTAATATCTGTACGCGCAGTTTTGCAAAGCAGAAATTTATTTTATACGCCAAGCATTCATCGTGTACCCCGATGCAATAAGCTGTCGTTCTTCCCGCCAACGCCACTGTATTATCAGTTCCTTCCCCCGCTTTATTGCTAAGCAGTTACCCCCTTTTGAAAAATAACATAACCCAGTAAACATTTCGGGTCCAGGACTGTTTTTTTTGTATGAACGCGTTCACCATAAAAGACCTGGAAAACCTTTCCGGTATAAAGGCGCATACAATCCGCATCTGGGAGCAGCGGTATGCTTTTATTAAACCCAGGCGCACCCAAACCAATATCCGGTACTATTCCACGGAGGAACTAAAAAAAATCCTCAATATATCGCTGCTGAATAAATATGGATACAAGATCTCTCATATCAATAAAATGAGTTCGGGTGAGATAGAAGAAAAAATAATTTCCCTTTCGCAGATACAGGCACAACAGGAACGCATTGTAAACGATATGATACAATGCATGGTAGACATGGACATTGAGAAATTTGAAGATGTGCTGGATAGCTATATTTCCCAGCGTGGATTTGATAAAGCCATCACACAAATTATTTTCCCCTTCCTCGAACGCATTGGCATTCTCTGGCTGGCCAACCATATCAATCCGGCCCAGGAGCACCTTGTTACCAATATCATCCGGCAAAAATTAATTGCCGGAATAGAAACGGTTTTTACGCATATTCACAGTGATAAATTAGTACTGCTTTTTCTGCCGGAAGGAGAGCATCATGAACTGGGGCTGCTGTATATCAGCTATCTGTTAAAAACCCGTGGCATTAAAACACTGTACCTGGGTGCAGACGTGCCCGCGGCAGATGTTGAGTTTGTTTGTAAATTGAAAAAGCCCGATTATTTGTATACCCATCTCACTTCCGCTGCCGGCAACTTTAATTTTGAAAAATTTCTGAACCAGGTGCATACCAGGCTGGAAGATTTTCCCCTGGTGATTTCAGGTCAGCTCACTTCCTCTTATAAAAAATCCCTGCCGCCAAAAGTCAGCCTCAAAACTTCCCTCCAGGAAGTAATTGATTATATGTCAGTCCTCTAAATTTTACCTCCCGCCTGCCTTTTCCGCCGCTCATCCCGTTCATAATGACAAATATGCATTCGCTTCACTGCGGTATGTAATTTGTATTCCTTCCTTGTCATCCAATCTTAAATACAGCAGAGGGGTTCCAGATATTAGTTTAACATACACTTGCAGGCGAAATTTGGTTATTTCCTAAAATTGTGTTTAATTTTGTTACTTAAATACTTAAACACAAATTGTTATGGCATCTCTAGAGTTCAGTCAAATGCTGGTTAACAATTCGGAATTTTTAAAACCGTTCGCAATCACACTTACGAGAGATTCTGATGCAGCACAGGATTTATACCAGGAAACACTATACCGGGCTTTGGCCAATAAAGACAAGTATAATGTTGGTACCAATATTAAAGCATGGTTGTATACCATCATGCGTAATATTTTCATCAATAATTACCGGCGCAAAGCAAAGCAAAACACCATTTTCGACAATACGCCCAATGATTTTTTGCTGAACCAGGCCCAGTCAGCTACCGGCAATGCCGCTGAAAGCATTTTAAAAATTAAGGATATACAACAGGTAATACATCACCTTCCGGAAATTTTCCGTAACCCGTTCCTGCTATATTTTGATGGATATAAATACCATGAAATTGCGCAGATGCTGGGTGAGCCTTTGGGTACCATTAAAAGCAGGATACATTTTGCACGCAAATTGCTGAAAGCCCAGGTACAGCGTTTCTAGCCATTTTTAAAACAATTTGGCAGGAACTTAATTATCAGCAATGGTTTGCTATCCTTAGCAAAAGTTGCGCAGCCGGTTGGGGTGTAACCGCAGTTAAGCATTCGATGCAGCATTTTTCCTCCTGTTAAACGCTGCGTAAGTATTTGCGCTGATCAATCTTCGAAACCCAGGCATTGTAAGATCTCAGTTCAAACCAGGCCCAAAAACGGTTGTACCTTATTGGCAGCCGCAGTATTACTGCAATAACACCGGCCAACCCCCGCTCATTTCGTACATTTGCTTAAATAAATAATTTGGTGATACACGATATTATATTGGTGAACGAACAGGATGAACCGGTAGGAACCATGGAAAAAATGGAAGTACACCAAAAAGCATTGCTGCATCGTGCCTTCAGCGTATTTATTTTTAATAGCCGGGGCGAAATGTTATTGCAGCAGCGCTCGTTTAAGAAATACCATAGTGCCGGGCTATGGACAAACGCTTGTTGCAGCCATCCCAAGCCGGGAGAAGATACCATGACAGCTGCGGAAACACGATTGCAGCACGAAATGGGATTTGGCACAGCACTCACAAAAATTTTTGAGTTTACCTATCGGTCTGTATTTGATAATGGGCTGACCGAGTATGAATTTGATCATGTATATGCCGGCGTATACGAGGGCGGAATAAAGCCTTCCACAGATGAGGTGAATGATTACTGCTATAAAAGCCTGGATGAAATTAAATCATCATTGCAATCACATCCGGCTAAATATACTACCTGGTTTTCCATCGCCTTCCCATTGATTGAAAAATGGATGGAAGAACAATCCATCATACAGAAATGCG
>Ga0070667_100004084_pt1 | contig 12348 bp, 7 predicted proteins | sample KBSS33metaG_FD_64659 | JGI IMG/M metagenome (GOLD analysis project Ga0070667, IMG submission 64659) | Switchgrass rhizosphere microbial communities from Kellogg Biological Station, Michigan, USA - KBS S3-3 metaG | ecosystem: Host-associated > Plants > Roots > Rhizosphere > Soil ...
CGATGACAACTCCCGTATCGAGCGCCTAACTGGTGCATCAAACGGGACGTACAACGGCGAGTACTGGCGTCTGACCACGACCGATGGCACTCAGTACTACTTCGGCCAGAACCAACTGCCCGGATACGTCGCGGGCAAGCCGACCACCAACTCTGCCTGGACCGAACCCGTCTACGGCAACGACACCGGCGAGCCGTGCCACGCCGCTACGTTTGCGGCGTCGTCGTGCACGCAGGCTTGGCGTTGGAACCTCGACTACGTCGTCGATCCGCATGGTAACGCTGAAGCTTTCTACTACTCGAAGCAGACGAATAACTATGCCCAGAACGGCTCCACCACCGCTGCGACCAACTATGTGCGTGGCGGAACATTGGACCGGATCGAGTACGGTCTGAATTCATCCAATATTTACGGCGCAAACGCGGCCAGTGGCAAGGTCCTCTACAACTATGCAAGCCGTTGCGTGAGCACGGTCAACTGCGACAGCGCGCATCCGACCAACTGGCCTGACGTTCCGTGGGATCAAAACTGTGCGGCCGCCCCGTGCACTGGTCAGCTATCGCCTAGCTTCTGGGCAACGACCATGCTCTCCAATGTCACGACGCAGGTACTTACTGGGGGTGCCTATGCAAACGTCGATGTCTGGACGCTGAACCACTCATTCCCTAACCCGGGTGACGGCACGAGTGCGGCGCTGTGGCTTACGCAGATTGATCACACCGGCTACTCAGGTGGTACTTCGCTCTCCACACCGCCCGTGACGTTCTCCGGTGTCACGATGCAGAACCGTGTGTGGGTTACGGACGGCCTCGCACCACTGGATAAATACCGCATCAACGCGATCACCACCGAGACCGGTGCGGTTACTAGCGTGACCTACTCGCCACAGGAATGCACCCCAGCGGCTGCACCCACGATCATGGCGTCGCCACAGACGAACAATAAACGGTGCTACCCGCAGTGGTGGACTCCGCAGATCACGCCGCCTCAGCCGTCGAAGCAAGATCTCTTCCACAAATACGTCGCCACCGACGTGGTATCGACCCCGGTCACGGGCGGCGGTCAGGATCTTGCCCAGGAGACGCACTACGTCTACACCGGTACACCAGCTTGGCGTTATGACACTTCACCGCTAACGCCGACGAAGAACCGCACCTGGTCGGGGTACGCCGGCTACAACACGGTAGAGATTCGTTCCGGAGCATCGGGTCCAGGGCAGACCGCTACTACTTACACGTTCTTTCAAGGAATGAACGGTGACCGTGCGAACGCCACCGGAGGAACGAAGACAGTGAACGTCACGGCATCGGACGGTTCCGTAGTGCCTGACTCGCTCTGGCTTGCCGGGCGGACTCGTGAGGTGAAGACCCTCTCGGGCGTCGGCGGCTCGGTGTTATCGGGCACTATCACTACGGCATGGGCCTCCGCGGTCACGAGCAACAACGGCACTTTGACTGCACGGATGGTCAACGACGCCGACATCGTTACGACGGCACCGCTCTCGACCGGCGGAGTTCGACGTACTGAGACCGTCAACACCTTTGATTCGTCTGGTCGAGTCGTCACGAGGAACGCTATTACTCCCGATGCTGGGACGACCTGCACGACAACGACTTATGCCGCGTCGAATACCTCAGCGTGGATGATCGACTATCCGTCTCGTGTGGCGAAGGTTGGTGTCGATTGCAGCGCTGTCGCGACGGCGGTCTACCCGGCAGCGGCGATCAGCGATACGCGAATGGCTTACGACGGTGGCGCTGCAGGTGCCGCACCAACGAAGGGTGATGTCACCTCGACGCAGGTGGTGAAGTCCTACACAGGCACGACTGCGAGCACTGCGGTTCTCATGGCTCCTGTCGTCGCTGTATACGACACGATGGGACGCGTCACGCAGACAACAGATCAGCTGAGCAGGATCACGAAGACCAGCTACACCCCCGCCACGGGTGGCCCGTTGACGAGTACGACGGTGACCAATCCCCTTGGCTGGCAGAGCAGTACAGCGGTCAACCCGGCGTGGGCGGCGCCGACGTCTGTGGTCGATCAGAACGGCAACGCAACGACTGGTACCTATGACGCGCTCGGTCGACTCAGCAAGGTGTGGTTGCCAGAACGACCACAGGCAAACAATCCCATACCGTCAACGGCATATATCTACACGTTGTCGCGTACGGCACCGACGGTTGTATCCACGACTACGCAGATACCGAACAGTTCCATCACCAGTTACAAGTTGTATGACGGACTTGGCCGGCTCCGACAGACTCAGTCACCGTCAGAGGGTGGCGGCATCGTTCTCTCGGACACGAACTATGACACTGCAGGCCGCACGGTGTACCAGACGACTCCCTACTATGCGACAGGCAACCCATCGGGGAACCTGTTGGTTCCGACTTTGACAGTGCCGTCGTTGACGCAGACGCAGTTCGATAGTGCAGGACGTAAGACTGCCAACCTCCTTATCGCCAACAATGCCGAAGCGTGGCGCACGACCTACGCCTACTCGGGAGCGGACCGCCTCGACGTAGTCCCGCCGGCGGGTGGAACGCCGACAAGCACATTCAGTAACTCCCTCGGTAAGACGACAACGTTGGTGCAGTACCTCTCGTCGTCGATCTCGGGTACGCAGCAGGCAACTACCTACAGCTACAACGCTCGTGGCGATATGACACAGATGAAGGATCCCGCCAATAACACGTGGATATGGAGTTTCGACGTGTTGGGCCGTAAGACTCAGGCAGTCGACCCAGACTCAGGAACGACCAACACTGCCTACGACGACGGCGGTCGCGTTACGTCGACTGAAGATGGGCGCGGAAGTGTGCTCGCTTATACCTATGACAATCTCGATCGAAAGACTGGCCAGTTTGTCGGGGGGACGACAGGTCCGAAACAGATTTCGTGGGTCTATGACACGCTCAGTAAGGGACAGCCGACGTCTTCAACTCGTTACGTCGGATCGACCTCGACTACGTTGGGGACCCCTTATACGAACGCGATTACTGGCTACGACGCCTCGTATCACGTCACCGGTAGTACTGTCACAATTCCGGCCACCGCCGGAGCGTTGGCGGGCACATATAGCAGTACGGCGACTTACGGGGTGGGGGGCTTCCCACTGACAAAAACCGAACCAGCTGCTGGCGGCCTGCCCGCTGAGGAGCTGAACTATGGCTATGACCTGCTTGGCCAGCCGGTCGGTCTCGGCACCGATATTGCCGCAGATTATTGGGGGGGTGGCATCTATGACCATCTCAACCGGCTGGTGCAGACCACTCAAACCTGGGGAGCGACGGTCTATCGGACGTTTAGCTACGATCCGGGAACCTTGCGGCTGAGTGAACTCCTGACGCAGGTGTCTGCCTCGCAGAATGCTGTCGTCTCCGACGACACCTTCACCTACGACAACGCAGGCAACATCCTGTCTGACAAGAGTGTTCGGGACATCGGACCGACGAATGCCTCGACCACCACGGCGGTGACGGATACCCAGTGTTATTCCTACGATGCGTTGGCGGAGTTGACGCAAGCGTGGACTCCGGCGTCAAGCAACTGCGCGGACACACCCAGTGCAAGTAATCAGGGTGGCCCAGCACCGTACTGGAAGAACTACTCCTACGACACGAAGACCGGTAACCGTGTCGGGGCCTCGGCGCACTCCAACACGGTCAACGGAACGACCTATACAACGGATACGTTGACGTATCCTGCTGCAGGTGGTCCACATCCCCATGCGGTCACCAACGTCGGTCACAGTGTGGGTGGTGGCACGGCGACGAATACGGGCTATAGCTACGACGGTGCTGGTAATACCACGGCTCGTGGCTCTGCCGCGCTGACCTACACGCCGGATAACAAGCTTGATACCTACGCCGCCAACAACGCCACCCGCTCCAACGTTTACGACGCAGACGGTAATTTGCTGCTGCAGACTGATCCGTCGGGCTCGACGTTGTTCTTGGGTGACACCCAGCTCCATGTGAATCCGGGCTCCACGACGGTGAGCGGGGTGCGAACGTACTCCGCCGCTGGTGCCGGCCTGCTCGCAGAACGCACCGCCATATCGGGCACGTCTGGATCGCAGCTGTATTTCATGAATCCGGACACGCAGGGCACGAACCGGTCGATGATCAGCACTGGCTCGGTAGTGACGCAGCGGTTCTCCGACCCGTTTGGAAATCCTCGTGGCACTGCATCGGCCTGGCCGGACAAACATGGCTTCTTGAATGCCCCGACGGATGTTTTCGACGGACTGACTCATCTAGGTGCACGCGACTATGACCCAGTCATTGGTCGGTTCCTGAGCACGGACCCTGTGCTCTCGCCGGGAAATCCGCAACAAAATAACGGGTATTCCTACGGGTGGAACAATCCGCTCATCCATGCCGACCCCAGCGGTCTGGAGCCGGGCTGTTACAGCGCCTGCGATTCCCAGGAATACGACAAATGGCAAGCCAGCGGCGGAACCGACTACCGCAACAATCCACCCGCCGCTCCGGGTAAGGCGCCTGCAAGCAAGAAAAGTAGTAGTAGTAACTCAAACAATTCCGGTATTTTATCGGAGTGCACTTCAGGGCATATGTGTATTGTTAATGGGACGCCGATGGTCAACGTTCCGAATATTGGTTTACAGTCGTGCATCGACTCAAATGGTAGTTTCCTTCCGTATTGCGGATTGCGGAAGGATTACAATAATGACGGCTACACTTATAGCTTCTCTGAAGAGTTGGGCGATGTGTCGCAGTTTGGTTCTCCTGAAGATGTAATGAAGATTTTTCAGAGTCAAACCAAGCAAATTTTTCCATTTCCGGTAGACGGTTGTGGGGCCGTCGCAACTGGCCAGACATGCACATTGCATCCTGGACCGCTGTTGGCACATGGCGTCGGTGATGTCCTCGTATCGACTACGCCGACAAGCGTTTCCTTCCTCGTAACTTCACTGGATTACTTTGACTCACCCGGATCTACAATCACCTTTACCATCTCTGCTAAGAGCGGCAAGCTATACCTCAATCAGGCCGCGGATAGTATTGCTACGGCTATGCCTGGACAGGCTGCAGTCGCTCCTATTATGGCTAGGCAAACGTGGGCGCTTCAGGCACGCAACCTGAGGGAGAAGATGGGAATGAACAGTGGTCAAAATGCACAGATGACTTTGCAGCAACTCTGTCCCGTTCAACCTGGTTGTCTCAGTGTAAGCGGACACTAGGACGGAAATGTTATTAGGAATAGTACTTCTAGCCGTAGTAGTAATTTTGGGTCTGCTGAGTTCATACGTTATTTTGTTCGGTACCAGAATACGCGTATTGCCTCTGCTTGTGTCTATTTTCGTTTTGCTACTTTTTTTGGCTTGCGGGTACGTTTATATGGTCAAACTGATTTGATTGTGGTTCTTCTGCGCATTGCATACGTAACTGATCCAACTAATCTACAAAGTGCACGACGACTGATGTTGCTACGGATACGCAATGCTTTGCATACGATAATCTTCAACGGCTGACGCAGGCGTTCACCCCTGAATAGTGGGGATGGCGGATCAAGCAACTGGGGTCAGGCCAGCTGGTCTTGATGAATCTCGGTACTTGGGAGTTTGTCTCCTGCGACGACTGCTCGGGCTCGATCTTCCTGCAAAGTCAGGGCTTGCGGGGTCGCGACAGCGCGTTTGTGGGAGTAGGCCCAGACCGCCCGCCACGAGCCAGGATGCGTCGCAGGGTCCCACACCGGCTCGGCGCGCAGGTGAATGTCGTTGTCAGGTTTGTCTCGGCTGGTGCGGCCGGTGACCGTGTTGATGACCTGCCCTCGGCGAACGCGGTGCCGTTCGAGTGGAAAGGTGACTACAAATCCGCTGGGCTTTGGTCGTACGGGCGATGTCCGGCACGTTGGCTCAGGTGATCCAATGGACTGGACGACCGTCGCGGGGACTCGTCAACAGGGAGGTTCGCCTCTGTTCATGCTTCTGTAATCCGGTGATTGCTTTGGACCGACCACTTTGTCGGACCCTCGCGCTAGGGTGGATCTCAAGTCGCTGGCAGTGTCACCGCTAGCTGAAATCCAGGCACGAGCCCGCGTGACGATCCATTTTGAGTTCCTCACGCAGGCCACACACCGGATCAAAGGGGCCAGGGTGAGCGCAATTCCTAGTCTGTCCGTCGCGGCCGATGAGCCGTTGACGACAGCCACTGCCTTCGACCATGTCTATGAAGCGGCCCTGACCGACGCCGAGGTGGGCACCGTAGGCATTGAGCTGGAGACTCATCTCGTCGATCTGGCGGCACCGGCCGAGCGTGTCGCGTGGCACCGTATCGAGCAGGCGCTTCCGGCCGTCAAGACTGCGGCACGAACCAGCGCGGTGACGTTCGAGCCAGGTGGGCAGCTCGAACTTTCTAGCCTCCCAGCTTCGGGCGTCGTCGCTGCCATCGACGGGCTGCGACTGGACGAACAGCGCGTTCGTCTCGTATTGGCTGACTACGACTTAGGTCTAGCGCATGTGGGCTGTGACCCGATCCGTTCGGTGGCGCGGGTGAACCCTAGGTCGCGCTACCAAGCGATGGAGCAGCATTATCGCTCGACCGGTCAGTCCGAAGCGGGCCTAACGATGATGTGCGCCACGGCCGCAATGCAAGTCAATCTGCAGGCGGGCAAGTCCGGCCAATGGAGTGAACGCGTGGCTCTCGCCCACGCCTTGGGTCCGGTCTTCATTGCGATTGCCGCGAACTCGTCCTTACTGAGCGGTACAAAGACCCAATGGAAATCGTTGCGTCGTCGGGTCTGGTCTGCGCTTGATCCGCATAGTTGCGCACCGTTGGATTGGACCGACGACCCCGCCGCGTCCTGGACCAGTTTCGCGTTGCAGGCTCCGGCAACCTTAGTTTCCCGAGCGGACGGTGGCATCGACCCAGTCGGCATGTATGTGCCGTTCCTCCACTGGGTCACCGGTGCTGTGCGCCTTGGCGGGCGACGCCCGACCATCAATGATTTACAGACACATCTCAGTACGTTGTTCCCACCGGTGCGACTACGCGGTTACTTGGAGATTCGTTACCTCGACACGGTCGGTCCGCGTTGGTGGCCCGCTGTCGCCGCCGCTTTGACGACGTTGATCGACGTACCTACTGCTGCTGATGCTGCCGCTGACATCGCCGAAGAGACGGCGACGCTGTGGGAGACGGCCGCAGAGTTCGGTCTCGCCGACGAACGCCTCGCCCGTGCCGCGCAACGCTGCATGGAGATCGCCGCCGCTCACGCTCCCACCGAGTTGCGCTTCGCTGTTGAGGATCTCGCCTCACTGGTCGCCCAACGGCGCTGCCCGGGCGATGAATTCGCCGATCGAGTAGACGACATTGGCGCGCTCGCGGCCTTCGAGGAGCTAGCCCGTGCCTGAGACTCTGCGACACCCGACCCTCCGGCATGAGCAGGTCGTCCGCGACCTGGAAGATGCCCGCGCACGTACCGCGCTACTCACCGACCTCGACGAACCGACCCTTGTCGCACAACACGACCCGTTGATGAGCCCGCTCGTCTGGGACCTCGCCCACATCGGCCAGCAAGAAGAACTCTGGCTACTACGCGGCGGAGACCAGAAACGCCCGGGCATCCTCGACCCCGACGTCGACTCTCTATACGACGCGTTCAAACACAGCCGTGCGGACCGTCCGTCTCTCCCGCTCCTGCCGCCCGTCGAGGCGCGCGCATTTGTCAACGAGGTACGCAGTCGTGTCCTAGACACGATCGAACGCACTCCACAGGACGAACTCTTCACCGCCGCAATGGTCGTGCAGCACGAGCAGCAACACGACGAGACCATGCTCGCTACCCTGCAGCTGCGCAATGGACCACCACTACTCCTCGCCGAGCCGCTTCCGAGCGGCCACCCAATGAGCAACGACAAAGTTGTCATCGACGCAGGCGAGTTCACGCTCGGAGTGGACGGCACCGACGAACCGTTCTCACTCGACAACGAACGCCCAGCACACAGCGTCTACGTCGACGCATTCGCCATCGCGCGCCTGCCGGTAAGTAACAGACAGTGGCTCGACTTCGTGGCCGATGGCGGTTACACCCAGCGCCAACACTGGAGTGACGCAGGCTGGGCGCACCGCGAAGACAACGCCATCGACCGCCCCAAGTTCTGGACTACCCACGGCACCCGCCTCCGCTTCGGCGTCGAAGAAGAGATCTCCCTCGACGAACCTGTCCAGCACATCGACTACCACGAAGCGACGGCCTTTGCGTCCTGGTCGAGCGCTCGCCTCCCCACCGAAATCGAATGGGAGAAGGCCTGCGCCTGGGACCCAGCACAGCAACGTCATCGCCGCTGGCCCTGGGGAGATACCGAGCCGACAGCGGCGTTAGCCAATCTCGGCGGCGGGGCCCTTCGCCCGGCGCCGCTAGGTGCTTACCCCGCCGGTGCCTCGGCTTACGGCGTCGAGCAGATGATCGGTGACGTGTGGGAATGGACATCCTCCGACTTCCATCCCTGGCCTGGCTTTTCCCCAATGATTTACCGGCAATACAGTGAGCCATTCTTTGGTGGCGACTATAAGGTCCTCCGCGGTGGCTCTTGGGCCGTCGCCTCCTCCACCATTCGTCCGTCGTTCCGTAACTGGGACCACCCCATCAGGCGGCAGATCTTCACCGGACTACGACTGGCATGGGACATCTGAGATGTGCCGACACATCACCTGGCTTGGCGCTGCGCGCACGCTTAGTAGCCTGCTCCTTGAGCCGGAGTTCAGCCTGCTACGCCAGTCCTACGCACCTAGACGACAGCGCAACTCGCTCTTCAACGGCGACGGCTGGGGCGTCGGCTACTACTCGCCCGGCCGCGACACCCCTGCCAGGTGGCGCTCCAACGCGCCGCTATGGAACGACGCTTCGTTTGCCTCTGTCGCCCCCACCATCGAATCGTCCTGCTTCGTCGCCGCTGTCCGTGCTGCCTCACCTGGCATGCCGTTGGATGAATCCGCCACAGCCCCATTCACCGACGGTCGCTGGCTCATGGCCCACAACGGCGTTGTTGATCGGGACGTCGTCGGATATCAGAGCAGCGCAGAGTCCTACTGCGACTCCGCGCAGATGGCCGCGCTGATCTTCTCCGTTGGCCCAGAGAAACTCGGCCACATCATTGCCGATCTTGGAACTCGGGATGAATCCGCGCGTCTCAATGTTGTGGTTACCGATGGCCGACAAGTTCTCGCTACCCGGTGGAAGGACACCCTCAGCGTCCTCAACACCGAGGACGGAGTCGTGGTCGCCAGCGAACCCTTCGATGAAGACCCACGGTGGATCGACATCGATGACCAAAGCTTGGTGCACGTCGTCGGTACGACGGTGACCGTCACCTCGATCAAGCCAGCGTGAGTGGCAGATAAAGCGCAAGTTCTTAAAAAATAAGAAGAATCGACAGCGAAGGAGCACACGGTGACAGAGGTCGAGGTCCACCTTGGGCCAGAGTCCTACCGGGCAGCGCTATGTGACGACGTACTGGCCGGTCTGACCGCCACACCAAAATCCCTGCCACCGAAATACTTCTACGACGCGCGCGGCAGTGAACTGTTCGACGACATCACCCGGCTGCCCGAGTACTACCCCACCCGTGCCGAGACCGCGATCCTGCAGGCATACGCCGATGAGATCGCCGTCCTCGCCGACACGCATACCCTGATCGAGCTCGGCAGTGGCACCTCGACGAAGACACAGCTGTTACTCGAATCCATGTCACGCACCGGAAGTCTGCGGCGCTTCGCCCCCTTCGACGTCGACCCCGTCGTTCTCGGCATCGCCGCGGACACCATCAACGCAGCGCACCCTGACCTGCAAGTCACCCCCCTAGTCGGCGACTTTGAACACCACCTAGCCCTGCTCAAGTCAGACGACAGACAAACCATTGCCTTCCTCGGGTCGACGATCGGCAACCTCGAACCCGTAGCGCGCGGACGTTTCCTCCACGGCATCGCCGATGCTCTGAAACCCGGCGACACTTTCCTGCTCGGCACCGATCTCGTCAAAGACGGCACCCGCCTCCAACGCGCCTACGACGACGCAGCAGGAGTCACCGCCGAGTTCAACAAAAACGTCCTCGCCGTCGTCAACCGGGAACTCAGCGCCGATTTCGACCTAGACCAGTTCGAACATGTCGCGTTATGGGACGCCGACAACGAATGGATCGAGATGCGGCTTCGCTCCATCACCGAGCAACGTGTGCGCATCGCCGACCTTGACCTCGACGTCGATTTCGCCGCAGGTGAGCAGATGCGTACTGAGATCTCGGCAAAGTTCCGTCCCGACGGGCTCACCGCAGAGCTTGCCGCCGTTGGCCTACAGGTACAGCATCTCTGGACCGATCCAGCTGGAGACTTCGCACTCTCGCTTTCACGCAAGATCGCCAGCTGAAGTCGTCAGACCAGGCTCGCTAGAGCGCTCATAGCCGCAACGCAAGGGGACCACTCCCCATTGCCGTGGACGTTATGTATGGATACGTTGCGCGCAGGGACAACCGTTCCCCGTTGGTTGCGTAGCTGAGTCACCACGTCCTACCGCAGTAGCGAAGGTGCGACCACGCCGACGCAGTCCAACTGTTCTGAGGGAGAACGATGAGAACGCTGCTCTTCACCCAACCACGCCGCTGGTCTTCAGCTGTCGCCGTTGCCGCCATTGCCACGGTCACCGCCGGACTTGTGACGCTGGCTCAATCGCCGGTATCGGCCCAGTCAAGCTCGGCGAACCCGGCTGCCACAGCCACTCCCACGCCCGACCCATACGGCCCACCGCCTAGCGCAGCCAAGTGGAACTACCTCTGCAACTACGCCGGCACCGTCGGCACAATCAACGTCGGACTCAGCGCTACCGTCTCGGGTGCGGCAGAGGTAAGCGGGCAGGGGTATGTCGTCACTAATCCGTGGCTCTTCCTTGATGGCTCCTTGCTCGACGCCTTGCGCGGAGAGGGCGTCACAGCCGTGAAGGCGGCACTCACGCCGGCGGTCACGCCGCCAATGTACGTCTTCAGCGCCGCGACCTCGGCCGCCGCATTGCCGCAGCCAGGGCAAGGTCTCGTCCTGCAGGCCCCGATCACGTCTCCACAGCCGGCCTATCTTGTCGGACCGTTGGACAGCGGCATCGTCTTCACCGCAAATCAGCTAGCCCTTACGGTGCAGACACAGTCCGCTGCAGGCACCTGGAGCGACGCGCCAGTCTCAGGCTGTGTGGCGCCACCGGGCACAAACAACGTCCTGGCCACCCTCGGTAGCATGCCCACGCCGACGCCTGTCGTACCCCCCACACCAACACCGACTCCGCAGCCCACCTCCGGCCACTACACAGTCACCGGGACAACGAAGCTTGCCTCGTCGACGAGCACCTCACCCATCTCGGGAAGCGTGGACCTCGTCTCCGGCCCTGGCGGGCAAATGACAGGCCAACTTAGCTTGACCGCACCAACCACACGGTTCACGCTCTTCGGCTTCCTGCCCTTGCAGGCGGACATTCAGTTCACTCCGTTCGAAAGCTACGCCCACGTTGACAGTGGATCCCTCAGCCTCGGCGGGCTGATGTTCGCCAAAGTACGAGCGGTCACCTTGTTCGGTTTCTTTCCGATCGCGGGCGGAAGCGACTGTGGCAGCGTCGGGCCAGCGTCGATGGGCCTTACCTCCACGGCCGGTGGGTTCTCCTTCACCACGGGCGGGATGCTCGCCGGCACTTATCAGATCGCACCGTTGAACGGGAACTGTGGGCTATTCGGCAGCCTGATCAGCAACGCCATGACCGGCTCTGGCAATACACTCTCGGTAAAGCTCACGCCTAAGGGGTAACCGATCGCACTCGCCGCGCTCCGACACGAACCAGTCGTCACCGAATGGGACGAGTGGAGCGCGGCGCGTGCGTCTTTCCGCGGCCTGCACCTCGACAGCGCCGCGGCGGGTCGTTCGTCACGCACGGTCCTCGACGCCGTCGCCGCCCATACGCTGCACGAAGCAAAGCACGGTGGCTACGTCGCTGAGGAGCACGCTGCATCCGCCATCGAAACAGGGCGCATGCAGCTAGGCGAGCTGCTCGGTATGCCGAGCGACGCCGTCGCTTTCGTGGAGAGCGCCACCGCTGCGCTTACCGCGTTGCTGGGCGCATGGGACTTCACTGCAGCCGACGCTACTGGTGGGCGCACCGTAGCGGTGGCGCCGACCGAGTGGGGACCGAACCTGTCGCTATTCGCGGCGAATGGCTTTGCAATTAAGCAGTTTCCGGTCGATATCGCGGGTCGAGTCGATCCTGCAGGCCTGCAGCAGATGCTCGCAGACTCACCCGTCTCGCTTGTACACGTCACGCAGATCGCCTCGCACCGTGGCCTACTGCAGC
>Ga0070667_100004085_pt1 | contig 12347 bp, 11 predicted proteins | sample KBSS33metaG_FD_64659 | JGI IMG/M metagenome (GOLD analysis project Ga0070667, IMG submission 64659) | Switchgrass rhizosphere microbial communities from Kellogg Biological Station, Michigan, USA - KBS S3-3 metaG | ecosystem: Host-associated > Plants > Roots > Rhizosphere > Soil ...
TCGAAGTACCCAGGTTGACGCTCGTGGAAGATTTGTCATAGAGAATCTTACGGCGGGTGAATATATCGTTAGCGTTCTTGCCTTTCAGCAGCAGCGGCCGGATGCGAATGGTGTCAGCTATTCAGGAAAACAGACGGTAACTGTGGCTGACGGATCTGATGTAAACGTGGTAGTGGCACTCGCGATAAATACGCCGAATCCCGGAGGTGATCGGCCATGAAAAGAGCGTTGTTGCTGATATTCCTTCTTTGTGTCGCGCACCTCTGCGAGTTTTCTCAAACGGCGATCTCGCCACCAGTTGATCAGATCAATGGTCCCATCCGACAAAAACCGCTGGGCACCCTCGATGTCATCGTTACGGGCGACGATGGGAAACCCGTCGCTGACGCGCCTGTGTCAATATCAAGGTTCGGTGTGCAGGGAGCTCCTCGCGGAGGGTCGACTGATGAGTCGGGAGCGTATCATGTCGCTAATCTGCCGGTGGGTGTCTATCACATTAACGTGTTTGTTCCTGGTTTCATCGTATCCCCGGAAAGCGGGTCCGACGAATTTCGGTCGTATCACACCGGAGAAACAGCAAACATTCAGCTGGTCACCGGCGGAGTCATAACCGGAACAGTGACCGATCGCGACGGGAACCCGATAGTCGGGATCACAGTAGCCGCCGTAAGGGTCCGCGAGTCGGGCGACACCAATTCAGTCTTCGGCTACGGACGCCCACGACAGACTGATGACAGGGGAATCTATCGGCTCTACGGTTTGTCGCCTGGAAAATATATTGTATTTGCGGGAGGCCGTGCCGAATTCGGGTCGAGTCGGACGACACCTTTCGATCGAGATGCTCCAACATTCTTCCCCTCGTCAACGCGTGAAACTGCATCCCGTGTAACGGTCTTGCAGGGACAGGAATATTCCGGCATCGATATTCGCTACAGAAACGAGCCCGGGTTTCAGGTCAGCGGCACGATCTCAGGCGCTGCCGCAAAAAACGTTCGCCTTGCCCTCACGCCTCTGGGAAAGACGGAGGTTGTGGCGGGAACAGGTCAGTTTGACCAGGAGGATCAGCGCTCTTTTGTCTTTTCAGGCGTCCCCGCTGGAACTTATAGACTGACCGCTCGAGGCTCCGACGAAAAATTTAAGTCTGTCGCTGCGGGTTATGTTTCGACCGTCAAAGTGCAGGGCATCGATGTCAACGGTTTAGACCTGCGGCTTTCGCCACTGGCGACGATAAGCGGAAGGATCGTTTTTGACCCCGCGGCCCAGACGAAATGCGAGCGTTCTCCAATTGGTTCGGAATCCATCTCATTAGAGTTGCGATCGGAAAAGAGAGATGGCGACGACGTATTCACGATACTCGCGCCTCCAAACGAGATCAGCGTCAGCTCGCAAGGAGAGTTTCAAGGTTCCGGCGTGGCGGCGGGAAAATACCGGCTGCAGGCCCTGCTTGCGCGGAACAATCTGTACGTTCGATCGATCCTTAGGCCGAGAACGGCATCCGGAGCGACACCGCCAACGGTTGCAGGGGGTCCAACTGACTCATTCTCTTTCAGCAGCGGTGAAAGAATCGGCGGCCTGATCGTAAATATTCAACAAGACGGAGGCTCGATTGGAGGATCTCTAAGCGGTCTGGATGGTGCTCCGGCGACTCCCTTCGGATTACACATTTATCTCGTACCGGCGGAAAAGGAGAGGGTTGACGACACTCTTCGCTACTCAGAGCTTGTTCCAAATGCAGACGGCGGGTTCTTTTTTCCGAATCTTGCGCCGGGCAAGTATTTTCTCACGTCGCGGATATTGCTCGAACCTTTGAATCCGGCGCGTCCCCTTACATGGGATACAAAGCAGCGAGCGAAGCTTGTCGATGACGCCAAGGCAGCAAATGTAAGTGTTGAATTGAAGCCCTGTCAGGCGATCAGGGACTACCAGCTTTTAGTCAGTGCTGACGGGTCGATCAAAACGAAATAGAGGCGAGTTATTTCAGTTGCTCCACGGCCTGTTCCCACTCCGTATAGAGTTCCTGGATCCGTTTTTCGACGGATGACTGCTGTTCGGCAAGACCATTGAGACGTTCAAATTCGGCTGCGATTTCGGGCAGTCCCATTTCGAGCGAAAGCTGTTCCACTCTTTCCTCAAGCTCAGGAATTTCGCGCTCTATTTCCTTTATGCGGGCTTCGAGGAGCCCGCGCTGATTCTTCGATAGCTTTGAGTTTCCTTTTTCTTCTTTATTTTCTAATGGTTGATCTTCGGTCTCCTCAGCCTGTTTTTTAGTCTTTGACGTGATCTCCGTGTCACCCTGTCGTATAGTCGCTCTATCCCGATTGGCCCGCCAGTCATGGTACTCCGTGTAATTGCCGCTGCACCATTCCGTTGTTCCGTTCGGCTCGAACGACAGGATCTGAGTAGCGATCTTATCGAGGAAAAAGCGGTCGTGGCTGACCGTGATGATCGTACCTGGATATTCATCCAATGCATCTTCGAGCGCTTCGCGCGCCGGAATGTCCAAATGATTTGTTGGCTCGTCGAGTATCAAAACATTCTTCTGTGAATAGATCAGTTTTGCGAGCGAAAGCCGTCCTTTCTCGCCGCCGGAAAGATCGGAAACAAGCTTGAACACATCTTCGCCGAAAAAAAGAAAACGCGCTAGAAAACTTCTTAACTCGCCACTTTCCGCAAGAGGCGCAACTCGCCGCAGCTCCTGAATGACTTCATTTCGCGGCTCAAGATCCGAGAGGTTCTGGGAGTAGTAGCCAATATCGACTTTTGTTCCCCAGAGTATCTTTCCAGACAATTCCCGGAGCTCACCGAGAATCGTTTTCAACAAAGTCGTCTTACCCGTTCCGTTTGCCCCAATTATTCCCAAAGCTTCGCCGCGATGTAAGGATAGATTCAGTCCGCTTGCGAGAACCTTTTCATCATAGCCGATCGCCAGATCTTCTGTGGTCAAAACGTTGTTCCCCGCTCGCTCTACCTTTTTGAGCTTAAAGCTTCCGCCGTGTTTTTCGGCGGCAACGGCTTCGATCCGATCCATGCGTTGGAGCATATTTCGGCGCGACTTTGCCTGCTTGGTCTTTTGCCCTTCCAGGTTCCGGCGAATGAACTCCTCAGTCTTCGCGATGAGCGATCGCTGATTTTCGTATTCACGGATCTGCTGCTCACGGCGAAGCTCGCGCTCGACAAGGTAGGCCGAATAATTCCCCTTGTAAGAAACAGCCTTTCCGCGGTCGATCTCGACAATCTTGTTAGTTGTTCGATCAAGGAAATAACGATCGTGGCTGATAACAACATAGGATCCATCATATGTTTTCAGGAAATCTTCGAGCCACTCGACTGCGTTTACATCGAGGTGATTTGTGGGCTCATCGAGCAGAAGCACGTCAGGCGATGACAGGAGCACGCGTGCCATCCCCAACCTATTCTTTTGACCACCGGACAGAACGCTCGTCTTGAGATCCCAGTTTTCCTTTGAAAATCCCAAGCCGAGCAGCACGGTCTCCGCTTTGGCGGCATAAGTGAAACCATCCGCGAGCTCAAACTCATGCTGGAGATCTGCATACTTCTCCAGCACTTCTGCGGAGTGGTCCGTCTCCATCACCTTCTCAAGCCGGCGCATCTCGGCCTCGATATCATGGATATGGCTAAATGAGGAAAGAGCGGCCGTATGAACGGTCTCGTTCTCATCAAAGTCTACGTGCTGCTCAAGGAGTCCGAGTTTCAGGTTATTCATCGTGAGAACTTCGCCCGAATCGGCACATTCGGACCCTGTTATGATCCGAAAGGCGGTCGTTTTCCCGGCGCCATTTCGGCCAACCAGTCCGATCTTCTCGCCTTGGTTCACCTGAAACGAGAGCCCCCGAAGTATCTCGTTGTTCCCGTAAGATTTTCTAACGTCTGCAAGCCTGAATAGCATAAAAAATAGTAGCCGGCTGTCGGTTCGCAAGCGGCAACCTTTTTGCCGCAATGTTGACCGAAAACCGACTACTTCGGTTAAAAACTAGACCTATTTACCCTTGTTCGCGTTTGCCGGTGCGGGTGCTGCCGGCTTTGCGGTATTGGCCTTTGGTGCCGTATTAGCGTTCGAGACGACGTTTGAACCCGAGTTCAAGTTCGCCGGAGCCGCGTTGGTCGCCGAATTCGCCGGCGTTGCTGCGTTTGCGGGAGGCGCCGGCCTTGCACCGCTTAGATCGTTCGGGTTGTCGACGACCTTCTTGGCAAGAAGATTCTCGATCTTCGCTTCGTTCATCGCAATCGCTTGATAAGACGCAGCCAGGAGTTGCTTCCGATTATTTACCAGCGAATCGGTCACCTGTTGACGGACGCCGGGGCTGTCGAGCGTCAACGCCTCGTCCCTGTCGCTTCGATCCTGAAGCTTGAGAATGTACAACTTGCCCTGGATCGGAGCCGTAACGATCTTGCCGATGTCCGATGACATTAAGCTGTTTACAAGTTCGCCCGGAAACGTCTGTTTCATGTCCTCTTCCGAGATGTAACCGAGGTCACCGCCCTGGAATCGGCTTTGGTCCTCGCTGTTCTCACGAGCGAGCTGGGCAAAGTCCATTCCCTGCTGAAGCTTTTGGACGATCTCCTTGTATTTTTGCATCGCGGAGGCCTGATCGATCGTCGTGTCTCCCTGTCCGGCGTTGCTCGGATCAATAACGATCGCGGCAAGTTTGGCACCTCGCTTCTTTACGAAAGCCTCTTTGTTACCGTTGTAAAACGCTTCGATCTCGCTGTCTTTAGGGGGCTCAACTTTTCCGGTTATTTTATCAACCAGCTTTTGCGTTGCCAGGCTTTTCCTAATTTGTTCGCGGACGTCCGCCTCGGTGTAGCCTGCATCGGTCATTTCCTTCTGGATCTGGTCCGCCGATTTGCCGCTAGCTGTTTTGTTCTTGTTTAGTTCGACGGTGACTTCGTCTTCAGATGGAACAGTACCTTCTTTCTGAGCTCTCTGGTACATCACTTCCTGCTCGATCAGGGTCTGAAGGACCTGGAGCCTTGCTCCTGCCAGTTCGAGCTGCGAAAGGCGCGAATCCTGTCCTTGTGTCTGTTGCTTGACGGCACGCTCGACCTCAACCATTTTGATGGGCTGGCCGTTAACGGTAGCGGCCGGCTCATCGCTGCTGGCATTGGCCCCCGGTCCGGCTCCACAGGCACTTAAAAAAGCGGCGCACAGCGAAATAACCGCTGCCGCCAAAAATCGAAAATTAAAGTTCTGCACCTTGGCTTCTACTCCTTTGAACATTGACGTTTTAGTTCACAACTTGACTTGTAGTCAAAGTATTTGCTATAAAATTTGTTTTTGAGTTTTTCAAAACTCTTTATTCTACCTCGCTTTAATATTTGGAGGCATTACACAATGGCAAAAAGATGCGACGTCTGCGGCAAGGGCCCGCAATTTGGAAACAATGTTTCGCACGCTAATAATAAAACTCGTCGTCGATTCGAGCCGAATCTGCAGTCGATCCGCGTTCAGCTCCCCTCGGGAAGCAATGGCCGGATGAAGGTTTGCACCCGCTGTATCAAGTCGAATAAGATTGTCAAAGCTGCGTAAGAGAAGTTTGATATTCGGCTTACGACTTTAGTTGCCAAACGCATCATCGGTTTGCGTTTGGCATTTATATTTTCACGCGGTCGCGATGCAGTCGATCTCAACACGAGCATCCCGGGGCAAGCGAGCAGCCTGGACGGTCGCCCGAGCAGGTTTATTCTCGCTGAAGAACTCAGCGTAAACATCGTTCATCGCCGCAAAATCACCCATATCGGCAAGAAAGACTGTCGTCTTCACTACCTTCCCCAAGCCTGAGCCTGCCGCTTCAAGCACTGCCGACAAATTCTTTAAAACCTGTTTCGTCTGCTCCGCCACATCCTGCGACACAAATTCACCGGTCACCGGATCGATAGGTATCTGGCCCGAACAAAACACCAAGTCGCCGACCTTTATCGCCTGCGAATAAGGGCCGATAGCACCTGGAGCTTTATCTGTAGAAATGGTCTCTTTGGTCATCATCCGGCTTTTCTGCCTGCCTTAAGCAAAAGGCGAATGATATCAAATTAGCTCTCAAAAATAAAGTTTGGCGCATGCTTCCTGCGGTTTTTCAAGCATTAATCCGCTCAACCGAGATCACTCCGGGAACATGCTCCACGGCAGCCACGACACGATCCAGGTGCTTTTTGTCGAAAACTTCAACTGTCACCTCGATCAATCCCCTGTCTTCCTTGGAAACAATAGCTCGAGCGTCTCGAATGCCGGTCTTAATATCCGCGATGGCATTCGTAATCCCTGCAAGCATGCCCGTGCGATTTTCGGTCGTCGCCAGGATCTGGACCGCCTGAACGTCCTTTTTATCGCTCTTGGCCCATTCGACTTCGACAATGCGGTCGCGGTTCACCATGAGCTGAGTCACGTTCTTACAGCGGCGGTTATGGACAACGATACCTTTTCCTAACGAAATATAACCAATGATGTCCTCGCCGCGAAGCGGATTGCAACAGCGTGCGCGTGTAGTCAAGAGGTTATCGACGCCTTTCACGACGATGGCGTCCTCGCCCATACCGATAAATTTCTTTACGGCCTTCATTCCCGTCTCGAGCCGGGATTCCTTACGCTTCTCAGGATCGAGTTCCTCGAATTTCTCTGTTCCGAGGAATTTCGCAAGCACATTCCGGGGCAGCGTTTTGCCATATCCGATCGACGCCAGCAGATCCTCGGGGCGACCGAGTCCGTACTCGTTGGCAATGCGCTTCATCTCGACATCATTGTTCAGGAATTTCTTGGGCGATAGCTTAAAGCGGTCCGCTTCTTTTTCGAGCAATTTCCGCCCTATGTCGATCGATTCGACACGCTGCTGTTCAGAGATCCAATGCCGGATGCGGTTGCGAGCCTTGGCGGTTACGACGTAATTCAGCCAATCGCGGGACGGTTTTGAATTCGGCGTCCTCAAGATCTCAACCACATCGCCGTTCTGCAGCTCGGTCTTGATCGGCACAATGCGGCCGTTGATCTTCGCACCCGTACAAGTGTCGCCCACCTCGGAATGGATCGCATAAGCAAAATCGAGTGGCGTGGATCCGCGCGGCAGCTGTATGACCTTTCCCATTGGGGTGAATGCGTAGACGTCCTTTGGAAACAGATCGAGCTTCAGGGATTCGATAAAATCTTCCGAATCAACATTTTGCTCGGTAGTTTCGACTAGAGGCAGCAACAGCTTTTCGACCGTCTTTCGGAGCTCGTCGAGACTCTCATCATCTTCGCTCGCCCCGAGTTTGCTTTCCTTGTATTTCCAGTGCGCCGCAACGCCTTCTTCCGCGATCTGGTGCATTTCTTCGGTCCGGATCTGAACCTCGAACGGTTGCCCGCCATCGCCAATTACGGAGGTATGAAGCGACTGATACAAGTTGTCACGCGGGATCGCGATCCAATCGCGAAAACGCTCAGGCACCGGCGTCCATATATCGTGGATCACGCTCAGGGCAATGTAGCAATTCTTTTTGTCATTGGTGGTAATGATGCGGGCGGCTATGAGGTCGTAAACTTGTTCGATATGAAGCTTTCGTTTCTTGAGCTTTTTCCAGAGCGAATAAAGCCTTTTTACTCGGCCCTGGATCTCAACGTAAGGAACGTCATTTTCAAAAAGCTTTTCGCTTATCGTTAGCTTGATCTTTTCGAGGATCGCTTCGAGTTCAGGACGCCTTGCCTCGACCTCTTTTGATAGACGCTTATATTCCTCGGGATGGAGATTTTGAAAAGCAAGATCCTCAAGTTCACTCCGCATTTTACCCATACCCAGCCGATGGGCGATCGGAGCATAGATGTCCAGCGTCTCCTGGGAGATACGCGCACGCTTCTCCGGTTTGAGATACTGCATCGTCCGCATGTTGTGCAGACGGTCGGCAAGCTTGATCAAAACGACCCGAACGTCGGTGATCATCGCGAGCACCATCTTTCGGACATTCTCGGCCTGCTGCCTTTCCTTTGAAAGATTACTGATGTGAGCGATCTTTGTCAGACCGTCAACAAGACCGGTTATCTCTGGACCAAAATAGGAGTTTATCGTATCGAGATCGACGAGAGTGTCCTCTACAACGTCGTGTAGAAGGCCTGTAGAAACGCTTACCGCGTCGAGTCGCATGTCTGCGAGGATATCAGCGACCTCGAGTGGATGAACAAGGTAAGGCTCCCCAGACGCCCGTGTTTGACCGCGATGATGAAGGGCCGAAAAGAGATATGCTCGCCGGATCAGATCAATGTCTGCCTTCGGACGATTAGCTTCTACCTTTTCGATGACATCTTCGATTCGGATCATGCGCCCAATACTATTTTACATTTTACGGCGGCGTGTCCGCCACAGGTTCTTTCAGAGACGCTATAGGGTCAAAAACGAAAGGTGATGCAGCACATCAAATGCAATGCATCACCTTCCAATCGTTCAGCGACCTACCGGTTACTTCTTGTTGGCGTTCGCTCCCTTTTCAGCTTCTTCTTTCTTCGCAGTTCGGTCGTCAATCTCCGCCTGGATGTTCTTGACGACGTCGCTTAGCTCTTTGAACTTGTCCTTCGCGGCTTCTGAATCGCTCTTGAATTTATCCTTATCCGCAGTGCGGCCGTCCATTTCAGCCTCGCGCATTGCCTGGATGAGCAAACTCGCTCGGTATGATCTGACCGATTCAAAAACCTTCAATATCTCACTATAGATCGCAAGCTGTGCGTCACTTGACCCTTTAATGTCAACACTGGACGCATTCTTAACCTGATCGGGCTCAAGCGCCGAAGCCTGCTCCACAAGCTTTAAGCCTTGGTCCACACATTCTTTTAGTTTTGCAAAATCCTCGGGCTTAGCCGGTTTAACAAACTCAAAAGTGTCTTTGTTGTCTTTCTTGATCGTTTTCTTGGTCTGCTCGGTATCGGTAATATCGTTCGCGCAAGTGTTAGACCTGGCCGAAAGCGAGCTTAACGCACGAGCACGAGCTGTTTCGGGATATTTCGCGTCACCGGCAACTGAAGTGAGCCAATCCTGGGCCTTCTGCGGCTGTTCGATATTCTCATACAGACCGGCAATAGCACTCGCCGTGCTGTCAACAGCCGATAGAGAGCTTAAATATCGTCTTTGCTCATCGGCCCCTGTCGGTTTTTTGTCGTAATTCGCCTTGGCATCTGCGAGATCGTTAAGCGACTGCGGCAAGCTCTTTTGATATTCCTCAAGGGCCTTCTGCGCCAGGTCAGTTTGCTGACGGTTTCCTATGTATTCTGAGTGAAGCGTGCGCGCTAATGAAAGCTGGGCTGTCCGGCCCTCCATCGTTTCGCCCTTGGGGTCACGAGAAGCGGCCTGTCGGAAGAGCTGCTCTGCCTCCTGAAACTTTCTATCCCTGTATGCTTTCGAGCCGTCAACAAGGTCCTTTCGGGCCATAACCTTGTTGTAAGGTCCGCAGCTGCTGACTCCGAATAGTGCGGTTAATGATATTAGTACAAGTATCCCTAAACGAGACAATCTCATTATCTGACTCCATTTATCGCCGAAAATGATCACAGCAGTCGGGGAGGGTGCCGAGGCTGCGATCACTCAAGGCAGTTAGTTCTCCAAAGAATCGACCTGCAATCCGATCGGACTGGCACCTGCGGTCTTGGCCGCATCAATCACCTTAACAACGTCGCCGTATTTTGTTGACGTCGAAGATTTGATAAAGACCGTCTTTTCGACCTCGTTAGTGCCTTCCCTAAACACACCATTCTGCTCACGCTGAGTGAAGATAGCCTTGAGCCTGTCTGTAAGAGCGCTTGCGTCCGAGACGTCGCCAGCATCATCATTGTTAAGCCTGACCTTCTTGGTGTTCTTGTCGATCGTGATCACCAAGGTAAGCGGATTAGGCTTGATATCGACTTGAGGCTGGTCCTTCGGTTCGGCCGGGATCTTAGCTTCGAATTTGTGCGGCTTCAGGGGCGTAATGACCATAAAGATGATCAAAAGCACGAGGAGCACGTCAATCAGCGGAGTTACGTTGATTCTTGGTACGGCGCCGCTTCCGCCTCCAGATGACATTCCCATAACCTTATTAAGTCTCCCTTAAGAAAGAGGCCGACCGGCCGCATTACTTTTGCTGCGGCTTATCGACACCTTTCTTCTGATCGGCCACGAGCCCGATCTTGTCTATATCCTGTTTCCGGATCGTCTTGATCGCATCAACAACGCGTCCGTAGTCAACGTCAACGCCGCTCTTGATGTAAACAATTCTCTTCTCGGGGGTTTTGTTCTCCATGAGTTTCTTGACCTTGTCGCCAAGTGCATCCAACGGATACTGTTCCTTCCCGATATAGAAATTGTTGTTGTCCGGAATCGCGATCACGACCGACGTGTCCTTGACGATGTCACCATCCTCATCGGGGCTGATCATGTCGCGCGGAAGATTAACGGAAACACCCTGTTGGAGCAGCGGTGTAACAATCATAAAGATGATCAGCAACACCAGCATAACGTCCACCATCGGGGTTACGTTAATTTCCGAGTTGTATTCACTGGCACCGCCAATTTCCATTCCCATAGCGATTTATTCTCCTAAAACGAGCAAACGGTGCAGCTTATCCTCTCAGCTGCTTCGAACGCTGCTTGATGAAGTAATCAACAAGCTCTGAAGCCGAGTTTTCCATTTCCACGCCAAAACTCGTTACCTTGTTCGTAAAGTAGTTGAAAAGCCACACTGCGGGTACCGCAACGAGAATACCGAACGCGGTTGCGACGAGGGCCTCAGCAATAGCGCCGCCGACCGCGCCGATACCGGCCGATTCATTGTTTTTCAAAGCCTGGAATGCTCCGATGATACCCACAACTGTACCGAACAGTCCGACGAACGGAGCGGTCGAACCAACGGTTGCCAGACCGGCCAATCCGCGCTTGAGCTCGGCTGTTTTAACAGCGATAGCACGGTCAAGGGCACGCTCGGAGGCCTGCATCTCATCGGCGGAGATCTCAGCACTGCCCTGATGAGCCGCAAATTCCTTCAGACCGCTTGAGACCACCATGGCAAGGTGTGAATCCTTGTGCCGGTCGCTGATGTTGATAGCCTCGTCGATATTGCTATTCTTGAGTGCCTGAGCTACTTTCGGCGCATATTGGCGTGACTGCTGTTTCGCCTTGTTATAGGTCAAATAACGCTCGATACCGACCGCGATCATGTAGATCGACTGAATCAAAAGCGTGATGATAACGCCCCAACCCGGGTAGGTGAGGCTCTTGGCGATATCGTAAATTCCAAACGATGGGCCCTCCGCAAACAGCATAACGGCTCCAAGGCTGACTAGAAATGTCATGATTTTTCCTCCAAAAGAAATCGAAAAAGTTTTTTATGATTGCAGATCTGAGATTCTGTTTTTATAAAGCGGAGAACGGCGGGACCAACCAGGCCGTTCTCCGGCTGTTCTGTTCCTTAAGGAACGAAATTATAGGTAATAATGCCGGACACCTTCACGGGCTGGCCTGAAAGCAGAGTCGGGCTGAACCGCGCACCCCTGGCGGCCTGCTCAGCTGCTGCACGCAAGAGGGGATGACCACTTGCGGCGCTTGCCGAAACCACACGTCCCTGCTCGTCGATCAACACCTGCACGCTAACCGCACCGCTCGCCCGGACAGCTCTCGCTGCCGGAGGATACGGAGGCTTTGGTAGACTGACCGCTTTACCGTTGAGAACGCCTCCCGAGATCGTCTTCGGGGGTTCTTTCTTCTTAATAGGCTCTGGCGGCGGTTCATCGCCTCCGGTAGCAGCCGTGCCGTTGCCGCTTCCGCCACCCGCTGTCAACCCCTTTCCATCAACAACGGTAGAAGAGTCACGCGAGGCCGTCTTTGAATCATAATCTTCATTACCGATGGCGACCTTTCCGAATTGCGGAATAACCTTCTGCGTCAGCTTTTCGACGCTGGGTTTATCCGGAACCTTCGGCGGAGTCATCTCCATGTTCGCGATCAGTTCTTTGCGAAGCGTAACATCAGGTTTCACTTCCTGCTTCTGCTCCGGCTTTGGCGGCGGCACATCCTCAGGCGGCGGCGGAGCAACGAGCGTCGAAAGCTCAAGGTCTTCGCCGTCCATTCCGAATGGATGCGCATAAAGATCGCGTCCCCACAACACCAGCACGACCGTCACCGCAAGTATGCCTGTGATCAGCATGAACTCACTGCGGCGCGTGTTTTCCTTGGCGTTACTTTTTGATTCTACTAATTGGTCAAGCATTCTAATTTCCTCCCTTTTTTCCGGTGCCAAATCAGGTCAAGGGTTACGAAACCTTATGTGAATTTGATGAAAAAAACCGTTTCCCAAGTTGTCGGATATCAGCTAAACACACAACCGACAGGCCACTTGGAACTATC
>Ga0070667_100004087_pt1 | contig 12345 bp, 11 predicted proteins | sample KBSS33metaG_FD_64659 | JGI IMG/M metagenome (GOLD analysis project Ga0070667, IMG submission 64659) | Switchgrass rhizosphere microbial communities from Kellogg Biological Station, Michigan, USA - KBS S3-3 metaG | ecosystem: Host-associated > Plants > Roots > Rhizosphere > Soil ...
CGACGCGGCCACGGTCGCCGTTGATGGTGTAGGTGTTCAGAAGCGTGTTGATGGCCAAACGGTCGGCGATCTCGTCCATGGCGGCGTCCTCCTTGCGCGTGCTGTTCGTTGGCCGCCAGCTTAAGGGGCCCTTTTACGAACGCCACCCGAAAGTCGCGCCGATCTAGCTGAGCATGGGCGTCATCCCGGGGTCGCCCTTCTGCATGGCCCGCTGGTAACCGGGCCGCTCGCCGATCCGCTTCAGGTAGGCGCGGATGTTGGGATAAGGCGTCAGGTCCTTGGGCGCGAAGGCGCGCATGGTGGTGAGCGGGAAGAGCATGATGATGTCGGCGGCGGTGAACTCGCTCCCGGCGAAGTAAGGCGCTTGCCCGAGCCGGTCCTCGACCAGCTTCCAGGCGCGCTCGTGGCGCTCGCGCATCATCCGGGCCCGGGGGTTCTCCTCCGCGCCAGGGCGGCCGCCCATCGCCCCCATGGCGCTCGGCATCAGCGAGGCGTTGGCGAAGTGGAACCAGAAGAGATAGTCGGCGAAGTTCGGCGCCTCGGGCCCCACGCCCAGGCGCCCGTCGCCGTACTTGCCGAGGATATACTGGATGATCGCCCCGGACTCCGGCAGCACCAGGTCGCCGTCGGTGATGATCGGGGCGGTGCCGAGCGGGTGCAGGGCCTTGTAGGCCGCGGGCCCGCGGCGGGTGTCCGGCTCGCGGTCGTAGAGCTTCAGCTCGTAGGGGATGCCCAGCTCCTCGCAGAGCCAGACGATGCGCTCGGATTGCGAGACGCCGAGATGGTGGACGGTCAACATGGCGAGCCTCCCTGGAGTTGGGCGGCAGCTTACGAGGGTCTAGCGCGGACGCCAGCGCCCACGCGGGAGAACGATCAGGCGCGGTGCGCCGCGCAGGCGACGTGGAACCGGCCGCCGACGGACAGCACGATCCAATCGCCCGGCCGGGCGACCTGCGGGCCGTCGGGCGTACGGACCTCCACCGCGCCGGCCTCGGCCAGGGCGGCGCCGGCCTCGCCCAACCATTGGAAGAGCTTTCGCCAGTTACGGGCGTCGTGGGGCGGCGGCACGCGGAGGGCGGCGCCGTGATCGAATGCTGGGTTACGGGAAGCGCGCATGGAGACCTGGACTACGAATCACCTGGTTGGACTTACGCAGTGCTTCGGTCACCAAGACCTTAAGGCGTGACAATGGCGGTCGCACCCTGAGAACGCCTCAATAGTGGATCGATCCCTTGGTCCCGCCTCCGCAGGCGATCGCGTCGCCGGTAATCGCCGCGCTGCGCGGCGAGGCCAGGAACGCCACGATATCAGCCACTTCCTCGGCTTCGATCATGCGCCCGATGACGATGGCGGCGGCCATGCGCTGTTCCATCTCCGCCGTCGAGATTCCCGCGGCGGCGGCCCGGGCGGCGACCAGCGGCGCGGTCTTTTCGGTGCGCGTCAGGCCGGGGTGGACGACGTTGACGTTGATCCCGTGCGGCCCCAGCTCATCGGCGAGGTTCTTGGTCAGCGCGGCCACCGAGACGTTGCGGATCGAGCCGATGGTCGTGCCGGTCTGGCGCGCGGCCAGTCCGCTGATGTTGATGATCCGGCCCCAGCCGCCCGCGATCATGTGCGGGGCGGCGGCGCGGGCGCAGCGGATGTAGCCCATCACCTTGACGTTGACGTCGCCCCAGAAGGCCTCGTCGGTGATCTCGGCGAGCTTGGGCGGCGGCGCCTGTCCGCCGGCCTTGGCGGCGTTGTTGACCAGGATGTCGAGACCGCCCAGCGCTTCCACCACCCTGGCGACCATCGCGTCCACCGAGGCGTCGTCGCCGGTGTCGACCGGCACGGCGACGACCTTGGCGCCGGTCTCCCGGGCGATCTCGTGGGCGGTGGCCTGGAGCGTCACCATGTCGCGGGCCGCGATTGCGACGTCGCAGCCCTCGCGCGCGAACTGCCGCGCGATCGCCTTGCCGATACCGCGAGCGCCGCCGGTGACCACGGCGCGCTTGCCCTTCAGGTGCAGATCCATCGTGTCCGTCCTTACATCCTCAGCGCGCCAGCGTATCCGGTGAGCTCCAGGTAGCCCCGGCCGCCTTCGACGGTGGCGGCGCCTTCCCAATAAACAGGCCCGCCGCCGGCGCGGCTGTCCAACTCCTGGTCGTCGAACAGCGGACGGATGCGCCATCGGCGCGTCGCGCCCTCGGTGCGGACGGCCAGGGCCTGCTCCACAGGATAGACCGCGCCGGTGCGCGGCGAGCGCCAACGGCGCAGGGTCGTGAAGGCCACGTCGCCTGGCGCGAAGACGTGCGTGCGGCCCCTCTCGCGCAGTGCGCCCCCGGCCCAGAGCGCCCGGCCGGCCGCGTCGCGGATCCGGAAGGCCATCAGCGCGCCGCCGCCGGTCAGGTTGAGGCCCGTCCAGTCCCAGCCCACCGCGCCGCCGCGCAGGTAGGAGGACGACCACTCGCGGTCCATCCAGGCTTCGCCGGCGACCGCGACGGCCTTGCGACCCCGCCGCAGCCGGCCGGAGACCGCCAGGTGGGGCAGGCTGTAGTACTCGCTGGCCTGTTCCGGATCGGGGCCCTTGCGGCTGTAGCCGGCGAGGCCTTGCAGAAGCGGCGGCTGGGTCGGTGCAAACGCCAGGTCGAGGTGGAACGCCGCTCCGCCGGCCCGGGCGTGGAATCGGTCATCGGCGCTGCGCCAGAAGCGCCAGTCGTCAAGGGTCACGTCGGCATCGCCCACCCGAGCCTCGGCGAGGCCGAAGCCGGCCCGCGCCACGCGCTGGTCGTGGACGAGGCGGCCGGTGCGGGGGTCGGAGAGCGCGGCGTGGGCGAAGAGCACCTGGCGCGGCGAAAAGGCGCTGGGATTGGCCTGGTCCACGTCGGGACGCGTGCGGAAGAAGGTGACCTGGAAGCCCAGGTCCTCGCCCGCGGGGGTGCGAAGCCAGCCGGTGACGTACCACCACTCGGTGCGGTGGTCCGGATGCGCCCCGTGGTCGGCGGGGAAGGTCAGCTCCAGGCCCGGCCGCACGACCGGGTAGGCGACGGACCCCGCCAGCGCCGGGCGCGCCGCCGCGGCCAGGGCGAGCGCGGCCAGCGCGCGGCGGGTGAGCCCGCTCACCAGTCCTCCCGCACGGCGCGCACCGCATCGGCCGACAGGGCGCGGCGTCCGGCCGCCAGCGCGGCCCCGGCCGAAGCCGCCACAAGGGCCGCCGACACGCCCACGAACAAGCCCCAGGGCGTGCGGGTCTGCATGGTCCAGTGAAAGGACTGCGGATTGACCACGTGGATCAGCACCTGGCTCATGGCGAACCCCAGCACGACGCCCGCCACCGCGCCGACCGCGCCCAGGATGGCGCCTTCGGCGGCCAGCATGACGACGATCTGGCGCTTCAGGACGCCCACGTGGCGCAGCATGCCGAACTCCTTGGTCCGCGCCAGGGTCTGGGCGGCGAAGGTGGCGGCGACGCCCGCCAGGCCCACGATGATGGCGATGGCCTCCAGCAGATAGGTCACCGCGAAGCTGCGGTCGAAGATGGCCAGGGCCACGGCGCGGAGCTGGCGCGGGCGGATGATGGTGACGCGGTCGCGCAAGGGTGACGGCAGGGCGGCGCGCAACGCCTCGACCGTCGTTTCCGGGGCGACGCCCGGCGCCAGGGTGACGGCGGCCTCGGTGCGCAGGCGGTCGCCGGTGAGGCGCACATAATCCCGCGTCGCGAGGGTCACCGCGCCGTACTGGCGAGAATAGTCGCGCCAGATCCCCGCGACCGTCGTCTCGGCGCCGCCCGTGGGGCCGATGGGCAGGCGAAGCGTCTGGCCGGGCTTCAAGCGATAGATCCAGGCCGCGGGCTCGGAGACCCAGACCGGGGTGGCGCCGGGTGCGGTCGTGTGGGGCTGGCCGATCAGCGGCAGGTCGCGGGCGGGATCGGCGCGGTCGATGTCGGCGGCGATCAGCGCCAGGGGCGGCTGGTCGACGGCGAGGCTGAGGGTTGTGGTGCGCCGGAAATGGACCGCCTGCACGCCGGGGACGGCGGCCAGACGGGCCTGGAGATCCGGATCGAAGCCGCCGCCGCCTTCGACGCGAAGGTAGAGGTCGGCCGGGAGAATCTGGTCCAGCCAGTCCTCCACCGAGCCGCGGAAGCTGGTGACCATCACCGCCATGGCGATCATCAGGCTGGTGGAGGCGACGATGCCGCAGAGCGCCAGCGCCCCCTGCCCCGGCGCGCCCCAGAGCCGCTTCAAGGCCAGGTCGGCGGCGGGCCACGGCAGCGCGCGCCGCTGGAGCGGGCCCAGCAGCAACCGGGCCAGCCAGGGCATGGCGGCGACCCCGCCGCCGAGCACCAGGCCGATGGAGACGTAGCCCATCACCGAGACGCCGCCGATCGCAGGCGCGAAGGCCGCCGCGGCGCCCGCCGCGAGCAGGGCCGCCGCCCACCAGGCGCCGCTGGCGCTGGGCGGTTCGGCGACGTCCCCGGCCGTCTTCAGGGCGACGGCGGCCGGAGCGCGGGCGGCGGCGCGGGCCGGAAGCAGGCTGCCGGCCAGGGCTGCGGCCAGGCCCAGGCCGAAGAACACCGCCGCGGCGCCGGGCGCGAACACCAGGGCCGGGCGCCGGTCGCCGAAATAGCCGCCGCCCAGGTCGCCGCCCAGCAGGCGCAACGCCGCCTCGGCGAGCCCCAGGCCCAGCGCCAGGCCCGCCCCCGCCCCTGCGGCGCCGACGATCAGCCCCTCGACCAGCACCTGGGCCAGCAGCGCCCGGCGCGGCGCGCCCAGCACCCGCAGCAGGGCGAATTGCGGCCGCCGCCGGGCCACGGACAACGACTGGGCCGAATAGACCAGGAAGGCGCCGGTGAGCAGGGCCACCAGGCCCAGCATCTCCAGGTTCACCCGGTAAGCGCGCGACAGGCTGTCGGTGCGCCGCACGGCGGTCTCCGAACTCGCCACCTCGGCGTCGGCCGGCAGGACCGCGGCCAGGGCTTCTGCGACCTGGGCGGGATCGGCGCCCGGCGCGAGCTTCAGGTCGATGCGCTGCAGCCGGCCGAGCTGGCCGAAGCGCGCCTGGGCCGCGGCGATGTCGATGGTGGCGATCTTGCGGCCTTCCGGAACGTCCTCCAGCACGCCTGCGACCGTGAAGCGCGCCACATGTCCCGCCGCGCTGACCTCGACCAGCCCGCCCAGCCTGGCGCCGGAGGCGTCCAGGGCGGCCGGCGACAGGCGGATGAGATCGGGGTCGAAGACGTCGGCGCCCGGCGCGGCCTGGCCGCCGGCGGGCCTGGCCAGAAGGGCCGGCGTCACCGCGGCGGCCCGCAGCACGTCGAGGCCGATCAGCGTGACGCCGCCCGTGCGGCCGACGACGGCGGCGAGCTCCACGCCGGGGCTGGCGGCGGACACCCCGGGCAGGCGCGCGGCGCGGGGATAGGCGGCTTCGGGAAAGCCGAGCGGGGTCCTGGCGCGCACCTGAAGGTCGGCGTCGCCGTTGACGGTGCGCAGCGCCTGGGAGAATTCGTTGAGCGCCGAGGCGTTGACCAGATGCACCGCGAAGCCCAGGGCCACGCCGACGGCGATGGCCAGCGCCGCGGTGATCACGCGGGACGGATGGGCCCGCCATTCGCCGGCGACCATCCAGCCCGCCGCCGCGCGGCTCACCTTCTCAGGTCGCATAGCGCGGAACCAGGCCCTGGGGCGTCAGCGTGAGCACCCGGTCGGCGGCGGCGGCGGCCACGTCGGAGTGGGTGACGAGGATCGCGGCGGCGCCCGCGTCACGCACCTGGCGCTCGAAGAGGTCGAGGACCCTGGCGGCGGTCTCCGGATCGAGGTTGCCGGTGGGCTCGTCGGCGAGGATCAGGCCGGGGCGATGGCTGAGGGCGCGGGCGATGGCGACCCGCTGCAGCTCGCCGCCCGAGAGCTGGCGTGGCGCATCGCCGTCGCGGCCGCCCAGCCCCACCGCGGCCAGCATCTCCGAGGCGCGCGCCAGCGCCGTCGCGGCGGGTGCGTGCTGCAGCACCAGCGGCAGGGCGACGTTCTGCGCCAGCGTCAGGTGCGGCAGGATGTGGAAGGCCTGGAAGACGAAGCCGATCCGGTCGCGGCGCACGCGGGTGCGCGAATCGTCGTCGAGCGCGCTCAACGAAACGCCGTCGATGCGGATGTCGCCGGCGTCGGCGAGGTCGAGACCGGCGATCAGGTTGAGCAGGGTCGACTTGCCGACCCCAGACTCGCCGGTGATCGCCACCATCTCGCCGGCGCAAAGCTGCAGGTCCAGGCCCCGGAACAGCACGCGGCCGCCCGGAACGGACTTGCCCAGCGCCTGAATTTGGAGAAGGGGGACGTCGGAAGGCCCGTGCGGCGACATGGCCGCAGCCTAGAGATCATCCCCGAAGACTAGAAGCCCTCCCCCTTTCGGGGGAGGGATCGAGGTGGGTCAGCCGGCGGCCGGGGCGCGCTTGCGGCCCTTGGCGGGCGCGGGCGCGGGCGGCGGCGCGGCGGGACGGCGGCCGCCCTGGCCGAGGCCCATGGATTTCGCGAGCGAGGAGCGCGCAGCCGCGTAGGACGGCGCCACCATCGGATAGTCCTTCGGCAGGCCCCACTTGGCGCGATATTCCTCAGGCGACAGGTTATACTTCGTCCGCAGGTGCCGCTTCAGGCTCTTGAACTTGCGCCCGTCCTCCAAGCAGATGATCGCGTCGGGCGTGATCGACTTCTTGATCGGCACGGCCGGCGTCTTCTGTTCGACCGGGGCGGCTTCGGGTTCGGAAACCCCCGCCAGCGCGGCGTACACGTTCTTGATCAACGCCGGCAGGTCGCCCACCGCGGCGGTGTTGTTTCCGACATAGTTGGCAACAATCTGCGCCGTCAGATCCAAAACGTTGGTTTTATCGTCTTCCATAGCCACCTCCAGAAATCTGGCCAGGGAATACAAACATCAAATACGAATCACAAGTGTTCTTGCAAAGAAAGGTGTCTCCCTCCGGTTGCGGGGATTAAGGGGAATGTGAAAAGGTTTCACGCCGCCTTGCGGAACCCTTCTATCAAACTGAGGTCAGCACGCGTCACGCTGAGCACGACGCGCTCGTCGATCCACAGATCAGCAGTGTCGCAATCCTGATGCTCACGGAGCAGACGCGCCACATACATCAGAGCGCCCTGATGCGAACATTCGGGGAGCACTTCGAAGTGGGGCATGTCTCCGGAGGCCTGGCGCATGAAGCACAGGTACGGGGACGCCGGCGCCGAACGAGGCATGAGCAGCTCCAGTCTCGCCCCCCGGCGATGGTGCAGTAGGCTCGGAACACAACTTACGTAGCGAAGCTTCGCATTGGTTCGATGGCGCCTATATGGCGACAATGTCGCAAATTTCTGTACTCGACCTGTCGCCCATCGTCGTCGGCGGAGACGCGCGGCGCGCGCTGCACAACAGCCGCGACCTGGCGCAACATGCTGAACGCTGGGGGTATTCCCGCTTCTGGATGGCCGAGCACCACAACATGCCGGGGGTGGCGAGCGCCGCCACATCCGTGGCGCTGGGGTTCGTGGCGGAGGGAACTGCGACAATTCGAATCGGCGCCGGCGGCGTGATGCTGCCCAACCACGCCCCGCTGGCCATCGCCGAACAGTTCGGAACCCTGGAGGCGCTCTATCCCGGCCGCATCGATCTGGGCATCGGGCGCGCGCCCGGCACGGACCAGATCACCGCCCAGGCCATGCGGCGCTCGCTGAGCGGCGACATCGACCACTTCCCGCAGGACGTGCTGGAGCTGATGGCCTATTTCGCGCCCGAACAGCCGGGCCAGCGGGTGCGCGCGGTGCCGGGCGCGGGCCTGGAGGTGCCGGTGTGGATCCTGGGCTCCAGCCTCTACGGCGCGCAGCTCGCCGCCGTGCTGGCGCTGCCGTTCGCCTTCGCCTCGCACTTCGCGCCCGCGATGCTGGACCAGGCGCTGGCCCTCTACCGCGACCGCTTCCAGGCGTCCGAGAGCCTGGCCGCGCCCTACGCCATGGCCGGCGTCAGCGTGGTGGCCGCCGAGACCGACGCGGAGGCCCGGCGGCTGTTCACCTCGCAGCAGCAGTCGTTCATCGCCTTGCGCACCGGCAATCCCGGCCCCCTGCCCCCGCCGGCCGAGGATCTCGCCGAGCGCCTGGGTCCCGGCGACCTGGCGTTCATCGAGCACAGCCTGTCGCATGCGATCGTGGGCTCGCCGGAGACGGTGCGGCGGCGGCTGGCGGAATTCCTCGAGCGCACCAAGGCCGACGAGCTGATCGTCACCTCGCAGGTCTTCGACCACGCGGCGCGGTTGCGGTCGTTCGAGATCGTGGCGCAGGCGTTTGAGGCGTTGCACGGCTGAACAGCGGGGCACGTACTGAAGTACATGTCCCCTTCGGCGGCGTTGGTGACATGTACTTCAGTACGTGTCCCCGGGGCTTAGCTCAGGAGAAGTTCGGCGAGCTCCGCGGAAAATCCGCCGTAGGCGCCCGCGGCGTAGAGCAGCGGCGCCTTGGCGGCGTCGCCCAGCATGACGTGGTGGACCCGGCCCAGCAGGATGCCGTGGGTGCCCGCCTCCACCACCTTGTCGACCTCGCAGTCGAAGGCGGCGAGCGCGGTCGTTAGGATCGGCGCGCCGGTCGGGCCTTCGCCCCAGTCGCCGACCAGGAACTTCTCGGCGGCCGGCCTTGCGCCCGCGAACTGGTCGGCGGTGGCTGCGTCCTGCAGGGACAGGACATTGACCGCGAAGACGCCGGCCTCGACCACCGGTCCGAAGGAGTTGCTGGACCGGTTCAGGCAGGCGAGCAGCATCGGCGGCTCCGCCGAGAGCGAACAGACCGCGGTGGCGGTCAGGCCGTTGCGCGAACCGTCCGGGCGGCGCGTGGTGATGATGCAGACGCTGGCCCCGAGCCGGCGCATGCCTTGCTTGAAATCCCCGGGATCGATCGGCATCGCACGCCCTTCCAGACCGTCAGGCGCGCCCTTTGCGGGCCCGCCGGTAGGCGTGCAGCAACGGCTCGGTGTAGCCGTTGGGCTGCTCGACGCCCTTGAACACGAGATCGCAAGCTGCCTTGAACGCAAGGTTGCTGTCCAGGGCCGGCGACATGGGCTCGTACAGGGGATCACCGGCGTTCTGCTGGTCCACCACCGCGGCCATGCGGGTGAGCGCGGCCATCACCTCGTCGTGGCCGCAGACGCCGTGCAACAACCAGTTGGCCAGGAGCTGACTGGAAATGCGCAGGGTCGCGCGGTCCTCCATCAGGCCGACGTCGTGGATGTCGGGCACCTTGGAGCAGCCGACGCCCTGGTCGATCCAGCGGACCACATAGCCCAGGATGCCCTGGCAGTTGTTGTCCAGCTCCTCGCGCACCTCTTCGGGCGTCCAGTTGTGGTCGCCGGCCAGCGGCAGCTCGAGCAGGTCGTCCACCGGCGTGGGCGGGCGGGCGGCCAGCGCCGCCTGGCGGGCGGCCACGTCGACCTGGTGGTAGTGCAGCGCGTGCAGGGTGGCCGCGGTGGGCGACGGCACCCAGGCGGCGTTGGCGCCGGCGTCGGGATGCGCGGCCTTGGTCGCCAGCATCTCGGCCATGCGGTCGGGAGCGGCCCACATGCCCTTGCCGATCTGGGCGCGGCCCGGGAAGCCGGCGGCCAGGCCCTCGTCGACGTTGCGGTCCTCGTAGGCGGTGAACCAGCGCTGGGCCTTCATGGCGCCCTTGCGCACCACGGCGCCCGCCCGCATGTCGGTGTGGATCTCGTCGCCGGTGCGGTCGAGGAAGCCGGTGTTGATGAACACCACCCGGTCCTTCACCGCCCGGATGGTCTCCTTCAGGTTGGCGCTGGTGCGGCGCTCCTCGTCCATCACCCCGATCTTCAGGGTGTGGCGGTCCAGGCCGGCCAGATCCTCGCAGGCGTCGAACAGGTCGTTGGCGAAGGCGGCCTCGGCGGGCCCGTGCATCTTGGGCTTGACGATGTAGACCGCGCCCTCGCGGCTGTTGCGGAACCGGCCGGACCCCTTCAGGTCGTGCAGGGCGACCAGGGCGGTGACGGCGCCGTCGACGACGCCTTCCGGGGCCTCGGAGCCATCCGGCAACAGGATGGCGTCGGTGGTCATCAGGTGGCCGACGTTGCGGAAGAACATCAGGCTGCGGCCCGGCAGCGTGACCTCGGCGCCGCCCGGAGCCTGGTAGACCCGGTCGGGCTCGAGCGTGCGCTCCATGGACCGGCCGTCCTTGTCGAAGCGCGCCGAGAGCGTGCCGCGCAGCAGGCCCAGCATGTTGCGGTAGAGCTCGACCTTGTCGGCGGCGTCGACCGCCGCCACGGAGTCCTCCAGGTCCATGATGGTGGTCAGCGCCGATTCCAGCACGATGTCGGCGACGCCGGCCGGGTCGTCGCGCCCGATGGCGTGGTCACGATCGATCAGGATTTCCAGGTGCAGGCCGTGGTGGCGGAGCAGGATCGCGCCGGGCGCGGCGGCCGGCCCGGTCCAGCCGACGAACGCCGTGGGGTCGGCGAGCCCGACCTCGGTCCCGTCCTGCAGCCGCACCCGCAGGGCGCCCCCGATCACCGCATAGGCCGCAGCGTCTTCATGCGTTCCGCGCGCGAGGGGCGCGGCCTCGTCCAGCAACGCGCGACCGCGGGCGATCACCTGCGCGCCGCGCACGGGGTTGTAGCCCCTGCCGCGCGCCGCGCCGCCGGCGTCGGCGATCGCATCCGTGCCGTAGAGGGCGTCGTAGAGGCTGCCCCAGCGGGCGTTGGCGGCGTTCAACGCGTAGCGGACGATCGAGAGCGGCACCACGAGCTGCGGGCCGGCGGCCCGGGAGACCTCCGGATCGACGCCGGTCGTGCCGATGGTGAAGGCGGGCCCTTCCGGGACCAGGTAGCCGATCTCGCCCAGGAAGCGCTTCTGCTCGTCCGGATTGGCGGGCGGCGCGCCCTTGGCGCGACGGGCCGCGTGCCAGGCGTCGATCTCGGCCTGCAGGCGGCTGCGCTCGGCCAGTAGCGCGTGGTTGCGGGGCGCGAAGTCCGCCAACAGGTCGGCCAAGCCGCGCCACCAGGCGTCGGCCGCCACCCCAGTCCCGGGCGCGGCCTCGCCGTCGATGAAGTCGACGAGCGGACGGGCGACCTTCAGCCCGTGCAGCTCAACGTATTCGAGGGTCTCGACCGTCATTTCCAACGCTCCTGTCGGTCGCAGGGACTACATCAGTCCCCGACGCCCGCCGCCACCTTCGCCCGCACCCGGCGTCGCCATGCCCCGCACTCGCCCATAGAAGCGGCGCCGGCGCGCCTTGTCCGCCTGCCGGCCCTCCCCTACAACTCGGCCATGGCGTTGCAAATGCCCGACCCCGACGGCGAGGTGCTGAAGGGCCGCGTGGCGATCGCCGCGGCGATGCGAAAAATCCTGCCCGCCGCATCCGTCATCGACCACGCCGACGAGCTGCGCGCCTACGAGACCGACGCGCTCACCGCCTATCGCCAGCCGCCGCTGCTGGTGGTGCTGCCGGACACCACCGAACAGGTCTGCGCCATCCTGCGCTGGTGCCACGAGCATGGCGTGAAGGTGGTGCCGCGCGGCTCCGGCACGTCGCTGTCCGGCGGCAGCCTGCCGCTGGCGGATTCCATCGTGCTCAGCCTGGCCAAGCTGAACCGGATCCTGGAGGTGCGGTTGGACGACCGCATCGCCCGCGTACAGCCGGGGGTCACCAATCTGGCGATCACCCAGGCGGTGGAGGCGCAGGGGTTCTTCTACGCGCCCGACCCCTCCAGTCAGATCGCCTGTTCCATCGGCGGCAACGTGGCCGAGAATTCCGGCGGCGTGCACTGCCTGAAGTACGGCCTGACCACCCACAACGTGTTGGGCGTGACCATGGCGCTGATCACCGGCGAGGTGGTGACGCTGGGCGGGGCGTCGCTGGACGGCGCCGGGTTCGACCTGCTGGGCGTGGTGGTGGGCTCCGAGGGCCTGCTGGGCGTGGTCACGGAGGTGATCGTGCGCCTGACGCCGACGCCCGAGTCCGTTCGCGCCGCCCTGCTGGGATTCTCGACCGTGGAAGGCGCGGCCCAGTGCGTCGCCGACATCATGGCCGCCGGCGTCGTGCCCGCCGGCCTGGAGATGATGGACCGCACGACGATCCACGCGGCCGAGGCCTTCGTCCACGCCGGCTATCCGCTGGACGTCGAGGCGCTGCTGATCGTCGAACTGGACGGCCCCGCGGCGGAGTGCGAGCCGCTGCTGGACGAGGTGTGCGCCATCGCCCGCAAGAACGGCGTCGCCAGCCTGCGCACCGCCGCCGACGAGGCCGAGCGGGCGAGGTTCTGGGCCGGACGCAAGGCCGCCTTCCCCGCCATGGGGCAGATCGCGCCCGACTACTACTGCATGGACGGCACCATCCCGCGTCG
>Ga0070667_100004089_pt1 | contig 12342 bp, 9 predicted proteins | sample KBSS33metaG_FD_64659 | JGI IMG/M metagenome (GOLD analysis project Ga0070667, IMG submission 64659) | Switchgrass rhizosphere microbial communities from Kellogg Biological Station, Michigan, USA - KBS S3-3 metaG | ecosystem: Host-associated > Plants > Roots > Rhizosphere > Soil ...
GGTGGCTCCGAGGGGGTGCCCCTTCGAGATCAGACCGCCGGACGGGTTCACAACCCAACGACCGCCGTAGGTGGTGTCGTTGTCGTCGACGAGCTTGTGGCCCTCGCCCTCGGCGGCAAGGCCTAGCGCTTCGTAGGTGAGCAGCTCGTTCGGTGCGAAGCAGTCGTGCAGCTCGATCACGGCGATGTCGTCCGGTGTGATGCCGGCCTGCTCGTACACGCGGTTCGCGGCGGTCCGGCTCATGTCCGCACCGACCAGCGTGGCCATGCTCTTGCTCTCGAACGTGCCTGGGGTGTCAGTGACAAGAGCCTGGCCGACGATTTCAACTGCTCTCGACGCCAAGTCGTGCTTCTCGACGAAGGCCTCGCTGACGACGACGGCCGCACCCGAGCCATCGGAGGTCGGCGAGCACATCGGGCGGGTGAGCCGACCCCGTGCGTAGATCATCTTCGCGTCGGCGATCTCGTCCTCGGTGTAGACGTCGCGGAACTGCGAGTACGGGTTGTTCACCGAATGGTTGTGGTTCTTCACCGCGATCTTGGCGAAATGCTCAGGAGTGGAGCCGTACTTCTGATTGTGCTCCACTCCCGCGGCACCGAACATCCACGGCGCTATCGGGAACGCGAACTCCTGGAGCTCGGCCATTGCCTCCAAATGGCTCTGCATCGGCTGCGCACGGTCGTCGTAGGTCGTACCGAGCGAACCGGGCTGCATCTTCTCGAACCCGAGCGCCAGTGTGCAGTCGGCCAAGCCACCGCGGATCGCCTGTGCAGCAAGGAAAAGCGCGCTCGAACCGGTTGAGCAGTTGCTGTTCACGTTGAACACGGGGATGCCGGTCAAGCCCAGGCCGTACACCGCGCGGTGGCCCGAACAGGACTCGCCGTAGCAGTAGCCGGTGTAGGCCTGCTCGACGAGGTCGTAGGCGATGCCTGCGTCCTCGAGGGCCTTGGTGCCGGACTCGAAAGCCATATCGGGGTAGTCCCAGCCCTCCCGGCGGCCCGGCTTTTCGAACTTGGTCATGCCGACGCCGACCACAAATACTCTGTTACTCATGCGAATTCCGCCAATCCATCGGTGATGACGAACTTGCCGGGTTTCTCGTCGCCGGCAGTCTCGAACGCGTAGACACCCTCGCGGGTGTTCCAGAACTTGCTCGTGATCGTTTCCTTCGGCAGCGCAGGCTTGCTCATCCGCACCGCAAGACGCTTCAACCGCGTCGGGTCCTGCGGGCTGATCTGCGACAACAGCGCGTGCGAGGTGAACGCGATCGTGCACAGGCCGTGAATGATGATTCCCGGCAATCCCATTGCCTTGGCGAAGTCGTCGTCGAGGTGAATCGGCATCGGGTCCTCAGCGGCCGGGCTGTACCGGAACGTCTGGTCCTCGTCGAAAGTCTGAACCGAGGTGAATGTCGGGGCGGTGTCACGCAGTGCACCGTCGAAGCTGTGCTCCGGGCTCTTCACGCCGACAGATCCATCGAACGTGCCGCCGCGGAAGAAGCCGATGAAGTACTGCTCGTTGACGAGTTCACCACCCGTATCGCGGGTTTCGAGCAGAGTCGTGACGACTACGCCCGTCTCCTTACCCTCGATACCGATCGGCTTCGCGCGAACGTTAAGGACCTCGCCCGGCACGATCGGGCGGTGTAAGCGGAAGTCGTGCTCGCCGTGCAGGATCCGCAGCATCAGCTCGTCGGGAACAACGCCCATGGTGGCGTCGGCCATGATCGCGGTGACCGGAACGACGGCGAATACCGGCGGGGCATATGTGCCGTCGAGGTGCGCTGCGATCGGGTCGTTCGTCGCTTTCGCATACGCGATGGTCTGTTCGTGCTCGACCTTGTATTCCGTCTCCGCGCTCCACTGATCCAGCCGGTCGAGGTGGAAACCTTCGTTGGTAGCCATGGCTGACACGCTACGAACGGGCGACGCCGCCGACGATGACCGAACTTCTCGGGTTCTTGACCGAATCGCTCGTGTGCGGTTGGTACGTTCGGCACGTGCAGGCCACCGACGCGACGACTGCGTACACGATCCCGATTCAGCGGGTGCAGGCCTTCGTCGGTATCGCCTTGTCGCGGGGCTGGGACATCGAGGCCATGCTGAGTCAAGCCGAGATTTCCGCGGACCTGCTGTCGGAGGGCCGCTCACGTGTGACTACGCAGCAACTGAGCGCGCTGATCAGGCAACTCTGGCGCGTCACCGACGACGAACTGCTCGGCTTCGGGCTACAACCTGTGCCACGCGGCACGTTCCGCCTGCTGTGCCTCACGGTCCTGACCGCGACCAACCTGCATACGGCAATTCAGCGGTTCGACGATTTCGGACGCGCGGCGCCCGGGATACCGCCGCTGCGAGCGGAGGTCGAAAACGATCAGGCCAGGGTGTCGATCGACATAGCCGAGATCGAGCAGCCCATCGACTTGCTGGTCGACATGCTTCTGGCGGTGACGCACCGATTTCTTGCCTGGGCCATCGGGCGCCGAATTCCGTTGCGGCTCGTCGAAGTGCCCTACGCCAAACCCGCGCACGTCGATGACTACGACCTGCTTTTCGGTGCGCCCGTGGCCTTTTCGACAGGAGGGTGCGCCCTGGTCTTCGACGCTGAGGTGCTCGCGGCACCGATAGTGCGCGACGAGGCCGCCCTGAACGAGTTTGTCCGCGATGCGCCGGCGGGTGTGCTGACCCGGCGCAACTATGCGACGTCGGTGGCCAGCAAAGTGCGAAAGCTATTGGCGGGCGGCCTCTTCGGCGAGTGGTTGACCGTCGACGAGATCGCAGGCGAACTCGCGATGAGTCCACAAACGTTGCGCCGCAAGCTTCGTGACGAGGACACGTCGGCGCGTGAAATCAAGGAGGAGATCTTGCGGGACGCCGCGATCGCGAGCCTGGCGCGCGGCGACGAAACCGTCGCCGCGCTGTCTCGCCGACTCGGCTTCTCCGAGCCGAGCGCCTTCTCTCGAGCGTTTCGCCGTTGGACCGGCAGCCCGCCCGGGTCCTACCAGCACTAGCCGAAGGGCGCCGTCAAAGTGCCCTCGCGATGATCGTCTTCATGATCTCGTTCGTACCGCCGTAAACCTTCTGGATGCGCGAGTCGGCGTAGAGCTTCGAGATCGGATACTCCTGCATGTAGCCGTAACCGCCGAACAGCTGGAGGCACTCGTCGGCGACCTTCACCTGCTGGTCGGTGAGCCACCACTTCGCCTTGGCGGCCGTCGGGACGTCGAGCTCGCCCTCGATGTGCTTGGCAATGCAGCCGTCGACGAAACTCCACGCGATCGACGAGATCGTGTCGCATTCGGCGAGCGTGAATTGGGTGTTCTGGAAGCTGAAGACGGGCTTGCCGAACGCCTGGCGCTCCTTGGTGTAGGCGACCGTGAGCTCGACAGCCTTCTCGATGGAGGCCGCGGCCACGACCGACAGCACCAGGCGCTCCTGCGGCAACTGCTGCATGAGCTGGATGAAGCCCATGCCCTCGACGGTGCCGAGGAGGTTGCTCTGCGGGACGCGCACGTCATCGAAGAACATCTCACAGGTGTCCTGGCCGTGCTGGCCGATCTTCTTGAGGTTGCGGCCGCGACGGAAGCCGCCGCGGGTGGTCTCCACCAGGATCAGCGAGACACTGTCCGCGCCACGACTTTTCGGGTCGGTCTTGGCGGCGACAACCACGAGGTCGGCGATCTGGCCGTGCGAGATGAACGTTTTCGCGCCGCTGATCACATAGTCGCCGCCGTCCTTGACGGCCTTCGTGGCGATGGACTGTAGGTCCGAGCCGGTGCCGGGTTCGGTCATGGCGATTGCGGCGACGACCTCACCGCTGGCCATCTTCGGCAGCCACGTCTGCTTCTGCTCTTCGGTGCCGTAAGCGCTCAGGTAGTGCGCGATGATGCCGCTGTGCAGCGGGCCACCGAAGCTCGGGGCCAGCGCACGCATCTGCTCGGTGATTGCCACTGCTTCGTGGGCGAACGTTCCGCCACCGCCGCCGTACTCCTCGGGAATGCTCAAGCACAGCAGGCCAAGCTCACCGGCCTTGAGCCACACGTCGCGGTCGACGTGCTGCTGCCGACCCCAACGCTCCTCGTTCGGGGTGCACTCCTTCTCGAAGAACCGACGCGCTAGGTCGGCAAGCGCGTCGAGGTCCTTGTCCATCCACGATGAGCGGTGCAGCGCCACGGCGAACTCCTTCGTTCACATTCGGTTTGCCCGACGCTATAGCGGCAGCTCGTAAGAGAAAATGACCGAGACAACCACATGGTTGACCGTTCCGCTCGAGTGGTTGCTTCCAGGACGCCCTTATCGACCCGATGCGGGTTCAGTCGTGCAATCCGCGTCGCCAGGCGCCCGGTGTGGGACCGTCGGCATCGCGAAATTGTGGATGGGAAGTGGACTCAGGATTTCGGCCAAACTTTAGGCCTCTGACCTGCGGTTTCTTTGTGGAGCTAAGGGGCTCGAACCCCTAACCCCCACACTGCCAGGAGCAGGCGGAGGTTCGACCAAGCACGTTAGCGGCGAGACTCGTCTGTAGATGTCGATGTTGAGGGAGTAACTGTCGTCACGGTTGTCGTCACGCTGTCGCAATCATCGGTTGATATCAGTTCGGCGAAGACCGTGGACTCCCTACCCGGAGAGGGACGGACTCCAGCGCGACCAGCGAAAAGAAGTAGAGGGCGTTCGAGCGATCCCGCTCTTGCACAGACGGTCGGGTCGCCGATCACCCGCCCTCGGATCCGAAGCCCGAACGGCCACGAAACTCGGTCCCAGTGAGTCGCTCGTCGGCTACGCACACCGCAACGGCGGCTTTTCCCGATATCGCCGCTGCCACCGGTGACGAGAATGCGCACCGGAGTCACCAAAGTTTCTGGACTGCACTACGGTACCTTCGGCTTGATTTCTTCGATGACCCACTGCGCATAGTCGAGGTATGCGTTGACGTCGCGTACCGGCGGGATGGGCACGCCGCTCATCGTCACGCCCAATTCGGCGAACCGGCCGAGCTGGTCGATGATTTCCTGGGCGCTCATGCCCGGCCGTTGGGTGGGGTCGTCCATAACCACGTGTGCTTCACCGATTTGCGAGCAGCCAAGGCCGTAAAGCACTTCGAACGGGCGCCCGTCGTAGGTCGGCTGAGATTTGATGAAGTCAAGCCTCGCGGGAATGTCCTCAGGTTTGGTCAGCCACGGAAACCATCCGGAGGCGTATCGGGCTGCGCGCCGCAGTGCAGGCTCGGCATCCCCGCCGATCCAGATCGGCAGATGGGGCTTCTGAATCGGCTTGGGCTCGAATGCCACATCCTTGAACGCAACGTACTTGCCCTCGAACTTCGGTGAGTCGCTGGTCCACAATTCGATGATGGCGGCAAGGTATTCGTCGGCCATGCGTCCCCTCTCGTGGAAGGGCACACCGAGGATTTTGAATTCTTCTGCGTCCCAACCGACGCCAAACGTCACGGTGATGCGGCCGCCGCTCATCCAATCCGCGGTCGACAACGCCTTGGCCATGATGACCGGGTGCTGCAGCGGTAGCAGCGTGACACTCGAGTTCACGCGAATGCGTTGGGTGGCACCGGCTATGAAGGCTTGCGCGACCGTCGAATGAAAATAATGCGTCCCCGACAACTCCACATGCGTGGTGGGTACGATGAAGTGCTCTGGGATCGGGATCATGTCGTAGCCGAGCTGCTCGGCGCGTTTGGCCATGACGACCTGATCCGCACCGGTGACGTTGATCTCGAACGGCTGCGTCAGCGCCTTGACCCGGACTGTGTTCGGCATTGCAAACGAAAATTTCATGGCGCCCCCCGCCTTTCAACCTCCAACGGATTTGTTGGTGCACAACCCAACAGGCCGGCCTTGCTGGGTGATAGGTGTCCCGCGTCGACCATCCACGCGATGGTGTCGGCGAACGTCTCTTCGCCCGAGCGGAAACCCAGACCCGATGTCGCCAAGAAACGACTCGAGTCGGCGGGCGACCACTGGGTGTTGATAGCCGTTGACTCGGCGGAGATCTGGGTCTCGAACGGCACCAGGCGCTTGAACCGGTCCACCGTGGCACCCATTGCGCGCATGAGCCTCGGGGCGACGCGTGGGCTGAAGAGCCGCCGGCCAAGTAGCGATTCAAGCCGCTGACGCAGTTCGTCCCACGGATAGAAGTGGCCCCCGACGATATAGCGCGCTTTTTCGAAATCACCCGTGGGCGGATGCTCCAACAGCCAGCGGTGCGCCAGCGCCAGATCACGCACATCGACACACTGAAAGCCCGTCGTAGTACGCGGCAACATCCGCCCGACGAATGTTGCGAGCCCGCGGTTGGCCGCGCTGAGGTTGGGATCGTCGGGCCCGACGACGGCGACCGGGTAGGTGATCTGTACGGGCACGCTCTGCTGCTGCAGCTTGCGGACGTGCTCCTCGCTGTCACGCTTGGACCGCGAATACGCCTCGGACAGCTCGGAGAGCGGCGTCGATTCGTCGACATGAGGCGCGCCCGGATGAAACAGCGCGGCGACGCTCGAGACGTACAACAAGTTTTCGATGCCGAGCCCGAATGCGGCACCGAGCACCGACTGCGTCGCGCCGACGTTGGTGTCATACGTTTGCCGGGCATTGCGGGGGTCGAGTGACACGGCTGCCGCGGCGTGAAACACGGCGTCACAGCCGTCCATGACACGCTGCACACCATCAAGGTCGCGGATATCGACCGTGACGAATCGCTCGATGCGGTGTCCGCGTGACTCGAACCAGCTTCGCGCAGCGGGCTCGTTGCGCACCAGCAGCCGCAGCTCGTGGCCCTCCTCAAGCAGGGCCACTGCGGTGTGGGCGCCAACGAAACCGGTTGCGCCGGTGCAGAAGACTTTCATTTCCGACGGATCCGCACGCCGATGGTTACGGCGTCGAAGACGCTCGGGCAGCTCGATCGGTGAATGGTCGCCGGTTGACGAGGGTTCACAGTCGGTCCCTCTCGCGTGACATGAGCGCGTTCTCGAGGTACGCGTGGCGCCGCGGGTAGTCCCGTCGCATCGGCCGGGAGTCAGTCGTCGACGTCCGGAGCATCCAGGAGGCCGCCGTGCGGGCAGCGTGAAGCGCCTCCATCCACCAGCGCGTGGTCGGAGACGGCACGGGTACGGCGGCTGCGGTGGCGAACGCGACCGCATGCTCGGTGATGAGGATGGGCGCTCGGGACACCGCTTCGAGAGTGGCCTCGACGTTCGGTACGACAGCCACGGTATCGGCGGAGAATTTTGGTGTTGTGATCATCTCGGGGCCTCCTTACGGCTTGAACTGCCCTTCCGGTCGCGGCGGAACAGGTGGCGGTGCGCCTGGTCAAGCTGCGTAAGAGAAATCGTTGCCCGCTCTCGGCGGGACGGCCTGAGTAACCGGTTACTCGAATTGCTCGCTGAGGCGACAAGGCATTTACCTAGTCGCCACCGGGCTGTCGGCCGGCGGCAGGAGGCCATTCTCGGCAGCGCGACAGTGGCGCTAGCGGCGGGTTGTCGTCAAAAATCGCGCGGCAAGCAGTTTTGCCTCGGCGATGCGATAAAGGCCGCGCAGGGCTACCTCCTCGATGCCGACGTACTCGCAGATCACATCGGGCGGCACGTCGGCGTCACGCAGTCTCAGCGCAAGCGAGTAGGGCAAGGGCAGCTTGCGCAGCGCCCGCTCGCGTTCATCGGGTTCATCGGCCATTTGAACAGCGTGTATCCGCGAGCGCCGCGTGGACCGAGTACGCGGATACTCGAAATCGTGAAGACGGGCCAGGATCTGTACCAAAAGCGCCGGTTAGTGGTGGGATTGCGGTTTGTGTCGACGCAGCAGCGCGGCGAGCTCGTCGCGGCTGCTAGTGCCAGTCTTGGCCATCGCACGGTAGATGTGGCCCTCGATCGTGCGTGCAGACAAGGTGAGGCGCTCGGCGATGGCGGGGCTGGACAATCCGTCACTTAGCAGCATGATGATCTCGCGTTCGCGATCGGTCAGCGGCAACGGCTCGCTGGCCTGCTGAAGCGCCGGCGTGCTGGCACCGCACTGTTCGGTCAGCGCCTCTGCTCGCGTCGAGCAGCCCAACGCCGATCCGCGCAATCCCTGGTGCCGATACCCGATGGCGGCGTGCGCGGCCGCATCGATGGCGGCAACAAGGTCGCCCATGCTCTCGAATTCCTCAGACACCGCGGTCAATTCGGCGCTATCGCCAGCTTCTAAAGCGGCCGCGAACCGGGCGGCGAGACCGGCACGCGGCCCATCCACCTTGGTCGCGAGTGTGGCCAACCGATCGGCCGCGCCGCGATCGCCGAAGCCGACCGCTGTCTGCAACGCCAAGACCTCATACGCGAGTTGTCCGGCGCCGGCGGCCAGATCGGCGGCCTGGCGCGCGAGGACGAGTGCTTGGCTCAGCGCTCCCTCGGCGGCGGCAACCCAAGCATGTGCCAGCACTAGTTCGGGCTCAAGGAAGGCGAATGCCGGGTGGCGATTTTCATCTAGCTCGGCCAGGGCTCGTTTGGCCGCGCTCACCTGCCCGGCCATTGCGAGTGCTTGCGTCAAACTCAGCCGGCAGCGGAACAGCCAGCCGCCGAAGTCACCAAGGGGCTCCAGGCTGGCCTGGGCCTCGCGTAGCCACCGGAGGGCGCGCTCCACGGTGCCCTGTGCCAGCGCCGCTTGCCCGAGCAGGATGAGGCCACTATGCGGGAACCAACTGTCCTCGCTCTCGCGGCGCGCCTCGAGAGCGACGCGTTCGGCCTCGTGCAGGTAGCCCGCGAGCTTCAGGCCGATCATGTGGCGGTAAGCCAGACCCATGCGCATCACCGAGGCGTTCGGCGCCCGCGCGGCGGCGGCGTAGCCGCGGGTGCTCGCCGCGCCGATCTGATCCGCGCGGCCCAGCATCCCGAGGCCGCCGACCAGGCCCCAGCTGGCCAGCACTACTAGATTGTCGGGCAACGACACCACGGCGAGCGCTTCGGTGGCGGCTTGCACCGCTTGCCCTGGCCGCCCGAGATCGGCACAAATTGCAGCTCGCGGCGCGGCCAACAGGTGCCGAGCCTCCGGCTCTCTCAGTTGCCTAAGAGTGTCGTCCAGCATTGTCTCGGCGTCGGCCGGCCGACGAAGGCTCCAGAACAGATTGTGTGTCCGCTGCTCGGCGATTTGCACTCGCTCAAAGTCGGTTGTCGCGCGCTGCGCCAGCGTCGCCAGCTCGCGCTCGGCTTCGGCGGCTCGTCCGTGCCAAACAAGGCAATAGCAATGCATCAGCTGTGACTCCATGCCACCACCGGCCATCACCGCGGCCCGGGCTAGCCGCTCGGCCAGCGGCGTGTCTAGCCCGATCGCAGTTCGGGCCGCCGTGAGGAACAGTTCGGGCTCGGGGTCGAGATCGGAGTCCAACATCAACGTTGTGCGGCGCACCACGACTCGTGGGTCGTCGCGACGATCACCGGCTGCAAGTTCCTTGGCGACGAGTCCCCTCAGTCGTCGCAGCCGAGTAGATGGCGCACGTTTCTTGCGCACCTCGCCGTAAAGCGGATGCGCGATCCGCACAGCTAGGGCGCCGTCAACCTGCTCGAGGGTGATCAGGCCGCGCACATCGGCCTCCTCGACCGCCGCAGGATCGGTGATCCTGGCCAGCGACCCCAGCTCAATCGGCTCACCGACAGCGAGCGCATCGATCACGGCGCCGATCGCTGGTGGCAGCGCACCAATCCTTGATTCGATCAGCTCGATCAATGCCGGGGCAACAGTCGGCTCGCCACTCCACCGAAAATATCCGTGATCCTCCACCAGCCGACCGTCGGTTACCTCCTGCTCGACGATGTGGTGCAGATACAGTGCGTTGCCGCGTGTCAGCTTCCATAGGCGAGTTGCGGTGCCCGGTTCGACGGGTCCTACCAGAGCCGCGCACAGCAGCGCGGCCATTTCGTCGGCAGACAGTGGCTGCAGGTCCAGACGCTCGAACTGGCCACTTCTCCAAACATCCTGTACGGCAGGGGAAATCGGTTCACCGTCGCGAACGGTCAGCAGCACTTTCGCACCGCGTCGTTGGACAATTTGATGAAGAACAAAAGCTGACAGATCATCGAGCAGGTGTACATCGTCGACACCGACAACGACTTCGCTACCCGGTGGTGCGGCTGTCAGCGAATCGATCACGCCACGCACGAGCTCGAGATTGTCCAAACCGGCTGCGGTCCATGCGGCGAAAGCGCCCAGCGGAAGCGCCCGCGCGGATGATGTGGCAACTGCCCGACGAACCTCGAATCCCTTCTCAGCCATCGAGTCAAGGGCCTCACTGGCGAGCCGGCTCTTGCCCACGCCTGCCGCACCGCTTACGACGATCCCGGCAGAATCGGGATCCGACAAGGCGGCGTCGATCGCCCGCAGTTCCTCTGCTCGGCCGGTCAACGGCCACCGCAGGTGCACTGATCAAGCGTAGGAGCCGCCACGACAACTTCGCAGGTTAACCGACTACTTTCACAGCAAATGCGCACCGGTGGCGATGACCCAGATCTAAACTGCCTCACTGGGAACGCACTGCAGCTCTTTCGAGCGGCGCCGATCGTCGGCTCGTCAGGTCAAAAGGAACGACCGTGTCGGAGTATTCGGTAGTGGTTGTTGGCGCGGGCTTTGCCGGCATATCCGCGGCATTGAGCCTGCGCGACCGCGGCGTGAATATCGTTGTCCTCGACCGGGCTGAGCGGGTGGCGTCAACGTGGCGAATGCGCTATGACGCTCTGAAACTCAACACCGGCAAACAATTCTCCCATTTACCACGGCGTCGATACCCAAGCGGCACACCGACATTCCCATCCCGAGACCAAGTGGTCGAGCACATCGAACGGCATGCTGGCGGACTAGACATCCGATGCGCGACCATGGTCCACCGGATCGACCGGCGGCCCGGCGGCTGGCGGCTGCACACCTCGGCCGGCGATATCGACGCCCGCCACGTCGTTGTCGCGACAGGATATGACCACACTCCCTACATGCCGGAATGGCCTGGGATGCAGGGGTTTACCGGTGAACTGTTGCATTCGTCGGAATACCGAAACCCGACTCGCTACATAGACAAGCGGGTGCTAGTGGTCGGGTGCGGATCGTCTGGAATGGAGATCGCGCATAATTTGGCCACCGGCGGAACAGCCAAAGTGTGGCTGGCGGTGCGCACGCCGCCGAACATCATGCTGCGCAGCGGTCCCGCGGGCCTTCCGGGCGATGTGATCGCGACGCCGCTCTATCACCTCCCGCAGCGGATCGCCGATAAGGTCGCGCGCCGCGCTCGACTGCATGCGATGGGCGACCTGACGCGATACGGTCTACCGATCCCCGACGAGGGACCCTTCTCGCGGGGAGCGCGGCTCGGTGTCGCGCCAGCACTCGTCGACATGGACGTGATCAATGCCGTCAAGGACGGAGCGATCGAGGTTGTGAGGCCGCCGGAGTCGTTTGACGGCGGCACAGTATGGCTGATGGACGGCACGCAGTTGCATCCCGATGCCCTGATTTGCGCGACCGGTTATCGGCGCGAGCTGGAATCAATGGTCGGCCACCTCGGCGTCCTCGACGAGCGTGGGGTGCCGCGGGCCCCCCGCGGGGAATCGGTCGCAGACGGCCTGCGATTCGTGGGGTTCTTGCCTCGTCCATCACAAATCGGCTACACCTGCAAGCGCGCTCGACGCATCGCAAACGAGATCGCGAACAGCCTCCGCTAGCTCGCGACTCCCTCAGATTTGAGGGGTCGGTTGGAACGAAAACTCCGCTTAGGCTGCGCGCTACCGTTTCCTCCCGACCGTACGGCGCCACGTCCCGATACCCAATGTGAGGACACTCCGGATCGACCGTTGTCGTCAATGAGGCCTTGGTTGTCGTCAGAATTCGACCGTTCCGCGTCTAACAGCAAACGCGCAAACCCACCTCGACCAAGGCCCGGGTTTGTTCAAAGTGGAGCTAAAGGGACTCGAACCCCTACGAATTCCTCCCGAAATACCGTCTGAGCTGCGGCGATTGTTTTTCCGGTGAGTTACGCGATGCCGTCATGTACTGGCGATATGCCTCGGTGTGTTACGCGGCGTAACAGTGCTGGCGGCCGGTCGGCCAGATACACCTCACAGGTTCCACACCCGCCGCCGCCCGTGGCCAACCTACAAGATGGCGGTCGATTCCACCCGCGTCTGGACGTGTGATTAGTTGGCCAAGGCGCGCTGCCTGTGCAGGAGGCTGGCGTTGAAATAGGTCAGGTAGGCAAGTGTGGCTGCTAGGGCGGGTCGACGAGTCCGAGAGTTGAGCAGCGCTAGACCGAGTGCCGCTTCGATGCTGCCGTTGATGAGAACGTGGGCACGGATGTTGTCCTTGAAAGCCAACCGATTTACCGG
>Ga0070667_100004103_pt1 | contig 12330 bp, 12 predicted proteins | sample KBSS33metaG_FD_64659 | JGI IMG/M metagenome (GOLD analysis project Ga0070667, IMG submission 64659) | Switchgrass rhizosphere microbial communities from Kellogg Biological Station, Michigan, USA - KBS S3-3 metaG | ecosystem: Host-associated > Plants > Roots > Rhizosphere > Soil ...
GATATTGTGGGAACGACTGCGGTGTATGCAGCACCTCGCCGCCGGTCCGCTGGACGAACTGATGGACACGCTCCACCGCGGATCGGGTCTTGACCATAAAAGCGAGGTGTTGCAGCCCGGCGCGGTGTCGCGAGTGCTCGCCGGGCTCGGCGGACGGATAGAAGAACAGGAAGGTGCCAGGTTTGCCGCCGGCCGGGCGGAAGGCGAACTCGTCGGCGGAGGCAATGAATGGTTCAAAACCTACCAATGGCATGAATTCGTCGTAGTAATTCTTCGCCGCCCTGAGATCGGGCACGTTGACGCCGAGATGGCCGAGCACGATCCGACTCTAATCCCGACCGCTAATCGGTCACCTCGCGCGATGGTTCGCCGAGCTCGGGCACGCTGCGGCCGCGCAGCTTGTTGATGACGAACACCACTGCGCCGATGCCCAGCCACACAATGCCGCCGATCTTGGCCAGGGAATCGGCGTTGAACAGGACGTAGCCGATGATGAGGAAACCCAGCGTCGGCACCACCAGGTGCAGCAGATAATTCCGCGACTTCTTTCGGCCCACGTAGTACCAAACCACCGATACGTGCAGCAGGCAGAAGGCAAACAGCGCACCGAAGTTCACCAGTGACGAGATGAGTGCGATCTGGCCGACGAAGAACAGCACCAGCACCACGCTGATCGCACTGACCAACAGGATCGCGGCGAACGGCACCTTGCGTGAGCTGACGTTGGAAAGGAAGGCGGGCAGTTGGCGGTCGCGGCTCATCGAGAACAGCAGTCGGCTGGTCGCCGCCTGCGCGGCCATCGCGTTGGCGAATCCCACGGCGAGCACGTTGACGACGAAGAACGCGTTCATCCACCCCGTGCTCGATGCCGCCTCGACCAGTTTGAAGAACGCATTGCCTGCTTCGTCGTCGCTGAACGATGCCCGGCCGCCGGCCAAGAGGCTGGCCAACCAGGTCTGGCCGATGAACAGAAAGGCGACGATGAACAACGCCCCCACCATTGCTTTGCCGGCCGGATTGCGGGTGCCGGTGGATTCCTCGGCGAGTGTCGAAATGCCGTCGAAGCCAAGGAAACTCAGAACGGCAATCGACAGTGCGGCGGCGATCAGCGGAGCACTGACGGTTTCCGGGTTCCACAGTGGCACGGTGCTCCAGTGCACATTGGGCAGCGAATTGCCATTGATGGCTCGCACCGCGATGACCACGAAGATCGCGAGGAAGACCAGTTCGAGAACCAGGAACAACCGGTTGGCCACCTTCAGCGAGTCGACGCCCAGCAGGTTGATCACGGTGTTGACGAGGACGAACACCAATGCCCACAGCCACCGGGGCGTGCCGGGGAACAAGCCGATCATCGACTCGGCGGCCAACACGTACAGCAGAGTCGGGATCAGCAGGTAATCCAGCAGAATCGCCCAGCCGGCGAAAAAGCCTGCGCCGGGATGGATTCCGCGGCCGACGTACGAGAACACCGATCCTGCAAGGGGAAACGACTTGGCCATCTGTGCGTAGGCCGTCGCGGTGAACACCATCGCGACCAAGCCGATGAGATAGACCAGGGGCACCATGCCGCCGGCGCTGTTGTACACGACGCCGAAGATGGTCCACGGCGCAATCGGCACCATGAACACCAGGCCGTAGACGATGAGGTCGACGGTGGACACGGAACGATTGAGTTCCTGTTTGTAGCCGAATGATTCGAGAGCACGTTGGCCTTCGCCGGTGGTGAGGCGAGCGGTGGTTGCCATGGCAGTCCTATCGGGTCGAGCGGATGGGTTCAGACCAGGGCGTCGGTGGCCAGATCGTGGTTGGCGAGGAACGCGGCGACGACGGCGCGGAATTCTGCGGGCTTCTCCAGGTGCGAGCAGTGACTGGTGTCGGGAAACACGTGGCCGATCGCCCCGGCGATGTTGTCGACATACGGCTGCCAGGCGGCGGGTGTGGCCTCGTCGAACTCGCCGGCGAGAACCAGTGTCGGTGCGGTGATTTCGGGCAGGCGGTCGATGATGCTCCACCCGTTCAAGGTGCCTACGACGTGAAATTCGTTGGGCCCGTTCATCGTGTGGTACACGGTGGGCTCGGCCTCCATCTGGGCGATGGTGTCGATCAGGTCTTGCGGCGTGGGTACGACGCGGCACAGGTGGCGCGCGTAGAACTCGTTGGTCGCAGCCACGTACTCGGGATCGGTGACCGTGCCCGCTTGCTCGTGCCTGGTCAGCGCGGCGCTGATGTCGGGCGGCAACTGGGTGCGCAGCTCTGCGCAGCCGGCCATCCAGAGTTCCATCGATGCGGGGGAGTTGCAGATGACGAGCGACGTCAGTCCCGAGGGGCGGCGCACGGCGATCTCCGCGCCCAGCATGCCGCCCCAGGACTGACCCAGCAGGTGGTATTCGTCGATGCCGAGTGCGGCACGAACGGTGTGAAACTCCTCGACGAACAGCTCCGGGGTCCAGAACCCGGCAGGGGCGTCGGGAAGGTGGGTGCTGTTGCCGCAGCCGAGTTGGTCGTAGTGGATGACGGTGCGGGCGGTTTCGTCCGCCAACTCGGCGATGTTGCGCACGTAGTTGTGCGCCATGCCCGGCCCGCCGTGCAGGACGAACAGCGGAAGCGCCGCCGGATTGGGTGATTCGGGGGTGGTGATCTGGACCCAGGTCTCGTGTTCGCGGAACGGGACCCTGTGGCTGGTGGTCGGCATGACGGCCAGCATGTGCGATTAATGGTCTCATCACAAGACCATTAATCGAGATTTAACAATCCGTGTCGATACTCTGTGTGGCGAACGAAGGGAGCCGGCGATGACACATCTCCATGGTGTGGACGCCCCCGGCCTACTGGATCGTGAGCTCGAATCGTCCTCCCGAGTCGACGAGATCACCGACCGGCTGGTGACCGCCATCGCCATCGGCGAATACCTGCCCGAGGCCCGGCTGCCCGCCGAACGCGAGTTGGCGGCTTCATTACGTGTCGGCCGGATGACGGTGCGCGCGGCGCTCGCGCGGTTGGTGGACCGCGGCCTGGTGGAGACTCGGCGGGGCCGGGGTGGCGGGTCGTATGTGCTGCAGCAATGGCCGGACTCGTCCACGGAAGCCGTGGTCCGAACCCTGCGGATGCGAGTCGACGAGATTCGCGACCGGTGCGACGCGATCTGTCGAATGCACGGCGCGATAAGCCGTGCCGCCGCCGAATCTCGCACCGACGCCGACATCGGCGTCCTGCAGCAGCGCCTCGAGGACTACCGCCGGGCCGATAGCGGACTGGCCGCCCAGCAGGCGGACAGCGCTCTGCACCTGGCGATCATGGATGCTGCCCACAACTCGGTCCTCAAGCAGGTGCTGCTCGAACTGGAAGCGTCGGTCAGTATCGGTGCACCCGCCCACGTCTGGGGTGAGCCGGCGACGATGCGGGCGATGGAGCAGCGGGCGCTGGGCGAACACACGACGCTCGTCGACGCCATCGCCGAAGGCCACGGGGATGACGCCGAAGCGCTGGCGCGCGCACACGTCGCCATCGATTTCGAGAACATCTCGGCGGCGATGCGGCGTGCCGGGATGCTCATCGACTGAGTGCGCCGCCCGGCGCCATCCGCGGGCGCGAGTGGGCGGCGGTGCAAATCTGAGTAGAACCAGCGGGTAATCTTGTTGCCCGTGAGCACCAGCGGAATTGATGTCAGCGCACGTGTGGGCACCGTGCTGACTGCCATGGTGACGCCGTTCGGCCCGGACGGCTCGCTTGATCTGGCTGGTGCGAAGAAGGTGGCCAAGTATCTGGTCGACAAAGGGTGCGACGGCCTCGTCGTCTCCGGCACCACCGGCGAATCGCCGACCACGACCGACGACGAGAAGATCGCCCTGGTCGAGGCGGTTCTCGAAGAGGTCGGCGACCGCGCCCGGATCATCGCCGGCGCCGGCAGCTACGACACCGCGCACAGCGTCCACCTGGCGAAGGCCAGTGCCGCCGCCGGCGCGCACGGTCTGCTCGTGGTGACGCCGTACTACTCGAAGCCGCCGCAGGCCGGCCTCGTCGCGCACTTCACCGCCGTCGCCGATGCCACCGACTTGCCAGTAATCCTCTACGACATCCCGCCGCGCTCGGCGGTCCCGATCGAATGGGACACCATCCGGACGCTGTCCGCGCACCCGAACATCGTCGCGGTCAAGGACGCCAAGGGCGATCTCAATGGTGGCGCGCAGATCATGGCCGAGACCGGATTGGCCTACTACTCCGGCGACGACACCCTCAACTTGCCGTGGCTCGCCATGGGCGCCACCGGATTCATCAGCGTCTGGGGCCACGTGGCGGCCGCAGAGCTGCGCGCGCTGTTGTCGGCGTTCAATTCCGGCGACATCGCGACTGCGCGCAAGATTCACGTGGGCTTGCACTCGCTCGGCGAGGCGCAGAACCGACTGGGCGGCGTCACCATGAGCAAGGAAGGCCTGCGCTTGTTGGGCATCGAGGTCGGCAACCCCCGGTTGCCGCAGGTTCCCGCCACGCCAGATCAGCTGGCGGCACTCGTCGCGGACCTGCGCGCAGCGTCGGTGCTTGCGTGACCAGACCCGACTTCGCACCGCCCGGCCCTTTGGAGCCGGGCGGTCTGCGTGTGACCGCGCTGGGTGGCATCAGCGAAATCGGCCGCAACATGACCGTTTTCGAGCACCTCGGCCGGCTGCTCATCATCGACTGCGGCGTGCTGTTCCCGACCCACGACGAGCCCGCCGTCGACCTGATCCTGCCGGATATCCGGCACATCGAGGGTCGGCTCGCCGACATCGAGGCGCTGGTGATCACCCACGCGCACGAGGACCACATCGGCGCGATTCCGTATCTGCTCAAGATGCGGCCCGACATCCCCGTGGTGGGATCGCGGTTCACCCTGGCACTGTTGGCCGCCAAGTGCCGTGAGCACCGGCTCAAGCCGAACATGCAGATCGTCGCCGAGGGGCAGCGCAGCACCCACGGGGTGTTCGAGTGTGAGTACTTCGCGGTCAACCACTCGATTCCCGACGCCTTGGCGATCGCCGTGCACACCGGTGCCGGCACGGTGCTGCACACCGGCGACATCAAGCTCGACCAGCTGCCGCCGGACGGCCGACCCACGGACCTGCCCGGTATGTCGCGCCTCGGCGAGCAGGGCGTCGACCTGCTCCTGTGCGACTCGACCAATGCCGAGATTCCCGGGGTCAGTCCGTCGGAGAGCGAAGTCGGCCCGAACCTGCACCGGCTGATCCGCGGCGCGGACGGCCGCGTCATCGTGGCGTGCTTCGCGTCGAATGTCGACCGCGTGCAGCAGATCATCGACGCCGCCGTGGCGCTGGGCCGCAAGGTGTCGTTCGTCGGCCGCTCGATGGTCCGCAACATGGGCATCGCCAAGGAACTTGGTTTCCTCAACGTCGACGACGATGACGTCATCGACATCGGCGCGGCCGAACTGCTGCCGGCCGACCGGGTCGTGCTGATCACCACCGGCACCCAGGGCGAGCCCATGGCGGCGCTCTCCCGGATGTCCCGCGGCGAGCATCGCAGCATCACCCTGACCGCGGGTGACCTGATCATCCTGTCGAGCTCGCTGATCCCCGGCAACGAGGAAGCCGTCTACGGCGTGATCGACTCGCTGGCCAAGATCGGCGCTCGCGTCGTGACCAATCAGCAAGTGCGCGTGCATGTTTCCGGCCACGCCTACGCCGGCGAGCTGCTGTTCCTGTACCGCGGGGTGCGGCCGCGCAACGTGATGCCGGTCCACGGCACCTGGCGGCACTTGCGGGCCAACGCCAAACTCGCGGTCCGCACCGGCGTGCCGGAAGAGAACGTCGTGCTCGCCGAGAACGGCGTCAGCGTTGACCTGGTTGGCGGGCAGGCCCGGATCGCCGGCGCGGTTCCGGTCGGCAAGGTGTTCGTCGACGGTCTGGTGCTCGGCGATGTCGGTGACGCCACGCTGGGCGAAAGGCTCACGCTGACTTCGGGTTTCATTGCCGTCACGGTGGTGCTGAGCCGCGAGACCGGCAAGCCGGTGGCTCCGGTGCACCTGCACTCGCGCGGTTTCTCTGAGGACCCCAAGGCTCTCGAGCCGGGTGCCGAGAAGGCGCAGACGGCACTGGATGCCCTTGTCTCCGAGCAAGTTACCGACCCCGCGCGCATCGCCCAGGCGGTGCGGCGGGCCATCGGCAAATGGGTCGGCGAGACCTATCGGCGCCAGCCGATGATCGTGCCTACGGTCCTCGAAATATAGGTTCGCGACAATAAGCCTGGCGCGGCGCGTCGGTGCGAGAAAACTCGCCTCCGAGACGAGCCGTACCACTAAACTCGGCCCGGTGTCTTTGCCGCGGGGGGGTCAAGCCGCCGAGCGCCGTGCGCGCGGTCGGCCGGCCAACGCCGATCTGCGAGCTGCCAGGCGCAAGGAGATCGTGCGATCTGCCTATGCGGTGCTGACTGATCGCGGCTACGACCAGACGACGATGTCGGATATCGCCCGCCACGCCAACGTCGGGCAGGGCACCTTGTACCGGTACTACCCGAGCAAACGTGAACTGCTCGACGACGTTTTCGATTACGCGGTCGCGAAAGCCGCGCGGGCGCTCCGGATCGGTTCGCTGGCGAGCCTGGATCTGACCGACTACCACCAGGCCATGGAGCTCATCACGATCTTCGGGACTCGCCTGTTCGATCTCGTTGACGAGGACCCTGCGATCGTCCGGCTGCTCACGGTGGAAAGCAGTGCGATCGATCCCGAGTTGAGGTTCCGGGTCAGCGGGCTCCTGTCGACGGTGGATGTCGCGTTCGCGCGGTTGTTCGAGATGGCCAACCCTGACTACGCCTCGGTTGATCACCGTGCCACGTGGGCGTTGCTGGGCCGCTTGGTGATCGGACTGTCCGGTCCGGGTCTGCTGCTGTCCATGCGAGGGGATACGACGGCCCAGTCGCGCGCGACGTTCCTGGCGACGATCTCGGCTATCGCCGATCAGGGATTGCTGACCGAGGAATCCGTCGCAGGGGAGCCCAGCGATGCCTGAAAGAGCCGCCCAGCTGTACGCGGCGGCCACCGACTTGTTCATCGAGCGCGGATACCGGGATGTCGACGTAGCCGACATCACCGCTCGGTGCGGGGTCAGTCACGGCACGTTCTACAACTACTTCCGCAGCAAGCGAGAACTCCTCGAGTCCGTCCAGTCGCGGACGGTCGCGGAGCTGTCGGCCGCGGTCGCCGGCGAGCGTGAGCCCGGCGCATGGACCAGCCGCGCCGAGTACATCGCCGAGTTCACCGACCGGGCGCGCCGGGCCGTAACGTACATCGCGAAAAATCACGCGCTGGTGTCGTTCGTGGCGATCACCGCGCCCGGCGTGGACGAACAGGCTTATGAAGCGGTGCTCGCCGCCTACGACGAACTCGGTGCGCAGGCAACGGAATTCCTGGAGGCGGGCCGCCGGCGCGGGTGGATTCGCGGGAGCGTCGACCTGCGCACTGCCGGGCAGGCGGTGGTGTCGTGTGTGTTGATGGCGACGTTTCCGATGCTGGTCGGTGACGCCGCCGATGTCGACCCGGAGCCGGTCGCGCAGGCCTGCGCGGCATTTTTGCTGGGCGGGCTGCGTCGGGTACTACCCGAGTCGTGAGCGCCAGCGCGCGATCTGCTGTCCCATCTCGGTCGCGGGCTCGGCGTCGAGGGCCCATTCCGAGGCGATGTCGTGCCAGCGGCCCCGCGCTTGCAGCGTGCCCAGCAGGGCACAGACGCTCATCTCCGTCCGGCGTGAGAACGCGTGCGCGCTGTGCATGCGCTGCTTGAAAATACCTGACCGGTAATCGGATTGGGGCAGCATCGCCTGCGACAGCGCCTTGTACGCGACCTTGTCGGTGACCTGGACCAGCCCCGGAGTGAGATACCACCCAGCGACCGCACGCATGTATTGCAGTGCCATTTCTGGGGGAAGCGCCTCGGCATCGACGATGAATCCCGCCACACTGGCCAGCCGATGTGCGGTCTCGGCGTCGCCGCGCATGACCGCAGTGAGTACAGACCGTTCGAGATCGACCTGGTCTCTGTTCATCCGCACGTACAAGCCGAAATCGACGAAACCGACCCGGTTGTCCGGCAGGCACAGAATGTTGCCCGGGTGCGGGTCAGCGCAAAACTCGCCGCTGCCATAGATGTTCGCGCAGTAGAAGCGGAAGACAGCTTCGCCGATGCGGTCGCGTAGCGCCTGGTCGACGTGGGCGAGGTGATGAAGTTGAGTGCCGTCCAGATACTCGGTCACCATGACGCGCTCGGTGCACAACTCGTTGACCGGCTCGGGGATCACGAACACCGGATGATCGCGATGAGCTTCGTAGACTGCGCGGTGGTTGGACAGCTCCTGGCGGTAGTCGAGCTCCGCCGTGATCTGTCGGCTGACCTCGGCCACCACCGCCTGCAGCCCTCTGACCGGATAGGCCCTGGCGCGTAGTCGGACCAACAGGGCGAGGTTCTTGAGGTCTGCGCGGACCGCACTACGCGCCCACGGATATTGGATTTTGACGGCCACCTCGCGTCCGTCGGTAAGGCGTGCCCGGTAGACCTGCCCCAGCGACGCCGTGGCCAGCGGTTCGGGGTCGATCGCGACCACCCGGTCGCGCAGTGCACCCCACTCGGAGTCCATCAACCGAAACATCGTGGCGTTGTCGACGGCAGGGGCCCGGCTGAACAGCGGGGACAGCCGGCGGGAGAATTCGTCTCGGGCCTGTGCGGAACTGAGGCCGAAATTGAGCAGCGAAAGCAGCTGGCCGAGCTTCATCGCCGCGCCCTTCATGGTGCCCAAGGTCGCGGAGAGGTCATCGGCCAAGCGCAGCATCTGTTCGTCGCGGGCCTGCGCCGTCTGCTCCTCGGTCAAGAACGGCTGGCGAATCGCGCTCGTCGCCCGGCGCGCTGCCGCGCGGGCGGCGACCTGCCCGACGCGTGCGCCGCGTGCGCCGCGCGCGGCGCGGTCGGTGGTTCGATCACCGGGTGTCAATATGGCCCGCCTTGACATCGATGGACATGGCGCCGAGCCGAATCCCTCCTGGTTGGTTTACAACCGGTCCGCCCAAATTGGCAAGGGAATTCGCAGACTCGAGTACGGCCTCGCGGTCGCTCGGGGGCAGTGTGAGAAGAGCAGTGGTGACCTCACGCACGGTCTCGTTGCGAGCGAGACGGAGCCAGGCCAATTCGCTCTCGAGCGCACGCGTGTAAGCGGAGTTGCGGCCCTCGAGGTATTCGGTTCGGACACCGAAGAACTCGGCCAGCATCTGCACTGTCTGCGGGGACGGGCGGGTGCGCAGTCCACGACGGAGCTGCGACAGATAAGGGTCCGACAAGTCGTAGCCGAGGCGTGCCAGCGTTTGCGTCACTTCGCTGTTCCGATATGGGCCCCGCGACGGGGGATAGATGGCGGCGAAGAGATTGTTGAGCCGCTCGGCGAACAACGCGGTGTCGCCCGCGGACTTTCGCTGGTGCTTCGTGCTGTACATATCGTTCCCCCATGTGGTGTTGCCAGGTCTGGCGTCTTGCGCACGTGCCAGATCCGGGTGGTCGCTTGGGGGAGCGTTTCAGGGCCGGTAACTGCGTACGGGATGTTCGCCGATAGGCCCGGACCGAGAACGTTAGCTCACCACCGCGGAATTCGCTATAGATGCGAATAGATGAGGGGTTGACACGTCAGTCCGCTATATGCAATTCTCGGCTCAGAAAGCAGAAGCCGGTCAGCTTGGGGGAGTGGACGCCGGTATTTGCACTGGAAGGGGTGGGTTGCATGGTGGACTGCGGGGTGTTCACCGTGCTGCGGCACGTCATGGCTGTGTGTTCGCTGTGATGAATCATCGAGAACACGATCACGTCAACCGCGTTGTTGCTGAAGTGGCGTTGTGGTCAGTCGGAGGCTTGCCGTTGAACCAGCGGCGCCGCCAAGCAGCCGGGGGGAATGGCTGCCGGTTGCGGCAGCGGAAGGGGTTTGGCTGTGGGGGCCACAACGAACAAGGTGTTGTGCGATAGCGAGATCGCGCCTGACGGCAGCGTCGTGGTGATCGAAGACGTTGGCGCCAACGGTCTTTCAGGCGTCTACGTACACCCGGATATGCGGGACGATCAGGCTGTGGCCCGGGCGCTGTGGGTGCACACCATGAACGTCCACGAATGCGACCTCGTCGGCAGGTTGGTGCGGGTGCGGGTGTACTCGGGAACGGACACTCGTGGGCTGGGCGTGCCGGCGTTCGACGGGCAGCTCGACATCGCCACTGGCGTCTTGGCTTTGGGGGATCGGCACAATCGCACCCGCCAGCTGCTTTTCGGTATTCCGAAAGTCGTCCGGGTCAGCGTGTTTCTCGGCAGAGAAATCGAAACCATTCAGTTTGGCGATTCCGAGAGTCGTTATCCCCTATCCGGTCCGAGCGAAGTCAATGTGCTGCTGCACGGAGAAACCGGCTTCGTGCACGCGCTCGGATACCCGACGACGCGGTGGCGCCGGCGGGGTCGCGTCAGCGCTTGTTGACGAAGCCGGCATCCACCGGCAGCGTCACGCCGGTGATATACCGCCCGGCGTCGGAAACCAGCCACGCCACGGTGTTGGCGATGTCCTCGGCCTCGAGGACCTGCACCGGTAGCGCGTTCGTCATGTCCGGGCCTGCCTTGGTTTCTTCGGTCAACTGGCTCAACCACTTCCTGGTGAACTCGTTGTCGATCATCGGGGTGTCCACTCCGGCGGGATGGATCGAGTTGACCCGGATGTTCTGCGAGGCAAGCAGATTCGCGTACACCCGCATCAAGCCGACCATGCCGTGCTTGGCGGCCGCGTAGCCCACCGACCCGGCCATCGGCGAGGCCAGGCCGACCAGTCCGGCCACCGAGCTGATCAGCACGATCGAGCCGCCGTTACCCGCTTTGACCATCGGCAGCGTCGCCACGTCCATCGTGTTGTAGACGCCCGTCAGGTTGACGTCGATGACGTCCTGCCAGGCATCTTCACCTGCCATAGGTGCGATCCCGGCGTTGGCGATGACGATGTCCAGCCGCCCGCCGAGTTCGTCGATGCCGGCCTTGAGCGCGGTCTTGAGGGCGCCCCGGTCGCGGACATCGGCCTGCTGCGCGACGATCCGGGCCCCGTTGTCCTCGACCAGCTTGACCGTCGCGGCCAGATCGTCGGGGGTGGCCATGGGGTAGGGGACCGACGCGATCTGGTCGCACAGGTCGACGGCGATGATGTCGGCGCCCAACGACGACAGCTTCACCGCGTGCGCGCGGCCCTGGCCACGCGCCGCGCCGGTGATGAAGGCGACCTTGCCACTCAGCTCGCCCATGGTCACTGTCCCCGCAGCCGGCCCTTGGCCGGATCGCCGGCGACCACGGGGGCGAGCATCTTGATGTCGGGCGCGCCGTCGAGGTGCTCGCCGATGGCGCCGAACAACTTGCCGATGGCCGGGGCGGTGCTGTGGGTCTTGATCGCGTCGGCGTCGGCCCACTGCTCGACGAAGACGAAGGTGCCGCCGTCGGCCTCGTGCAGGGAGTAGAGGTCACAGCCGGGCTCGCCGTGGACGGTCTCGACTGCTTCGACGCACGCGGCGCGGACCAGGTCGACGGACTCGGGCTTGGCCTTCATGGTGGCGACGACAACGACGGGCATGGACGGACTCCTCGATAGATAGCTGGACTAGACAGGTGTCCACGTTAGCCCCGGGCGTCGGCCGGGTGTGACGTGGCTCCCATCGGCCGGTGACCAGGAGATATGCGCCGAGGGTCGTGACCTAAGCGTTACGTGTGTGGTAGATGGTGCAGATGGGGTGAATGCGACTAGGCTGGCAGCCATGGCGAGTAAAACCGCAACGAGCTCAGCTAACCGGGCCAAGGCCGGGTCGGCGAATCGTGGCGCAGCCGGTTCGGGGGCGCGTTCATCGAAGTCAGGCAGTGCAAAATCGGGCCGGCCGGCGCGTCCGCCGGCCCCGAAATCGCCCGCCCGCAAGCCGGCCCGCAAACCCGCGCCCCATCCATCTCCGGTGGCGACGGCCGGCGCGGCGGTGGGCCGCGGCGCCCGTGCCGGCTGGCTGATGCTCGCGAAGGGCGCCGGAACCACCGCCCGCAGCGTCGGTCGCGCCCGGGAACTCGATGCCGGCCATCGCCGGGACGGCGTCGCGCTGGCGCTGCTCGGCGTCGCCTTCCTGATCGCGGCGAGCTCCTGGTTCGACGCGGCCCGACCCGTCGGCGCGTGGATCGACTATGGCGTACGCACCGTCATCGGCTCGGCTGTCGTGGTGCTGCCGGTCCTGCTACTCGTACTGGCCATCACGCTGATGCGGACCCATCCGAACCCCGACGCACGGCCCCGGCTGATCCTCGGTGCCGC
>Ga0070667_100004106_pt1 | contig 12329 bp, 12 predicted proteins | sample KBSS33metaG_FD_64659 | JGI IMG/M metagenome (GOLD analysis project Ga0070667, IMG submission 64659) | Switchgrass rhizosphere microbial communities from Kellogg Biological Station, Michigan, USA - KBS S3-3 metaG | ecosystem: Host-associated > Plants > Roots > Rhizosphere > Soil ...
CCGCGTGCTCGAGTGCAGCGACGTCGGTCACGCCGCTGCAATGCACGGCCGCCGCTCCGGGCCGCCAGCGAAACTGCGCGGTCGTGTCGGCGATCGCGCCGTCAGGGGTGGTGACGAACACGAGATCGCAACCGTCGACGACTGTCTGGCCCTCCGCCATCACCGTGCAACCGGGGATCTGCGCGGCCAGCCGTTCGGCATCGGCGGGAATCATGCTCGCTGCGGCGACGACGCGAAGGCCGTGCTGCGCGAAGCTCCAGGCGAGCGCGGTACCGAGCCGACCGGCGCCGATGAAGCCAATGCGCAAGTGCGCGGGATCGTGCTCGAACACCTTCATGTCACACCTCGCTCGCTGACGTTCAATGCCTCGGCGGCCACGTGCGGTACTGGTCCAGCCGCGCGACGTCCGGCCTCGCGCCGAGTCCGGCGCCGGTCGGCACCGGTACGTGCCCGTCGGTCACCGGAAGGAGGTCGCCTAATACGAGCTCGCGGCCCGCATTGGGATGGCAGTCGTATTCGAGGAGGCCCGTGCCGCCCGCGGCGGCGAGCAGATGCAGCGACGAAAGGATCGAGATGCCGCCGCCGAAGAAATGCGGACAGTAGCGCTTGCCGGCACGCACCGCCGCCTCCGCGACGTGGAAATTGCCCGTGATGCCGCCCCACTTGGTCACGTCGGGCTGAAGCACACGCAGCACGTCGTCGGCGATCGCGTCGTCGAACTGCGAGCCCTGGAAGTTCTCGCCGCCGGCCAGCGGGATCGGCGATGCCTTCGCGAGCGCGCGCCACTTCTCGACCGGGGCGTCGACACGAATGGCTTCCTCGAACCACTGCAGGTCGATCGGCGCGGCGGCTTGCGCGAACTCGATGGCGGATTCGACCGACAGTGCCTGATTCGCATCGCAGGTGAGTACGGCGTCCTTGCCGACCGCCTCGCGCATCGCCCGCAGATTGCGCAGGTCGCGCGCGTTGTCGAAACCGGTCTTCAGCTTGAACGCGCGGTGTCCTTCCGCATAGCGCGCCGCGGCGAACTTCTCCGGCTGGTCGGGATTGATGCCTGTCGCATAGACAGGGACGCTGTCGCGCGGCGCGCCACCGAGCGCGCGGTAGAGCGGCGTACCTTCCCTGCGCGCTGCGAGGTCCCACAGCGCGATGTCGATGCCGGAGATGACCGCGGCAATGGGTCCGCTCTCGCCGGTTTGCAGCGCCATCACTTCAAGCTCGGAGGTGAGTTGCCGAAACGCCTGGTCCGGTGTCGCGTAAGTCCGTCCGATCACGCGGTCCTTGAAATCGTCGGCGAGCCGCGCACGATGCTCGGCGCCGACGGCGGGCCAGTTGCACCAGATCTCGCCCCAACCTTCCGCGCCGTCGGCGTCGACGATGCGGACCAGCACCATCGGACGATCGCGAAACGTGCCGAACGAGACCTTGATGGGCGCAGCGGTAGGGACGCGATAGGCGAACGCTTCTATCGAAACAGGCTTGATCGGATTCACAGACTCATTCCCTTGGTGACATTTTGGATAGCGGGAAGCGGGGCTCGGGCAAACCACGCACGCCGGCCTTCATTGCGAGCAGGCTGCCGGCAAGGGGCTGTCGCGCGAGATCATCGGCGGACATCTGCTGGCTGGCCGTGGTGATGAACAGGATGTCGAGATCCGGTCCACCGAATGCGCAGCAGGTCGGACGATGCGTCGGTACCTCGATCACGCGCTCCACGCGTCCGTCGGGGGCATAGCGGACGACGCGCCAGCCGTTGAACTCGGCGTTCCACAGGCAGCCTTCGGCGTCGATCGTCGAGCCGTCCGCGAATGCCGGCTGCGCCGACGTCGCGAACACGCGCTCGCCGCTCATCTCGCCTTTGTCCGGATCGAAGTCGTAGGCGAAGATCGTGTATCGCAACGAGTCGGCGAAATACATCGTCCGCCCGTCGGGACTCCAGGCCAGGCTGTTCGGAATGCAGATGCCGCCGTGCTTCGCGTCGAAACTCCCATCGACGTCGAGACGGTACAGCACGCCTTCCGGCGCGCGCGTGACGTTGTGCATCGTCCCCACCCAGAAGCGACCCTGCCGGTCGCAGCGACCGTCGTTGAAGCGATGCCCGGGAACCTGCGCGGGCGGCGTCGCGATCGTCGCCAGGGCCCGCGTTCGCGGATCGAACGATGCGATGCGCTCGGGAAGCGCTACCAGGAGCCGCCCGTCATCGCAGAGAGCGATCGCGCCTACGAGGTCCGGCATCGGCCACGTGTCGATCCGCCCGGTCGCGTGGTCGAGGCGTCGCAGCGCCGGGCGGCGGATGTCGACCCACCACAGCGCTTGCGCGATCTCGTCCCAGAGCGGGCTCTCGCCGAGGATGTCGGTTTGCTCGCCGACGCGCGCCAACGTGGTCATGTGCGAATAGGGAATCAGGTCGGTGAAATGGTGGACCGCAGGCGCGATTGTCCCCGCGTCGACCATGGCTCGGTATTGGAATTTGGGCAACCGCGCCTTCGTCCCGCGCGAAGGCGTTGGCGCGCTCGCAGCGCACGAGTGAGTCTTGGTGCCCTTCGGCAGACCCGCGGGCGAGCGCAACAGCGGCCTTCGCACGATGCGAAGGCGCGATTGCCGAGATTCTAATTCCGGACGCGCGGCGACCGCTCTAGCATCCGCATCGACAAGTTGTTCGCCATAAGTTGTTTGCCATTTGCAAGCGGTCATCGGAAGGACCGCCAATTCGCACGCGCAGGAGGAGATCCAGGATGTTGAGCCAGCTGTCACCGGCGTCGCTGTTCTCGCTTGAAGGCAAGGTCGCGCTGATCACCGGCGGCGCCGGAGGCATTGCGTCGGGCCTGGCGCGAGCCTTCGCCGCCGCGGGTGCTGCGCTCGTGCTTGCCGATCGCAACGACGCCGTCGCCAAGCGTGTCGACGAATTGTGCGGCGCGGGCGCCAACGCAGCCGCGCTCGTCTTCGACGTCACCGACGCAGCCGCCGTCGATCACGCGTTCGACGAGACGCTGAAGCGCTTCGGCCGCGTCGACATCGTCGTCAACAACGCGGCGATCATCGTGCGCAAGCCCTTCCTCGAGCTCACGCAGGAGGACTGGAAGCAGGTCATCGACATCGATCTCACCGCCTGCTTCACCATCGCACAGCGCGCGGCGAAGCTGATGGTCGCGCAGGGCTCGGGCCGCATCATCAACATGAGCTCCATCATGAATCACGTGTCGCGGCCGAACCTCGTGCCGTACGTCACATCGAAGGGCGGCCTTGCTGCGTTCACCCGCGCACTTGCCACGGATCTCGCCGGCACCGGCGTGACAGTCAACGCGCTGGCGCCCGGCTACACGGCGACCGAGTTCAGCATGGCGAGCAACAAGGAGTTCCACGACTTCGTCCGCGACTGGACGCCATGTCGCCGCTGGGGCACGCCCGACGATCTCGCGGGCCCGGCGCTGCTGCTGGCCTCCGATGCCGGCGCCTACATCAACGGGCACGTCCTGTACGTCGACGGCGGATTCCTCGCCGCGACGCGCTAAAGGCGCGATTCGACATGGCCGCGAACGCGACAGGCACCGCCGCCTCGGTCGGCGCGATCGCCGTACCGGGCAGGGCGCCCCGCTTCACCAAGACGCGCGCTTTTCGCGCGGTTCGCTCGTTCGCGGTGTTCCTCGCGATCTGGTGGGCGGTGGCAGCATGGGTCGACCACGCGATCCAGCTGCCGTCGCCGGGTCGCGTCGCGACGGCGCTGTTCGACCTTGCCGCCAGCGGCGAGCTCTTCGAGCACATGCTGATCAGCACGACACGGCTCGTCATCGCGCTGGTGGTTTCGGTCGTGCTCGCGGTGCCGCTCGGATTCTTCATGGGCCTCAACGCCACGGCCAACGCCTACCTGGATCCGCTGGTCGAGCTGTTGCGGCCGATCTCGGGCATCGCATGGATTCCGCTGGCGTTGTTCATCTTCGGCGTCGGCGACGTGCTGCCGGTGTTCATCATGGTGTACGTCGCGTTCTTCCCGCTGCTGCTCAACACCATCGCGGGCGTGCGCAACGTCGATCGCAAGCTCGTCAACGCCGCGCGGACGATGGGTGTCGGACGAGCCGCGATGCTCCGGAAGGTGATCGTTCCAGCGGCGTTTCCGACCGTCATGGTCGGGTTCCGGCTCGCGTTCGCCGGCGCCTGGGCGGCCATCATCGCGGCCGAGCTGATCGGATCGCCGAGCGGCCTGGGCTTCGCCATCGAATGGTACCGGCAGCTCCTCATGAGCCCAAAGGTGTTCGCGTTCATCGCGATGATCGGATTGATCGGCTACCTGTGCGACGTCGGACTGCGCGCGCTCCAGCGTCGCCTCACGCCATGGGCGGAAGGGACGGGAATATGACCACCGCAACCGCATCCGTCAACGGCACCGCGTGGAGTCGCGTGCTGCAGCTCACGCTGGTGCCGCTCGTCCTCGTCGTCGTGTGGCAGTTGTGGGGAATGTTCCTGGCCAGCGACGAACGCACGCCGGTCCCGAGCCGCGTGATCACCACCTTTTTCGACCTCGTCGCGAACGGCGGCCTCATCGGAGCGCTGCTGCAGAGTCTTACGCGCGTGGTCGTGGGCTTTGCGATCTCGCTCGTCGCCGGCACAACACTCGGCCTCCTGATGGGCTCGTACCCGGCGTTGCGCGACTCGCTCGATCCGATCATCGAGGCGTTCCGTCCGCTTGCCCCCATGGCGATCCTGCCCATCGTGCTGCTCTGGTTCGGTACCGGCACGCCGGCCGCGACGGCGATCGTCACGTATGCCGCGTTCTTCCCGCTGCTGGTCAACACCGTCCATGGCGTGAGCCGGGTCGACCGCAAGCTCGTGCAAGCCGCCTCCACGATGGGCGTGCCGCGGCCATCCGTCCTGATGCGCGTGGTGCTTCCCGCGGCACTGCCGAGCATCCTGCTTGGGGCGCGCCTCTCCATGGGCATCGCGTGGACCGCCATCATCGCCGCCGAACTCGGCGTCGGCGCGAAATCCGGCGGCGGCACCTCGGGCGGCATCGGCCAGATGATGTTCGTCTTCTATTCCTACAGCATCGACCTCAACGCGATCGTCGTCTGCATGATCGTCGTCGGCGTCGTCGCGCTTCTGATCGACCGGCTGTTCCGTATCGCGGAGCGCCGCCTCATGCCCTGGAGACAGTAAGCCGTGAACACCGCCACCGCCATGCCCAAGCTTCGGCTCACGAACGTGCTGAAGCAGTTCGTCGCGCCGCGCACCGGTCAGCTCACCACGGCCGTGACCGACGTCAACCTCGATATCGAGACCGGCGAGTTCGTCTGCGTCGTCGGGCCGTCGGGATGCGGCAAGTCGACGGTGATGAACCTCGTCGCGGGTCTCGACACACCGACGTCAGGGACGATCGAGGCCGATGGGAAGCCCGTGACCGCCCCCGGCGCCGATCGGGGCGTGATGTTCCAGGACTACGCGCTGATGCCGTGGATGAGCGTCTACGACAACATCGGCTTCGGCCTGAACTACGGCACCCCGGGCAAGGGCTTCACGAAGGAACAGCGGGACGAGCGCGTCCGCCACTTCGTCGACCTGGTCGGTCTCAAGGGTTCCGAGAAGAAATATCCGCACCAGCTCTCCGGCGGCATGCGTCAGCGCGTCGCCCTCGCCCGCCTGCTCGCCAACGGTCCCGACATCCTGCTGATGGACGAACCGCTCGGCGCGCTCGACGCGCAGACGCGCCTCATCCTGCAAGTCGAGCTGCTCAGGATCTGGGGCGAGACCGCGCTGCAGAAGGAGCGCAAGACCGCGATCTTCATCACCCACGACATCGAGGAGGCCGTGTTTCTCGCCGACCGTGTCGTCGTGATGAGCACGCACCCCGGACGCGTCAAGGCGGTGATTCCCGTCGACCTCCCGCGCCCGCGCACCGAGCACACCCGGGCCCTGCCGCGCTTCGGTCAGCTCGGCGAGCAAATCTGGAATTTGATCCGCGACGAAGCGTATCGCGCGATCGACGACACCGGCGACAAGCCCGTCGCGGCTGCGTCGGTCAAGCAATAGCAACCTGCCCATTCAACCAGGAGACCAAAACATGTTCAAGACGTCGAAGAGCGGATTCAGCCCATCGCGGCGCGATCTGCTCGTGGGCAGCGCCGCGCTCGCCGGCGGTGCGATCCTCGGTGCGCCGCGCATCGTGCGCGCACAGGGCAAAGGCGAGCCGCTCAAGGTGTCGGTAGGCTGGATACCATGGGCCGCGGCGAACTCGCCCGTCTCGAAGTACATGATCCAGAACAAGCTGTTCGAGAAGCGCGCTGCCGAACAGGGCTACGACGTGACCGTGGACTGGCGCGAATACCCGACCGCGCTGCCGATGGTCGAAGCCGTCGTCGGCAACAACCTCGACATCGGCATGTGGGGCAACACCCCGATCGTGCGCGCGATCTCGACGGGGTTGCCGATCAGCTTGGGCGTCGTCGGCGAAGGTCATCTGCGCTTCCTGATCACGACCCGCAAGGGCTCGCCGATCCACAACATCCAGGACCTGAAGGGCAAGACGATCGGCGTTTCGCTCGGCGGCGACCCGCAGAGCGCCCTCACCCAAATGATGAAGTACGAGCTCGGCAGCTCCGATCCAAAGGACAACGGCATCAAGCTCATCAACATGCCGACCCATGCCCAGGCCGCGTCGGTGCCGACCGGCGTCGACGCGACGTGCACGATCTCGCCTGCGTACTACGCCGCGCAGAGCACCGGCACCGTCGCGATCATGAACTCGTTCGGCTACACCGAGGATTACTACGAAGGGCCGCTCGGCAAGGGCGCGGGAATCCTGATCCCCTCCGTCAAGCAATCGCCGTTCTATCCCGACGGCTATTACCTCCATCGCTCGTTCTGGCTGATGCGCAACCAGATTCCGGAGAAGCATCCGAAGGTTGTCGTCGCGTTCCTGGTCGCGATGCAGGAGGCGGTGGCGGCGCTGACCGCGATGGACCCGGGGCAGGTGTCGCAGCTCGTCAAGGATTACTGGAAGCTGGATGCGACGGCGGGCGCCAAGGTCGTCAAGGACGACGTCCTGTTCGCGAGAGGCTGGGACTGGCCCACGGAGAACGACGCGCGCGCCGTGCTCGAGGCGTCCAAGTACATGGTCGCCAACAAGGTGATCGAGAAGCCGCTGACGTGGAAGCAGGTGAAGGAGGCGTTCTCCCGCACCGCGCCGCTGGTCAAGCAGGCGTACGACATCGCCGGCAAGAAACCGGCGGAGGGCGACTTCCTGCGCACCGACACAAGCGACCTGCGTGGCCTGCCGGTGTGGCAGATCGACAAGTGGAAGGATTACACCTGACACCCGGCGCCACGCCTGGTCCGGCCACGCGGTGCAAATGTTCAGGAGGCGTGCTTGACCGGCCGGTCTTCGCGGACCTGCCGGCCAAGGGTGCCTCGAGTTCCCCGCCAATCGTTTAAGGAGCAATCATGAAAGTCGGTTTCATCGGCATCGGCGTCATGGGTGGACCCATGGCCGCGAATATCCTCAAGAAGGGTCATCAACTCACCGTCTACGATCTCGACCCGGCCGCCGTGAAGCGGTTGACGGACCAGGGCGCGAAGGCGGCGGCGTCGCCGAAGGACGTAGGCGCCGCCAGCGAGGTCGTCGTCACGATGCTGCCCGAGCCGCAACACGTGAAGCAGGTCGTGCTCGGCCCCAACGGGGTCGCAGAAGGGCTGAAGGCCGGCGGGGTGGTGATCGACATGAGCACGATCGACCCCTACACCTCCCAGGAGGTCGGCGCCGAGCTCAAGAAGAAAGGCATCGACATGGTCGATTCGCCGGTCGGCAAGACCTCCGAGCACGCGGCGACCGGCACGCTGACGCTGATGGTCGGTGGCGACCCGAAGATCATCGAGAAGGTCAAACCCGTGCTCGATTGCATGGGCAGCGAAACGTACTACTGCGGCGGGCTCGGCATGGGCCACGCGATGAAAATCACGAACAACCTGCTCGCGACGACGATCATGGCGGCCAACACCGAGGCGCTCGCCATCGGCGCGAAGTGCGGCCTGACACTCGAGCTCATGATGGAAGTGATGAAGACGACGATGGGCAACAACGCACAGCTCTTCGTCGCGATGCCCAAGAAGGCATTCAAGGGGGACGACAGCCCCGGCTTCATGGTCAAGCTCGCCGGCAAGGACGTGCGCCTCGCGGTGGAACTCGCGCGGAAGCAGGGCTTCGAGCCGCTGGTCGGCGCCGGTGCGCAGGCAACACTCGATCGCGCGGCCCAGATGGGCTTCGCCGAGCGCGACACGGCAGCGCTGATGTTCATCCGCGAAAAGGAGCTCGGCATCAAGGTCCGTCCTGCAGCGGCGAACGGCTGAGAGGGAGGAACCGCCATGGTCGCGTACGTGATCAACGACATGGAAGTCATCGACCCGGAGCGGCTGGAAGAGTACAAGAAGCTGTCGCCGGCGACCGTCGCGCAGTACGGCGGCCGCTTCCTGGCTCGCGGCGGATCGATGGAGGTGTTCGAGGGAGATTGGCAGCCGAAGCGGCTGGTGATTCTCGAGTTTCCGAGCCTCGCGCAGGCAAAGGCATGGGTCAACTCGCCGGAGTACGCGCCCGCGCGTCGGGTGCGGCAACAGGCGTCGCGATCGAACATCGTGGTCGTGGAAGGCGTACCGCCGGCGTAGCGGCGCCTTTCGAATTGCGCGAAGCGCCGATTGCCGAAACGGCAATTGCGGGCTGCGCGTACGCGATCTAGCATGGTCGTACACACGCGGTCGCAAGCCACTCAAGGAGGGTGAGATGCAGGCGGGAACACCAGTGTCCGGAGGACGGGCCAAGATCTCGTTCGCCGGCGTGCAGAAGCGCTATCCGGGCAAGCGCGGCGCCGAAGGCACGCTGGCGCTCGACTCGTTCAACTTCGATCTCGCGCCCGCCGAGATCGTTTCGATCGTCGGGCCTACCGGCTGCGGCAAGTCCACGGCGATGAACGTCCTGGCCGGCTTCGAGCAGCCGTCGTCCGGCTCGGTCAGCGTCGACGGCAAGGTCGTGACGGGCCCCGGCTTCGACCGCGGCGTGGTTTTCCAGTCGCCGTCGCTGTTCCCGTGGTTGAGCGTCCTCTCGAACGTCGTTCTCGGCGTGAAGTGCCGCGGCGGCAAGCCGGAAGAGTACGAGCCGCGGGCCATGCGGCTCCTTGAAGAGGTCGGGCTCAAGGGCTTCGAGCGTCACTATCCGTACCAGCTTTCCGGCGGCATGCAGCAGCGCGTGCAGATCGCGCGCGCTCTCATCAACGAGCCGGACATCCTGCTGATGGACGAGCCGTTCGGTGCGCTGGACTATCAGACCCGCCTCCTGATGCAGAAGCTGTTGCTGCGGCTGTGGGCGCACTTCCGGCCGACGATCCTGTTCATCACGCACGACGTGGGGGAAGCGATCTTCATTTCCGATCGCGTGATCGCGATGACGCGCCGACCGGGACGGGTCAAAGTGGCGGTCGAAGTGCACGCGCCGAAGCCTCGTGATTACGAGTTTCTCGGCTCACCCGAATTCACGCGCCTCGAACGCCAGCTCGTCCTCGCCGTGCAAAGCGAAGTCGAAGGCCGCGAAATCGAAGCGGCGCATTGAATCCCTGTTTCGTCCGGAGAACGAAAATGCCGACGTCGAAGTGCGTAGCGCGCAACCCAATGCCCGTTTCGCCGCGGGCAGCCTGCGCTGCACTGCTCGCCTGCGCCGCGCTGCTGTTGAGCCCAACCCCGGCCCGAAGCGCGGACGCGCCGCTCGAATTCAACTACGGCATCCCGACTGCGGACCACGTCACCGTGTACGTCGCGCAGGATCTCGGCCTGTTCGAGAAGGTCGGGCTGAAGCCCAAGTTCTTCTACTTCCAATCGGGCGCGCCGCTGCTGGCCGGTCTGAAGAGCGAGAGCCTCGACGTGGTCACGGCCGGCCTCGCGCTGACGTTCGCGCTCGGACAGAATATTCCGCTCAAGTTCATCTTCTGGGAGGCGAACAACGCCGCAGGCGAAGGGCTGATCGTCGATCCCAAGTCGGACGTGAAGTCGTTCAAGGACCTCGCGAAAGCGAAGAAGATCGGCGCGGCATCGGGTACGTGCGCGCAGGTGGCCCTCTACCTGATGGCCAAGCAGGTTGGCGTCGACTACGCGAAGCTCAACGTCGTGAACATTCCGGCACCGCTCTTCCGCAACTCGTTCCTCAGCAATTCCATCGACGCCGGCGTCGCCTGGCCCCCCTATTCGCTCCAGCTCAAATCGGAAGGCTATCCGATCGTAAACTTCGACGAGGACTACACGCCGGCGGGCGGCGCCTGTCCCGGGCTGACCGCGGTGCGGCCGGCGTTCCTGAAGCAGCATCCCGAGATCGGCTTGAAGCTCGTGCAGGCGGAGGCGCTGGCGCGCGAGGCCATGGCCAAGAATCCGCAGGTCGCGATCGACGCTTTCGTGAAGCGCCTGCAAATCTCTCCGGAGGTCGCGAAGGCGACGCTCGACCGAGAGTGTTGCGGCCGCGTGCCGAGCTTCGCGGACCAGGTCGACCCCAACACGCCCTATTCGATGACGTCGAAGGAAGGCGGGCTCGCGGGCAAGCTCAAGCTCGCGAGCGATGTGCTATTCGCGACCAAGGCGATCCCGGAGGCGATCCCGCTCAGCGTGATCCAGGAAGCGATCGATCCGACCTACCTTCGCGAGTACATGAAGTCCATCGGCAAGTGACCGGCACATAAGGAATCTCGTGAGCACTGTCGACCTCGACCTTTCAACGACGACGCCACAGGCGCCGCCCCCCGCCTCCCGTGCGTCCGGCACTGAGCGGCGAATGCCGGATGTCGCCTATTCGGTTGCTGCGGTCCTGCTGTTGCTGGGCCTCTGGTTCGCACTGTCGCGCTCGAGCTTCATCAAGCCGGGGTACCTGCCGACCCCCGAGGAGCTGTGGAGCACGTTCGTGGAACTGGTCAAGAACGGCTATCAGGGCAAGCCGCTGACCGAGCATATCGGCATCAGCCTGTTCCGCACATTGAGCGGCTTCGCCCTCGGCGTGGTGTTCGGCGTTCCCGTCGGTTTGCTCGCCGGCTATAGCCGCCGTGCCGGTGCCATGATTTCGCCGATCATGGCGTTCATCCGGCCGATTCCGCCGATCGCGTTCATCCCGATGGCGGTGCTGTACTTCGGCCTCGGCGAAACGGGCAAGATCGTGCTGATCTTTTTCGTGTCGTTCAACTATGTGCAGGCGAACGCGCAGGCGGGCGCGGCCAACTTCCCGATCGCCTATCGGCGCGCAGCCGAATCGCTCGGGCTGACGAAGGCGCAGACGTTCTACCGGATCGTGCTGCCGGGCGCGCTGCCGCAGATCTTCACCGGTCTCAAGGTCGCACTGGCATTGAGCTGGGCCGTGGTCGTCGCCGCCGAGCTCGTCGGCGCGCAAAGCGGTCTGGGTTTCATGATTTCCGACGCCGCGCTCCTGTTTCGCATACCCGTCGTATTCATCGGCATCGCCCTGATCGGCGCCATCGGGCTGATCCTCAACCTCACGCTCAACTTGATCGAGCACAAGATCGTTCACTGGAAGGGTCGCTGAAAGGGCCCTGCCGATCGCGTTCCTTGGAGCATGACATGAAAACGACGACATCGACGACGGCTGCGCTGCTCCTCTCGGGCGCATTGGTGGCGAGCGGCGCGCTTGCGCAGACCGGCGCGGCGCCGCTGGAATTCAACTATGGCTATACCACCGCCGATCACGTGAATCTCTACGTGGCGCAGGACCTCGGGCTATTCGAAAAGGCAGGACTCAAGCCCAAGTTCCACACGTTCCCGTCGGGTGCTCCGCTGCTGGCGGCGCTCAAAAGCGAAAGCCTGGACGTGGTGACCGCCGGCCTCGGGTTCGCGTTCGCACTGGGCCAGAAGATCCCCGTCACCATGATCTTCTGGAATTCGAACGACTCGACCGGCGAAGGCCTCGTCGTCGATGCCAAGAGCGGCATCAAGTCGTTCCAGGATATCGGCAAGGCTAAAAAGATCGGCGCGGCGTCCGGCACGTGTGCGCAAGTCGCGCTCTTCCTGATGGGCAAGAAGGTCGGCATCGACTACGCGAAGCTCGACATCGTCAACATCCCCGCCCCGCTGCTTCGCAATTCCTTCATGAGCAATTCGATCGACGCGGGCATCGCATGGTCTCCGTATTCGGTGATGCTCGACGCCGAAGGCTACAAGGTCGTCAACTGGGACTCCGAGTACACGCCGCCGGGCGGCCTGTGTCCTCGCACGACGGCGGTGCGCCCCGCGTACCTCAAGGCGCATCCCGAGATCGGCGTCAAGCTGCTCGAGGTTGACGCGATGGCGTCCGAGGCCGTCGCGAAGAA
>Ga0070667_100004107_pt1 | contig 12327 bp, 14 predicted proteins | sample KBSS33metaG_FD_64659 | JGI IMG/M metagenome (GOLD analysis project Ga0070667, IMG submission 64659) | Switchgrass rhizosphere microbial communities from Kellogg Biological Station, Michigan, USA - KBS S3-3 metaG | ecosystem: Host-associated > Plants > Roots > Rhizosphere > Soil ...
CCCGGCGCCGATGAACAGCGCCATGCCGACCAGATGCCGCCAGATCGTTCCTTGAGTCAGGTCCCGCATTGCCCCTCCTGCTGCGAAAGGCGCGGATAACGCGCCGATGGTCCAGGGCCGTCAAGACTGGTTTTTCTGCGAAGTTTATGGCAAGGTCTTTGCGACGGTTGGGGACCGTCCCTTTCCAAACAATCGGGGCACAAACGAAAACGGCGGCACCATGGCCGCCGCTTCCAAACACTATGTGATGCCGTTAGGCCCGCTTCTTGGCGCGCCGGCGCATTCCAATCGCGCCCGCCAGACCGGCGCCGAACAGCGACAGGGTGACCGGCTCCGGCACATTGCTGGTGCGGATCAGGAATGAGCCGATGCCTGGATCGGAGACATTGGGATAGAGCGATCCGAATGGCACCAGCAGATAGTCGGTGGTGGGCGGAAGATCGATATAGACCCCGAGGAAATTCGGATAAGGACCGCAGCATCCCACCGCCAGGTCGACATCGCTGGTCAAGCCCGCGCCGGCCGGAAGGCCGATGAAGCCCGTGTTGCCCAACAGGCTCATCAACAAGGAGGCCGCGGGCCCCTCGACCCCGACAAGACCATTGCCGCCGCTGAAATTATAAGGAGGCACGCCGCCCGCATCCGTGAACAGGGTCGCGACATCGGCCAGGCTGGCATAGTGCCAGCCCGCGGGCATCGAACCGAGGACAGTGTTGTAGCTCTGGCCCTGGGTGGCGGTGAGATCCAGCCAATCCAAACCTGTGCCGGTGTCGCTCAGATAGGTGCCGTGATCGATGATGTTGGCTTGGGCGCCGGCGAAGGTGCCCAAAAGAATAGTGGCAGCGAGGCCGATCAAAGATGCGGCCCAGCGAATTTTGTTAACCATGTTGCGTGAAGCCCAGCTATCCCCGCTGCAGTCACACGCAAACTATGTGCCGAAATGAGAAAGACAATGATTTCAAGCCAAATCGGCGGGCCCGGCGGTCCTTCTGTAATTAACGTTGACACTCAACGGCGAAGCTTTCACCGCTGACATAAGGCGGCTCATCGCGTGACCGTGACCTGCGGCTCGCTATGGGGCAATTCGTTGATCACCACCAGCGCCAGGGTCGCGCCAATCACGATTCCGGTCATTACCAAAGCCACCAGCCAGCGGCGCGGCTTTTCTGCCATCGGCTCGGGAATCTCAAACACATCTGGGATCATATCGCGATACATGTTCCACCTCGGGACAGCTCGATCCACCCAGGCAATGCCATGCATCAGCCGCGCCAGCCCTAAACCAATAAAGAAAAAGGCCCTGCGCGGATTTACCGGCAGGGCCTGCGAAGTTGGTACAGCCTAGGGGTAGAGCTGTAGCCGGTATCTTGCACAGCGCGTGCCAACGCCCCGCGCCTCGTTAATCAAGAGTCCTTCTGAACCGCAGCAGCGCGATAGTTCCAGCCACGAAGGTAAACAGCGCCAAGGGCCACAACTCACCCATGATATTGGCGAAGTCGTTGCCCTTTAAAAGAATCCCGCGTGCGATACGCAAAAAATGGGTGGAAGGCAGGATCTCGCCGATGTCCTGCGCCCATCCCGGCATGCCGGCAAAGGGAAAGGCAAAACCGGACAGCAAAATCGCAGGCAGCAGGAAAAACACCGTCATCTGCATGGCCTGCAACTGGCTCTGCGCGATAGTGGAAAAGGTGTAGCCCACCGCCAGATTGGCGATGATGAACAAAGTCAGCGCCCCCGCCAGCAGCAACAGCGATCCCATCACCGGCACGCCAAAGACATATTTGGCCAAGACCAGCACGACCGTGCTTTGGATCATCCCCACCACCACATAAGGCGCGATCTTGCCCACCATGATTTCCAGTGGCGTGGCCGGCATGGCCAACAGATTCTCATAGGTGCCGCGTTCGCGCTCGCGGGTCAGCGCCATGCAAGTCATCAGCACCATGGTCATGGTGAGGATGATGGCGAGCAAACCCGGCACGATGGAATATTGGGTGTTGGATTCCGGATTGTAGAGCAGATGGATCACCCGGTTGAACGGGGCTGGACCTTGCGCCCGGGCGGCGAGTGGCCCCACCAGGTCGTCACGCAAGGCGGTGGTGGCGAGCGCATCAAAAGCGCGGATGGCAAAGCCGCTGGAGGCCGGATCGGTGGCATCCACTTCCATCAACAAATCCGGGGTCGCGCCGCGCACCAGATCGCGGGAGAAGTTCTGCGGTATCTCCACCACAAACAGAACCTTGCCTTCCTGCAAAAGCTTGCGGGCCTCGGCCGGCGAACGCGTCTCGGCCACCAGATCGAAATAGCTGGAGTTGCGCATCGCCGCGATGATGGAGCGGGAAAAAATCCCCGGATCAGCGATCGACACCGCGGTGGGCAACGCCTTGGGATTGAAGTTGATGGCAAAGCCAAACAAAGTGAGTTGCATCAAGGGCACGCCGATGATCATGGCCAGGGTCAGCCGGTCCCGGCGCAGCTGCAACACTTCCTTGAGCAAGATCGCCCAGATGCGGATAAAGGAAAATCTCATTCCGCTTTCTCCTGAAGCTGAATGAAGACATCCTCCAGGCTGGGCGCTTCCTCATGCACATCAATGCCCTGCTTGCCGTGATAGGGCGCCACCGCCTTGGCCAGCGCGTCGCGGTCCCGCCCGCTGACCCTGAGCGCGGCGCCGAAGAAACCGGCATAATCCACCCCGGGCTTGTCGGCAATCTCGCCCTGTAGCTGGCGCGCACCCTCGCCTTCCAGCACAAAGGTGGTCAGCTTTGAGCGTTCGATCACGTCATGCACCGTGCCGGTCGCCACCAGCTTGCCGTTAAGGATATAGACGATGCGGTCGCAGCGTTCGGCCTCATCCATATAATGGGTGGAGACCAGCACGGTGAGGCCCTGGTCACTCAAGGCGTGAATCTGTTCCCAGAAATCCCGCCGCGCCTTGGGATCGACCCCTGCGGTGGGCTCATCCAGCAACAGCAATTGCGGATCGTGCAGCAGACAGGCGGCCAGCGCCATGCGTTGCTTCCAGCCGCCCGACAAATGTCCCGCCAATTGGTTCTGCCGTTCCTTCAAGCCCAGCTTTTCCAAACTCTGGTCCACCCGCTTGCGGCCATCCTTCAATTCATACAGCCGCGCCACGAATTCGAGATTCTCGCGGATGGATAGGTCTTCCCAGAAGCTGAAGCGCTGGGTCATATAACCCACCTGCCGCTTGATCTCTTCGGCTTGGGTGCGGATGTCCAGTCCCAAACAGGTGCCGCTGCCGTCATCGGCGGTCAGCAAGCCGCACAACATACGGATGGTGGTGGTCTTGCCCGAGCCATTGGGGCCCAGAAAGCCCCACACTTGGCCCTTGGGTACGGCGATGTCGATGTGATCCACTGCCACCTTGCTGCCAAAGCGTTTGGTCAGGCCTTTCACATCGATGGCAAACTGACCATTTTGGCTCATAACGGGCGCACTTCCACCGGCTGACCGGGATGCACCGGCAAGCCGCCCGGCAACCGCGCTTCCGCCTTGAACACCAGTTTCTCGCGATTGCCGACGCTGAAGATCACCGGCTGGGTGAATTCCTCGCGCGCCGCGATGAAGGTCACGGTGGCGTCCATAGCTGCGCAGCCGTCACACGTCACCCGCACCTTGCCGCCCAAGTGAATGCGGGCGAATTCGGTCTCCGGCACAAAGAAACGCACAAACACATTCTTGGGCGGCAGAATGGAAATCGCCGGTGTGGAGGCGGGCAGATACTCGCCTTGGCGGAAATAGATGTCCTGCACACGCCCTTCCGTCTGGGCGACGATCTGGCGCTGAGTCAGGCTGTAGGCCGCGCCGGTCAGCGACGCTTCCATCTGGGAAATCTGCGCCGTCAGTTCGTGGATACGCGCCTCGGACTGACGGTAATTCGCCAAAGCCTGGTCGCGCTCGGTGGGGGTACCGGCATTGTCACGCGCCAGCCGGTTCTGGCGGTCCAAAGTCACCTTGGCATAAGCCAGCGTGGCATTCTCTTGCCTGAGATTGGCGCGCGCCTGCGCCAGTTGGGCCTGTGCCTGGTCGGTGCCGGCCTGTTCCTTGGTGGAATCCAGCACGAACAACAGATCGCCGCGATGCACCTCGGTGCCGCGCTCCACTTTCATCTGCGTCACCCAGCCGGCTTGCGGCGCGCTGATATAGGCGAAATCGCCTTCGCCATAACCCAGCCAGGGCTGGTCTTTCTGCTGACGCTCGCAGCCCATCAGCAGCAAAAGGGAGAGCAGGATGAATTTTTTCATGGCGCTAACCCTTTCAACAGTGTCTGAAGATGGGCTTCGATCAGGCCTTGATAGTCGTAAGGCGTCTCGTCGAACTGGGCGAAGGTGGTCCGCCACAGCATGATGATCAGCATCGGGGCCACACACAGCCGCGCCGCATGCTGGGGTTCAATTTCGCGGAATTCGCCGCGTTCGATGCCGCGCCGAATGATGCCGCTCATCAGCCCGATGCCGGAATCGATAACTTCGCGCCGCCAGAATTCGGCCAGCTTGGGAAAGTTCGCCGCTTCCGCCAGCACCAGGCGCGGCAACACCACCCGGTCGCTGGTGGTGATGAAATGTCCCATGGTCGAAAGCACCAGACGCAGCAACTCCGGCGTACTGCCGGGAAAAGCGGCGAGCTGCGCCTTGATCTGTTCGATCTGCGCGCCGACGGATTGCCGCGCCAGCGCTTCGAACAGCGCCTGCTTGCTGTCAAAGTACAAATAGATGGTGCCCTTGGTGATGCCGGCTTTGGCCGCCACATCATCCAACCGGGTGGCGGCAAATCCCTTTTGCGCAAACACGGCCAAAGCGGCGTCCAGTATCTCTGGAGGCCGGGCGTCCTTGCGGCGTTGCCAGCGTTTGGCCATCCATAAATAACTAACTCATTGGTCAGTAAGTTCCAATACCTTCATAATACATTGAAATATAATGGTTTATTGGAAGCTTGTTCGGCCAACAGCTTGTTCTGTTAGCGTTCACGCAACACCGCCCCCAGTCATGCTATGGATCAGCTAAGGCTGCTGTGACGGCCAAGGAGCGACCGGCGATCCGAAGCAGTTGCGACAGCAACTGCACAGGACCGTCCGGCGCGACCATTAAACAACAAAGAGAGGAACCCAATGAAGCTTCTGCCCTTGCTCAGCGCCGCCCTGCTCGCCTCCACCGCGGTCTCAACATCTTCTTGGGCCCAGCTCGCTTCCAAGATCACCCATTACGATGTGAGCAAGACTGCCAATCTTAAGGCGGTGCATGACGGCGCCGGGACCATGAATTTCGGCCCCCTGATGAACGACAAGACTTTGTCGACCAATTTCATCTTCCTGCATCGCGGCGTGCTCCATGCCAAGAGCGGCATCGGCCAGCATTTCCACAATCATTGCGAAGAAATGTTCGTTATTTTCGACGACGAGGCGGAGTTCACGGTCAATGGCCGCACCTCACTGTTGAAAGGCACGGTCGGCGCGCCTGACCGCATGGGTTCAAGCCACGCCATCTACAACCCCACCGATCATGACGTGGAGTGGATGAACATCAATGTCGGCACCTCCAAGGTCTATGACGCTTTCAATATGGGCGATGACCGGGTGGGCGCGCCCAAGGACAAAATCCCGCAATTCGTCACCATGCGGCTGGACCGCGCGCTGCTCAAACCCGCGCCGGATGGGGGAAAGGTCCAACGCCGCCGCGCCTTAAGCCCCAGCGTATTCTACACCGCCTGGGCCTATGTCGATCATGAACTGATCGCCCCGGGCGGCGACACCGGTACTTCCGCCCTGCCCGATCTCAGCGAGTCTTATTATGTGATGTCGGGCGAAGGCAGCGTCACCGTGAATGGCGAAACCGTCGCCATCAAAAAGGGCGACGCGATTCCGGTGGATGTGGGCCAAAGCAAAAGCTTCAAGGCCGGCAGTCAGCCGCTGGAGCTGATGATCATCGGCGTCGCCAAGGACATGGCGGCCAAGAATGCCTTCGCCGCGATCCCGGCCAATGAAAATCCAGATCTACTGCTGGCGAGGCTGAACCGGACGCGGTGATCACTTCTCCGCCCCCAGGCTCTTGTCCATCTGGTATATAATCTCGCCGCGCTGGCCGCGGGCGGTTGTGGTCGCCGTCATTTTGTAAACCGCGCGCAAATAGGCCAGGTCCACATTGGTCAAGGCTTTGGGCGGCGCGGTGCAACCGGGCGCAAAAAGATTCAGGATGGTGGGAAGCTCCTGGCATTGCTCCGGCTGCACCGTCTGGGCCAACGCCAAAAGAGCGATGTAGTCCGCCAAAGTGCCGATTTCATGGTCCAGCAGCTTGGCCGGTTCCGCCACCACCACGACATGATGGAAGTCGCTGCTCACCCCGTCGCCCAGCCGGCTGCCGGTGACATTCACGATCTGGGCGTCGGGGATGTTCATGGTCACGGTGGGCGAGGCCATGACCTGCATGCCGCCGCCGCTCGCCGAGGCAACTGGCATGTCCAGGGTCATGGGCATGCCCTTGCGCCTTGCCATATCAATCACCACATTGCCGCGCAGATCATCGGTCGCGGTGGAATACCAGGATTGGATCGGCCAGATGACCTTGGCCAGTTGCGCCGCCTGGGCGCTGTTGTCGTGATAGCCCAGCACAAAGGGATACATCACCTGGACATTGTCCAGCAGCGCCTGAGGTGTGGTGGTGAAGATGATTTCGATATTGGGCTTGCAATTCTCCCGGTCATTCACCGGCGCGCCCACCTGGGCCGCGACGTCTTTAACCCGCCTGGTGACGAATTTCACCGCCTCCGGGCGCAAACCGGCCGTGAGCGGACAGATGCCTTGCTTCCAGCGCGCAATCTTGTCCGCCGTCCGGGTGGGCACCGTCATGCTGCCCACAAATTTGGTCACCGCCTGATCCACGTCCTTGATGCCGGTGACGGTGACATTTTCCGTCGGCACGGGCCTTGGCGCATCTTGCGCCAAGGCCCGGCCGCCAGCGGCCAGCAGCAACAGGACGAAAATCCGGCGGCGATGTTTCATTATCCCCGTCTCATTGTGCTTGGCACACCATTTGGCCGCCAGTGCTGGCGCCGCCGCCTACCATGTTGCAATGCATCCCTGCACTTCCGCTTTTGACCTCGGGAATGATGGATTTGCCGTCGGCGCTGATGTCCTCACCATTCTTGCGCAACAGCGCCCATTGACTGTTGAGCTTGCAGACCTGCGGACCCGAAAAATGCGAGGCGGGAAGCGGCTGGGGCGGACGGCAGGTGGTGGCGTCCGGATCGCCGGTGCCATCGGGATGCCGCGAAACAGCGGGCGACTGGGCCAAAGCGGGAAGAGTCAGGAACCCCATGACAGCAGCAAAAACCGTGGATTTTCGCATTGCTCGCCTCCTGTCAACAGATGACGTCCTTGTTACCACATGTGTAGTAACAGTTACCACCCACGCTTGACGATGGCAAGTCCCGGCTATAACCTTGCCGTGCATGACAGGGGATGGCGATGCCGCCGCCGAAGCTCAGCAGGCTCGAGCTCAAGATCATGGAGGCGCTATGGGACCATGGCGCCTCGTCCATCCGCGAAATCCAGGAGCGCTTTCCGCTCAAGAAGCGCCCCGCCTACACCACGGTGCAGACCACGGTCGGCCGTCTGGAAACCAAAAAGGCCATCGCGCGGGTCAAGAAGATCGGTGGCGCCAATATCTATGATGTGCTGATGACCCGTGGCACGGCACAAAGCCGGTTGATCGAAGACTTCCTGGCGTTGTTCGGCGGACGGGTGCAACCGATCATGGCGCACTTCGTCGAAGCGGGAAAACTTACCCTGGCGGATGTGCAGCGCGTCGAACAGCATCTGCATGAGCTGGCGGCGCAAGAGAAGGAGGATGGCAAGTCATGACCGCCGCCATCCTGGACCATCTCTGGCAGTCCACCCTGGTCGCATCGCTGCTGGGCATCCTCACCTTGCTCTTCCGCAACAACAGCGCGGGCACGCGCTATTGGCTGTGGTTCCTGGCATCGGTGAAGTTCTTGGCGCCCTTTTCGCTGCTGACAGCGCTGGGCCGCAATATTTTGCCCCATACCGTTCCGGCCGGTTCACTCACCCTGCTGGCCCGGATCGAACCCGCGGCAGCGCCCTTTGCCGCTGTCACGCCCAGTCCGCACTTGTCCTCCCCTCATCTCGCGTCCCTCTTCACGTCAAATTTCACTTGGGCCGTGATTGTTGCGGCGGTCTGGGGCCTGGGTTTTGCCACCCTTGCTTTTGTCTGGTTGAGACAGGCACGAAAATTGTCAGCCATTGTGCGTGAAGCCAAACCGCTCACCCTGGACAGCGAAGTCCCGGTGAAAGCAACCTCGGAACTGCTGGAGCCTGGCTTGGTCGGGGTCCTGCGGCCGGTGATCCTGGTTCCGGAGAGTCTGAGTGATCGGCTCTCGCTTGCGGAGATCGACGCCATCCTGGCCCATGAACTCACCCATCTGCGGCGGCAGGACAATCTTTTGGCGATGATTCATATGCTGGTGGAGGCGGTTTTCTGGTTCCATCCCCTGGTCTGGTTTATCGGCGCGCGTTTGTGCGAAGAGCGCGAGCGGGCCTGCGATGAAGCGGTGCTGGATGCCGGAAAAAAGCCGCTGGATTACGCCCAGACCATTCTCAAAGTCTGCCGTTTTTATTTTCGCTCGCCGCTGGCTTGCGCGTCGGGCGTATCCGGCTCCGACCTCGACCGGCGCATCATCGCCATCATGGCGAAGCGGGATATTGACGCGGTCGATCCCAACAAAATTCTGCTATTGGCCGGACTGGGCTTTCTCGTCATCCTGACGCCGCTTGTCACCGGCGGCTTGAAACCTGCCGCCACCGCGCCGCTGGTCCAAAGCGTTGTGCAAATTTTGGCGCCGGCCGAAAGCGACAGCCCGCCGGCCCAAAGCGTCATCACTTCCCGCCCGCGACACCATAGTTTTGCCCAGGCCGCTCCGGTGCCCGTGCCGGAAAGACTTGTCGCCGCGCCGGCAATCGATGTGAGCATGCCGGTGATCGTGCTTCCCACGCCGCAACTGGCTGCCGAACCGGCGGAAACCATCGGCGCCAAGAACGAAGCCCTGGTCTGCCGGCCGCCCCAGCGGCTGCCGGCTTCACGCCTGCAGGGTCCGCAAGTCTGCTTACCCCAGCAGGAATGGGATCGGCTGAAAGCGCATGGCTTGGTGCTGATGCCGGACGGCCATACCCTGGCCGCAAGCAACGACATGTCGCATCCTATCGTGTGCGAAAGCGTGTTGATCGGTGCTTCAACCGCGATCAATGTGAACGTCGCTTGCCATCAATAGCCGCGGTGCAACCTATCCTGCGATATGCCATAACAACCGGCACCCAGATCGAGCACGAGAGATGAATCGCAAAGAGCGCCGCGCTGGCATGAGCGGGAGAGCCGAATTGCCGCCGGGCGCCAAGCCTGCCGATCCGCTGGCGTTGCATGCCATGGGCGTTGACGCCTTTCGCGCCGGCCAGCTGGAAATGGCCGCCGACCTGATCGGCAAGGCCATTGCGGCAAACGACCAGGTACCGGCCTTTCATTACAATCTGGGCGTTGTGCAAAAGGCCCGCGGCAAGCTGAAAGAGGCCGCCGCCAACTATCAGCATGCGATCGCGCTGAATCCGGACCACACCAACGCCCATAACAATTTGGGCAATATCTGGAAAAGCCTGGGCAATCCCGACAAAGCCCGCGCCAGCTTCGAGCGCGCCTTGCTGCTCAAACCCGGCAATCCCGATACGCATTACAATTTGGGAGTTCTTCATAGCGAGGCCGGTGATGCCGAGCAGGCCGCGCGGCACTTTCAGCACTGTCTGGAACAGGACCACGAGGACTCCAGAGGCGCGCGGATCTTGCTGGCGCGCTTGGGCCACGGGCGTGCGCCGGACCATGCCTCGCACGCGCAGATGCAGAGCGTTTATAATGCCCGGGCGCATTTCTGGGATCAGGAAAGCCGCTATTTCGGTCATCTTTTGGCGGCGCAAGCCCTGCAAGACCATGCGAACCGCGCCGCGCTGGATGTTCTGGATATCGGTTGCGGCACCGGTCTGGTGGGCGCATTGGTGCGCCCTGTGGCGCGGAACCTTGACGGCGTCGATCTCTCTGTCGGCATGCTGGAGAAAGCGCGGGAGAAGAACGTCTATGACCGGCTGGAACAGGCCGACATCGTCTCTTTCCTTTCCGCGCACAAAGACCGGTATGACGCCATCCTGGGCGCGGCGATCTTGATCCATTTCGGCGATCTGCGCCCCATCTTTCAGGCGGTTGCTCAGTCCTTGCGCGCCAACGGCCTGTTCATCTTCACTCTCTTCCCCAATGAGAATTCGGATTTCGCCGTCGCCGCCAGCGCTCCTCTGGCGCAAAGCGGCTGCTATGCCCACAGCGCTGCCTATGTCGAACGCCTGGCGGAGGCGTGCGGATTTTCCGTGTTGAAGCTGGAACAGGTGGTTCACGAACATGATCCGGACGGCAATCCGGTGTCCGGTTTTGTGACGGTGTTACGCCGGCCCTGATAGCTTTTTGGCGCCTTTTTCCGATCCCTTTTGCCTTGGGGGCGGACCTGCCATAACAAGCGCCTCAACGGGGAGCGTCATCATGAAACCTTATGCTGCAGTTGCGTTGGCTTTTCTTGCATCCACCTGCCTGACGACGGTCGCCCAGACCCCCGCGCCGCCAACCACCATTCCCGTGGTCCCCACCAATCCCGATTACACGGCGCTGGTGGAAGGAAAGCCGGTCGATGCCCGGCAGAATGAGAACAAGGACGACCATCCGCTTTATCCGGAACAGACCCGCGCCCCCTATCACAAGACCGCGCCCTATCAGACCACCGAGATCACCGGCGGCTTGCAAGCGCCCTGGGCGCTGGCGTTCCTGCCCGACGGCAAATTCCTGGTCACCGAGCGTCTTCCCGGCGCGCTGCGCGTGGTGTCGCCCAATGGCATGATTTCATCCCCCGTTCTGGGGGTACAGAATCTCGCTGCCGGATGGCCCGGAACCGGACTGTTCGACCTGGCGCTCGATCCCAATTACGCCAAAAACCACACCATCTTTTTCACCTTCTTCGGCTGGGACCACGGCATGATCAGCGGCATTCAAGTGGCGCGCGCCACCTTCGATGAAGCCGCCAATTCCTTGAGCGATGTGAAGGTGATCTTCCAGGCCCGGCCGCAGACGCCGAATGACTCCCGCTCCGGCGTTGGCACCCGCAGCGGCGGGCGGCTGGCGATCGGCAAGGACGGTTTCCTCTATATCACCATCGGCGACCGCGACACCGGCAGCTCCTTCCCCTGGCGTGTGGCCCAGACCCTGGACACTCATCTGGGCAAGATCATCCGCATCACCCGCGACGGAAAGCCGGCGCCGGGCAATCCCTTTATCGGCCAGGAGGGCGCCCTGCCCGAAATCTGGGCCACCGGTCAGCGCAGCCAGGAAGGCCTTGCCTTCGACAATGACGGCAATCTGTGGGAGACCGAACACGGCCCGCGCGGCGGCGACGAACTCAATCTGATCAAGAAGGGCGGCAACTATGGCTGGCCCATCTCCAGTCATGGCGTCGACTATCCCGGCCCGCCCATGGGCACTGGCGATGTCGCCCCCAAAGGCATCGAGCAGCCGGTCTATTACTGGGCGCCGTCCATGGGCCCGTCGCAAGTCGCCTTTTACAAGGGCAACCTGTTCCCGGAATGGAAGAACAGCGTTTTCGTCGCCACGCTGCGGGGCAATTCGGTGGAACGGCTGACCCTATCCGGCGGCAAGGTGATCAATGAAGAGCCGCTGCTGACCGATGTCAAAATGCGCATCCGCGACGTGCGGGTGGGGCCTGATGGCGCTGTCTATGTCCTGACCGACAGCGGGCTGAGCTCCATCACCGACAATACCCAACCCACGTCCAAGCTGTTGAAGCTCACGCCGCGTTGAGCCCTACGGCCAAACAATGCGGTGACTGCTCGCTGTGTTGCAAAGTCCTGGCGATTCCGGAGCTCGGCAAGCCCAAGGACAAATGGTGCCCCAACTTTGTCAGCGGCACGGGCTGCGGCATCTATGCGGAGCGCCCGGGCTCCTGCCGTAACTTTTCCTGCCGCTGGCTGGTCGATCCCACCTTGGGGCCGGAATGGAAGCCCAATCTCTGCAAGATGGTGCTGGACGTGAAGCCGGGCCTTTTGGTGGTCCATGCCGATCCCGCGGTTTCAAAACCTTGGCGGGCGGAGCCTTACAATTCCATCCTCAAGGCGCTGGCGGTGCAGGGCCTGAATTCAGGCACGGTGGTGATGGTGATGGAGCGGGGCCGCAGCATCGCTCTTCTGCCCGACCGGGAAGA
>Ga0070667_100004109_pt1 | contig 12322 bp, 9 predicted proteins | sample KBSS33metaG_FD_64659 | JGI IMG/M metagenome (GOLD analysis project Ga0070667, IMG submission 64659) | Switchgrass rhizosphere microbial communities from Kellogg Biological Station, Michigan, USA - KBS S3-3 metaG | ecosystem: Host-associated > Plants > Roots > Rhizosphere > Soil ...
CCGATCGAGCCGCCCGCGCCGGTGACCATGACCCTCTTCCCGGCGATGAACTGGCCGATCTGGGCCTCGTCCAGGTAGACGGGCTCCCGGCCGAGAAGGTCCTCGATCTGGACGTTTCGGATGCGGGTGACGCGGACCTTGCCCTGGAGGACGTCGTAGAGGCCGGGGATGATGCGCACCGACACCTGGATCTTGCGGCAGAGCCCGATGAGATGGAGGATCTCCTGCCTCGAGATCTGGGCGATCGTGATGACGACCTGCTCGATGCCCATCTCCTTGACCAGCTTCGGCAGGTCCTCGGTGGTGCCGAGAACCCGAACGCCGTGGATGACGGCGCCCTTCTTCTCCGGGTCGTCGTCGACGAACCCCTTCACTTCGAAGTTCATGTCGCCCCGGCCCGCGATCTCTCTCGCCGCGAGCACGCCGGCCCGGCCCGCCCCGACCAGCAGCGTCGGAACGCGCTCCGCCTTGGTTCCCTGGGCGGCGTAGGATGCGCGCTGGCCCTGTTCGTAGAAATACCGGCGCAGAACGCGAATGCCGAGGACGCCCCCGAAGGCGAGGACGGAGCCCATGAGAACGACCGACAGCGGAACGCGCCAGGCCGCGAACCGGTTCGGAAGCGAAAGTCGGAGAAGGGCGAGCGCCAGGGCGGACCAGACCGCCGCGTAGAGGAAGGCCTTCACCTCCGCCATGCCGACGTAGCGCCAGATGAAGCTGTAAACACCCGCCAGCGCGAGAGCGGCGAACTGGACGAGAACGACGTAAGGGAGCTGCTCGATCGCGTTGTTGAGCTCGCCTTCGGGGAGAGCGAACTCGAAGCGAAGCAGATAGGCGAGGATGAAGGCGACGACCAGCACGCCGATGTCGAGCGTGAACTGCAGCCCGCGCGTCAGCATCGGCGAATAGGGCCTACGAGTCACCGAGGCGCTCCTCCCACCGGCGCTCGAGGCCGGCCCGGATGTAACTCCCTACTGGAACGGAGATGAAGGAATGTCGCGGGTCCGCGGCACTCGTTCCTCTCCGCCCTCTTTCACCAAGGGCGTCCATTTTTCACTCCGAGGTATGAAACGCTAGCGGATTACTCCCATTTTTTCAAGTCCCAGCACGGTCCCTGGGGGTTTCATCGAGATCGTTTTCGCGGGTCCGGAGCCTCAGGATCGCACCGGCGGTGGCGACCAGAACCCCGAGATCGCTCGTCCAGGAGCGGCGGCGGAGATATTCCACATATCCCGCGAGCTTTTGAGGCTGGAGCGTCTCACGGTAATACGTTTCCCGGTCCCCCGCCACGCTCTCGAGCAGCGCCTCCTCATGCCGGAGCCGGAGCGTTACGGGATCGGTCAGACCGGGCCGCACCGAAAGAACTTCCCGCCACAGCGGGCTATCGGAATGCACGTAGTCTGCCACCTCCGGGCGCGGTCCGACGAACGACATGTCGCCGCGCAGCACGTTCCACAGCTCCGGCAGCTCGTCGAGCTTCGTGCGCCGGAGGAAACGGCCGACCGCGGTGATGCGCGGATCGTTTCCGGCCGTGACCTTCGGTCCGCCGCCGGACGGGCGCATCGTGCGCAGCTTGATCAGGGTGAACCCGCGGCCGTAGCGGCCCACGCGCAACTGGCGGAAGAACACGGGCATGCCGGACGTCGCCGCGATCGCGACGGCCGCCACGGCGAGCACCGGCGCGGCGAGCACCAGTCCCGTCGCCGCCAGCGCCGCCTCGACCGGACGCGCGAGACCGCGGCGTGGAGCGGAAGGGGAACCCGAAGCCGAAGCCGAAGCCGCAGCCGCGATGTCGGGAGGCTCGGCGCTCACGATGCCGCCGTCGCGGCGACCCTCCGGTGAACGCGGCAGAGGTCGCGAACCGTGTTTGCCACGTGCGCGATCTCGGGCTCTCCCATCCCGGGGAAGATCGGCAGGCTCACGAGCCTCTCCCACGTCGCCGTGGCGGTCGGCAGGTCCTGGGGACGCCAGCCGAACGTCTCCTCGTAGTACGGGTGGAGGTGGAGCGGCCGCCAGTGCACGGAGCAGCCCACGCCCCCGGCCTTCAGGGCGTCGATGAAGGCGTTCCGGTCCACCGCGAGCCGATCGAGCCGCAGCCGGATCGGAAAGAGGTGCCACGAGTGGATACGGTCCGTCGGCGACGGCGGCAGCTCGACCTCCTCGACGTCGGAGAGCTCCTCCGCCAGCCGCGCGGCGATGTGCTCGCGCTGAATCCGCATCTCCTCGGCGCGCGCGAGCTGGTGGATCCCGATCGCGGCGGCGACGTCCGTGAGGTTGTACTTGAACCCCGGCGCCTGGATCCGGTAGTCCCACTTGCTGCCCCCGGAGTAGCGGCGCCAGGCGTCCTGCGAGAGCCCGTGCAGCGACATGAGCCGCATGCGCTCCGCGAGCGCGTCGTCGGACGTCGTCGCCATCCCTCCCTCGCCCGTCGTGATCGTCTTGTTGGCGTAGAAGGAGAAGCAGCTCACCGCCGAAGTGCCTTCGCCGCACCGCTGCCAGGGCGCTCCGGGTGCGGGACGCCACGAGGCCGGGAACGCGTGGGCCGCATCCTCGACGACCCAGAGATCGTGCTCCGCCGCCAGCGCCTCGACCGCCCGGACGTCGAGCATGAGGCCGCCGACGTGCACAGGGATGATCCCGACGACGCGGGCATCCGCCGGGAGGCACGCCGGCAGCCGGCCCGCGCGCAGCGCCCGCAGCTTCTCCCGCGCGTCGTCGAAGTCGAGGTTGAGCGTGACGGGGTCGCAGTCGACGAGGATCGGATGCGCGCCGAGGTAGCGCACGACCTCCGCGGTCGCCGCGAACGTCATCGTCGGGACGAGGACGGCGTCGCCCGGCTGGAGCCCGAGTGCCTCGACCGCGAGGTGCAGGGCGGCCGTGGCCGAGTTGAGCGCCACCGCGTGGGGCGCGCCGACGGCCTTGCCGAACTCCTCCTCGAAGCGCCTGACCTTCGGGCCGGTCGTCAGCCAGCCCGAGCGAAGCGTGTCGACGACTTCGGCGACTTCGGCGTCCGTGATCGAGGGTCGAAAGAACGGGACATCGGAGGAGCTGGTCACGTTTTCACTCCATTCGGCGCGGCGCGGCGGCCGGCGCCGGGAAAGGTCGCGCGCCGGCGCGGTCGCGCGAGTCGCGCCAGCGCCGAGCGAAGCGAAACAGTCCGGTGAGGAACCCGAAGCCGTAGGAGAGATGGAGGATGGCGAACGAGAACATCACGATCGGAAGGCGGGCCGGGCGGCGGCGCGCGACCGAAGCCGCCGCCGCGAGATTCGCGAGACCGTAGACCGCCACGAGCCCGCCGAGGCCCCAGCGCGCCGGAGCCACGAAGGGAGCCGCGACCGAGAGCGCGACGAGGCTCGCCGCGAACGCGGGGGGAACGAACTGCCGGGGCTGCATCTGACGCGGATGCTTCTGGAGGACGCGTACCTTCCAGAGACCGTACTCGAAGTACTGCCTCCAGAGCCTCGCCGGACGGCCTCGAACCGTGTAAACGGACTTGACCGCCGGGGTCAGGAGCACGCGGCCCCCGTGCGCGCGGAGACGGTAGTTGAACTCGTCGTCCTGGTCGCGGACGAGCTCCTCGTCGAAGAAGCCGATGCGGTCGAAGACCTCGCGGCGCCACGCTCCCAGGTAGACGGTGTCGACCCACTCCTCGCGCTCGGAGTAGTGGAACCGTGCGCCTCCGACGCCGAAGGGCGAGCTCGTCGCCAGGGCGACCGCCTCTCCGAATGCGCCGTGGCCGACGGCGTTCATCCGTCCACCGGCATTGTCCGCGCCGGTCCGCTCGAGCGCCTCGACGCACCGCCGGACGTAGTCCGGCGCGATCACGGTGTGGCCGTCGACGCGGACCACGAAGCGCCCGCGCGCCTGCCGGATCGCCGCGTTCAGGCCGGTCGCGACGATGCGGCCCGAGTTGTCGAGCAGCACGAGGTTCGGATGTTTCCGCCGCAGGGCCTCGACGGCCTCGCGCGTGCCGTCGTCGGACATCCCGTCCGCGACGATGACCTCCATCCGGTCCGCCGGGTAGTCCTGGTCGAGCACCGCGCCCAGGCTCTTCGCGAGGAACGCCCCCTCGTTCCGGATCGGCATCACGACGGTCACGTCGGGCCGCGCCTCGGTCGGCTCAGGCGGCGCCATCGACCGGCAACTCCGAGAAGAAGTGCTTGCGCTTTCCCGAGGCGGGCCGCTCGATCGCCTCGACGCGTCGGACGCGCAGGCGGAGGCCGGGCTCGAGATACTGGGACATCTTCGTCTCGATCGTGCGGATGTCCTGCTGCGACAGCGGCGCGTCGGAGACGACGTCGAAGACGAACTCGTCCAGGGCCGTCTGCCGGATGATGAACTCCTTCATGACCCCGGACTTCTCGAGGAGCCCTCGCGACACGTAGTAGAAGGTCAGCCCCGGAGCACGGCGGCCACTCGGGAGGCGGATGGTGTCGTTGATCCTCCCCTCCAGGGCCGCGAGCTCCGGCTCGCCGCTCGAGGTCTCCTCCGAGGAGCGGAGAACGCCGACGTCGCCGATGCGGTAGCGCACGAACGGCATGGCGCGGTTGAAGAGGTCGGTCACGAGGATCTGGCCGCTCGAGCCGTCCGGCACGGGGCGGCCGTCGTCGTCCACCGTCTCCAGGAAGAGGGTCTTCCACGCGAGCCGCCACGCGCCCCTCGGATCCTCGAGCGCGATGACCCCCGTCTCGGACGCTCCGTACTCGTTGACGATCGGGACTCCGAACGCCCGCTCCAGCCTGTCCCGGTCGCCGGGCGTGCACATCTCCGAGGTCACGATGCACGCGCGCAGCGTGGGGCACTCGGCTCGCAGCGTCACACCCGACCGCAGGAGGTAGTCGGCGAACGCGGCGAGCGAGTTCGTGTAGCCGTAGAGGTAGTCGAACCTTCCCCGGGCGAGCCGCCGGCGGAACTTCTCGAGCGTCGGGTCGGAGAGGTCGAACACCGGGAAGCGCGCGCGATTCATGAGGCGGTCCTTGGCGATCTCCTTCAGCCGCGGCAGCGGCTCCCGCGGTATGCCGTAGAACCTCGCCTGCCGCGACGACAGGCCGATGCCGTGCCACGCGTAGACCTCCGCGATCAGCGCCCAGGTCCGCGCGTGCGTGTACTTGTCCCGGGCGAAGAAGAACGGCGTCCCGGAGGAGCCGGAGGTGCTCGAGAGGTGGACGTCCGCCGGGGCGACGCCCTCCGAGAGACACTCCGCGACCGGCCGCTGGAACATCTCCTTGGTGACGACGGGCAGGTCGTCCCACTCTCGCGCGCCGGAGCGTCCCAGCAGCGAGCGATAGAGCGGATTTCGCTCCGCATGGAACTTCGCGATCTCGGCGCGGCGGTCTCGTTGCCACGCGACGATCGCGGACGGGCTCGTGCCGGAGAGCTTCGCGATGTCGGCCGCCGCGTCCCGGAACGGGTAACCGCGGCGCTCGAGGAAGTCCTCGAACCTCACGGCCGCCGCTCCAGCGCCCGCCGGAAGAGCGAGTCCCAAAGGGGCAGGACGTTCGACCAGTCGAACGACTCGGCGTCGAGCCGGGCGTTGGCCGACAGGCGCGCGGCGAGACCGGGCTCGGACACGACGCGGCGCACCGCGGCGGCCAGCGCGTCCGCGTCGTCGGCGGGTGCGAGGAGGGCGGTCTGCTCCGAGCGGACGAGGTCGGGGATGCCGCCCGCGGACGTGGTGACCACGCAGAGGCCGCACGCGAGCGCCTCGAGGAGGCTCACGGGCACGTTGTCGACGCCGGTCGTATTCAGGAACACGTCGGCGCGCGAGAGCCTCTCCGGGACCTCCGCCTTGGGGACGCCGGGCACGATCTCCACGCGATCCGCGACCCCGAGCTCCGCGGCCGCGCGGCGCGTCGCCTCCAGGCTTCCGTCTCCCTTGTCGGGACCGATCATCGTCAGCCGCGCGTTCGGGATCCCGGCGCCGAGCCGGGCGAGAACGAGCGGCGCGTCCGTCGGGCGGTACATGGAGTGAAATGCGCGCAGCCAGACGATCCGGGGCGCCGCCGCGGAGCGCAGACGGAAGGGATATCGGGCGACGTCGAGACCGTTGGGGATCACCTGGATGTCGGCGCGATAGGCGGACATCTCGCGCTGGAGGTAGCGCGACGGCGCCGCGACGGCGCGGGCCCGCGACAGGAGGCGCCGCACGCGTTCCGCCCGGCCCGCGGCGAACTCCGGCAGCGCGCCTCCGCGCAGGGTGGCGACCCACGGGCGTCGTAGCCGGTCGAGGACCAGCGCCGCCGCCTCGGCCCAGGCGAACGCGTCCCCCGAGAAGACGTCGAGGTGCGCGAGGTCGTACTCGCCGCGCCGCAGCGTGGCCGTCCACAGCATGTCCGCGACGCGCGCCACCCGAGCGCGCCGGCGGGAGGTCAGCCGCGGCGTCCATCCGAGCGCCGGCAGACGGTCCTCGAGCTCCTCGGCGACCGCGCGGCGGCCGCCGGACGCCGAGAGGAAGTTGCCGACGAAGAGCACCCTCCCGGCGCCCGCGCGACCGGCGGCGGACCTCGGCAATACGGAGGCCATCGTCAGCGAGCGGCGCCGGCGACCCGCGGAATGACGGGACGGCCGACGCGCGGCGCGGGGCGTGCCCGCGCAACGGCGCGGCGGCGGGGACGCATCCACGTCAGGGTCGACATGCCGAACGCAAAGGAGGGCGCGACCAGGCGCGTCGCGTCGACGCAGAGATGCAGCACGCAGTACGTGGCGAATGCGGCGGAGATCGCCTTCTCGCGCGGCGTCGACGCCCGCTTGATGTTGCCCCACGCCAGGGCGAAGAAGCAGGCGATCGAGAGGATGCCGAGGACGCCGTGCTCGGCGAGCATCCGCGTCCACTCCGTGTGCGCCGTCGGCACGCGAAAGTACCTCAGGCGATTCTTGCCGCCCAGGCCCGGACCGATCCCCATCACGGGATGGTGGAAGAACGTGTCGATGTCGGCTTCGATCAGGAGCATTCGACCGGACGTGTCGACGGAGGAGAAGCGATCCGAGACCGCACCGCGAGTCATCGACTCGAGGCGAGGGAGGATCAGAACCAGAAAGAGCACGAAGACCAGGCCTCCCCCGAGGAAGACCTTCGCCCTCTGCCGCTTGTCCTGGATGAGAAAGAAAGCGCCGGCCGCGGTCGCGCCGAGCGCCATGTAGAGACCCCCTCGCGAGAACGTGAGGATGCACTGCCTCACGAAGAGAAGCAGCACCCCGATCATGAAGAACGTCATCACCTTCGACGGCGAACCGATCGTCAGGTAGACGAGGACCGCGACGATCCCGAGGCCCAGGATGGCGGCGACCTGGTTCGGTCCGTAGCCGCCGGCCGCGGCCGCGTTGGACACGTCGCTGAAGTTGATGTGCTTGGAAGACTCGAGCGACTGAATCCCGAGCAACGCGATTCCCACGACCGGCCCGATCAGGCAGACGAGCGTATTGCGCACCTCCTGCACGGTCATGGGCACGGTCGCGAAGAAGATCGCGCACACCGCGATCGCCAGGGGCCCCAGCAGGTTGAACGTGAGCTGTTCCCGCATCTCGTCGCCCTTGAAAGCACCGAGCCCGAGCGCGGCGGACGGAAGGAGGAGGATGAAGTAGGCCGCCGGCAGGAAGCTCTTCTTCAAGTTCCCCGCACGCAGGATCGCCATTCCGAGGACGAGGATGACGGCGTACTTGCCCATCTCCCACGGAAGGTCGGCGTGTTTGATCTTCCAGAAGGCCTCGCATCCGGTGATGTACGCCGCCGCGTACGCCGCCGGAGCCGGGCGGCTGAAGATCATCGCCAGGATGACGCCCGCCAGAAGCGTGAAACGGCCGTGCCACATCGCCGCGCCCGAGTGCCTCGGCATCCACAGTGCGAGAACGGCGCAGAACCCGATGAACCCGATCTGGAGGATCCAGAACAGGGTCGACGCGGAGCCCCCCTGGGGGGTCCGAGCAGGGGCTAGAGGACGGTGGATCATGGCTCCCTCACCGGGAGAATCTCCCGGACCGCGGCGAGGTAACGAGTATACGAGAAGGTCTCCGCCGATTCGACCGCCCGGGCGGCCTCGGCTCTCAGTAGCTCCGTATCTCGCGCGTAGCGTTCGAGTTCCGCGACGTACCGGTCCGGCTCCGACGCGGGGATCGACCTCCCGCAACCGAACCGGGACAGGTATTCCGGGACGCTGCTGATGTCGCTCGCGACCGGCACCGCGCCGTAGGCCATCGCCTCCCCCAGGACCTTCGGCCAGCCCTCGCTGGCCGTGGAGGGCAGGAGCAGGACGTGTGCCCGCGCGTAGCTCACGGCGATCGCCGGCCTGGGCAGGCCGCCGCGGAACTGGACCGCCTCGCGGTCCGGCCCGTTCTCCACGAGCTTCTCGAGTCGCGCCCGCTCGGGGCCCTCTCCGACGAGCTCGAGCCGCGCGTCGATCCCCCGCCGCCGCAGGCGGCCCACGATGTCGATCGCGCGCCCGGCGCCCTTCGGCTCCTCGATGCGGCCGACGAACAGCAGCCGCAGCGGCGGCGGCGCCGGCTTCGCCCGCGCGGCCTCGCGGCCCTCGGCGAGCTCCGCCTCCGTGAGGCTCGGATTCCGGAAGCTGCGAACGTGCGGAGGGTCGTTCGGCCACTCCCCGTTGACCGTCACGACGGCTCCGGGAATCCCGTTCCGCAGCAGGCGGCGCTGGAGGCGATAGGACCAGGGCTCGGCGCCGGGCGGGGACCAGTTGCCGGCGTACTTGATCCACCTCGCCGCGGGCCGGTCCCTTCTTCGTCTGAGAAGCAGCAGGGCCGCGAGGGCGATGTTCGCCGGAGCCCGGACGTGCACGGCGTTCGCCCCGTCGAGCTCGCGGCGGATCGTGCGGAGCACGCGCGGCCAACCGAAGAGGATTCCCGCCTTGCTCGCCAGGCCCCGACCGCCGGTCGCCGCGCCGGGCACGAGCCGCACGTTCGGCGCCGCGTAGGGCAAAGCCGCCGCCGGAGGCGGGCCGGAGTGAAGCGGCGCGACGTGGCGCACCTCTCCGAAGACGCCGGCGAGGACGTCGATCTCGCGCACCGTCGGGCCCCATCCGAAGATCCGCCCGGACGCGTCCCGGTAGTGCGCCGTGTGAGACACGATGAGGAGTCTCACGGCGTCGCCGTCCGCGCCCCGTCCGCCGCGAGGGCCGGCCGCGCCGCCGCGAGAGACTCCAGCAGCGAGGCGTATCGGTCCACGCGCCGGTCCCACGTCTGTTCGGTGACTGCTCGTGCGCGGGCCCTCTCCCCCATCCTGCGGAGCCGCCCGGCATCCGTGAGGAGCTCGGCCGCGGCGTCGGCGGTCGCGGACGGATCCTCGGACGGAACCGCCAGCCCGGTCTCCCCGTCCACGATCGCCTCCTCGAGGCCGGATCCGCGGGACACGAGGGCGGGCTTGCCGCAGAGCGCCGCCTCGACGACGGCGATCCCGTAGCCCTCGACGTCCCCCGCGGCCGTGCGCCGGCTCGTCAGGACGAAGAGCTCGGCGCCGTTCAGCGCCGCGAGGAGCTGACGCGGATCGAGGCGGCCGACGAGATGCACGCGGCCCGAGACGCCGCAGTCCGCGGCCAGCCGCGAGATCCGGTCCGCGTCGGTCGGCAGGCCCGCGACGACGTAGCGCGCGTCGGGAACGCGCTCCAGGAGCCGCGGAAGCGCGCGGACGACCACGTCCTGGCCCTTGCGGGGAGTGACGTTCCCGACGGTGATCAGGAGACGGCCGGGCGGCACTCCGATTTCGGCGAGCGTCCGCGCGGCCTCCTCCGGGGCGAGGATGCGGAAGCGCTCGGGGTCGGCTCCGTTCGGGATGACCTCCCCGTCGCGCCCGCTGAATTCCCGGAACAGCCGCCGCGTGTACTCGCTGACGAGGACGACGGACGAGGCGTGACGGAACGCGTGGCGCAGCGCGATGCCCCGGAGGCCGCGCGCGCCGAACTCGGTGCCGTGTCCGACGGCGAGCCACGGCGTCCCGGTCCGACGGCAGGCCTGCGCGGCGGCGATCACCGCGCGCCCGCCGGAGGCGACCACGACGTCCGGCGCGTCCGCCCGCAGGAGCCGCGTCAAGGAGGCGACGCGTCCGAGGGGGCGAAGCGGCCCGAGCGGCGGGCGCTGCCACGTCACGACGCGAAACGGCTGAGCCGCGTTGAAGGCCCGCGCCTCCTCCGCCGTCACGTAGTCCTGGGACGCGAGGACCGTCACCGGCCAGCCTCGCGACGACAGGTGCCGCCCGAGCTCGAACGCGTGCGTGCCGATCCCTCCCGGCCCCGGAGGAAACTCGGTCGCCACGATCACGGCCTTCACGTGCGCTGCGCTCCGGGCGCCGAGGCCGACCGGAGCTCTCGGGTCTGCGCCCTCGAAGCCGAGAGGTATCGGAGGACCTCGTTCACGGTCGAGGCGCCGCGCCGCACGTTGCGGCTGCAGTCCGGGTCGGCGAGGATCGCGTCCAGGCTGCGGTCGAAGTATTCGTCGAAGCCCGGCGCCTGCTCGCGGCGCTCCGCGGCGACTTTCTCCGCCACGGGTCGGCCCGCCGGGCGGCCGAGCCGGCTCTTCTGACGCAGGTGCGCCAGCCCGCGCGCCCCGAAGTCGTAGTAGATCTTCCGGGCGGCGCCGAGGAGACCTCCCGGCACGCGCGCGGTCTGGCCGTTCGCGTACGGCGTGCGGACGGACGGAAGGAGTCTCCCGCTCAGGGCGCGGACGCGCGCGTTGTCGAAGTTCGACCACGCGCTGCTCTGGATCCCGAGGACGGTCGCGGTGAGATCCGAGAGCGGAAGGACCACCTCGGTGTAGAAGTCGAGATCCGCCGTGTGCGCCGTCGTCCAGCGAAGGCCTCGGTGGACGTAGTAGAACCAGTTCGCCCGCTGCTTGCGCCCGGTGAGCCGCGCGTGTTCCCACGTCGGCGCGAGCTCCGCTCGGAGGAGCCGGAGCAACTCTTCCCGCGAACCCCCGCGGAGGAGGCCCGCCTCGCGAGGCCGCATGCGCGAGAGCAGCGCCTCGAGAATGAGACGGTCGTCGAAGTCTCCGGGCGCGAAGGGATTCTTCCACGCGGCGCGAAACGCGTTCTTGAGGATCGAATCGGCGAAGAGCCCGAGGTAGCAGACGGACCCGGCGGGAACCTCGCCCTGCAACCGCGAGTAGTGGCCGCCCCCGGAGTAGATCTGCCCGTCCGTCATCAGCGTGTACAGCGGGAGCGCCACGCTCCTCCTCTCGTCCTTCAGGATGCGGAGAGGGAGACCGACCTCGCTCGCCAGCCGCTCCGCGACCGCGTCCTCGGGATCGGAGAGCCGGATCAGCTCCGTCGGGATGCGTGCGCCGAGGAGGAGTCCGAGAACGAAGCGGCTGTCGCACCCCCCGGAGATCGCCAGCGTCGCCGGCGCCGTTCTCGGGAGGATGCCGATCAGGCGTTCCGTCATCTCCACGTCGTTCCAGCGGCTGTCCGGCACACGGGTCTCCCGGCGGAGCTCTCCGGCGGCGGACAGGCTGTGCAGAAACGGAACCCGGCGGATCTCGCGGAACAGCGTGAGGTCGCCGGGGAAGTAGCCGACGGACGCGAGAAGGGCGACCGACTCGGGAGCCGGGCTGCGGCCGTGCAGGTCCGCGAGGAGAAGCTGCATGTCGGAGGCCGCTCCGGAATCGAAGTAGACGGCGGCCGAGCCGTGGGGGCGGATCCGCGCCACTCCCCCGCCGACCTCGACCGCGACGGTGCGCGCCAGCGGATGGACCTCCCGGGGCAGAGGCTCCGCGTGTCGAATCGCGGTCTGACTCGCGGGCTCGCCGGGCGAGACCTTCCCGATCAGGTAGCCGTCCGAGTAGGCGTGGAGGTTGTCGGATTGCCGGACGCGAAACCATCCCAGCGCGAGCGGCCCCGCCTGCACGAGCACGACCGGGCCGGGAGCGAAGGGCTCGAGAGCGCCGCGCAGTCGTTCGAGCGCGGCACGGCATGCCTCCGGGTCGGGCGACGCCAGGAACACGCTGGCTACTCCCGCTGCCCGGGGCGCAGCGAGTCGATCTGGGGAAACTCGGCGAGCATCGCCTCGGCTCGCCGCGCCGTCCGCCGGATCCGAAGGAACGTGTCGGGAAGGAGCGCTGCGCCGACCGCGAGCTTCGCCAGCCTCCTCGCCGCGGAGCCGTCCCCGCGCAGCGTGCCCAGGGCGCGGTGCCACAGCGCCTCGCGGACCTGCCGCGGCGTGAAGTAGCGCTTCGCGAGATAGATCTCGGTGACCGCGGGCAGGTGCCGCTGCGTGAGACGGGCGCGCGAGCTCGCCCTCGTGATCACTCGCGCCTTGTGCGTCCGCAGTCCGCCGCTCGGCGCGTGGTGGTGCAGGACGGAGATGCCCGGGTCGAGCACCATGAAGGC
>Ga0070667_100004114_pt1 | contig 12315 bp, 5 predicted proteins | sample KBSS33metaG_FD_64659 | JGI IMG/M metagenome (GOLD analysis project Ga0070667, IMG submission 64659) | Switchgrass rhizosphere microbial communities from Kellogg Biological Station, Michigan, USA - KBS S3-3 metaG | ecosystem: Host-associated > Plants > Roots > Rhizosphere > Soil ...
CCGCTTGTAAACGATGCGGTAATAAAACTGCCGGGCGGCAAAACCTTTCATAGCCTGGTAAAGAATAACAGTCCTGCAAATAAATACATCCAGCGCGTGCTGCTTAACGGGTTGCCCTATACAAAGACCTATCTTCTCCACCAGGATATTATGAAGGGGGGAGAACTGCTGATCGAGATGGGGAAAAAGCCTTCCAAAACCTGGGGGTTGGCATTGACGGACCGGCCTTATTCGTTTAAAAAATAGCGTTTCTATTGTTGGTTTCCCAAAAAACCGCTGACTTATCGGCCAAGTACCTCGTGTCAAATATGGAAGATTCCTCCTCGCACATGTCGCCGGTGGAACCAGTTGTTCTTAAACACAATCTCATATTTTCCCTCAAACTTCCCCGGCGGCTATGCCTTACCCATTTAAGAAGTGACCGTTTTTCTGGAGCTATCCATTCGTAGAATTACGAAAAAAACTCCTGGCTAAAAGCACTATCCCATAATTTCCCCGGTTTTCATAAGAAACTAACTAAACGATCGGGAATTAAAAGATCATGTTGTTAAAAATATTTTATTTATTTATTAATTTTTATTAAGTTCGTTAAACTTTATAAATGACCCGTTTTAAAAGAATCAATTACCTATGACGTTTGGGAGCGATTTGAAGCAGCTGATCATTAACAAGCTTTATTTTGAAAAAAACCTTTCCATTGTAGAACTGAGCAATATTTCCGGGAAAAGTGTTCCCCACGTTACAAAATCTCTTGGGGAGCTGTTGGATGCCGGATATATTATCGAAGGAGGATTGGCGCCATCAAGTGGTGGCCGGCGCGCGCAGGTATATTCGCTGAAGGCGGACAGTATCTATATTGTTGCGGTGGCCATGGATCAGCTGTACACAAAAATTGTGTTAACAGATGTGCTCGATTCTCCCGTTTTACCTCTTGAAACACATGCCTTAACATTACTCAATAACAGTACCGCTCAAGAGGAACTGGTAAAGATTATTGATGATGTTATCGGGCGCTCGGGCGTGAGTCGCGAAAAGATTGCCGGCATAGGGATAGGTATGCCGGGTTTTACCAATACCAAACTCGGTGTTAACTACTCGTACCTGGTGCCCCCGAATGGTGAAAGCCTGCAGAGATATCTTGAGCGAAAACTGGAGATACCGGTTAATATAGATAACGACTCCAGTCTTGTCGCCTTATCGGAACTGAAATTTGGTTTGGCAAAGAACAAAGAAGAAGTGATGGTCATCAATGTGGGCTGGGGAATAGGGCTGGGTATGATTGTGAATGGTGTATTGTTCCGCGGGTTTACAGGCTATGCCGGAGAGTTAAGTCATGTACCCATTTCAGAAAGTGATACGCTCTGCGAATGTGGCAAACGGGGCTGCCTGGAAACGGAAGCCAGTTTAAAGGTCATAACGGAAAAGGCTATTCGTGAAGTAAAAGAGGGCAGCGTGTCGTCATTAAAATACGACGACCGGCCCGAGCAAATGAGCGAGGCCATTTTTGTGGCTGCCAATAAAGGGGATCAATATGCCATCGAATTGCTGTCAGACATGGGGTACAAAATAGGCAAAGCGATTGCTATTCTTATACATATTATAAATCCGGAACTCATAGTGCTGAGCGGCAGAGGCGCTGATGTTGGTAAAATTTTACTGGCACCTATTCAGCAGGCATTGAACAAATATTGCATACCCAGGCTGTCGGAGTTCACTGCAGTAAAAGTTTCCGCCATCGGACGTAAAGCTGAACTTATTGGAGCGGCTGCCCTGGTAGTGGAAAATCTCGGACAAACGAAGAGCGATACGGTAGCAGAAGAACTATTGAAATAGTGTTTAATTGCTTATTCTATATCGATACGGGTCAGCTTCGTAAATAAAAAAGAGGTATGGCAGCGGGGATTATTGTGCGCGAAATAAGCAAGCAACTCTGAAAGAAACTTATGCCATTATTCATACTGGCAATACCCAATACTGGCTTTTTTTTATCATCAAAACCAACTGCGCAATGAGAACACTACGATTATTAACCATGTTGCTGCTACTAAGTTCAGTAGTAATGGCACAGACGCGGCTGATATCCGGAACTATCACAGACTCAAAGACAGGCAGCCCGCTGCCTTCCGTTACCGTTAAAGTAAAAGGTAAAAACATCTCTGCCCTTACCAACACCAATGGTGGCTTCTCTTTAAACGTTCCTGCCGGTGATGTAGTGCTGGAGGTTTCTTCTGTAGGCTATGCTCCAAAAACAATTGTGGCAAGTGCTGGTTCAGGAAGTCTTTCCTTAGTAATGGATGTATCTACTGCAGATCTCGGAGAAGTAGTAGTAACAGCGCTGGGCATTTCAAAAGAATCGAAGAAACTGGGTTACGCTGTTGCTACCGTAAAAGGTGAGGAAATAAGCAAAGCACGTACAACCAACGTTGCATCTGCACTTGTTGGCCAGGTAGCCGGTCTTAACGTGCATAGTACCAACGGCGGACCTGCAGGTTCTGCCCGTATCTTGCTAAGAGGTGTTTCCGGTCTTACCGGCGCCGGTTCTCCTTTGTTTGTTGTAAATGGTATTCCAATAGACAATGGTAACCGTGGTAGTGCAGGTGAGTGGGGTGGTTCAGATCAGGGCGATGGCATCGGTAATATTAACCCCGATGATATAGAAAGTATGACTGTGTTGAAAGGATTGGCTGCATCGGCTTTATATGGTTCGCGTGCTGCCAATGGCGTTATATTAATTACAACCAAAACAGGAAAGAAAAACAGCTTTAATATTGATTACAATGCTAACTATGTAGCAGAAAAAGCAATTAACAGTACTGATTACCAGTACGTGTACGGACAGGGTACTGGTGGTGTAAAACCCGCTACCGTTGCTGCTGCACAGGCTACTGGTCGTTTTGCCTGGGGTGGTAAAATGGACGGTTCCACCTTTACGCAGTTTGATGGCAAAACATACGCATATTCTCCTTATAAAAATAATATCGCTGATTTTTACAGGTGGGGCCCTTCTTTCACCAATACCGTTTCTGTTAGCGGAGGCGGCGAAAGAAACACCTATCGTCTGGCAGTATCTAATTTAAGCAACAACGCCATAGTTCGTAATGGTGGCCTTAACAGGAAAAACATCAATTTTAATATCAATCAGAGCATTACTGATAAATTAAGTGTTTCCGTGCTCGCCAATTATATAGTACAGAACGATAAGAACCCGCCGCAATTGAGCGATGGACCAGGAAACCCCAACAACGGATTGTTCCTGGCACCCAATATCAAGGAAAGCATACTGGCGCCCGGTTACGATGCCAATGGAAGAGAGATTGTTTTCAGCGATGATAACTATGTTACCAATCCATGGTTTGCAGTTAATAAATGGATAACCCAGGTTGACCGTAAAAGACTGATTGGATCTGTTACCGGCAAATACCAGTTTACCAATTGGATATTTGCACAGGCCCGTCTTGGCTACGATAATGAGAACGACAGGGGTTTGGCCATAACGCCAACAGGTACAGATTATTCTTATAATTCAGCCGGCCAGTCTGGTGGCATCGGTCTTGGCACCACATTTACATACGAACTTAACATGGATGCCTTAGTGGGGGCCAGCCATAAAATTACCAATGATATTAGTTTTGATGCAACAGTGGGAGGTAATATCCGCAAGAACAAGAATGAGACTGTAACTATCGGTGGCGGTCCATTTGTAATTCCCGGTCTTTATACACCAGGTAACGTGCTTAGTTTTAGCAGAGGCTATGGTTATGGCCAGCGCGAAGTGCATTCGGGCTTTTATTCGGCTGATTTCACGTACAAAAGTTTTATTACACTATCTACTACAGGCAGGTACGATGCGTTCTCTACCCTGTATAATTCCGGTATACCTACCAGTGAACGTAATATTTTCACGCCCTCTGTTTCTGCCAGCTTTCTGTTCTCTCAGCTGGTAGATATTCCTTCACTCACTTATGGAAAACTGCGTGGTTCTTGGGCTAAAACAAGCGGTGAGCCAAAAGATCCTTACCAGACAGCCGTTTATTATGGAGTTGGAAATGCTATAAATGGCGTATCGACCGGTAATTTTAGTGGAACGCTTCCCAACCTGTTTCTGAAACCTTATGAGTTAAGGGAATTTGAAATTGGTGCAGAATTAAAATTCTTTAACAACCGCCTGGGCATAGACGTAGCATATTTTAACCGCAAATCAAGCAAAGAAATCATGAATGCGGGCATCAGCTGGGCTACCGGTTATAACTCTTCTGTAATTGCAAACGGTTCCATACAAAATAAAGGTTTTGAAATATTGGTTACAGGCGCACCAGTTAAAGGGAAAGATTTTAACTGGAATGTGAGCTTAAACATGACCACAATTAAAAACAAAGTGTTGAAAACAGATGCAGCAGGGAACAACCTGGGCCAGGGTTCTTACCGGCCGTTGAATGCCAACACTGCTTACATCGTCGGTTTATCAGGCCCGCAGGTCATTGCGCATGATTATACATATAACACCAAAGGGCAGATTGTGGTAGATGCCAGTGGATTGCCGATAGCTGATGGTGCGCTGAAACCTTTTGGTAGCGTATTACCCAATCTATATGGAGGTTTAACGAATAGTTTTTCTTACAAAGATTGGGATTTATCATTCCTGATTGATTACAATTATGGCAATAAAATACTTTCTGCAACCAAGTATTATGCTTTATACAGGGGCCTTGATAAAGCTACGCTGGCAGGAAGAGAATCCGGAATTAAGGTGGATGGCGTGTTGGCTGACGGAACACCCAACACCGTTACTGCAACCGCACAGTCCTACTATCAGCGGCTTGCCAGCATTTCAAAAGGAAATGTATTGAACGGAGATTATATCAAACTGCGCCAGATTTCTTTAGGGTACACTATTTCAGAAAAAGCGCTTTCAAGAGTGCCCATATTTAGCTCTATCCAGATTTCACTGGTTGGACGCAACCTGCTCACATTTATGAAACATACGGATAATATTGATCCCGAAGCAGGTTTCTCCGCAACCATTCAATACGCAGGTATTGAAGGCACGAGTTTGCCATCAACCAGGTCCTTTGGCATCAATGCTAATTTCAAATTCAAAAAATAGTAATCATGAAAAAAATCATTATAAATATCAGTCTTGTTACTGCTGTTCTGCTATTGGCGGCGGGATGTACCAAGAAGTTTGACGAAATCAATACAGACCCCACCAAAGCGTCGGCGGCCAATTTCGATCCCAATTTATTATTGCCTACCGGTGAGCTGGGCTATTTAGGCGCTACTACCGGTTACAATGGACCGATACTTTTCCAGAGCATGTGGAGCCAGATTTTTGCCTCGGCGATCTTTCCCGGCTATTACAGTGGTGGAGATAAATACGTAGTGGGGGGTAGCTTTCTTTCTTATCAGGGACGTACCTGGGACGCTGGTTACCAGGCGGCCGGCTACTTCCGCGAAATTCAAAACCTGACTAAGGGCAAAGCCGCCCTGAGCAATCTTAGCGGCGCTGCCGTTATCGGCGAAGTGCTGAATATTGAAGCCATCACTGACACTTATGGTGACGTCCCTTATTCTCAGGGTTTGCAGGCAAAGTCCGGCATCACTCAACCGGTATACGACAAACAACAGGACGTATATACGGCAATGCTGGCGAAACTGGACAGCGTGCTGCCTACCCTGGATGTTGCCAAAGCAAAACCGACGAACGATATATTGCCTTACAAAGGCGATATAGCGCAATGGAAAAAATTTGGTTATTCATTGATGCTCCGTATGGCCATGCGTTTGACAAAGGCTGATGCAGCAACCGCACAGAAATACGCAGTAAAAGCGTATACGGGTGGAGTGTTTGCCAGTAATGCTGACAATGCCTATATTGTTTATAACAATGCCAACGGGTATAGCAATGCCAACTCGGCCGCTTTAACAACGGGAGAAGATTACTCTGAAGTTAAATGGGGAAAAGTACTGATTGATTACCTGAAAACAACTGCAGATCCAAGATTGAGCGTAATTGCAGAAGTGCCGCAAGCTGGTACTGCAAATGCTGCCAAACAAAACCTGGCAGGTAACAACACAGCCGCGCTCCAGCAGGGTATGCCCAATGGATATGATCAGAATGGAGGCGCTACAAATATCAGCAATGCGCCTGGCTATCCCGGTGCTACGGGTACGGGTGCTGATGCCAATGCTACAGGGGGCTATTCACGTCCTACAACAGCGTTATATCTTTCCTTAAGTGAGCCGGCATTTATTTTAACCTATGCGCAAACCGAATTCTTGCTTGCGGAAGCAGCAGTAAGGGGATGGGCCGTTGGTGCATCCGCGGCGGTACACTATGCAAACGGTCTTTCTGCAGCTATACAAACCTATGGCCAGCTAAACGCAGTGGGTGCTATCAGTGCAGGTACAGCTAATGCGTATGCTGCTGCTAACCCACTTGACGTAAGCAGCACAGCCAATTCATTAAAACAAATCAATACGCAGTACTGGATACTGGCGGGTACTATTTTTGACTTCAGCGAAGCATGGAGCAACTGGAGAAGATCCGGTTACCCTGTTTTGACAGCAGTTAACTACACCGGCAATTTTACCAATGGCACAATACCAAGAAGACAATCTTACCCAACCGGGGAGTCTTCTTCCAATCCGGCAAATTACAAGACCGCTGCTGCGGCCATTACGGGCGGCGATTTGTATTCAGGACGTGTTTGGTGGGATAAATAAAATATAACACAATTTTCCATTTCATTAACAAGACTACTCATTAGGGTAGTCTTGTTCCTTACAAAGGGTTTATAAACCTCTCTGAAAGAATCTGCAATTGCAGTATTGTCTATAACTTCATACATCACCTATCCGCTCTAACGCTGATGTTAAAAGAGAAATTGATATTCTTAGTATGCCCCGTTATTGTATTACTGACGGCGGTACCATCACATGCCCAACCACTTTTTCAACTGCTTCCTTCCAAAGAAACCAATATAAAATTCAGTAACGATCTCAACGAGACCGAAAACCTGAATGTGCTCGCTTACGAATATTTTTATAATGGGGGTGGAGTAGCAGTAGGCGACCTGAACAATGATGGCTTGCCCGATATTTTTTTTACCGGCAATATGAAGCCCAACAAACTCTACCTGAACCTGGGCAACATGAAATTTAAGGACATCACAAGCGATGCCTGCAAAGGAATGGAAGGCCGTGATGGCGGCTGGAAAACCGGGGTAACCATGGCCGACGTAAATGGCGATGGCTTATTGGATATCTATGTTTGTTATTCCGGAAAAGTAAATGATGATATGCGGCGCAACCAGTTGTTCATCAACCAGGGCAATCTTAAATTTCTCGAAAAAGCAAAAGAGTACGGACTGGATGATGATAGCTACAGTACCCAGGCGGCCTTCTTTGATTATGATAATGACGGTGACCTCGACATGTTCCTGCTGAACCACAGCGTGAAAAAGATCGACAACATGGAGTTTGCAAAATACCGCGGCGAAACGGACGGTCTTTCGGGCGATAAATTATATGAAAACACCGGGAATCATTTTACCGACATCAGCCAGAAGGCCGGTATCCGTCAGAACATACTGACTTTTGGTTTGGGTATTGCCATTGCCGACGTAAACAAAGATGGATGGCAGGATATCTATGTAACCAATGATTACAACGAGCCGGATTACCTCTACATCAATAACGGAAACGGCACGTTTACAGACAAATCGGAACAGGGTCTTCGGCACCTCTCACAATTTTCTATGGGTGTAGACATTGCAGATTTCAATAACGATGCATTGCCCGATATCATTACCCTCGACATGCTGCCGGAAGATAATCGCCGGCAAAAACTTTTACAATTACAGGAAAACTACGAATCTTTTGAACTGATGCAGAGCCAGGCATTGCACAAGCAGTACATGCGCAATATGCTACACCTCAACAATGGTGACAATACCTTCAGTGAAATTGGCCAACTGGCGGGCGTATCCAATACCGACTGGAGCTGGTGCCCGCTGTTTGCAGATTTTGACAACGATGGGTATAAAGATCTTTTTATCAGTAATGGCTACCTGCGCGATTATACCAACAAAGATTTCTTGCGTTATCGCGGAGATTACAAAGTGAAAAAAGCGGTTGATCGCGAACCCGCATTATTGATGGATCTTATAAAAGCCATGCCTGTAACCACCCTGCCCAATTATATTTTCAGGAACAACCACGAACTCGGTTTTGTAAACAAACAACAGGAATGGGGCTTTGACAAAATGGGTATTTCCAGCGGTGCGGTATACGCCGATCTTGACAACGACGGAGACCTGGACCTGGTTGTCAATAAGATCAACGAACCTGCGTCTGTATACAAAAATATGTCGCGCGAACAAAGCAATAGTAGTTATCTCGCTATCGCGTTACAATATAAAAATCCGAACATCAACGCGGTAGGTGCAAAAGTATATTTGTATGGCAAGACCGGTATTCAGTACCAGGAAGTAAACCCAAACAGGGGTTATCTTTCCTGTGTGCCCACGGTGTTGCATTTTGGATTAGGAGCGGAGCCGCAGGTAGACTCTGCGAAAATTGTATGGCCCGATAATTCGGCACAGGTATTTACGGGTGTAAGCATCAACCGAAAATGGATTATTAAATATGACAAGGCTGCATCATTGGCGACTTTACCCATACAGCAGGATACCCAGACTGTTTTTGCAAAGACCGCATCGCCGCTGACATATACAAATGAGTCGCCGGCCGAAAACGATTTCAAAAGACAGTTGCTGATGCTGTTTATGTATTCAAAGGCAGGCCCTGCAATGGCTAAAGCAGATATCAATAAAGACGGACTGGAAGATATATTCATCAGCGGTGATAAAAATAAGCCGGGCAAAATATATCTTCAGCAGGCAGGCGGAAAATTTACAGAAATGGAAAATGTGTCCATCGGTGATGAAAGGGAATCAACCGTTGCCGCCGCCGCCTTTTTTGATGCCAATGCTGATGGGCTGAAAGATTTATACATTGCCAAAGGTGGCTATGGTTTATGGGCACCCAACACGTCTTCCTTGCAGGATGAACTATACATAAACAATGGTACTGGCGGCTTCACGGCACAAGCACTGCCCGATCTCAGTGCTTCTTCCAAATCAGTTGTGCGCCCCTGTGATTATGATAATGATGGTGACATAGATATTTTTATCGGTGGCCGCGTAATACCAGGGGTGTATCCTTCGCCACCGCAGAGCTACCTGCTGAACAATGATGGCAAGGGTAAATTTACCATTGTCCCCGTTCCATTTTCAACCATCGGGATGGTGACAGATGCACAATGGACGGATGTCAATAAGGACGGCCGGAAAGATTTGATCCTGTGCGGCGAGTTTATGCCAGTCACTATTTTTATCAATACTGCCACCGGTTTTATTGACAAAACAAATGATTATTTTGAAAATCAATCAAAAGGTTTTTGGTCGGCCCTCGCCGTAGCGGACGTAGATGGAGATGGCAACAATGATATCATCGCCGGCAATATTGGCACCAATACTCAATTTCATTTCAATGCCGCGCAACCGGGAGAGATGTACTTTGCTGATTTTGATGACAACGGATCGATAGACCCTTTTTTCAATTTTTATATACAGGGAACCAGTTATCCATTTGTTAGCCGCGATGAGCTGAACGAGCAGATTTACCCCATGCGCAGAAAGTTCAGATCGTATAAAGATTATGCCGGTGCAACTATAAAAGATATTTTTGACTCCACTGCATTGTCAAAAGCCGTGAAATTATCGGTTAACGAACCCAACTCCGTTTGTTTTATGTTCCGCAGCGGAAAATTTGTAAAATCTGTCCTGCCGTTACAGGCACAGTTCTCTATGGTAACAAAAATTATAACGGCCGACTTTAATAAAGATGGTCATCCGGATCTGCTGCTGCTTGGCAACCATAGCGATAACCGGCTTAAGATAGGCAGTCTTGACGCCAACTATGGTTGTCTGCTGGCGGGCGATGGCAAGGGCGGGTTCAGCTATATATCCCAGCCACGGTCGGGCCTTTCCGTTAGTGGTGATATTAAATCGGCCGAAGAGATAGACATTCAAAGAAATAAATATATTGTGATGGCGGTAGCCGGGGGGGCCCTGCAGTTTTATAAAGAGCAACAAAAATGAAGCGATTGATTGTGTTACTAATTGGCCTGCCTGTTTGGCTACGCGCGCAGCAAAGAACTGTATCGTTCACCGATCGCATACCCGCGGCGATTTTTTCGCTGTCGAAGGTAATGATGCATGATGTGGTAAACCCGCCGGCTGCAAGTCGCTATTATGCTTATTGCATGATGGGCGCTTACGAAATTACTTCGCAACATGATACTGCTGTGAGACCAATCGGAAGACTGATTGGTAGTTACAGTACGTATACGCTGGCTGCTGATAAAAAAAGCTATGATTACCGGATAGCGGCGCTGTACTGCATACTGGAAACGGGTAAATTACTGCTGCCTTCCGGTTTTATGCTGGAAGACGATGAAAAAAAATTAGTGAGCGATCTGGCAAAAGCCAGGATTCCGCCGGCAATTATACAGGCTTCTGTTGCAGTGGCAATTGATATGGCCGCGCACATTATCATCTGGTCAAAAAAAGACAATTATGGTAAGCTCAGTGCAAAGCTGCGGTATACCCCATTAAAAGGCGATGCGTACTGGTATCCTACGCCGCCCGCATACATTGAGGCCGTAGAACCCAATTGGAAAACGATCCGCCCGCTGGTGATTGATTCGGCAACCCAGTTCATTCCCCTGCCGCCCATTGCTTTTAGTAAAGATAGCAATAGCGCCTTCTACCGGCAGGCGGTGGAAGTGTACCAAACAACAAAAGTGCTTACTCCGGTTCAATTGCATATCGCTTCATTTTGGGACTGTAACCCTTTTGTGGTGAGTACGGCTGGTCATATGTCAATTGGGTTTAAAAAAATAAGCCCCGGCGGTCATTGGATGAGTATAACAGGTATCGCTGTTAAAAAAGCCGGCCTGAGTTTTAACAGTTCGGTTATATTGCACACCATGGTAGCTGTTACCTTAATGGATGCTTTTATCAGTTGCTGGGAAGAAAAATACCGCAGTAACCGCATCCGCCCCGAAACATATATTAATAGATACATTGATATTAAATGGCAGCCGCTTCTACAAACTCCTCCCTTTCCGGAATATACCAGTGGACACAGCGTTATTTCAGCCGCCGCCGCGGGCGTGCTGACCCATTTTTTGGGCGATCACTTTGCTTACACTGACAATTCCGAAGTTATTTTTGAAATCGCTGCCAGGTCATTCACTTCTTTTAACCAGGCCGCCGCTGAAGCAGCTATCTCCAGGCTATATGGTGGTATCCATTTTCGTGATGCCATAGAGAATGGGCAACAGGAGGGGCGGGCAGTAGGTATGAAAATAGTTGAGAAAATACAGGTGGCGGGTATAAAAATAACAGGTAGTGTACCGGGTACCGGCTTCTGATGGATATCAATATATTTATCCTTAGTTAGCAACTGCACCGGCATCGCCGCAGTTTATAAATGAACATAAAATATTTTCAAATGAAGCGGATTTCAATTTTTCTGGCAGCCTGGCTGCTGTCTTTTAGCCTTTCATCCCAATCCTACACACCTGCTCCCGAAAACATAAAGTCTCGTGAATGGTTTAACGATGCAAGGTTCGGGTTATTTATTCACTGGGGGCCTTTCAGTATACCCGGTGCCGGAGAATGGGTAATGAACGAAAGAAAGATCACCGTCAAAAATTATACGCGATTGATGGATTTTTTCAATCCAATTGCATTCAACGCGGAAGAATGGGTAAGCATGGCAAAAAATGCGGGAATGAAATACATTACCCTGATTACCCGTCACCACGACGGGTTCAGCATGTGGAACACGAAATACAGTGATTTCAATATCATGAATACACCCTATAAAAAAGATATAGTGAAAATGATGGCTGATGAATGCCACAAACAAGGCATCAAACTGTATTTATATTATTCGCTGCTCGACTGGCGGCGCGAAGATTACCCGCATGAAACGGGGCGTACAGGACAATACTCCGGAAGAACAGGCAAAGGTGATTACAACAGCTACCTGCAGTTTATGAAAAACCAGCTCACAGAATTATTAAGCAATTATGGAGAGATTGGAGGCATTTGGTTTGATGGCCATTGGGATCAAACCGCGCCAGAAGGGGCAAAGGATCGATCATCACGGATAGACTGGCGTTATAACGAAATATATACCCTCATTCATAAATTGCAGCCGCAGTGCATGATCGGAAACAAT
>Ga0070667_100004122_pt1 | contig 12286 bp, 10 predicted proteins | sample KBSS33metaG_FD_64659 | JGI IMG/M metagenome (GOLD analysis project Ga0070667, IMG submission 64659) | Switchgrass rhizosphere microbial communities from Kellogg Biological Station, Michigan, USA - KBS S3-3 metaG | ecosystem: Host-associated > Plants > Roots > Rhizosphere > Soil ...
GCGCGGGTTGCGGGAAGTGCCGAAGCAAGGAGAGCGACGGCGATCATGATGAGCGCGCTAGCGGCGTAGATGAGCGGATCAGTCGCGCTCACCTCGAAGAGGAATGAGCCGACGAGATGCGAGGCGGCATAAGAACCGACGAGGCCAATTGCACAGCCGATGACGGCCAATTTGGCTCCGGAGAGCAAGACGAGACGCGCGATGCTTCCGCGTTGCGCTCCGAGAGCCATGCGAATGGCGATCTCCTGCGCGCGGATGGAGATGGAGAATGCGACCACAGCATAGATGCCCGTTATGGCGAGGACCAGCGCTCCGAGCGCGAAGACGGTGATGAGGTCGGTGTTGAAGCGGCGCGGCGCTTCGACATCGGATACGACCTGCGTCATTGACTGAACCTGCTGCAACGGAAGGAGCCGGTCGATGCCGGCGACGGTTTCTCGAAGGGTCTGGACCATCTGCTCGGGCGGGAGAGTGGAGCGGAGCGTAATGAATCCACCCGTGGGGCCGACGAGGTTCGCAGCGGAATCGGCGCCAAAGAGAGTCGCGGGCTGCTCGATGGGAACGTACCACTGGTCTTCACTCGGAGAGTCGGGAGCGGCGACCTTGGTATCGGCGACGACGCCGACGATGGTGGCCCAGGGCAGGCCTTTGTGCGGATTGCCAACGTGCATGCGCTTGCCGATGGCGCTCTGGCCGGGCCAGTAGTGCTGCGCCATGGAACGATTGACGATTGCCACGAGAGGCGCGTTCCCGCGATCTGACGGCGTGAAGGTGCGGCCTTCGATGAGCGGGATTCCGAGCGATTTGAAGTAGTCTCCTGAGATGGAGGCGAAGACCGCCCATTGCAGCTTCCAGCCTTCGATCGGCTGGCCCTCGATGGTGTAAGCGCCTCGACCGTAGTTGCCGGAGCCAGGCACCATGCTGGAGACTCCGACGGCGACGATGCCGGGTTTCGACGAGAGGCGGTTCATCAATTCGCGATTGAAATTGTCGGCCGCGATGTAGGTTCTGTACTGGTCGATGGGCAGTTGGAACCCGGCGACGAGGACATGATCGGCTTGGAAGCCGGGGTCTACCGCGAGCATCTTTTGATAGCTGCGCATGAATGCGCCGCAAGCGGTGAGCAGAACGAGAGCGATGGCGATTTCCGCTGCAATGAGAGCGGACCGAAGCCAGGCGTGTTGGCGACCAGTGGAGCCGGCACGCGTTGAATCCTTAAGGGCGTCGGTGATGTTGGCCTGTACGGCCGCGAATGCTGGAGCCAGGCTGGAAAGGATGCCGGTCAGTAAGGCAAGCGCGAGAGCAAAGAGGGCAACACGCGAATCGATTGAGATGGAGTCGATGCGCGGAAGAGAGTCGGACAGGAACCGGAGAGAAAGGCGCAGTGCAAGGGCGGCGATGGCCAGTCCGAAGACGGCGCCGATGAAACTGAGTACCAGCCCTTCGAGCAGCGATTCACGCACGATGGCGGAGGCTCGGGCTCCGAGAGCAAGACGCACTGCGGATTCGCGGCGGCGGCGAATGGCACGGACGAGCATGAGCACAGCAACGTTGACGCAGGCGATGAGCAGAACGACAGCGACTGCGGCGAAGAGCCCGCGCAAGGCAGGACGAACTTGCCCGACGACGTATTCGCGCAACGGAGTGACGTCGCCGCGAATCTTGATCGATGACATGGTGGCAGGATAGTTGCGCATCACTTCGTGCGAGGCGCGCTCCGCATCCCGTGCTGCGGATGAGATGCTGACTCCGTCTTTGAGGCGGGCGATAATGTGATAGCCGAAGTTACCCGCGGCCTCATCGGAGAGTTCATCAGGCGTGAGACTGAGTGGGATCCACAGTTGCGGTTGATTAAGGCGCGTAGTGTCGACAGGAAACTCGAAGGTGCGCGGCATGATGCCGATGATGGTGTAGGATTTGCGGTCGAGCTGGATTGCGGCACCCAGGATGCGCGGATCGCGATGAAAGCGGCTCTGCCAAAGCGCGTAGCTGATGACGGCGACCGGCTGATGTCCTTCGTCCTCCTCGCGGGTGAAGACGCGGCCCAGATCGGGGTGAATGCCAAGGGTGTTGAATACACCGGCAGAGAGGCGCGCGGCTGGAATGGATTCGGGAGCTTCGCCACCGGAGAGTTCGTATCCTGTCTGCTGGTAGCTCCCCATGGAACTGAAAGCTGTGGTGGCGGCGGAATAGATGCGGAGTTCGCGCGCGCTGACCGGAGTGCCGACCCCGGAACCGATGTGGTCGCCGAGGATAACGAGCCTCTCCGGGTCGGAGAACGGGAAAGGACGCAGCAGAACTCCTTCGACGAGGGAGAAGACTGCGGTGGTAGCCCCGATGCCGAGTGCCAGAGTGACGATGACGATCAGCGCGAAGCCAGGGGACTTCCGCAGTTGCCGGAAGGTGAGTCGGATGTCACGCAGGAACTGGCGCATTGGTTCTCCGATGATTTCAGTCGCCGCTCTTCTCAATCGTAGTTTTGACGCGGTGTCTCAGTCGATAGAGAAGTGACGAACCAGGGTTCTTTTGCAGTCCTTTACCGGAGCGTCTGTTGGAAGATGCCGCTTTTATGAGACGAATGCCGGACGGAGGCTGCAACTTGCATCTAACCAAAGTGAAATGTTGATTCGTCTGGGCTACGACATACAGTTCGATGTGCCTGCCATCACGCCGATGGTAGCGCTTCTTCACGTTCACCCCTCACGCGAACCTGATCTTCTGGAACCGGATGTCCTGCACCTTGATCCCGCAATTGGAGCTACCGAGTACATAGATGGATTCGGGAACCGGTGCACGCGATTTGTGGCGCCGCCGGGCCAGATCCGGTTGTTCAACTCCACCTTGATTGCCGATTCGGGGCTGCCCGACGAGGTGAATGAGAATGCGCGCGAGGTGCCGGTGGGCGATGTGCCCAGCGAGTACCTCTGCTACCTGCTGAACAGCCGCTACTGCGAGGTTGACCGGTTCTCGAACGTTGCATTCGAGCTCTTCGGACACATCACTCCGGGGTGGGCACGCGTAAAGGCGATTTGCGGCTGGGTGAACTGGAAGGTGACATTTAGCTACGCGCATGCGCGACCGACCAAATCGGCGCTCGATGTCTATACAGAGCGCATTGGCGTGTGCCGCGATTTTCAGCACCTGGCCATCACGTTCTGCCGGGCGATGAACATTCCCGCGCGGTATGCGACGGGGTATCTGGGCGATATCGGCGTCCCCGTCAACGGGCCGATGGACTTCAGCGCGTGGTTTGAGGCTTACCTCGAAGGCCGCTGGTGGACCTTTGATGCGAGGCACAATGCGCCGCGGATCGGGCGTGTGCTGATGGCGGTGGGCCGCGACGCATCGGATGTGGCGATCACCACCTCATTCGCCCAGGCGAACTTGACGCACTTCTCCGTCGTGACGGAAGAGGTGCGCCCGGATTCGGTGCCGGAACCTGAGATCGCGATCCTTCAGCCGGACGGCAAATAACTATTTCGAATCCGCCCCGGGGGCGTAGTAGCCTTCGCGGGATGTGACCTCGAGGTCGCCCTTGTTCGCCTTGACCGCGACCTTGTGGAAGCCGCCCTCGTTGTCGGGCTTGTCGGGGGTGTAGGTCAGCACGTACTGGCCCAGCAACTCCTCGGAGATGAGCTTGTAGATCGGCTCGATGTCGTCGCGCTTTTTGGCTTCATAGGCGTGGCCTCCGGTGCGTCGGGCGATCTCAGCCATGATCTTTTTGCCATCGACGATGGGCTTGGGCTCGCGGCGCTGGCTGCCGCCACCAGGGTAACCGCCTCCGCCACCGGGATACCCCCCTCCCCCCCCACCTGGGTAGCCAATGCCCCCGCGCCGATTGCGTGGGAATCCGCTGTTCTCCTGCTCCTGCTGGCCCTTGGTGTAGACGGTGAAGATAGCGACGTTGGCGCGATCGGCGGCGTCGACCGCGTCGTTGAGTGTGTCTTTGCTGCCGCGATCGAAGCCGTCGGAGAAGACCACGATCGCCTTGCGGCCGTGCTGATTCTTCATCAGCTCGTCGCAGGCAAGAAAAATGGCGTCGTAGAGCTGGCTGGCGTTCCGGGTGCGGGTGGGGCGGTCGCGGTCGTCGCCAGTGGTCTCAGGGCCTTCGGTGTCGTCGTGGCGCTCGCGGGTGGCGCTGAGGTCGTCGAGTTCCTGGTGGAGCTTGTCGCGAGAGGCAGTGAAGTCTTCGAGTAGCTCAACCTGGCGGTCGTAGTGGATGAGGAAGAGCTGATTTCCACTGCCGCCGGAAGCCTGGGCGGGAAGCATAGTGTCTACGAACTGTGCGGAGGCCTTGCGGACGTCTTCAAGAGCGGATCCGACGGGGCGAGTCGTCTCGACGAGCAGGCCCAGCTTGTACGGCTGGTTTGCTTCGCGGCTGAAGGTCCGGATGATTTGCGGGCGGCCGTCCTCAGTGAGGGTGAAGTCGTTCTTGTCGATAGTGGGGACGAGGGCGCCCTTTTTGTCGCGGACCGTGACGGCGAGCTGAACTTCGCGGCCCGGAGTTCGCAGGCTATGGGCGGGTTTGTCGTCGGTATTCGGTGCAGCTGCGGGCGGGGAGGTCTGCTGCTGGGCGATCAGGGCTGGGACTGCGGCAAAGAGCAGAGCCGAAAGGGCGAGTCGGGAGGCACGGAAATTTGGTGTCATGGATTCAGAGCACACTTTCAATTAGCTTAGACGCGCGGGGCTGCGGAGGGTTGATTGCCAGGCGAGCTGGACCGGCTTCCAGAGAAGAAGCGCGAAGTACCAGAGCCAGCCGAAGAAGGCGAACAGAACCGCCAGCCTGCCGAATACGTCGATCACTGGGACAAGGGCGATCCCTGAGCCGATCGTTGTGCAAAGAGTGATAAGAGCTGATGGCTCGACCCACCATCGTGTAGGGCGAATCAGCGGGAAACTCCCGATCAGGAACCACTGGACTGCAATGAGAAGACAAAGGACAACGTCGACGCGGCGCATAGCTTTCAAATTATTCTCCGAAATTAGCCAACCATCATTCATTCCCAGCATTCTCGCAATCGACCATTTTGGAGGACACTTTGTTCGCCACTGGGTCGCAACGGCAACTGGCAGGTTCCCAGATTGGACCACGGACTCCTGCACTCGGGGACGCGCCCTAAAGTCGCAAGGACTGAAGGCCACAACCTGCTCTTCCTGCGTCCGAGCCTCCTTCGATTGCGGCGCGGAAAATTCAGGCAGACTTGCTATCGAAGATGTTTCTCCAGCGTCTGATTTTGGCTCGCGATCCTGGATAAGTTGAGCGTCCATCGCCGCGAGGAGGACAATCATCGGCAACGCAACTGCGACATTGATCGCAGCCAGCATGAGTCCGCGTCGCCAGTTCATGGGTGAAAGGGTACTCTGGATGCCTCGAGTGGACAACCGGCTGCTGTGATCTGCGGACTTCTTTTCTCGACGCATCAGTCGCGGAAGTGAGGCTTCAAGACGAGCGCGACACGCCGCACACTCGCGCTTACCGTCCCGTTCCCGTTGTTGACAATCCGGATCGAACCAGAACGTGTGACGTGTGTCATGGATGAGGGGTACTGTGGCATGAACAAATCGTTTTTTGATCACCGAGGTTCCAATGGATCGCAAGACTTTCCTGAAGAGCCTTGTCGTTCTCGGCGCGGCTGTACCTTGCGGAAGGCTCGCTAACGCTGCGAACGACGAGAAATGCGCCGACTCAACTTGCATGTCCGATGCCGGCGCGATTCGCCAGTTCCTTTCGGATTTTCTGCGCGACGAGGAAAAGAATCTGGATCGCGCAACGCTGGTGAAGCTGATGCAGCAACGAGGCCGCGCTTGTTGCCGAAACCTGAAGTTCCGGCAAGACCTGATCGCTCAAAGCGCCGGGAGCGTCGATAAGCTTGTCGAACTCATGGGCAGAATCGTCGGGCCTGCAAACTGCACGCGATCGGACAATACCATTACTCTGGTTTATCCCGTGAGCAAGTGCGTGTGCGGGTGGAGCCCCGAACGGCCGCCCATGCCTGACGATCCCTATTGCGAATGCTCAGCGGAGAACAACCGCACTCTGTTCGAGACTGTGGCCGGAAGACCGGTGAGCGCAAAGGTGCTTTCGTCACCGCGTCGAGGCGGGGAGCACTGCACGTTTCAGATCAGGCTGGTGTGATGGGCCGAAATCGCGGGCCCTTTCTGAAAGTGGTACAGCCCGTTCGTCTGTTCAGAAACCATGCATATGGTGACCTGAGTACATGGCTTTGGTGAGCAGCGCTTTCTTCTCGCCGGAGTCCTTGTCGTCGGACTTTTTGTCATCTTTGCCCCAGGTCCAGTACAGGCCTAGGTAGGCGTAGTTCTCTGTCATGCCAGCGATGGAGTGGCCGTAAGCGAAGAGGAGCTGCATGGTTTCTTCGCCTTTGAGGTGCCAGTATCCGCCGGCGTCGAGCATAGTGGAAGAATGCCGCTGGGGAGGCGCAGGCCCTTCTCCTCCGTGCGAGAAGATCTCCGCCGCAAGGTCGAGCTTCTTGTTCACTTCGCGCTTGACAAGAAATCCGCCGTAGGGGAAATCGTGGAAGCCGGTCTGCGGTACGACGGTTTCACCGGCGCCTCCGTCGAAAAGCCATTTGCCCGAGTTCTTCTGCATCCAGAGCGGGAGTTTGTACCAGACTTCTCCGACGCCGAGACCCTTGTCGGCGTTGCCGGTCGGAACCTCGAACATGGTGAAGGTTCCGATCTGGGGGATATGTTTCGACTCTTTGATGATGGCTATCTTCGCGCCGAACTCCATGTCAATGAGGCCGGCTGCGGCTGGATCGTCGGCAGGATGGATGCCGCCAAACGGAAGGACCGCGTGCAACTGAACGCGCGGGACAGCGCCCCAGTTGAATTCGAATGCGGGCCCCGAATAATCCGTTTCAACGGGCGTGCCGTCGGTTACGCCAAAGATGTAAAACTCGTAGTGCTTGAAGTCGACGGAACGGGATCGTCAACCTGAAAGGGCGGGCCTTGAGCGTAGACGAGAGCAGGCGCGGAGAGGGCGGTGACGAGCAGGATGAGAGAAACAGCATGACGGGGAAGGTTCATGGCCGCTCCAACTGAAGATGCTGAAAAGTGCCTCGAGGCCTCTCCGATCTGCTGATCGAGGTGTAATTATCCCGCGAGCGCCTGCTTAACGGCTTCGCTAACGATGCGGCCTTCGGCGCGGGCGCCGGACTGCTGAAGGCGCGACTGCACAGCCTTGATGACCGGACCCATCTCTTTCGGGGTGGGAGCCTTGCCGGTGGCGTTGGTGTGTTCGGCGATGACTTCGACTACGAGGGCGCGCAGGCCAGCTTCGTCGAGAGCCTTGGGCAGAAACTCTTCAATGATGACGATCTCGGCGGCTTCTCTCGCCGCAAGCTCGGGGCGATTGCCCTTTGTATATGCTTCAATCGAGTCGCGACGCTGCTTGATCATGGTGGCGAGGATCTGCTGCTCTTCAGCCGGAGTGAGCGGGCCGCGTTTATCGATGGATTTGTTTTTGAGCGCAGTCTTGATGAGGCGGAGCGTACCGGTTCGCTCGGCATCGTGGAGCTTCATCGCGGTGAATACCTGCTGGCTGATCTGCGCTTCCAATGCGCCTGCGTCGCTCATGATTTCCTTCCTGACAATTCAATTTTAAATGAGCGTGTGTGTGCGATCATTTCCCTTGTTCAATGAAGACCAGCTCGGAGCTGAGCGGGTGGGCGAGATGCACAGATCCCCTGCGGGTCATAACTTCTCTTTCGAGGTAGTCGTGTGCGGCTGGGACACCGAGATCGACGGTTTCGCCTTTGAACTCCTCGGGTTTCCGGTCGGGCAGTAGGTCGGAGACGAGCCAGTCGCGGACTTTCGGATCGCGGACCTTGAGCGCGCCGGCTGCCTACTCAGCGCTGCCTGCGTCCAGTCGACCCATAGGCCGAAGCGCATTCCCTGCTTGTGCGCGGCGTCGGCCATGTATGCCAGGCCGTGCGGGAACTTTGGCAGGTTGGGATACCAGTCGCCGACGTCGCGGAACCAGCCGGCATCAACGTGGAAGATCTCAAGGCCAAGCTGCTTTGCGTCGGCCATCAGGCGCAGGGCGAGTTGTTCGACGAATCTGCATGCCGCCGCCCCAGCGTTGTTGACGAGCTCTTCAAGATTTGCACATCTTGTATTTCACATAAATCACAATATTGTGTATTATGTGATTTATTAAGTAAGGCAAATTTCTCGCCGAGATTCCAATTCCAAGACTCATTCAAGCGGAGGTTAAGTCTATGATTCGAAAGACTCGTCTTTATACTCCGGGTCCCACGCCGCTGCTTCCAGCGGCCCAGTTTGCCATGGCAGCCGCAGACATGCATCATCGGACACCGGAGTTTCGGGCGCTGTTCCAGAAAGTTCTGGCGCAGCTCAAGGTGTTTGTCGGGACGAAGAACGATGTGTTGCTGCTGTCGAGCTCGGGGACGGGCGCGATGGAAGCTTCGGTGTCGAATCTGACGTCTCCGGGTGACAAGGTGCTGGTGCTGACGGCTGGCAAGTTCGGCGAGCGCTGGACAGGGCTGGCAAAGGCGTTCGGGTGCGAGCCGGATGTGCTCTCAGCGCCTTATGGCGAAACCTTCGAACTGGCTAAGGTCCGCGCGGCTCTGAAACCAGAGCACCGCGTGGTGTATATGCAGGCGACAGAGACTTCGACCGCCGCGAAACACGACGTGGAGGCGGTGGCGAAGCTCATCAAGGAAGTGGCGCCCGAGACGATTCTCGTTGTCGATGGGATTACGGGGCTCGGCACGACTCACTTTGATGTGGACGGCTGGGGAATCGACATTCTGATCGGCGGATCGCAGAAGGCGGTGATGATTCCACCGGGACTCGCGTATCTGAGCGTGAGTGAGAAGGCGTGGGCGGCGATGGAGAAATCGAAGAATCCGCGCTATTACTTCGATCTGCGCAAGGAGCGGAAGAACGCGGTGAAGGGCGAGAGCGCGTATACGCCAGCTGTGGCGCTTGTCGCCGGACTCGGAGCAGCGCTCGACTACATTGCGGGCCAGGCGCATGGCGATCTCGAGAAAGGGAGAATCGCGCTGGTAGACAATGCGATTGTGAATGCGGAGGCGACGCGGGCCGGGCTGGTTTCTCTGGGGTTTACGCTGTTCGCCCCGACAGCGCCTGCGGCGGCGGCAACAGCGGTTGCTGTTCCGGAAGGGATGGACTCCGGAAGCGTGGTGAAGGCGTTGAAGGCGAAGTTCGCATTGGTCACAGCGAATGGGCAGGGCGAGATGCAGGGGAAGATTTTCCGCGTAGCTCACCTTGGGTTCTTTGACTATCTGGATACCGTCGCATTTCTCGGCGCAATGGAGCACATTGCGAAGGACACGCTGGGACTGGAAATTGAGTTCGGCCAGGCGGTGGCGGCGGCACAGAAAGTGTATGCCGAGAAGCAGTGGAGCTAGCCTAGTTAGCGCCGTTCCGGCGTCAGCTCTTCCTAACTCCGCGAACACGCGCGAAGCGCGGCTAACTCCGCTCATCCCGCTCTCATAAGGAACCACATATGCCTGAACTCTCATTTGGCGAGAAACTTGTAATTGCGCGCAGGCAGCTCGACCTCTACTCGTACCAGATGGCCGAGTTGCTGGGCGTGCATCCTAATTCCATCACCAAGTACGAGCGCGGCGAGGGAAAGCCGCATGCGGCGGTTGTGCGCATGTTCGATCTGCTGTGCGAGAAACATAAGATTCGATTCGAAGATTTTGAAGCCGGGTCGGCCACAGCGGCCAAGGGAGAAAAGATGAAGATTGTTCTTGCAGAAAAGGTATCGCCCGCAACTCTCGCCGTTTTCCAGGCCGAGCCCGGCTGGGAGGTTCTTACGCATGACCAGTTGCCTGATGGCCTGCCGGCGGCTCTGGCGGATGCGGATGCGCTTGTGGTTCGTAGCGCAGTGCAGGCCGACGATGCGCTGATGGAGCATGCGCCGAAGCTGCGCGTGATTGGGCGCGCGGGCGTGGGCGTGGACAACATCGATGCGGAAGCGGCGACGCGGCGCGGCATCGTGGTGATGAATACACCCGGCGCGAATGCTGTTGCAGTTGCCGAGTTGACGATCGGACTGATGCTCGCCCTTGCGCGCAAGATTCCGACGGCGAATGCGACGATGCACGCGGGCAAGTGGGAAAAGAAAAGTCTGCAAGGCGCGGAGCTTCGCGGCAAGACGCTCGGCATTCTTGGGCTGGGTCGCATCGGGCTTGAAGTGGCGCGACGTGCACGGGCGTTTGGAGTAGAGATTATTGGCAGCGATCCGTTCGTGTCAGCGGCGGTGGCGCGCGAGAACGGGATCCGGCTCGTGGCGGTCGATGAGCTCCTTGCCGGTGCCGATTATCTGACGCTGCACGTAGGTTTGACTCCGCAGACACACGGCATCATCAATTCGAAGACGATTGCGTCGATGAAGAAGGGTGTGCGGATTATTAACTGCGCGCGCGGCGAGCTGGTAGAGGAAGATGCGCTTGTCGCGGCGCTCAAATCAGGTCAGGTGGCCGGCGCTGCGCTCGATGTGTTTACGGTTGAGCCCCCGAAGGACTCGCCCTATGCGGCGCTGGAGAATGTGATTTTGACACCGCACATTGCAGGATCGACGGCGGAGGCGCAGGAGGCTGTTGGTATCCAGATCGCGATGCAGGTGCGCGAGTACCTAAAGCTCGGCGTGGTGCAGAACGCGGTGAATTTGCCATCGCTGAGCCATGAAGAGTATGTGCAGCTTGCGCCCTATATCGATCTGGCCGGACGGCTCGGTGCATTCCTGGCGCAGGCTGGAAAAAGCGGGATCGAGGGGATTCATATCACCTACGGCGGAGCCCTTGTCGACGCGAAGACAGATCTTGTGCGCAATTCGGCAATTGAAGGGCTGCTGCAGGGCTCGGAAAATGTGAACCGCATCAACGCGTTGACGGTCGCGCAGGAACGCGGGATTCGTGTACATGAAGAGAAAGAAGAGACGCATCGTGGCGGCGCGGCGACGCTGCTTGCAATTGAATTGCATACGGCTGCTGGCCGAAGCCACGCTACGGCTACGGTCATCCATGGTGAACAGCCGCGGCTGCTTGAATTCGATGACATCGACATCGAAGCGCCCCTGGAGGGGAACCTGCTCGTGTGCCGCAACCTCGATGTACCGGGTGTGATCGGGAAGATCGGCACCATTCTCGGCGAGCAGGGTGTGAACATCGCGAACTTCGCGCTCGGCCGCGAGAGGACCGGTTCGAAGCCGGTAAAGGCGCTCGCTGTCGTTCAGGTAGACGCGCCAGTTTCAGGCCGAACGCTGGATGCGCTCAAAACCATTGAAGCATTGCTGGAAGCGAAGCCAGTGCAGCTGGGATAGGACTGTGCAGTTTCCCACGTCCCAACAGAGGGACGTGGGGCACCACGTTGCGGCACTTTCGGCCCGGATACCAGGATGTTGCGTGCTTCGCCTTAAAGAACCGGGCTGCAGTTTCGAATCTATTTCTTCGCCGCTGCTGGTGGTGGATTCTCGCTGGTCGGCGGCACAATCCCCTTGATCCGCAGATACGTTACCATGTTGCCGTAGTGCTCATCGGTGTGTGCTGTGTTCAACGACAGCAACGTGAGCTTGGCCAGATTGAAGCTGAAGAACTTCACCATCTCGCTGCCCTTGGCGTCCGTCATGCCGTCATAGGTCTTGCTGCAATACGCAACCGCATCTTTGAGGCCGGCGACAAGGTCGGCCTTTGAGGTCTTTGTTTTCTCGATATTCTTATTCGGATTCGCCTCACCGACAGCCTGGGCGCAGAACATGTAGTTGGCATCGGCTACGTGGCCCACCAGTTGACCATAGGTGCGAACATCCGGCGTCGGTTTGAACGAGTAGTTCTCTTCCGGCATTTTCTCAGCCGCACGGATGACGTTGCTGCTCATGAACGTGTAGAGACCTTTTTCGCTCTGGGTGATCGGATTTGCCGGGGGAGTTGCCGGTTCCTGCGGCTTTTCCTGCGCATACACACCTACGGGGGCGATTGCCAACACTGCAAACCAAAAACACAGCTTCTTGCTCACGTGAAACCTCCGGTGCAATGATGCCACATCTGAAAGAGCTCTATCATGAAGAATCCCGCCACGTGCCCCATGTTTGCTGCAATGGCGGGAAATCCAGGAGCTGAAAGACTGGTAGCGATCAGCGAGAATTGACGGCCTCTCGCAGTTAATTCCACGCCCCCAGCAATATCCTGAGCAACACCATCTGTCCTACGTGATATGCGTTGTGATCGGCGATCAGCAGCGCCTCGCGCAAAATCGTCTGTCCATCCCCGTG
>Ga0070667_100004129_pt1 | contig 12275 bp, 6 predicted proteins | sample KBSS33metaG_FD_64659 | JGI IMG/M metagenome (GOLD analysis project Ga0070667, IMG submission 64659) | Switchgrass rhizosphere microbial communities from Kellogg Biological Station, Michigan, USA - KBS S3-3 metaG | ecosystem: Host-associated > Plants > Roots > Rhizosphere > Soil ...
CATGAGCAGATCTTCGCGGTGGTGTTCACAAATACGAGAGACACCTGAGCCAGGGATTCATCCTGCTGTATGTGTATGTTCTGGAAACGCTGTTGAAAAGGTGCTCCCTGGAACACCGCCTTGCGAAAGCCTTCATATCGCTCGGTTGCACCGCCGGCTTTCATCGAGGCATCGGACGCTGACACGTAGGCAAAGGGTATTAACGTATTCAGCAGCAGTGATTCAAACAGCGCCTGGTCTTTACTGGAGACCGATTGCGTATAGTGGCTCAGCAACGTCTCAATCGCCGCACGATCTGTCCCGGCGCTGTCGAAAGCCGCTGGAATCGCTGTACCGGCGGGAGCCGTGCGGGACATCGAGGCGAGCAACAGAAGTGACACCCATACAACCCGAATCTCCATTTCAACCTCGATCGCGCCGTTTGTCAGCACCTGAGTATAGCGGACGGCGTGTGCGTCCAACACCCTCAACGATTCATCAGCCCCGCGTGCTGCCAGCCTATGACAGATTCATTCAACAACACCCCTGCCTTCGTCGCCGCTGTCGAGGCCAATGGCTTTTCGGCCGCAGCCCGGCGCATGCACATCTCCCGGTCAGCCGTTGGCAAAGCCGTCGCGCGTCTAGAGACGCGGCTAGGTACCTGGGGGTTGGTCCTTCGTCCCCAAGGATGGGCAGCCGTACTGAATCCGACGCACAGAACGCGGGCTGACACTTTGTCGCGGCCTCAAGGTCGCCGCCACGATTCAGGAAGCCGTGCGACACTACCTTGAACGAGGTCCGCCGATGAGCTCCCGACCTCGAAGCGATAATCGCCCGCAATAATGTGCCACCGTTGCCTGCGAGCATCGAAGCTGGCGAGCAATCGGGGATCGATGGTCACCGTGGCCCGCTGTTCGTCGCCCGCAGCCAATTCCACTTTGGCAAAACCTACCAGTCGTTTGATGCGTTTGCCGCCGGCAGACGTTAGATACACCTGCGGCACAGCCTTACCCTTCACTGCCCCTGTGTTGCGTACTTTGAAACTCACAGTCAACGCGCTACCGGTGGTGAGCTGCACGTCAGTGTAAGTGAAGCTCGTGTAAGACAATCCATATCCGAAGGGGAACAGCGCTGCCTGCTCTGCACTTCGGTATCCCACCTCGGAACCGAGCGGATGCGGTACGTCAAACGGTTGCTTATTGGGCAGTCCGAAGCCAGGCAAAGGGCCGACCGACTTCGGAAATGTCATCGGCAGGTGGCCGGACGGATTTACGATACCGAACAGAACATCTGCTATGGCATCCGCGCCGCCGGCGCCCGAGTACCAGGCTTCCAACACCGACTCCGACTGGCCGAGCCACGGCATCAGGACGGGACCGCCCGTCTGCAGAACGACGATCGTGTGCGGATTCGCCGATGCGACCGCCTGAATCAACGCATCCTGGCCGGCCGGCAGAGTCAGATCGGGAGCATCCTGTCCCTCCGTCATCCACTGATTGGCAAACACGATGACCACATCAGAGTGCCGTGCCAACTCGGCCGCTGCCGACGGATATAGACCGGGATCAAAAGTAATCGTGGCGCGCGGAGCCCGAGCTCGAATGGCATCCAGGGGCGAGGATGATTGATACACCATGTTTGCGAATACCCCCAGCTCGCCCGAGCCACCGACGTGTACGACATTGCGCGACTGCAGGCCCGGCGGGATCACCTGCGACGAGCCACCACCAGACAACGTGCCCAGATCCGCTGAGCCGCCCACAACCAGGATTCGGGATACGGAAGAGTCCAATGGCAACAGGTGATTGCGGTTTTGCAACAGGACGATGCCTTCACTGGCCTCTTTGCGTGCGATGTCGGTATGCGCCGCATAGTCGATTTCACCACGATGCACGGGAAAATCAAACAGCCCGGCCGCAAACATCGAGCGCAGAATCCGCTGCGTCATACCCTCCAGGCGAGCGGCCGGAATTGCACCGGACTTCACCGCTGCCCGCAGCGGTGCGTCGAACCAGACCTGCTCATCCAGCTGCTCGCCCGATTCCTGATCGAGCCCCTTGGCCGCGAAGTCAGTTGCGTACACGGCGCCCCAATCCGACATGACCCAGCCCGGATAATGCCAGTTGCCCTTGAGCACGTGGTTGAGCAGGAAGTCGTTGCCACACGCATACGGGCCGTTGAGCTTGTTATACGCACACATGACCGAGCCCGGCTGGCCCGCCTCGATCGCGAGCTCGAAGGCCAGCAGGTCGGATTCGCGCAAGGCAGCCTCGCCTATCAACTCGTTGGCGACGTGGCGCCCCGTTTCCTGGTCATTCAAGGCGAAATGCTTCGTTGTCGAAACGATGTGATTGCTTTGTATGCCCCGTATCGATTCACCCGCCAGGGTTCCGGCCAACAGCGGATCCTCGCCGAGATACTCGAAGTTGCGGCCGTTGCGTGGCTCGCGAGCCAGATTGACGCCGCCCGCGAGCAATACGTTGAAGCCCTTCGCGCGCGCCTCACTTCCAATCATGGCGCCGCCCGCGAAAGCGAGCGCTGGATTGAATGTCGATGCCAGCGCCAATCCCGAAGGCAAAGCGGTCGCTCCATCACCCCGACGTATCTGCAATGGGTTGGTCACCCCCAGACTGGCATCTGTCTCATACAACGCAGGGATCCCGAGGCGAGGGATCCCTGGGATGTAGCCCGCTGCCGGAATCGCTTCGGCCGGGATGTGAACATCGGGCTTGAACGGCAACGCCATCGGGCCATGGAGCAATGCAAATCTCTCATCGAACGTCATCTCGCGATTCAGGAGAGCGGCGCGTTGGTCCGGCGACAATCGGGAGTCACTCCAAGGTTTCGCAAGAGGAAGTGCCTGTCCGGAGTTCGCCGCGGTTGCCGCCGGAATGGGCTCAGAGATCTTCAAAAGGCCTCGGGAATCGAGCCACCACCCGTACTCATCGATCCAGTGGTCGCTCGAGCGTCCCTGGCGATTCAGCCCGAAGCCGTGTCCGCCGCTTTCGAAGATGTGCAGCTCAACGGGATGACTTGCGGCGCGCCAGGCATCAAACACCGGCGTGCTGGCATGGGCGAGCAATGGATCGTCCGCAGCAACACCGAGAAACAATGGGGGTGCATCGAGAGGCACTGACTTACCGCGGGGCAAGGAACCATATATCGACGCGACGAAATCGGGGCGGGACGTGGCGTCATAACTCGTTGCCACACTCAATGCAACGATGGCTCCCGCGGAGAAACCGAGAAATCCAATTCGGTGCGGGTCAATGTGATATTCGCTCGCCCGTTGGCGCAACACCCGGACCGCAGTCAATCCTGCAGCCATCGCCCGCTGGGCACCAGGGGAAGACTCGATGGATTCACGCGAGTTGGACTCCCCGGAAGCCTTCATGAGCTGCGCCATTTCAGCCTGAAAAGCCGCGGTATCCTTTGGGGTTGTGTTGAGCGGATATTTCAGAATGAAGGCGGCTACGCCGTACTCCGTGAGCCATCGAGCGACATCCTCGCCCTCACTTTTGATCGACAGCATCTGAAAGCCGCCGCCCGGAGCTACGATAACGCCCGTGCCCGTGGCTTTTGCCGGTGCCAGCAGATAGGCAGTCAAAGTCGGTCGCGTAACATTGCGAATGCGCGGCTCACCCCAGAGATCCTCCCGGATCTCTGCGGATGCCGCCGCATGCGCATCCGCATCCAGCGGAATCTCAACGGCAGGGTCGGCCGAAGCTCTCGAGGCCCACAGGACCCCGAGAGAAAACAACACAAACAGTCTCATTGCGAATCCTTTTCTTCAGTCACGAGCGAGAATTCGTACCGGTCCCAACAGCCCGGACGGCCGCAACGGCGATGCGGCTGTGTAAGGAGATTGGGGGGCAAATGTGATGGACTGAGCCCCGGGTTGTCGGTCCCCAATGAGCCGGTTGACCCACAAGTTCACAACCTTGACAGCCAAACGATGCTTTCCAGGCTGCAACAGAGGTGTCAGGTCTACCTGGTAGGGTGCGTGCCAAGCCAGCGGAAGCGCTTGCCCGTCAATCGACACGAGCGCGAGCTCGCGGACATCGCCTAAGTCCAGCATTATCCGGCGGCCCGGGCGCATCCAGGTCTTCGAAACAACCAGGCCCCGGGTGTAGGTCGCCGCGCCCGAGAAATACTTGACGCCGGGATCACTAGATTGACTCCAGTCCGTCAACCGATCCCATCTCACCTCGTCTGGTGCCCCACGCCCGCCTTGAAAAGTGACCGTCCAGGGCCCGTCCAAACGATCGAGGGTGCTCAGGTGTCTCACGGGAACCGAGCTTTGCGCAGCGGAAGCGCTCTTGCCGAATACAACAAACACAGTTTCATCCGCATTCAGATGCAATGACACCCGCGTCCCGGCCTGCGTTTGCATATAGGAAACGGGTTCCACAGTTCCGTCTTCGGCGTGCCAGATCTCAGGCAGTCTGCCTTGCACGCGAAATGTGATGTTGAGATCCCGGGGAGCGCCATGCACGCTCGAAACGAAGTACACCTCTGCGTCGTCAAGGTGTCGATGCACGCTCAGCACGCCATCAGATCCTTCCACAGCTACATCGGGCGGCAGTTTCAGGTCGCGGAGCGCCGCGCGCAGATCCCCTGCGCCATACACTCCCGGGCTCCTCCAGATTTCATCTGCCAACGAGCTGATTTCGGCATCCGGTGAGCTCAGACCGAGTCCGCCGATGGGCTTGGGCCCAACGATGACGGCCCCCGCCTTGACCAGCTCACCCAGCTTTTGCAGCACGGGCAGCGTAACGCGAGTGACATCGGATGGAATGTACAGGACGCGGTACCGCATGCCACCTGGCGTCACCAGTTGTCCGTCCTGGACCGTCAATAGCTTCAGCAGCGCCTCGGGATTCACATAGTCATAGGCATATCCGGTGGGGACATCGCGATTGAACGTATGCTGATAGCGCTCGGTCAGACTCTTCTCTTCACCGTAGAAATAGGCTACATCGGCGATTGGCTGCCCCTGCTGAAGCAGGTAGGACGTTCGCGCGAGATAACTCACCCAAGGGCCCGCATCTTCGGCCCAGGTGTCATTGCGATTGAAGAACTGACCAAAGAATCCCAATTCGAGTCCAGGTGCTGAGCTCACCATAGGCTGGTGGTGCGATTCATGTATCAGGATTCGATTGATCCCGTGTGCAAAGATTTCATCGGCGACCGGTTTCAACATGCCCGGCGCAAACGCCCAGGGATCCGAGCCCGCGGCGACAGTCAGGGACTCTGCCGCGGCCAGTTTCCTGCCATAAACGTGCGCGGCCGAGGCGGCCTCTTCCAGATCGGCCACGAGGCTCGGTTGCCCGGCTGCAGTTGCAAATGGACGGTACCAGAACTCGGCGGTGGGAATATCCGAGCGCGCCTTATTGGTCATACCATCCGCGATCGCACGCGGTGTATCCCCCTGAGACTCGGTGTAGTAATTCATTCCCCGGGAATGCAACACGTCGGCCAACACGCCATAGTGGTTATCCGCGAGAATTTCTTTCAGGGTCAGTCGGAAATCCCACAGGAAGCGCTCGCTCGCGTCGGTGCTGTTGACAACATGGCCGGTGAGCGCGGGTACATAGGGCAGCGGATCGTACCCGCGTCGAGCTCTGAACTGCTGTAGCAGAGTCGGGGTCCAATTCTGCACCCCCGCCTCCCAACTGTCGGTGAGAAGACTCCCTACGGATCGGGCACCCAGTGGTCCCTGCATCGCGCCTTCGTACAGGGCCAGATACTGATTGAGGTACGCGCGAACCTGATCAGCGTCGAGCTTGTCAACTTCCAGTCCCGTATCCTCGGGCTCGGCCGGCCCGTTGGTTTGACCCGTGAGCGACCATCCCAGGCGCAGCACTGTCCATCGGCCTGCGGGCACCTTCCAGCGCAGAGTCCCGTTTGCCTGCAGGTGGGAAGTCAGGTCGATCACCCGCTGCACCGGGATGACTGCATCTGCAGCTGCCGCCGCAGTGGGCTGCCCGGAATCAACGGGTGTGGACTGGAATCCCGCCCGGCTCTCGAAATGATCCACGCGCGCGGCACCCAGCAGCGCGAGTCGGGATATCGAAAATCCGTGTGGCGACTCGGGGGCCCGATTCAACATTGGCGGCAGATCAGGCAGGAGTGGTTTTGCAGGGGGTGCCGCGAGCGCGATTCGAAACACCCGGCCGCGGGTCGGCGGGAATGCATAGGTCCGCTGTGGACTGGGATACTCAGCGGTGTCGGCCTTTGCGCTGACGAGGGTTCGGAACGGTCCCTCCGGCCGATCCGCGACTTCGATCTGCACGTCCGCGGGACTCTTCAGCCCGAGCTCCAGTGCTGCCAGGGTCGTGTCCCGATTGTATTGAGCCTGCACCCACCCTTTTGATGTCCCTGCTGTAAACAGCAACTCAATACTACGACTCAGGTCTCCTGCGAGCAGTGGAGTCAGATCCAGCGGGCCAACGTTACCAGTCCAGGTGGGATGCCCTACGGCCGATTCGGCTCGCGGGGTCGGAAAGGCAATCACCAGAGCATCCCGGTAGAGATCACCCGTCAGTTCCTTGGGAGGAGCGCCGAAGTGACTGCCCTTGACCCCGAGGAAGGGACCCGTCGTGGCAGGAGGCCTGGGAAGCACTCCCTTAAACACTCTCCCGCCCTCGACCTCGAGCTCGGTCCAGACATACTTCTTCATTCCGTGTTCGGGAGTCACCCAAACACCCCCGGTTTCGCTCCATCCGGGTGAACCTGCAATCGTGACATCCATGCCGGCGGCCCGTGCCATGGCCGTCGTGTCGCGAAAGATGGCTTTCCAGGTATCGCTCATGAACGGAACAGGCGGATCCACCACGTGTGGCTCAAACAATCCGCCGCCTGCGAACGTGTGGACGCCGCCCACGCCGACACGCTTCATCCATTCGAGATCGAGCCTGGCACCTTCGAGGGTGACATTCCCGCCCATCCAGTGCCACCAGACCTGGGGACGAGCGCTTTGCGGGGGAGTCACAAAGCCGTCCAGGAGCGCATCTGCCGCGAATGCGGGCACTGCAAGACAGACTCCGACGGTCGACAAGAGGCGTAGAAACCGCATGGCCTTCCGCTCCTTCAGAACACTGCGTGTAGGCCGACCTGGAAGAAGCGGCCCACGGTACTTCCATTGCCCGTTCCGTCGGGCGTGTTGCCGCCGGTCTGGTTCTCAAATGCGGGTCTCTCATCCCCGACGTTGTTGATGTTGAAAGCCAGCGTCAGGTCTTTGGCAAGCCGGCTGCGCTCAAATTTATAGGAGAACTGCAGGTTCACCGGATGAAAGGATCCGACCCACGTCTGGCCGGGCTCCGCGACCGGAAAGCCACTCGAATAGTTCATGACCGCACGAGCCGTGAGCGGACCCGCAATGGCCCCCACCTGTGCACTGGCGAGCAACCGGCTGATGTTGTTTCCTGCAGTCAACATGGTCGTACGCGTCGTGCCACCGAGCGCCAGGCTTTGTTGACTGAGAACATACGTCCCGCTGAACCCTGCCATGACGGCTCCGAAGGGAACCGACTGGCGGTAGTTGAGATTGAAATCGACTCCCTCGACGTACAAATTGCCCAGATTCGTCCGCTCAGCATTGAGTATCGCGTAAGGCGTCGTGGCCGGGTTGCTGTAGAGCTGTGCGAGGCTCGGGCCCTGGACTCGCTGATTGCCTATGATTGCCTGCGCCTGGGCGAGTGTCGGATTCACGATCCACTGATTTGGGAATGTGTTGAAGTAATACTGGCCCGCGTAAAACGGAAAGATGTTGATGAGATGGTCGACTTCAGTATTCCAGTACGTGACGCTCAGCGTGGTCGACGGCAACCAGCTCGGTGCCAGATCGGCACCGAAGGTGTAGGTCTTTGATGTCATCGGCTTCAGTCCCGTGCCGCCGCCCGCCAGGAGGATCGTCGGCCGGAAGCTGAACGGCCCGGGCCCGAAAGGGCTCACCGGGAATACCTGGGCACGGAAATCGACCGAACCGGCGAGATCCGCAAGGCTCGGTGCCACAAAGGAGGTCCCATACGTTGCCCGCACGATGATATCGTCAATCGGCTTCCAGCTCAGGCCGTACTTGGGGTTGGTGGTGCTACCGAATTTGTCGTAGTGATCAAAACGCCCTTGCAGGTCCACCGAGAGCGAGTGGACGGCTGTCACGGCATTGCCCGCGCCTATGATTGGCAACACGAGCTCGCCAAACACCGCTGATGACTTCGAGCTGTCACTCGACGTAGCGGCGGTCGACCGGTCCCCGATGGGTGCATCGGTCTGAATCGCCGACTCGGTTTGCCTCTCATACTGCGCCCCCATGGCGAGGCGCGCATCACCACCCGGCAGGTGTACCGCGGTGCCTTGCGCGACTGCGCGGACTTCATACAGGTTCTGGGTATTGGACGCGTATTGCTCGAAGTTGAGTATTGAGCGCAGGATTGCCGAACTGGTCTGCCCCAGGGAGTAGGGATTCAATGCCGTGTCGGGGGTCGTGCCCGCCCGTGCCAGAGCATCTGCTGTTGCATTGATTTCCGGCGAATGGGCAGTCGTCGTGCTGCGGCCGTAATTGAACAAGGCGGTCAGATCCCAATCCCCGCCGAGCTTGATGCGCACCTCGGGTGTGAAGCCGCCCTCGCCGATGCTGGTTCGATTGGTGAAAGAGTCTCCGGCCACCGGTGCATAGCTGTACTGCACCGTCTCGCTCGTCGCACCCCCCACCGGAATGAAATAGGGGTTGGTGCTGGCAATCGTTCCGCTCGAGGTGACCTGGGCGTCACGGTGGGCAGTCAGCCGGTGCGTGTAATATCCGGTCACATCAAAGGTGACCCTGTCCGAGATATCCTGGGTGAACGCGGCGAAGAAACTGTGTTGTGTTTCGGACGGAAAGAGATCCTTCGCTTTGTCCTGATCGCACAGATTCTGAGTATTGGGAACGAGCCCCGGCAACGCGTAATTCACTCCGTTAGCAGAGACATTGCCCAGCGGACACGTGGCAACCCGATGATCGGTTCCGCCGAAGGGAACCAGGTTCTGGGAGAAATAGTCGCGGTCCGCGCCGAACAGGTGTGAGTTGTTTCGGTACGAATAGGACACCAGGAATGAACCGCTCCCCCAATCGTGTCCGCCAGTGATGTTGGCGTCCCCGGCATGGTATTGATCGGCTACTCCGAAGTGCGCGTCGGTCTCGATTCCTTCCATGCGCTTGCGCGTGATGAAGTTGACAACGCCGCCAACGGCATCCGCACCGTAGATCGCCGAACCGCCGTCAGCCAGAACTTCCACGCTCTGAAGAACCGCCGGGGGAAGCATGCCGATATCCGGTGTCGTTTGCAGAATTCCGGCACCTACAACATCGTGTCCGTCAAAAAGGACCAGTGTGGTGTTGCCACCGGCGGCACCGATATTGTGAATGTTTGGACGGACGACAGTGAGACCGTTCACGCCTGAGTTCGGATTGGTCACCTGGTTGAATGCATTGGTAATGGCAGGAATGGTCGACAGCAGGTCTTGAGTGGAAACCACGCCGGAGGCCACGATGTCATCGCGAGTGACGCTGACAACTTCAGTCCCCACTGGCGCAAGTCCGCGCACCAACGTTCCGGTGACGACGATTTCCTGCAGCTCCTGTGAGGCGGGCGCCGGCACGGGCGGCTCATCCTCCGCACAGGCTGTACCTGTGGCAGTCAGCGATCCACATAACGCAAAAAAACTGGCAATCCGCCCCCAGAACCCATGATGTTTCATTGTCGCGTCTCCCCTCGTAGTGCCCTCGGTAGCGGCACGTGAGGACGTGCCGGCATCGGGCGCGAGTTTCGACGCGTCAGCGCCAGGCGCTGACTTTGGGGGTGATTGAAGACTGGATGATTCGCCGGCCGACAACCGAACGATGGTGATCGTCCGATTATTAATGAACTTGTAACCCAGTCCCGTGCCTCGGAGTAACTGGCGCAGAGTATCAATGACCGTCAGACCTGCATCCGCACCCGGCGTAGACACGCCGGCAGTCAGGTCAGCCCGATAAATGATCTCGTAGCCGGTTGCGCGCGAAAACAGATCCAGGGCATCCGCAAGTGATTGCGGAGGCAGCGCAGTTGAGAATCCTTCGGACCATGCGTTGGAAACCCACAATACGGTTAGCAACGTGGCCGTGATCCACGGCAATGCTCGACGCACACAGCGTCGACCCATCGTTCCGTCCCCCTCGTCGGTACTCGCGTACCGATTGCAGACACTAAAGAGTGCGTTTCAACAAAAATCGGGCACCTGAGATTCTTATCGGCATCCCTCAGGGTTGGATGTGTGAAAGATGAACGCTGCCGTCGGCAGGTGTATGCACCTGCACCGAGTCCACGGAGTCGAGATATCCGACCAGAGAATCCAGATCGCTCGGATCGAAGGTACCACTGACGCGCATCTGCCCCAGCGCCGGATCGTCGATGACCAGCGGCTGGCGTCGATAGCGGTTGAACTGATCGATCACCTCCGACAGAGTCATATCCCGGAACACCAGCCGGCGTTGAGTCCACGCATTGACCGATTCGATGGACGGCCCGACATCGGGCTCAATTCCCTTGGGAGTGACTGCCGCTCGTTGGCCGCTCCTGAGTTGCAGGTGAGTATGCTGCGGCATCTGAGTTACACGACTTGCTGCCACGGGAGCGCTTGGTGTCGGCAGGCTCTGCAGCTCGCGCACCTCAACACTGCCCTCCAGCACCGCTACCTGTGTCCCGCTATTGTCCGTTGCAACGTTGAATATAGTCCCCAATGCCCGCACGGATGCCACTGAGGTGGCTACCGTAAAGGGTCTCAAAGGGCTTTTTGCAACCTGGAAACGGGCTTCGCCGCGGATGAGCTCGATATCGCGGGCTGACTGGCCATAGCGGACACGAACTGCTGAGTTCGTGTTGAGAAATATGACGGAGCCATCCGCCAGCGCAATACTCCGTTGCTCGCCAACAGCGGTCGTGTACGAAGAGTCATCGCGGAAAACAGCGACGCCGATCCACAGCGCCAACCCAACTATAATCGCTGCCGCGGCTGCGAACCAAAGACGCTTGGATTCCGGGCGGCCTGCGTCGGCGGCTCGCAACACGCCATGCCGCGGCGGCAGTTGAACCACGCGTTGCTGATCGAGCTCTGCACGCGCGTCGCGAATGAGCTTCTCGCGATTGTAGTCAGGAAGGCCGACGGAACCTGCCTGCGCCCAGACCGCCGACAGCTCCAGGAATTCCCGAACGTGAACTGGCGAGCGCGTCAACCACTCGGCGAAATCTGCATGTTCGAGCTTTCCGGGCTCATCGCCATCGAACAGGAGCAGCCACTCGGCCGCTTCCGCCGCTATCTGCTCCACCGCGGATCTCGTGGGCTCCATGGGCTAACGGAATTCCTTCAGTTGCTGACGACAATGACGCAGCGCCTGGGACAGATACTTCTTGACCATACTCGATGAAATTCCGATTTCATCCGCGATCTCATCGTACGTCATCCCCTCTTTCCGGTGCAGCAGCAGCACAGCTCGGCACGTCGGCGACAGCTGCCTCAGAACCGACTCCAGGCGATCTTGCAGCGCCAGCGATTCGGCGTCCCCGCCTGTAGCCGCAGCCGCCATCCCTTGTGAGCGATTCTCCGCAGACCAGCGTAGCAATCCGTTGATCTCCTCGCGTCGTTTGAGCTCGAACTCGTACAGAACGTTCGCCGCGATCCGATACAGGTAGGGCATGGGGTCGCGAATGAGATCCTTCCGCTCCAACCTCAGAAGTCGAACGTAAGATTCCTGCGCGATGTCGCGCGAATCCGCGGACGAGCGCACCCGCCGCGATATATATCGCAGTAAGTCCTCTCCGTAGTCCGCAGCCAATCGCTCGACCAACGGATCCGGCTCATTTCCCTCACGCTGGGTCAATCGCCCCCTCCCCCTAACCCCGCTCAGCTTCTCATAGACGGCTTTTTGCGCAAAAGCGGGTACCTGGGATTGAGGAAGTGCGTAAGCTCTTGTATTTTAGTGTAATTATTCCCGGAATACGCGGTGCCCCGTAAGCCGGGCTTCAAATCGGCTGTAGCAAAGCAGCCATGGACTCGCGCATCAAACGCTCATGTTCCTCCGCAGAGCGCCCGGTTTGCTCAATGTCGCCCAGGCGTACGGAATTCTCGACTACCCTCCGGCATCGCTCGTAACGGCGCGTTGTAAAACGCTGCAGCCCCGATTCGAGATCGTCCGCACGCGCCAACTCTTCAACCAGCACAATCGCATCCTCCACTGCCATACCCGCGCCAGAAGCCAGGTGCGGCGTCGTGGCATG
>Ga0070667_100004133_pt1 | contig 12267 bp, 8 predicted proteins | sample KBSS33metaG_FD_64659 | JGI IMG/M metagenome (GOLD analysis project Ga0070667, IMG submission 64659) | Switchgrass rhizosphere microbial communities from Kellogg Biological Station, Michigan, USA - KBS S3-3 metaG | ecosystem: Host-associated > Plants > Roots > Rhizosphere > Soil ...
CGCCGACGATGAAATCGTGGATCTGCGCCTGCCGAGCCGCTTCGCGGACGCGATCGAGATCCAGGTTCTGCGGCTGCACGCCGAACGCGATGTTCGCGGCCACCGAGTCGTGGATGAGATTCACCGCTTGCGGCGCGAACCCGGTCGACCTCCGCCACGCGTCGCCGTTCTCGCGGCCGAGCGGCACGCCATCGATCAAGACGCGCCCGGCGTCCGGCGGCAGCAGCCCGAGTAGGATGTCGAGCGCCGTCGACTTCCCCGCGCCCGTCGGTCCCATCATGCAGACGAAATCGCCGGCGGCTATATTCAGCGTGAGCCCATTCAGAGCCTTGCCCCTCGCTCCGGGATAGGTGAACGAGACCGCGTCGATCTCGACGCCGCGCGTGAGGCCGCTCGGCTCGATCTTCGCGCGAGTCCCAGGGCGTACCGGGTCGAAGTCCTTGCAGATGATCGTGAGAGCGGGCGCGTTGTAGCGGATCGTGTCGACGCCATCGAGGATCAGCTTCAGCGTCGGGACGAGCCGGTACGCCGCGAACGTGTAGAGCGCGATGACGGCAAGCACGCTGCTCGAAGTGCCCGCGCTCAGGAGGTAATAGAGCGCGACCGCGATGATCACGCCGAATGCGATCACCTCGATCAGCCTGCTCGGCACGAGGTCGAGCGTGCTGTGGCGGATCGCGTTTCGAGCGAAATCGGAGCGCGGCGCGGCAAGGCGGCGCACGAACTCGTTCTCTCGGCCTGCCGCCCTGATCTCCTTGGCGTTTTCGAGCGCTTCCATGGCGCGCGCGGTGATCGCCGTATCGAGCACGACGAACTCCTCGCCGAGCTGTGTGATACGCCGGCGGATCGTCAGATGCAGCGCCAAATAGCTCGCACCGAGCACCAGCAGCGTGGCGGTCGTGACGACGTGGTCGACGACGAACAGCAACGCCAAGATGAATGCGGCCGAAACGACGTCCGCGAAGACGCCCACGCCCGCCATCAAAGTGCCGACTACCACGCGGTCTACATCCGTCACGATGATCTTTTGCAGCTCCGCGCGATTGCGCTGGAGGAAGCCGAGATAAGGGTCATGCAGGTACTTCGCGAGCAACCGGACGCACAAAGACTGTGTCCGCGTGAAGCAAAAGCGGTACCTGAACCACGCCTCGAATGCCGAGAACGAATTGCTTATGACGAGCGCGCCGATCGAGAGCACGCCGAGCGCCGCCTTGAAGTGGTTGTAGCTCGAGAAGCCGAAGAACGCATACGCCTTCCGCAGATAGAAGTTCGTCTCGATGATGTGATCGTCCATCAGCACGGCGATGAACGGCATGACCGAGGCGACCCCCGCCACATCGATGAGCGCGACCACGGTCGCGTTCGCCAGCAGCAAGTAGATTTGCAAGCGCTCGCGCTTCGTGAAGATCGAGAGCAGCATCAGGCACTGCCGAATCATGCCGCCCTCTTAGGCTTGAGGCGCCGCCACGCGCTGACCAAAAGCGGCCGCAGGTACGGCTTGATGAAGAAGTAGAAGGCGTCCAGCGCGAACGTGCGCACACGCCGCCGCAGGACGAGCACGTGCGAGCTCCTGGTCGCTGTTTCGGTGAAGCGCATCTTGTTGCTGAGAAACGAGCCCATCATGTCGTACGTGGCGAAACGGCCCTCGTTCATGAGCCCTTCGATCTCCATGGCCTCCAAAATCGTGCCCGGAGAGCAAGCGCCGAACTCCTCATCGTGGACGATTTGCGCCGAGTAATATGTGTCGCCGTCCAAGAATGCGACGGTCGCCGCCACGGGCACCGCGCCGCAGCGCAGCACGAGGATCCGGCAGCGGCCGAGCGACGCCATGTGGCGCACCCAATCCGTGAAGAAGCCCGTGTAGCCCTCGGAGCGGCTGTGCTCGACGCGCTTCGCGCGCTTCCAGCTACGAGCATGCAGCTCGCGCACGATATCCAAGGCCTCGACCACGCACGCCTCTGTGTCATGGCGCTCGAGAGCCACAGGGCCTCGCTGCTCGAGCTTGCGGCGCGACGCCTTCAGGTTCTTGCGCAGCTTCTGCGAGCGCCCGCGCAGGTACTCTTGCCAGGATTGACGCAAGTCGAGGTACGGGACGAGATGCGAGAACATTTGCCGAAAAACGCAGCCATGCTCGAGCGCGTAGTCTCGGAGCAGTGCGACCTCGCGGTCGTCCCAAGGCTTCTCGTCGATCCGCGCGACGTGCCAGTCGTTGTGCGAGCTCCAGATGGCGTCGAAGGCGCAACGATAAGCGTCTTCGGCTAGCGCCCCGAGACCGAGGCGCGGCCGGTTTACATCCATGATCATGCCGATCGGCTCGAGCATGCGCACGGGCAACCCCGGCAAACGCTTCCACTGCGTTATCTGCATCGGTAAAGCGAGGCAGGGCACGCCGCCGCGCTCGACGACGAAGATCCGCAACTCCTGGTCGCCGCCGAAATACCGCCACCAAAGCGTGAGGAACGCGTAGCTCTGCCACGGCGTGCTGTCCGGCGATTCTGCGAGCAGCCGGTCCCACGAACGCCGCAGATCCGCCCAGCCGCGGAGGTCCTTCACGACCCGGCAGGTGAGCGGACCGTCACGCGTCGGCGCGCAACGCTCGTCCGTCGGCGCGCGGTGCGGCTCGAAGTGCATCCAGAACATCGGCTGAGAGAGCCTCTTGTCCACGTACGGGTACTGCGCGACGAATTTGAAGCCGCTGCGGAGAACCCACCTCGCGCGCGTGCGCCACTTCGTCGCGTACTCGGCAGTGCTGAACGCGTCGACGGGCAGTTGCCGCGCCTCCTCGTCCGACGCGAAAACGCCGGCGAGCTTGGCGGCCATGAACTTGAATGCTCGGCGATGCGCGTGCTCTATCGTCCAATCCGCGATATAGATGGTGCGGCCGTCCGGATCCAATTGCTCCGGGATCGGGGCGTCGAAGAATTCCGCCATCTCGCGCCGGCTTCGCATCACGAAAGCGAGCACGAAGCCGACGAGCACCGGCCGCGACGAATCGGCGGCGAGGTGGTACAAACCGAGGCTCAAGTTTCGCGCGCCGGATTCCGTCGTGACCAGCTGCGCCGTAATGAGATCCTCTCCGGCGCGATGCTCGGCGACATGCGTTCTCGCCTCGAGCGCCGCGGCTTCGGCCGCGTCCTCGGGCAGCAACCAGCCGACGGTGTATTCGCTGCTCACGACGCTTCCAAGACTCGAACGAGTCCGCCGCGAACCGTGATGAGCTGACGGCCGTTGAGCCGCTCGAGCATCGGCCGGTGGCCGCGATCCACGGCGATGCCGAGCATCGGCTGCGGATAGCGCACCGCGCGAAGCCGTGCACCGAGCTTCTGCTTGTAGCGCACCACCCCGTCGGCGAGGCTCGGCCGCGAGTGGCCGAGCAGCACCGTACGCACGCCGTCGGCGTGCGCGCGCCGGATGCACGCGACATCGAGCACTTCGCTCGCGCCGTCCGGTGGCGGGCTGCGCGACGCGCCGAACCAGCGGAAGCGCAACTCGGCGCCGGATCGCTCGAGCAGCATCCCGGCCGCCCAGCGGCCGTCTTCGTGGAGGCGCGCGAGGGTGCAGCCGCGCGCGGCGCGAGCGAAATCTTCTTCCGCGACGACGATCGCGCCGTTGCCGAACCGCGCGAGCACATACGGCCGGTAAAGCTCTCCGTAGAACCGACGAACCGAATCGTCGTCGGTCACGAAGTCGAGCGAATATTCGTGGCGGCGAGCGAGGCGGGCCGCCTCGCGCTCGACCGCACGGGGCAATACCCATGGCGCGCCAGCCGGCGGCAGCGTGAGCTCTTGTCGCACCCAGGCGGCGAAGCGGTACTGCGCCCTACGCGGCGTGAGCATTCCCCAGAGCGCAGGCAAGTCGGTGAGCACCACGGCGACGTCGCCCGCTGCCGTTCCACGCTCGTCAGCGACAGCGCTAGGCAGGTGCCGATAGCTCGGGAGCGAATGCCGCGCGCACTCGCACGGCTCGTCCATCACGAGGTTCACGAGATAGTCGCGATTGACGCCGCTGCCCACGTAGCGCGCGCGGACAGCAAGGCCCGCGCCGTCGAGTCGTCCCGTGAACTCCGCGACGATCGGCGGCTCGGCCCCGGCAAGCAAGCCAAGATGCTTCGCGAGGCCGACCGTCACGGCGAAAGGCGCCTCGGGCGCCTAGATGACCAGACGGCGCTGAATCGCGGTGTCGGTCAGCGGCGCCGATGCGAACGCGGACCTGAACGCGTCCCGGTAGAGACCAGCGATCCGCGGCCAACGGAATTGGTCGGCCCGAGCACGCGCCACTTGTCCGAGCTGCTCGCAGCGCACCGGGTCCGCCATGAGCCCTCCGAGCGCGGTGCGAATCTGCTCTGCGTCGTCCTTGCGCACGACGATTCCCGCCCTACCGACGACCTCGCCGCATCCTTCCGCGTCGGTCGTGATCACGGCGCACCCGGCGTCCATCGCCTCGAGCAAGACCATCGGAAAGTTTTCGCGAATCGACGGGAATACGAGGATGCGCGCCTCCTCGTAGTAGCCGCGCAACGTGTGCGCGTCGACGAAGCCGATGAAGCGCACGGGCACCTGTAAGCGTTCGGCCAGCTCCTTGAGCTTCGGCAGATACGGGCCGTCGCCGGCGATCACGTAGTCCCAATCGCGCGGCATGCCGGGGATCGCTTCGATGAACCGCTGCACGCCCTTGCGGGGGAAGAGCCTCGCGACCACGAGCACGAGGTTGCGCTTCTGCTTGCCGAGCGCCGCGGCGGGCGAATAGCCGTTCGGAATCACGCGAATCGGCAGGTCGACTTGGGCGCGGATCAAACCCGCCAAGAAGTTCGAAGGCGAGATCAGCAGCGACGCGTTGGCTACGATCTGCCTCCAGAACGGCTTGAGCAGTCGGTGCAGGAGCGCGAAGCGGTCGGGATTGTAGCCGGGGATATCCGAGCCGTGCGCCGTGATTACATACGGCACGTGAAAATGGCGCGCGAGACGCCACGCGATCACGCCCGACGGAAGAACGAAGTGCGTGTGCAGCAGATCGGGCTGGAACGCTTTGATTAGTCGGCAACCTTCGCGCCATGCCGGCAGCAGCGTGGTCGAGAGCTCCAACGCCGTCGTGTAATGCATGTCGCGACGCACACAGGCGCTGCGGTGAACCATCACGCCGCCGACGCTCTCGCGGCGCGAGAAGCCGGTCATGCGCGACGTCAACACCTCGACACGATCGCCGTTTCTCGCGAGCTCCTCGTTCAGCGCCGCGGCGACCCTGCCGCCGCCGCCGCCAATCGGAGGATATTCGTACGTTAAAGATAGAATTCTCACGCGCTCTGTCCCGCCAAGCATCGGACCGGCCGGAGCTTCCGGCCGCCCCAGCCCGTCGCAGCCATAGCTTTTACCTCGATCGACAGGGCCCCGTCGCAGACGTGGTTCACTGCCCGCCTCACCCCCTCGAAGACTGGCCCTGCATCGGCGGAGAGAGTCCGGATGAAGACCTCCACGGACAGGTCCTCGTGCTGGACGACCTCGTATTGGTCTAGCCCCTCGACCACCTCCAGACTTGTCGTAATGCGATAGGGAGAGATGCGGCGCCCACCCGGCAAGTGGAGGCAGTCGATCTCGCGGCCCGCGATCCGCATGATCGGCGCATCGGGCAGCGTGTGGTCGCGTCGCACGAGGTCGCCCGTCTCGTAACGGACCAGCGGCATCGCCCCGCCCGAGAGATCCGTCACGATCAGGCGCTCGAGCTCGGCGTCGGCGGCGCACGGCAGGAACTCGAGCAGCAGATTCGCGGCGGGCAACCGATAGGGTTGCTCGAGGCCGGAACGCCACGCGACCAGCCCGAGCTCGGTCATGCCGTAGAAGTCCGCGATAGTCGAAACGAAAGCCCGCTCGAGCGTCGCGCGCTGCGCGGCCGTAACCTCTTCTGCCGTCGTCACGACGAGCCTCGGCCGATGGTGGCGACGGCGGCCGCTCATCAACCGGTCCGCAAGCGCGAGCAGCGAGCTCAGCGGTCCGTACAGCACGTTGGGCTGCACGCGCCAGTACTCCGCTGCGAGCGCGTCTTCGCCTTCCTTCAGGCTCGCGTAGGTCCAACCGAGTATTCGCGCGCCCAGCGGCGCCGCATGACGCGACGCGACGAGCATCAACCTCTCACCTGGCCGATAGCCTACGCTCACGAGCGCGCGCAGAAAGCGCAGCTGCCGGCGTCGAACAGCCAGCCGATCGAGCAAGATCTCGAGCGGCTCGCCGGACGAGCCGCTCGTCGTCTCCGCGACGAGATGCGATCGGCGCCGCCGGTCGTCGAGCCGCGCCTTCACTCTCGCCGCGAGCAGGTCGCTCTTGCGGATGACGGGTAGGCGAGTCAAATCGTGCGGCAACGAGAGCCCGTCGATGTCGACGCCCGCGGAAGTCCAAAGCGCGCGATAGAACGGCACGTGGCGAGCCGTTTCCTTCACGAGGCGCTCGAGCTTGTCCATCTCTCGCCGCCTTCAGTGCAACAACGCCGCCGTGTGTGCGCGAACGCGTTGTGCGAGCGCGGCCGTCTTGTCGCGCGCTGCGCACGAGGCCGCAAACGCGGCTCGGACCGGGGCGTCGAGCCAGCCGTCCGTGCCGTTCGACGCCAACTCGAGATCGAGCAGCTGGCCGCGCAGGTCGAGCAGCCGGAACGCGCCTTCGAATTTGCCGTTGTAAGCGAGCCCGACGACAGGCACGCCCATGCTTGCCGCGAAGATCAGCGGATGCATGCGCGCGGCCACCATCAGGGAAAGCCGGCCTGCGACTGCCTTGAACAAAGAGGGATCGTCGATCTTCGCGAGACCGACACTGACGCCGTCGAGGCGAGCGGCGAGCGCCTCCGAAGCCTCGAGGTCTCCTTCGTGCGGAAGGCGATAGCTCGGCATGAGTAGCACCGAGGCATCGAGGCGGCGAGCGAGCTGCCGGATCTCGGCCGCCAGGTTCTCCGTGAATTGCTCGCGCTCGGCGCGCCCGTGCCGGTCGCGAAGACGCAAGCTCGCGCGAACTTTGCGCGGCACGAAGCCGCCGCGCTTGTGAAACCAGCCGCGCACGGCTACACCGAGCAAAGGACGTTCCGCGTTCAGGCCGAGCGAGCGCACATAATCAACGGCATTCTGCTCGGACGCAGCTTCGAGCATGAATGCGGGATCCGGCACGACTGCAACGGGGCGGCCCGAGCAACGCTGCAGCCAATCCTGAGCGAACTCGTCGCGTACCGAGATGCTGCTCAGCAGCTCGCAGATCATCCGTGCGGACGCACGGCTCTCCGCATGCTCGAGCGGACCCACGCCGAGGCTGAGGCCAACGATATTGCGCTGGAATACCCGCAGCGCGAGCAACCGAGACGCCCAGTACGGCACTTTGATGCGGCTGTCGTCGTCCTGCAGCAAGCCGCCTCCGCCGACTACGATCAGATCCTGCCGGCGCGCGGCGTCGAGCAACCATGCGAAGCCTGCGGGACCGGGCGTAACGACGCGCGCGACGCCCGGCAGGCTGTTCGCGCGCCGGCGTCTCGAAACGATCGTGATGGCGACCCCGGGATCGACGTCGGCGAGGCATCGGCACGTCGCGGCCAAAATTCCCGCGTCCCCGAGATTGGCGTCGGCATCACCGCCCAGGAGGAGGACTTTTCTCATAGGGCGTATGCGCGTGCGCCGACTGTCTTCGTCGCGCACAGTGTAGTCGCCGCCGGCACGCGACACGGGCTCGGCGGCCCGAAAGCGTGAACGGCATCACACGCGATAGGCCCCACGCCCCTCCCGGGGCGTCTCAGCCGCGAGGCGCTCTACGAAATCGTCGCGATCGCGACGTTGGAATACTCGCTCTCGACGCCGTAATTGTCGTAAGCCGTCGCCACGAGGTAATAGGTGCCGGGCGCCAGCTCGTCGATCACGTAGGTCGCGACGCCGGCATTCGGGATGCTGGCCAGGTTCGGATAGTGGCCGAGAGCCGTGCCCCAGCGCAGGTTGTAGCCCGCGAGATTCGTCAGCGGCGTGCCGTCGGCGCGCTCCGTCGGCGGCAACCAGTTCACCGTGATCGAGCCCGGGGCCGTGGGAATCACGTCGACGCTGAACGAGCTCAGCGACACCATGTAGAGGCCGTCCGAGGCGCTGATCTTGATGTCGTCGTAGGCACGCACGTCACTCGCTTGCGGAGTTCCCTCCATCATTCCGCTGAGCGGATCGAACCTCGCCCAGTCCGGCTTGTTCACGATATTGAACGTGAGTTGCTTGCGTTCCGGATCGGCGGCTGTCGGTACGAACGTGTACGTCCGGCCATAAACGATCGCAGCGAGCGGAGCTCCCGAGATCGTCGGCGGGCGGTCGACACCCCGCTGAGGCGAGGAGCCGCCGGCGCTTTGCGGTGACGCGCTAGCACCCCCTCCACCGCCGTCGCACGCCGCAAGCGTGAACGCAGAAATCGAGGTGAGAAGACAAAACCAGAGTGCGCCTTTCGGCGTCGTCGTACATAGCTGCACTGTTTACCCCGCGGATGGATGGCTTTTTTGTGGACACGTTGCTCGCCACCACGGGGTCGATTGGTCTTTGTCGCCGCTTTGGCGACAAAGACCAACCAAACGCACACTACGGACCAAACCGTCCCGCAACTGGCAACCCCGCTGTCCTAGGAAGAACCCTTTAGACCGGTGGCTTTGCGTCTTCGTCTTTCGACGAATTTGCCTTTTTTCAGCCGGCCGGAATTCTGCTGGGCGAAATTCGTTCGCGCAAACTGTCGCCGATGAGCGACCTCGGCGCGCGATTCGCGAACGTCGCGGGAGAGACGTTAGCGATCGATTCTTTTTTTGGCGATCGACGAATCGAGACGATTGTCGGAAAAATGGATCACGAAAATCGCGAGAGACAAACGGAGTTTCTATTTGCGTGGCGTCGCGCGAGAGCGCGGAACAGCGGCACACACTGCGAGCGGGGTGAAAGCAGACTGAACGACGGCTGCGGGCGTCACGCAAAGCGAGAGTAGGATCGAGCGGAGAAGATTGTCGGGCGAACGCCCTCGTCGCTACTCTTCGGCTCGGCGCGCGGCCGGCGTTGCGCTGTCGCGAACCTCGGCTCTGCCGGCGCTTTTGAGTCGATCGACCACGACCTTGATGCGCTGCGCATCGTGCCGCGGCAACACAGCCACCGCATCGGCGGTCTCGATCACGACGAAATTCTCGAGACCGATCGCCGCGACGAGACGGCTCGTCGATAGGACGTAGCTGTCCTTGCATCCCTCGAGCACGACGTCGCCACGTGCGACGTTGCCGTCCGCGTCCTTCTCGAGCACGTCGTAGAGCGCCGACCACGACCCGACATCGCTCCACCCCGCGTCGAGCGGCACGACCGCGGCCTTTGTGGTCTTTTCCATCACTGCGTAGTCGATCGAGTCCGACGGGCATTCGAGGAACGCGCTGCCGAGCCTCGTAAAGTCGTCGTCGACCGTGGCCTCCCCGAGAGCCCGCACGCAGGTCGTGTAGATCGCGTTCGAATGCCGCTCGAGCTCTTCGAGATAAGTGCTCGGCGTGCAAACGAACATTCCGCTGTTCCAGAGATAGCGCCCGGATTCGACGTAGCGCATCGCGGTCGCGAGATTCGGCTTCTCGACGAACTTGTCGACGAGGGACCATCGTCCCTGGTCCGTGCCGCGTTCGATGTAGCCGTAGCCCGTCTCGGGCCGATCAGGCACGACGCCGAGCGTCACGAGATAGCCGGCACGTGCCGCGTCGGCTGCCGCCTCGACCGCTGCGGCAAAAGCGGCGGTGTCGAGGATCACATGGTCTGCGGGGGAAACCAGCAAGACAGGCTCGGACGACTCCTGACTGGCGCGACGATGCGGCTGCTCCCCGGCCGCTCTCGCAGCGATCAGCGCCGCGACCGCGAGCGCGGGCGCCGTATTGCGGCCCTTCGGCTCGAGCACTGTCGTCCGCAGCCGCACGCCGATCTCGCGCATTTGCTCGGCGACGATGAAGCGGTGGTCTTCGCTGCAGACGAGGATGGGTGGCCCGATCTGCCGCTCGAAACCTGCGGTGCGCAGCGCGGTCTCCTGGAGCAGAGTGCGAACGCCCACGAGTGGCAATAGCTGCTTTGGAGTGAGATCGCGAGAAAGGGGCCACAGGCGAGTACCAGAGCCGCCCGAGAGAATCACGGTGATCAGTTCCGACATCACGAGAGAACTATGTCAGATATTGCGAGGAATACCTCATCGACGGCGAAACGTGCGTAGCGCGGTCGACTAACGGGCCTCAACGCTCGCGATCGACCGGCGGTGCCGCACGACGCGGCTCGAGCGGCGTCACGTTGCTGCGACCGGCCCGCGTGCCGGTATTCCGATGCTTCCACACGAGATCTTCGACTTCTTTCGTCGGCGAGTACCCGACGACCGAGCGAACTAGAAGGTCCCGCACTTTGGCACAGTCGAGTCGCTGACAGGCAGCCCAGAGTAGCTCGATCAACGGCTTGAGGTCTTCCCACGTCAAGAAGTCCTCTTCGGCGCGCATGATGCCCGGGTGCTCGGTGCCCATGACGTTGCTGCCGATCAGGAGCTCTTCGTAGAGCTTCTCGGCCGGGCGAAGGCCCGTGTAACGAACCTCGATGTCGCCGTCGGGACTGTTGTCGTCACGAACTGTTAGACCCATCAAGTGGATCATCTTTTCGGCTAGATCGCGAATGCGAACCGGTTTGCCCATGTCGAGCACGAAGACGTCGCCGCCCTTCGCCATCGAGCCCGCCTGAAGGACCAGCGACGCGGCTTCCGGTATCGTCATGAAGTACCGGTAGATCTCCGGATGGGTGACCGTGACCGGTCCGCCGTTGCGGATCTGTTCGCGGAACAGCGGAACCACAGAGCCCGACGACGCAAGCACGTTGCCGAATCGAACCATCGAGAACTTGGTTCCGGAGCCTCGCTGGTGCAGACCTTGCAACAGAAGCTCCGAAAAGCGCTTCGTCGCGCCCATCACGTTGGTGGGCAACACGGCTTTGTCGCTGGACACCAGCACGAAAGACTTGACGCCCGCCGCGATGGCCGCCTCGGCCGTGTGCAAAGTGCCGAAGACGTTGTTGTGCACGCCCTCGATCATGTTGTGCTCGACCAGAGGCACATGCTTGTACGCGGCGGCATGATAGAGAGTGTCTACGGCGTACGTCTCGAGCACCTCGCGCATTCGGTTCTGGTGATGGACCGAGCCGATCAACGCGACGACCTCGACGTCGAGAGACTTGCGCTGCACTTCCTCTTGAACGGTTTGATCGATCGTGTAGAGGGCGGCCTCCGACAGATCGAGCAGCACCAAGCGCCTCGGTCCCAACCGCACGATCTGGAGGCAGAGCTCGGAGCCGATCGATCCGCCGGCCCCCGTGACCATTACGACCTTGCCCCGAATGCACGCGTCTAGGAGCTTCGGAATCGGCGGCACCGCATCTCGCCCCAGCAGATCGGTGATGTCGACTTCTCGTACCTCGTCGACGCGTGCATTGCCCGACACCAGATCGGCGGTATCCGGCATCGTCTGCACGTGCACGGGCAGCTGCTCGAGCTGATTGATGATCTCCAACCGCCGGCGCCTCGAAACGGAAGGAAGCGCGAGCAGGACTCTCGACACGCCGAACTCGTCGATCAGGTTCGACAAGTTGGCCGGCGAGTGGACTACGAGCCCGTTGATCACCGAACCCCGCAAGGTGCGGCTGTCGTCGACGAAGGCTACGGGCACGAACTCGCCGCGGCCGACGAGCGCCGAGACCAAGTGCGCTCCGGCGTCGCCGGCGCCGTAGATCAAGACACGGTCACCCGCCGCGTTTCGAGACTGTAGAAGCCATCGGGCCGTTAGGCGGCTGCCGACGACATAGACCATGCCGAGAAACCAAAAGGTCGCGCTCGCGCGAACGGCGTTGGGCCAAGCGTCGACCAACATCAAGCACAGCAAGAGCGTGAACGAGACGAGCGTGACGGTCTTGAAAGCGGCCTCGACGAGCTCGAGCCCCATGAACCTGACGACGGATCGATAGAAACCCCAAACTCGGAGCGCGGACAGCCCGACTAGCAGCGGAACGACCCAGATCCACGGCGGGAAGGTGGTTAGAAGCGCCGGGGTCACAAGCCAGGTTGCAAACACCAGACAGACTGGCATTGCCACAGCGTCCGCCAGCACCATCACGAGGCGCTTGGTGCTGCGGGGAAGCGTAACGACGAGTCTGGCGACTTGGTGAAGCGCTGGCTCGGGTACAGGTCTTTTCTTTAGTCCGTCCAAAATCCCCACCACGCCCGGACCGAAACACTAACGGGTCCG
>Ga0070667_100004137_pt1 | contig 12264 bp, 17 predicted proteins | sample KBSS33metaG_FD_64659 | JGI IMG/M metagenome (GOLD analysis project Ga0070667, IMG submission 64659) | Switchgrass rhizosphere microbial communities from Kellogg Biological Station, Michigan, USA - KBS S3-3 metaG | ecosystem: Host-associated > Plants > Roots > Rhizosphere > Soil ...
CTGCTTCCTCCTCGGTGATCGGAATGGGCTTGTTCTCGGTACCGAGAAACCCCGTAACCTTCGGCGTCGACTTGATCAGGTGATAGGTCTGGTCGTTGAGCTCCATCTTCACGAGCACATAGCCCGGGAAGAACTTCCGCTCCGAGCTCACTTTCCGGCCGCGGCGCATCTCCACGACCTCCTCCATCGGGACCAGCACCTGCTCGAACAGGTCGGAAAGACCCGCGGCAGCGGCGCGCTCCTTGATGGATTCGGCGACCTTCCGCTCGAAGTTCGAATAAGCGTGGACGATGTACCAGCGCATTGCCATCGGACTTAAGACCTACGCTCCTAGCGACCGAAACCCAGAATGAATGTCACGAACGTGCTCAACACCCAGTCGGCGGCCAGGAAGAACAACGCGGTAGCGATCGACATGGCCAGCACCATAGTTGTGGTAATGACGGTCTCGCGGCGCGTCGGCCAGGTCACCTTGGCGACCTCGGTCCGCACTTGCTGGATAAACTCGAAGGGACTAGTCCTTGCCATCATCATCCTTGCCGCAGAAGCCATCCCGCTTTTGCCCGTCCTACTCGCGCTTTGGTCTGGCAGGAGTGGAGGGACTCGAACCCCCAACCCCCGGTTTTGGAGACCGGTGCTCTAGCCAGTTGAGCTACACTCCTATTCAGGTGTCAGCTACCAAGCCATTCCCCGGCACCTGACACCTGACTGGAGCGGGTGAAGGGAATCGAACCCTCGTCCTCAGCTTGGAAGGCTGCTGCTCTACCATTGAGCTACACCCGCATCCATTCTGCACTCTAGAGTGGTGGTGGAGGGGGTAGGATTCGAACCTACGTAGGCATAGCCAACGGGTTTACAGCCCGTCCCCTTTAGCCACTCGGGCACCCCTCCTTGAGTTCAGAGATGGATTGACTGGTGGTTTTAACCAAGCAAAAACGCCCCGCCGTCGGCCGGCAGGGTCCGCCATAACTGGGTTATGGGTAGCGCTTTAGGCTCTGTCAACTGTAAATCATGACGTTTCAGCGAAATTCGCTGGTATGACGGCCCCTCGGCTCACCAGTACATGAGACAAGCGGCCCATGCGGCGCCACCGACCAAGGCCTGATAGGCCGCAACGCCATGACCGGCGCGAGAGGCAGAGACAAGGGTCCCGGCGCGCGTCCAATGACGAACGTGTCTTGCTTTATGGACTTCATGCCGTGGAGGCGGCTCTCGTCAATCCGCGACGGCAGATCGGCAGGCTTATCGCCACCGAGAACGCGGCGCACCGGCTCGCCTCTCTCCTCGCCCAGCGCGGCGTGACGCCAGAGGAGGCGAGCCCAAGAGATCTAGACAGGTTGCTCGGATCTGATGCCGTGCATCAGGGTGTTGCGCTTGAGACTGAGCAATTGCCGCCGCTCGGGCTCGACGAGGTGAAGCCCGACGGTATTCTGCTCGTGCTCGATCAGGTCACCGACCCGCAGAATGTCGGCGCCGCATTGCGCTCGGCGGCGGCTTTCGGCGCAAGCGGCCTCGTCTTGACCGAGCGGCACAGCCCGCCGCTCTCCGGCGTGCTCGCCAAAGCGGCGAGCGGAGCGCTCGACATCGTGCCGGTGATCCTTATCAAGAACCTCGCGCAAAGCCTCTCGGAGCTGGGCGAGCGCGGCTATTTGCGGGTGGGGCTCGCCGAGGAGGCAAACGAGGCTCTCGAGGACGCGCCGCTGACGCGACCGCTTGCGCTTGTCCTCGGCGCCGAAGGCAAAGGCCTGCGCCAGCTCACGCGGGAGCATTGCGATCTCCTCTGTCGCATCTCGACGCAGAGTGCGTTAGCGAGCCTCAATGTCTCAAATGCTGCGGCGGTCGCGCTGCATTGGGCTAGTCTTAAGACGAAAGGCTGAGACGACCCGGCTATCTATATCTGAGAACGCGGTCGGGGCTGCCGCGCACAGTGTCATTTGGGCCGAGATAATGGAAGTACGGCATGCAGCGGGGATAGTTCAGCGGCGCCGTGGTGTACGGCCGATAGAACCACCAATAATTCCGGGGATAGCAATAGAAAGCCTGAGCTTTGCGGAAGTGGCCGACGCCCCAGGCGTGCGCAGGCTGAACGGAAAACCCAGCGACATAAGCGACATATAAGGCGACGATGACCCCCAGCGCGCAACGGCCCATGCTCTGTCCCCCCTCGTTAACCGTAAATCTAGAAGGAGGGTGGTTCAAGCGCAAGCCTTCGGCACCCACGCGGCCACATGGTTCGCTCGCTGGCGACACGCCACTTGACAGTTGCTCCGCCAAGGCTGTCATGTTCCGTCGGCGGAGCGTTCCCCATGAGCCAAATGGAACGTAGCATGGCAAGCCGAGTTGCTAATGGCTCTCCAAACCAGTGCTTCTCCAAGGGAGGAAAGTGATCCATGTCATCCACGGAAAGCGATCTTCGCGCGGGCGCAGCCAAGCGTGCTGTGGGCGCCCGCGATACCGAAGACTTGGCCAACCAGATTGAGGCGATCCGCGCCGATCTGCAGAACCTCACCTCCACGGTCGGACGGATCGCCAGCAAGCAAGTGAATCGCGCGCAAGACCGGGCTAGGGAAAGCGCTTATGAAGCCGAGGAGGCTATTAGGCGCAATCCGCTCCAAGCCGTGGCAATCGCCGTCGGTTTAGGCTTCCTGTTCGGTGTTTTCACCCGCCGTTAGGCGAAGCGTCCATGCTCCGCTCGGCGCTCGCGCTGCTCTCATCATTGCAGGTTGGGCTCCGGCTCAAGGAATCGGTCGAGCGCTCGCTCAGGCAAGCGGTCGTTATCGCCGTTGCCATCGTTGTTCTATTGTTTGCCGCGGCGTTTGGCCTGGTCGCGCTGTATAACGTGTTGGTCTCGAACCACGGCTTTGCACCAGCGGAAGCCGCAGGCACCCTCGCCGCCGCGCTCGTGCTGCTCGGGGTGCTCATCCTCGCCACCTTACCTCTGTTGGCGCGACGGCGGCGGATGAAGCAGGCGCCCGGCCTTGCAGCTGCTGCCGGCGTCGGCCTGATCGATCAGAGCGTCGGCCAGGCGATGCAGCGAGTCGGGCCCCTTACGCTGCTTGCGATTGCCTTCATCGCCGGGCTTTTGGCCAGCCGGCGCCGCTGAACTGCGCCTTTACCGGCTCGCAAGCATCCTTTCAGAGCTTGGCTAGAAATAGCGAGTGATCGGGGCTAAGACTTGCCCCGCCAAGAATTGAAGCGCAGTTCTGCTTCCTCCATCTCTCTTGCGATGGCAAAGCCGGCTTAGCTCAGGTGGTAGAGCGGCTGATTTGTAATCAGTAGGTCGGGGGTTCGAATCCTCCAGCCGGCACCAATCCCACCAATGACTTAGCAAAAAACAAATTATGCCTGCTAAGGAGCCGGAAGCATATCGGAAGCATCGCGCACATCTTGACCAGTGACCCCTCACCCGCTCGCGTTGTACTTCCCCCAGCCGGAGTCCCACACTGGAGCCAATTGCAACGGGGTCCCATCCATACGGCGAGGGTCCCGGCAAAGAAGGCAGTCGAGCCTTGTGAGGCGGCTAGGAGAAGCGGACATACGTCGGAGCATTGAGCATGTCTGCTTAGTGCCAATAGCGGACATTGCGGACATATGGCCCGCCCTTCGATCGACGTGAACTAGGGCTTACAATACGGAGGCTGGACCAGGCTCGCCGTGTCGGGGGCTCTCCTGATGGATGATGTCGTCGTACGCCTCTACGGAAAGCGCGAGTCGCCTCAGGCCTATGCCATCCGCGATTACCTGCAACGCAGCGACGTTCCCTTCGAGTGGGTCGAACTCAAGGACAATGAGCAGGCTCGCGCCGAATTGGGGCTGGAGAGCGTCGATGACGCGCGGCTGCCGATTTGCATCTTCCCCGATGGCACGCGCATGGAGCGACCGACCGTGCGTCAAGTCACCGAAAAGCTCGGTTGGTTTCGCAATCCGTCTCGTTCGGAATACGACCTCGCGATCTATGGGGCGGGTCCGGCAGGCTTAAGCGCCGCCGTCTATGCCGCTTCCGAAGGGCTGAAGACGGCCGTGATCGAACGCTTCGCTGTCGGCGGCCAAGCAGGCACGAGCCCGAAGATCGAGAATTATCTCGGCTTCCCGCAAGGCATCAGCGGAGCGGAGCTCGCCGAGCGGGCGCGCGAGCAGGCCTTCCGCTTCGGTGCGGAAATCCTGCTGCACCGGACGGGTGTCCGCGGCGAGTTCCTCGCCGGACGAGGCATCGGTTATCTCGACGACGGCACCAAGATCATCGCGCGGGCCTCGGTCTGCGCGACCGGCGTCGAATATCGGCGGCTGAACCTGCCGAACGAGGATCGGCTGCTTGGCGCCGGCGTCTACTACGGCGCAGGGGCAAGCGAGGCCTCGCTTTGCAGCAACGAGCATGTGATCCTGGTGGGCGCCGGCAACTCTTCCGCCCAAGCCTCGCTGCATCTTGCCCGCTACGCCGCGAAGGTGACCATCGTCATGCGAGGCGATTGCCTCAAGGCAAACGTGTCCGAATATCTCGTCCATCGGATCCAAACCACGCCCAACATCGAGGTGCTCCCCAACACCGAGGTCGCCGCTCTACACGGCGATGAGCGGTTGCACGCGGTCACGCTCAGGAACCGCAAGACCGGCGAGGAGCGGATCGTCGAGGCGACCTCGCTCTTTCTCTGCCTCGGCGGCGTGCCCAATACGCAATGGGCGGCGGAGGTCGGCATCGTTCGCGACGAGGAGGGGTATCTCGTGACCGGTCCCGATCTCGGGCGCGGCGGTACGCTGCCTGCCAACTGGACTCTCAACCGGGAGCCCTATTACCTCGAGACAAGCATGCCGGGCGTGTTCGCTGCCGGCGACGTGCGCCATTCGTCGATCAAGCGCTTGGCGTCGGCGGTGGGTGAAGGCGCCATGGTCGTTGCGTTTGTCCATCGGTATCTGGCCGCGGGTTAGTCGCTCGTTATCTGGCTTGCGTGGGAGGGTACGACGATGCAGTGGCAGGACAGATTCCGGCGAGCGCGCGCGGAGTGGATGCTCCTCACGTTCTACGAACGGTTCGAGCAGGTCGTCATTCTCATTCTTACAGGCCTGATCGCCATCGTCGTCGTCTTCGCCGTGTGGAACCTCGCGCTCAAGATCTTCCATGCGGTCATCGCTCCACAAACGTTCGATCCGACCGAGTACTCAGTGTTCCAGGCCGTGTTCGGCGCAATCTTCACGGTCATCATCGCGCTCGAGTTCAAGCGGTCTCTCCTTGTCGTCGCCCATCGACAGGAAAGCATCGTGCAGGTGCGCACGGTGATCCTGATTGCGCTTCTCGCCATCGTTCGCAAATTGATGATCCTCGATCTGGCTTCAACCGAGTCATCTCAGCTTTTCGCGCTTGCGGCAGCCATCTTGGCGCTTGGTGCAGTCTACTGGCTCGTTCGAGACCAAGATCGAAGCATCGAACATGATAACCCTGCTAAGCTTCGCAAGCTGCCGCGCAAACGGTCCGGTAGCGATGAAACTAGGCGCGAATAGAGGAAGGTCGTAAAGACGAAACGTCCGCTGTGGGTCATTAGCGGACAAAGTGACAAGCCCGCGCCATGTCCGCTTTAGGCCCAATAACGGACGTTGGGCGGCGCATCCAAGACAGCATTTTGGCTGTGCGTTTATGAGTGCCCTTGTGGTTTGGGAGAAGAGACCGCGGCGTGCTTCGCGAATGTCGCGACGATGATGGGCGGATGGAGCACAAAGAACGTTACGCAAGGCTACCTATGTTGATTGCTGCAAGAACCGTCGGTGGGGTAACCGAAAAGGTCGTTAGGCAACGAGACCAGAAGCAGCATAAGCGGCTTCGGTGAAGTACCAAACTGGCGGTAGGCCGATCACAACGGCCCGGCACCTCAGGCTCGAATGTGCAGGAACGAGACACCGGGCCTGACCAGCCCTAGGGAGGAGAAGCCTGGAGTTCTAAGGCCCGATCATGTGCTTCTTGAGGAGATGGTCCGTGCCTAGACCTCTAATCGGAACTTTGCTCTTTGAGTAGTTAGAGAAGTGCAAGCAGAGCGGCGCACTCATCCCCGGCACCCCTCAGCCAAGCGCCGCATGAGACGGTTGGAAGCCCCGCCCCCCGCCGGGCTTCTTCTTTTTTGGAACATGGGCAGCTGAGGCTCGTTAGCTCTCAACGCAAACTAAAAACGGAGTACCCGGTATGAAGCTCAGTTTAATTGCATTGGCAGTTGCGTTTACGCTGGCGCTCACAGGCTTCCAGGGCAGCGCAAACGCGCAAGCCAGCTCGGACACCTCAGGTAAAGTTGCTGGTCAGGCCAAATCAGGTGAGCCAAGCTCAGGCGCCGGCAGTGTTCAGCTCCCCAGCCCAAATTCTGAGGATCAAGGTGGAACTGGTGTGAAGGGCAGCGCGCAAGGCGAAGGCGCTACCAACAAGGACACTGCCCCGCGCGATACAACGCCAAGGTAACGAGCTATTATCACCTTGGGATGGTCTGCACCCCATCCCTCTTTCGTTGATAGGAAGCCTCGGTCGTCGGGTTCGCACTCATGGCTGGGGCTTCTTATTGCTTATGGAACAGCCGTAGCGGCCCGTTGTTTGGTGCTCTGGCCAGTCATGTCGGGCGCCTCTCAGAAGCGGCTGGCTGGGCTCGGCATGGTCGCTCCCTATGCTGGCCTTGCCGAGCCGCTATCGTGAGTCCTTCGCTTTTGGGATTTAATGGAGCCATCATGAAATTCTCTGCTCACCTCTTCATCGCCGTGGTCGTTCTCACCTTCTCCGTTGGCTCGGCCATGGCTCAACACACCTACAGCAAGGCGGTGCAGAAGGCGTGCGCCAACGACTATCGCAGCCACTGCGGTCAATACGGTATCGAAACCGACGCCTTGCGTCTTTGCATGGACAAAGCGGGACATGGCCTCTCGAAGACTTGCATTGACGCCTTGGTCGATGCTGGCGAGGTGAGCAAGGCCGAGGTTGAGCGTCGTAAGCGGACTGGCAAGTGACCGCTGAGGCTACGGGAATGGCTCTCACCAAATCCGAAGCGAGGACCTCACGGCTAATCTTCTATGCCGCTGCGATCGTAGCGGTGCTTTATGGGCTGCTGTTCCTCTCTCTGCCGGAATGGGCATTGCAACTCAGTCAAGACCCAGGTGCCCCTAAGGATGCCGGCTGGCTGCGTTGGAGCGGGGCGTTCCTGATTGGCATAGCTCTGGCGGCTTGGCTTGCGGCAACCCAGCCAGATAGGCAAAGAGCCTTAGTGGTGGGCTTGGCGCTCTCCTATTTGTTGGTAGCTCTATCGTTGCTCTACAGCACAATTTCCGGGGAGTACCAAGGAGCGCAATGGTTTATCTGGGTTCCCATTCTTATCAATCTGGCTTTTACGGCTGCAATGATATGGCTGATCACTAAGCAACTCATGCCAGGAGGTAGATAGCCTCCGATATTGCACGTTGGTCTCCATTGCAACGTTGTACGGCGTTCGTGCATGTCGAACGTCCCACATCTGCTCAATGGCATCGACGGTTTCTCGCGTTGTGCTTCCCCTTTGGGTCCCTCGACGGGAGTCTCAGAGCTAGGGGATCCATCACGCTTCTTGGAGGTCTCGGCACGGTAGGTTGGACTAGGCGGCCTTGGAGCTTTGTCCGTGCCTAGACGTTCCCTGTGATGTCGCGGTGTTGCGTTGCTGCGGTGGGTGAGCGGCCCGACTTCTTTGTTTGCCCCAGACTGTATTGAAACCGTCGAGAAAGCCCCTATCTGGTCGCTGGGTCATGGATTTTGTTGAGGTGAGTGAAGATGAAGAAGATCGTCTTGAGCGCACTTCTCAGACCGTCGAAGGAGGGCGTTGCAGCTAAGGTTGCCGAGTTCCCAGATATAAAGGTTCAAGCATGGAGCATTCACGGAGCGCTCCATCGCCTCAGAGAAGCCGTTTGGCAACGAATGCGTTGGACTGACGTAGAAACAAATTGTGCGGGTGAACCGATTTCACCTGTTCCACAGAAGCCCTCGAGCCTTGATCTTGCCATGCCTATAGAGGTCGAAGTTAGGCCGGAAGGTTCCACCCCCAGCTAGGCAACAGCCCAACGAGTGTTACGGTTCGAGAATGGCAGCACGTAAATGTCGATGTGCGTCGGGCTCACATGGGCATAAGCCCGGCAAGTGTGGGAATTTGGCAACCGAGCCAGATCAAATGTGCAAATCGTGCCACGACAAGGCGTCGGAAGAAGTCTCAAGGCTAAAGAAACAGCGTCGACCACTCTCTCGTCTTTCCAAACGCGAATAGGTCCTATGCCCATCCCATGTCCGCTATTAGCACCCAGGCATCCACACGAAGTTGACGCAAACCCGCCTAGGTGCCGTTCGCGTTGTATTTCCCTCAGGCGATGGGACGTCGAAGTGCCTTCGTCGGAGGAATAGGCCGCCTAAAGTTTTCTTAGTCTTCTAGTTCAGCCAATCATTCAGACTGACAGAAGTCTGTCGATGCTTTGCCTGGCCTCGGCCAGTGCATCGTCCCTACATGCGGTCAAAGGGCTCAGCGTGGACCGTGCCGGAATGGGAAGATCGGGGCGGGTTGGATAAATGCTTACACACCATGCCGACCATTGCCGCCGAGGCACGATGTCGTATCCACGATAACGACTGGTTTCCTGTGTTGTCACTAGGGCTCCACGGCCCCTCCGTCATAAGGTCAACGCCGCCAGAATCTGTACGTTCCGGTACAAAGGAAAGTATCCAAAATAATTTGTGAGAAGCGAGCCCTCGACCGCACCTCGCGTTGTGCTTCCCCCATTGGGTCCCTAGATCTGACTCCCAGACCTAGAGGCTCCAATCCATCTTCTGTGGGTCTCGATCTGTTACCGTAGCCGGGCGGCGGGAAGGCGAGGACGCTGCGCCAGTTGTAACGGGTACCTCACCCGAACGGGTGCCTCCATAGTCTATGCGTACATCCGCGTCGTTTATATGGACCACGCTCGCCTCGCTGGGGGCTGCACGAACCGTGTTGCCTCTCACATCGAATTTGACACTCATTTCGGAGTGGCCTCGCGGGCTAATACAAAATTCGATCTTGCCCTTCGGGCTCGTCACCAATTGCAGGTCAAATTCGGTGCATCCGCTCTCTTTGGCTGCAAGGAAGAACGCATGCAGCGTTGAATGGTGGCCGTCCATCAATCGTCGTGCCGCTTGAAATCTGTCACTCATTTCGACTCTCTAGCGTGGCTCAGGAGCAGTTTCTTGCTCTGCGGAGATACAGTCTCCAGCCCGCCTTGGTGACGGCCCCGGCTGTTCAGCAGCACTCTCCTCTCCCGGTAGTGGAATTGCTGGATTGCGCCCCCAGAGCAGATCGAACTCCTTCCTCACACGGGCAAAGGCAGCCACGAACGCTCGCCTGCAAGCGTCAGATATTCGGCTAGGGAGTGGTTGAGCAAACCAGTTCGGCTCCTGTCCGAAGCTGCCGACGTGTACGAGGCGTACGCCTTGGAGCTTCGCACATTCCTTTAAGCTACGGAGCATAGACATGATCTTGCCGTTAAGCTCCGAGGCTGGGAGAGCAATTCGAGGCGGCAACTTTACTTTACGTCTTCTGGGCATGGCCGCTGGGGCGATGTGCGCCCACCGTCTACGGCTCAAACGATAGGTCGAGGCATTAGTTCCTCCCCAATCCTCAATCAGTCACAGTCTCAGATTTCATTCGGTGTGCTGAGCCATGGAACGCCGCCTCTTGAGTCGCGTGAGCCCCTTTGGAACGTTGCATCCTCCGACTTGTTATCCGGCCCAGCAAGAGTTGGAGGTTCTCATGGCAAAGGCAACAGCGCACCCCGATAGGCGGCTTATTTCGAGTGAGGATGTTCAAGGGACGGAAGTCTATGGCGCTGGCGATAAGGCCATTGGTGGAATCGACCATTTGCTCATCGAGAAGGTCTCCGGTCGCGTCACTTACGCGGTGATGAGCTTTGGCGGCTTCCTTGGACTTGGTCACAGTCACTACCCAATCCCCTGGGCAGCACTCAAGTACGACACCAATCTCGGCGGCTATCGCACCGGCATTACCGAAGGACGCTTACGTGATGCGCCTGAGTTCAGTGATGACTCATGGGAAGACCGAGATTGGGAGACTAGAACCCATGAACACTACGGAGTTCCCGGCTATTGGGGGACTTAGATGTGCTCCAGCGTGTTAGGGCAGAGCAGTTTCGTATCCCTTGAGCAGGAGGACACACGCGATGAACCTGCTGCAAGTAATGTGCTGTTTCTTCGGTGGCCTATGCGCCGAGGAAGAACCTAGGCGGACGACGGCGGCTCCGCCAGAACAAGCACCCGGCGATCTTGGCCAAAGAGAAGCTGAGCGAGAGAAGGCGAGCGAAGACCAACTTGGTCGTATGGAGGGGGAAGGCGGCAGCACAACCGCCTCTGGCCAGAACGTCAGGGGGAGAAGTTAAGACTAAGCCTGGCGCTTAACTAAGCACGCTGCCCAACAAGCGCGGCATCGAGTTCTGTGCCTAGACGCTGTTGCGCGACCTCACGAGTTAGCGCGCTAGGTCAACGGGTCGCCTCATGCACATGTTAGAACACCCGCTAAGTAGGGCATGTGGATGTCTTCTCCCTTCAAAAGTGTACGTGTGACAGCAGCGGCAGCGTGACCAGGTACTTATACAAACTCCTAATCGCGATCTGACGCGGGAAACGCCGCTAACCGGGCCATGTCAGAACGTCTGCAAGATGGGCAAGGGCACCCAGTACGTTCGCATGAGCTTCCTGCGTTGACTGGTTTCCCTGCGACGCAATCGAAATAGCCTGGTTGGGCATCATTCCTACATTGATCAAAGATGACGCGAACGAGAAGACTGTCACAAGTGCAGCGAGAAGCCACGCACTGAGAGGTAAGCGACTCTTCACGGGAAGAGTACCTGCGATCTTGATCATAGCAGTTCTCCCTCGATGTGCCGTTTGGACAGGTCAACAACGGAAGCTGCGCAGAGTTCCTTAGACGCTGAACGCACCCTTGTGGTTACCCAATTGTTAACGCTTGATTGTAGATGCGAGCGCACCGGCGAGCGGTCTTGATGGGCTGTGGCTGCGTGGCAACAACACGAGTTTGTTTGGTATCCTATGCAACTGGGTCCAAAGAGCTTGCGTTTCTGTGCTACGACTGGCCTGCAAGGAGGGAAACGCAATGCGCATCTTTATGGCCTTCGCCATCATGGCAGCCGCCATTGGTCTGGGAGGCTGTTTCTGGCATCACCAAGCGGCTGTGGTCACGCAGCCTGCACCGCCCCTCAAATAAAGATCGCTACGGCACTCCAGAAGCGGCCCGCGGCAAAACTTTTTGGATTGCAAGAGCCGAATGGAATGGTGGGCTAGTTAAGGGCGATTGACGGGGAAAGAGGTTTCATATGTTCGCCTGGATGAGGCGGATCATCGTATCGCTCGGCATCGGCGGAGCGAGTTACCTGATCATGCTGGTCTTCATGATCTTATCGGTGGTGTACGACAAGGAGCTTGAGCCAGTCATTACTTTCGCTTTCGAGACTGGACGACGGGTAGTCGACGTACTCGATTCCTGGGTAGTCGGTAACTACTGGGGACAGGTCGCGGTCAACCATCTCCGCGAGCGTGTGAACATGACTCACGTCATTCTCTCGATCCCAGCGATCATCATTGCGGTGATATTTATCGGCATCCCACTGAACCGTGTTTTGGGAGGGACAAAGAGTGCAGTCCAACGGATGGCAATAGCGCTGATCAGCATACCGGCCACTGTCGTCCTTGCTGTTGCCCTGTTTACCTTCAATGCATTAGTGCCTGAGACGTATGCATCGCTGCTGCGTTTTGCGGATTGGATCTGGCAGGGGTCCTTAAACGCTCTCGGCAATTGGGGTGATACGATTCCGGGAGCACGGAAACTAACTAATGTGGCCAGGCAAGGTTTCTCCGGGCACCATTATGTCATCATGGCCCTGTGTAGTTCGCTCGCGGCATTCCTGGTCAATGCATTTTTTTCGTTCGGAAGACACTCTAAAGAAAATTCCCCTCGAACTCGAATCGAAGTCGCCTCAGCCCCTGAGAGCTATAAAGCAGCTCCGTCGTCGAGCGAGGATCTCAACTCAGAACAACGGCTAATGCGGGTTTCTTGCTAACTATTTTAGTACTTTTGGGAGTCTCGGCTGCCACTCCAGCTTTCGCGAATTGGTGGATTGTCCGCTCCTCCGATGAGACATGCCTCGTCGTTGATATCGAGCCAACCGGTAGGGAGAAAAATATTACAAAAATCGGCAGAGACTCGTATCCCACAGCAGAGGAGG
>Ga0070667_100004138_pt1 | contig 12264 bp, 11 predicted proteins | sample KBSS33metaG_FD_64659 | JGI IMG/M metagenome (GOLD analysis project Ga0070667, IMG submission 64659) | Switchgrass rhizosphere microbial communities from Kellogg Biological Station, Michigan, USA - KBS S3-3 metaG | ecosystem: Host-associated > Plants > Roots > Rhizosphere > Soil ...
CGTTCGGATCAACCGATCATCACCTGGCGCGGTTCGAGGCGTTGTCGCTGGGCAAGGCGGCCTGACGCAGGACGCGGCTCGACCGACCACGCTCGCCGGTGGATGACGGCGGAAGCCACCAGGCGCGAAGACGACTTGCCCGCGGCGTGCGGCGCGCCCTACAGCCCAGGCCATGGCGCTTCGCGACTTCGCCCTGCTGGTCCTGGTCTGCCTGACCTGGGCCACCAACAACATCGTCAGCAAGTTCGTGGTCGCCAACCTCGACTTGCCGCCGTTGTTCTATGCAGGCTTGCGCTTCGGGGTCGTGGCGATCGCCACCTGCGCATGGCTGTTCCCGATGCCGCGCCCCAGATGGCGGCTGCTGGTGGTGGCGCTGTTGATGGGTGGCGGCAACTTCACCCTGGTGTTCATCGGCCTGAAGACCGCCACGCCCTCCGAGGTGGCGGTGGTGAGCCAGCTCGGCGTGCCGATCACCACGGTGCTGTCGATGGTGATGCTGGGCGAGCAGGTGCGCTGGCGTCGCGGGCTGGGCATCGCGCTCACGCTGGCCGGGGCGCTGGTGGTGATGTGGGATCCGGCCGGCCTGCACGCCTCGGCCGGCCTCTTCTACATCGTGGGCGCCGCGTTCCTGGGCTCGCTGGGCGCGGTGATGATGAAGCAGTTCGAAGGCGTGCGGCCGCTGCAGTTCCAGGCGTGGGTCGGACTGTCGTCGGTGCTGCCGCTGGCGGTGCTGTCGGCGGTGTTCGAACCGGGCCAGATGCAGGCGGGGCTGGCGGCCGGGTGGCCGTTCCTGGCCGCGATCCTCTATTCCGGCCTGGTGGTCTCGGTGGGGGCGCACACGGCCTTCTACCTGCTGATCCAGCGCTACGAGGCGAACCTGATTTCGCCGCTGACGCTCATGACGCCGCTCGCCACGATCGCGCTGGGCGTGTTGATCACCCACGATCCGTTCGGGCCGCGCATGGCGATAGGGACTGCGGTGGCGCTGGTCGGCGTCCTGATCATCGCCCTGCGCCGCAACCGCGTGATGCCGCTGTTGCTCGCGATCCGAAACCGCGCGCAATAAGCGCCATGGACTCGATCGACGCCCCATCCCCGAACTTCGACGCCCGCAGCGCGCCGCCGGACATGATCGTGCTGCACTACACCGGCATGCGCACCGGGGCGGAGGCCCTGGCGCGGCTTCGCGATCCCGAGGCGAAGGTTTCCGCGCACTACGTGATCGAGGAGGATGGGCGGGTCTTCCACCTCGTCCCGGAAGAGCGGCGGGCCTGGCACGCCGGCTTGTCATGCTGGCGCGGCCAACGCGATGTCAACGGCGCCTCGGTGGGCCTGGAGATCGTCAATCCGGGCCACGAGTTCGGCTACCGGCCGTTTCCGGACGCCCAGGTCGCCGCGGTGATCGCCCTGGTGGGCGACATCCGCAGCCGTTGGACCATCGAGGACCGTTGCATCGTCGGCCACGCCGACGTCGCGCCGGACCGCAAGGAGGATCCGGGCGAGCTGTTTCCCTGGAAGGCGCTGGCCGACGCCGGCCACGGCCTGTGGGCCGACCCGGAGCCGGCGCCGGGCGCGCCGCTGTCGGAGGGAGAACAGGGCGCGGGCGTGTTCGCCCTGCAGGCGGGGTTCACGCGCCTGGGCTACGATTGCGCGCCCAGCGGAACGTTCGATGCGCACACCGCCGCGGTGGTGCGCGCCTTTCAGCGCCATTGGCGTCAGGCTCGGGTGGACGGTGTCGCCGACGGCGACACGCGGGCGCGGCTCATCGCGCTGCTGCGGGCCAGCGCCTGACATCGGCGGCGAGGGAGGGATGAGCCCGATCGTCGACCTCGCCAACGACCCGCTGATCTGGCGCACGGAGCGGTTCGTCCTGCGCCCGCTGGAGGACGCGGACGGCGCGGGGCTGCTGGCCCATCTGGGTGACCCCGCGGTCGTGGCCTACCTGGACATCGACCCGCTGGTGAAGGCGGAGGAGGCGCTGGAGGTCATCGGCTGGGCGCGAGACCGGCGGGCCCAGAACCTCGGCGTCCGCTGGGCGATCCGGCTGCGGGACGATGCGCCGCTGATCGGCACCTGCGGCTTCAACTTCATCCAGCGCGACCGCAGCCGGCAGGGCGAGATCGCCTACGACGTCAGCCGCGCCTACTGGGGCCAGGCCGTGATGGACGAGATCCTGCCGAACCTGCTGAGCTTCGGTTACGAGGGCTTGGGCCTGCGGCGGATCACGGCGCTGGTCACGGATGGGAACGCGCCGTCGTGCCGCCTGCTGGAGCGACATGGCTTCCGCCGCGAAGGCCTGCTGCGCGACCACGGTTACTGGAAGGACCGCTACTGGGGCCAGGTTCTCTACGCGCGGCTGGCCGACGACCCGGCGACGTCGTTCGAGGTCTGATGCATTGACGCGCGCCCGGCGCGCCGCCACCTTGCGCGCGGATCAGACGGCCGGGCGGTCGCTCTCGCCTTCGGGCGGGGGAGGAAAGTCCGGGCTCCACGACGACATGGCGGCGGGTAACGCCCGCCGGGGGCGACCCCAGGGATAGCGCCACAGAAAGCAAACCGCCCGGGCTTCGGCCAGGGTAAGGGTGAAAGGGTGCGGTAAGAGCGCACCGCGTCCTCAGCAATGAGGGCGGCACGGCAAGCCCCGCCAGGAGCAAGACCGAATAGGGATCCCGCGCCGTCCGGTTCGCCGGCCGGCAGGGCCGTCGCCGGCCCGAGGGCTCCGGGTAGGTCGCGAGAACCGTCCGGTGACGGACGGTCCAGAGGAATGGCCGCCGCGTCCGTGCCGGGTGACCGGTGCGGGCGGCACAGAACCCGGCTTACAGGCCGTCTGATCCCTCTCCCTTTCAACAGACCTTATGTCGGACAGTGGATCTATTTAAGAGTTCGCTGTATGTTCTGTTAATAGTTGATTTACCATAATTGCGGGGTGCTGCGACATCTTTGAGATTCAGTGAAATAGTCATTTAGAGTCATTGTATCCCACCCAATCCCATGTTATCCCAATCCATACTTCGCTAACCATGCTGGCGCGGTGCGCGTTGGGGGCGCGCCGAGGTTCAGGGCGAAGCTGGGGGCGACCGCACGATCGGGCGCGTGAAGGGGCTGGACGGCATTGTTTCTCTCGACCTTTGAGAAACAGCTGGACGTAAAGCGGCGCATCGTTGTGCCGCAGGAATTCCGCGCGCTTGTGTCTGGGCCCTTCGACGGAATCATCTGCCTGCCGTCGATCGAGGCGGACTGCATCGAGGCGGGCGGCAAGCCGCTGTTCGACCGCTATGTGGGCGTCATCGAAGAGCTGGAGTTCGGCGATCCGCTGAGAACGGCGCTGGAAACGTCGGTGCTCGGCGGCATGTCGCGCCTATCGTTTGACACGGCGGGCCGGATCACCCTCCCAGAAGGTCTGTGCGACATGTTCGGGCTGACGGATTGGGTGACGGTGGTTGGCATGGGGGAGCGGTTCCAGATCTGGAACCGTGAGACGTTCCAGGCGCATCGGTCGGCGCAACGCGAGTTCGCCCGCGAGGGCATGGCCGAGCTGCGCGCGCGCCAGAGGTCCGCCCGCGCGGGAGCCGCCGAATGACCGCCGCCCATGTTCCAGTCCTGCGCGACGAAGTGGTGGACGCGCTGGCGCCGGGGCCCGGCAAGACGATCGTCGACGGCACCTTCGGGGCCGGCGGCTATACGCGCGCCTTCCTGGCGAGCGGCGCGGCGGTTATCGCCTTTGATCGCGACCCCACCGCCCGGACCTTCGCCGACGGCCTGGAGTCCGACCGATTTCGACTGGTCGAGGCGCCGTTCTCCGAAATGGAGCGCGTCGTCGGAACTGGCGCGGTGGACGGGGTGGCCCTGGACCTCGGCGTCTCGTCGATGCAGCTCGACGAGGCGGACCGCGGCTTTTCCTTCATGCGCGACGGGCCGCTGGACATGCGGATGGGCCAGAGCGGGCGAACCGCCGCAGACCTAGTGAACGAGGAGGAGCCCGCCGAGCTGGCGCGGATCCTGTTCGTGTACGGCGAGGAGCGGAAGTCGCGGCGGATCGCCGGGGCGATCGCCCGCCGTCGGGCCGAGCAGCCGTTCACCCGCACGGTCGAACTGGCCGAATTCATCGAGCAGGCGCTGGGCGGACGCCGCGGCGCCAAGGTGCATCCGGCGACCCGGGCGTTCCAGGCGCTTCGGATCGCCGTCAACGACGAACTGGGCGAGCTGGAGAGCGGGCTGGTGGCGGCCGAGCAGGCGCTGAAGGCCGGCGGGCGGCTGGCCGTGGTCACGTTTCATTCGCTGGAGGACCGCATCGTCAAGGCGTTCCTGACGGTCCGCGCCGGACGCGCGCCGGGCGGTTCGCGCCATCTTCCGCCGATCGCGGTCGCCGCGGCTGCCCCGAGCTTCGAGCTTCTGTTCAACGGCGCAAGAGCGCCCCAGCCGTCTGAAATGGCGGCCAATCCTCGCTCCCGGTCAGCGAAGCTGCGCGCGGCGGTGCGTACCTCGGCCCCCGTCTGGAGGGATGCGGCATGAGTTTGATCGATCGACGTGTTCGCGGCTTCCGTCTCGTCGACATCGTCGCCATGGGACTCCTGGCTTCGATCATCCTGGGCGTCTACCTGGCCAAGACGGTCGCCGGCCGCGAGCGGGCGGAGATCGCCAAGGTGTCGCGGCAGATCGACATGGAGCGGGAGCGCATCCGGCTGCTGCACGCCGAGGTGGCCTTCCTGGAACAACCCGCCCGCATCGAGCGGCTGTCCACCGCCTACCTCGGGCTGGCGCCGATCCCGGTGACGCGGGAAGCGGCCGCCGACGATCTCGCGGGCCTGGCCAAGCGGGAGACGCCGCGTTGAGCCTGGGCCTCAACGCCTTCACCGCCGCGCCCGGGTGGCGCTGGCTGGTCGCCCGGGTCTGGGGCGTCGAGCACGCTTTCGAGCGCGCCCGGGCGCGGGGCCGCGCCGAGGACGACACCCGCATCCGGATCTTCTTTGTCCTGGCGCTGTTTGCGGCCGGCTTCCTGCTGCTGGGCCTGGGTGCGACCCGGGCGGCGCTGTTCAACAATGCGGACAAGGACAGCGCCTACGCCCTGGCGGACGGCTCGGCGCGCGCCGATCTCGTCGACCGCAACGGGGCCATGCTGGCCGCCGACCTGCTGCACTACGGCCTCTATGTCGATCCGCGCGAGGTGTGGGACGTCGCCGAGACCCGGCGGGCGCTGCATGCGGCCCTGCCGGGCCTGGAAGCCAAGCGCATCGAGAAGGCGCTGCGCGGCAATCGCCGGACGTTCCTGTTCGGAGGCCTGACGCCGGCCGACCGGGACCGCATCCACGACTTCGGCCTGCCTGGCCTGACCTTCGAGCCGGAAGAGCGGCGGGTCTACCCGCTAGGCACGACCGCCTCGCACCTGATCGGCTTCTCCGACAGCGGCGGCGCAGGCCTGGCCGGAGCGGAGTTCGCCTTCGACGACGCCGTCCGCGCGGGCGCCGCGAAGCACGAGCCGCAGGCGCTTTCCGTCGACCTGCGCGTGCAGGCGGCGTTGGAAGACGAAGTGATCAAGGCCGCCCAGGCCTTCCAGGCCAAGGGCGCCGTCGGCATCGTGACGAACGTGCACACCGGCGAGATCCTGGGGATGGTGAGCTATCCCAACTTCGACCCGAACACGGCCGGCAAGGCGCCGCCCGAGGCCCTGCTGAACCGGGTCGGGACCCAGGTCTACGAAATGGGCTCGACCTTCAAGGTGTTCACCACCGCCATGGGCCTGGATTCCGGCTCGGTGAACCTGGGTTCGACCTTCGACGTCGCCACGCCGGTGCGGATCGGCGGACAGGTGATCCACGACTACCACGGCGCCAACGCCGTCATGTCGGTGTCGGAGATCTTCATCCACTCGTCGAACATCGGCACCACCAAGATGGCGCTGCAGGCGGGGGGGCCGACGCTTACGCGCTACTTCAAGAAGTTCGGTCTGTTCGACGCCGCACCGATCGAGATGCAGGAGAGCGCCAGGCCGATCCTGCCCCGGCAATGGAACGACAACGCCGTCGCCTCCAGCTCGTTCGGCCAGGCGATCTCGATCACGCCCTTGGCGTTGGCGGCGGGGATGGGCGCGATCCTCAACGGCGGGACCTATGTGCCGCTGACCATCAAGCCCATGAAGCCCGGCGCCCGTCCCGAGGGGACGCGCGTGGTTTCCGAGACAACCTCCCAGGCGATGCTGCAGCTCATGCGCCTGAACGTGGTCCATGGCACCGGCGGCAAGGCCGACGCGCCGGGGTTGCGGGTGGGCGGCAAGACCGGTTCCGCGCAGAAGGTCGTCGATGGCCGCTACGCCCAGACCACCCTGGTCTCGTCGTTCGCGGCGGTGTTCCCTACCGACGGACCGGCCTCGGCCGACCGCTATTTCGTGCTCGTGCTGATGGACGAGCCCAAGGGCAACGCCGAAAGCTTCGGCTTCGCCACCGGCGGCTGGGCGGCTGCGCCGGCGGCCGGAAGGGTGATCGGACGCATCGCACCGTTCCTGGGCGTCGCGCGCCGCGCCGACGCCCCGAGCGCCGATCCGAACGACCTAGCGCCCGCCCTGATGAACGGGGACGACCACTGATGAGCCTGCGGCTGTCAGAGCTGGTGCGGCGCGACCTGGACGTGGATCCGGTGATTGCGGGCGTGACGGCCGACAGCCGCAAGGTGGCGCCGGGCTTCCTGTTCGCGGCGCTGCCGGGTTCGAAAGCGGATGGCGGGGCTTTCGCTCCCGGCGCGGTCTCGGCCGGCGCGGTGGCGGTGCTGGGTGGGCGGCCATTCGCCGAATTGGGCGTCCCGGTGATCGTCACCCCGGATCCGCGACGCGCCTACGCCCTGGCCGCGGCCGCATTCCATGGGCGCCAGCCGAAGACCTGCGTCGCCGTGACCGGCACCAACGGCAAGACCTCGGTCGCGGGCTTCTGCCGCCAGATCTTCAGTCATGCGGGGCTGAAGGCGGCCAGCATGGGTACGCTGGGCGTGAGGATTTCGCCCCCCGCCGGACAGGGCGAAGAGGAGCAGGTCACGCCGCCCGGCCTGACGACGCCGGACGCCGCGGACGTGGCCGAACTGCTGGCGCGGCTGGCGGCCAAGGACGTCACGCACCTGGCGTTGGAGGCCTCGTCGCACGGCGTCGACCAGCGGCGGCTGGATGGGGTGAGCCTGACGGCGGCGGGGTTCCTCAACCTGACGCAGGACCATCTCGATTATCACGGGACCATGGGGGTCTATCGGGCGGCCAAGCTGCGGCTGTTCGAGACCTTGCTGCCGCGCGGGGCCACGGCGGTGCTCAACGCCGATTCCGACAGCTATCCGGCCTTCGCCGCGGCTGCGGTCTCCGCGGGCCAGTCGATAGTCTCGGTCGGCGAGGCGGGGCAGGGGATCCGGCTCGTCGCGCGCAAACCGACGCCCGAAGGCCAGATCCTGAAGGTGGCGCTGGACGGAGCGACCCACGAGGTGCGCCTGCCGCTGGCGGGGGGGTTCCAGGCCTCCAACGCGCTGGTGGCCGCGGGGCTTTGCCTGGCCGCGGACGTGAAGCGCGACGACATCCTGGCGGCGCTGGAAACCCTCGAGGGCGCGCCCGGGCGGTTGCAAAGGGTCGGGGCCGGCGTGAACGGCGGCGAAGCCTATGTGGACTACGCCCACACGCCGGATGGGCTGGAGACGGTGCTGAAGGCGCTGCGCCCGCACGTGCGCGGTCGGCTGATCGTGGTGTTCGGGGCCGGCGGCGACCGCGATCGGACCAAGCGGCCGATCATGGGCCGCGTCGCCGGCGAGCTGGCGGACGTGGCCATTGTCACCGACGACAATCCCCGCAGCGAGGATCCCGCCGCGATCCGCGCCGAGGTGCGGGCGGGCGCGGCCAGCCTGACCGAAATCGGCGACCGCCGCGCCGCGATCCGCGCCGCGGCGGCGATGTTGGCCGAGGGCGACGTACTGGTGGTGGCCGGCAAGGGCCATGAACAGGGCCAGACGGTCGCGGGCGTGGTCCATCCGTTCGACGACGTCGAAGAGACGTTCGCGGCTCTGGGGCGCGCCGATGGCTGAGCCCCTCTGGACTTCCGCAGAGATCGCCGCGGCGACCGGCGGCCGCCTCGCGGGCGCGCCGTTCGCGGCCACGGGGGTGTCGATCGACACCCGCACACTGGAACCCGGCGACCTGTTCGTCGCCCTGGCGGGCGTGCGCGACGGGCACGAGTTCGTTGGCCAGGCCTTCGCCAAAGGGGCTGCGGGCGTGCTGGCGGTACGGCCGGTCGAGGGGTCGGCCGTGCTGGTGGATGAGGCGTTGCCGGCGCTGGAACGACTGGGCCTCGCCGCTCGCGAACGGGCGCCACAGACGCGGCGTGGCGCGGTGACCGGCTCCGTCGGCAAGACCAGCGTGACCCAGGCGATCCGGGCCGGCCTGATGCGGGGCGGGCGGGCGCATTCGTCGGTCAAGTCGTACAACAATCACATCGGCGTGCCGCTGACGCTGGCGCGGATGCCGCGGGATACGGCGCGCGCGGTGTTCGAGATCGGCATGAACCATGCCGACGAGATCGCGCCCCTGTCGCGGATGGTGCGGCCGCACGCCGTGGCGATCACCACGGTGGGTCCGGTGCACGTCGAAAACTTCCCGGACGGCGAGGCCGGCGTGGCGCGCGCCAAGGCGGAGATCTTCGCGGGGCTGGAGCCGCGCGGGATCGCCGTGCTGAACGCCGACAACACCTGGTTCGGCGACTTGAGGGCCGCAGCGATCGCGGCCGGCGGCGAGGTCCGTGCGTTCGGAGCCGATGCGGCGGCCGACGCCCAACTCACCGGTTTCAGCGTCGAGGGCGCGCGGGCGATCGTCAGCGCCCGCCTGCACGGCCGGACGATTTCTTTTCCCATCCTGCAGACGGGCGTTCACTGGGGCCCGAACAGCCTGGCCGTCATCCTGATGCTGGAGGCCCTGGGCCTGCCCCTGGACGACGGCCTGGCGGCGCTGGCGGACTTCGAGCCCCTGGAAGGCCGCGGCGCGGAGGCGAGCGTCCGCACGCGGGCCGGGGCTTTCACCCTGGTGGACGAGAGCTACAACGCCAATCCGATCTCGATGGCCGCGGCCATCGCCTCGCTTGGCGCCCGCGTCGTTTCAGGGCGGCGTATCGTCGCGCTGACCGACATGCTGGAACTGGGCGACGGCGGTCCGAAATTCCACTCCGACCTTGTGGAACCAATACAATCCGCCCGGGTGGATCTGGTTTTCTGCGCCGGCCCGCTGATGAAGTCCTTGTGGGATGCTCTTCCTCCGACTCGGCGCGGCGGCTACGCGGAATCTGCGGCCGATCTCGCGCCGCAAGTCGCCCAGGCCGTAGAGCCTGGCGACGTGGTGATGGTGAAAGGTTCCAACGGTTCCCGGGCCGGCGCGATCGCCGCCGCCCTGCGCGCCCTGGACGCCGCGTCGGAGGGGGACGCCTGATGCTCTACTGGCTCTACGAGCAGGTCTCGGCCGGCGGCCACGTCCCGGTCCTGAACCTGCTGCGCTACCAGACCTTCCGCACCGGCATGGCGATCCTCACCGCGATGGTGGTGGTCGTGGCCCTCGGCTCGCGCTTCATCCGGTTCATGCAGGCCAAGCAGGGCAAGGGCCAGCCGATCCGCACCGACGGCATCCAGCGCCACGTGGTGGAGAAGGCCGGCACGCCCACCATGGGCGGCGTGATGATCCTGGCGGGCCTCCTGATAGGCACCTTGCTCTGGGCGGACCTGCGCAGCGTCTACGTCTGGGCGGTGCTGCTGGTCACGGCGTCGTACGGCATCCTGGGGTTCCTGGACGACTACGCCAAGGTGACGAAGCAGACGACCGAGGGGATCTCCGGCAAGTTCCGCCTGGTCCTCGAAATCCTCGTGGCGGTCATGGCGGTCTGGCTGATGATCAACTACGGGGGCCGCTCGCCCGAGACGCCGGAGCTGCCGACCTCGGTGGCCTTCCCGATCTTTAAACAGCTTCTGCTGAACCTCGGCTGGTTCTATCTCGCCTTCGGGGCCTTCATCGTCTGCGGTGCGGCCAATGCGGTGAACTTCACAGACGGCCTCGACGGCCTGGCCATCGTGCCGGTGATGATCGCCGCTTCCGCCTTCGGCCTGATCGCCTATCTGGTCGGCAACTTCGTCTTCTCCCAGTACCTGCAGCTCCACTTCGTCCCCGGCGTTGGCGAGATCGCGGTGTTCTGCGGGGCGATGATCGGGGCCGGCCTGGGCTTCCTCTGGTACAACGCCCCGCCGGCGAAGATCTTCATGGGCGACACCGGCTCGCTGGCGCTGGGCGGCGCCATCGGGACGACGGCGGTCGCCACCAAGCATGAGATCGTGCTGGCCGTGATCGGCGGGCTCTTCGTGCTCGAAACCCTGTCGGTGATGATCCAGGTCATCTCGTTCAAGCTGACCGGCAAGCGGGTCTTCCGCATGGCGCCGATCCACCACCACTTCGAAAAGCTCGGCTGGTCCGAATCCACCGTGGTGATCCGCTTCTGGATCATCGCCGTGGTGCTGGCCCTGATTGGGCTGTCCACCCTGAAGCTGCGCTAGGAGACCGGACCCCTACCATGATCCCCGTCCGCGGTTTCGAAGGCAGGAAGGTGGCCGTGTTCGGCCTGGCCCGTACGGGCCTGGCCGCCGCGCGCGCGCTCCTGGCCGGCGGGGCGGACGTGGCCGTGTGGGACGAAAAGGCCGAGGCCCTGGACGCCGCCGCCGCGGAAGGGTTGCCGGTCGAGGACCTGAGCAAGGCCGACTGGTCGGGCTACGCCGCGGTGATGCTGTCGCCGGGGGTGCCGCTGACCCATCCGAAGCCGCACTGGACTGTGGAGCGGGCCAAGGCGGCGGGCGTGGAGATCCTGGGCGACGTGGAACTGTTCGCGCGCACCGTGAACGAGGCGCCCGAGCATCGCCGCCCGAAGGTCGTGGCGGTCACCGGCACCAACGGGAAGTCCACCACCACGGCCCTGATCGGACACATCTGTCGCGTGGCCGGGCGCGACACCCGGGTCGGCGGCAACATCGGCTATGGCGTGCTGGGCCTCGACGACATGCACGGCGGCTCGGTCTACGTGCTGGAGCTCAGCTCCTACCAGCTCGACCTGACGTCGAGCCTGAAGGCGGACGCCGCGGTGATCCTCAACATCTCCCCCGACCACCTGGACCGCCATGGCGACATGGAGGGCTATGTCGCCGCCAAGCGCCGCATCCTGCTCAACCAGGGCAAGGGCGACACCGCCGTGATCGGCGTGGACGATCCCTGGGGGCAGCGGATCTGCACCGAGATCACCGCGGCGAACCGACGCTCGATCGTGCCGATTTCGGCCAGCAAGGCGATGGGACGCGGCGTCTATGCGTTGCAGGGCCTGCTCTACGACGCCACCGGCGAACGCGCCGCGGAGGTCGCCGACCTGCTGCGGGCCCGCTCGCTGCCGGGGCGGCACAATTGGCAGAACGCGGCGGCCGCCTACGCCGCGGTGCGCGGCATCGGAATTTCCCCCGAAGACGCGGCCGAGGGCCTGATGAGCTTCCCGGGCCTGGCGCACCGCATGGAGACGGTGGGGCAGGTGGGCCGGGTGCGCTTCATCAACGACTCCAAGGCCACCAACAGCGACGCCGCACGCCAGGCGCTTTCCAGCTACCCAAAGGTCTACTGGATCGCCGGCGGACAGCCAAAGGCGGGGGGGATCGAGGACCTTCGAGACCTGTTCCCGCGGATCGAGCGCGCGTACCTCGTGGGCGAGGCGGTCCCGGAATTCGCGCGCACCCTGAAGGGCGAAGCCGACTACGTGGAATGCGGAACGATCGCGGCGGCCACCGCGCGCGCCTACGCCGACGCGGCGGCGAGCGGGCAGGACGCGATCGTCCTCTTGTCGCCGGCCTGCGCGTCGTTCGACCAGTTCGCCGACTTCGAGCAACGCGGTGAGGCCTTCCGCGCCGCCGTTCAGGCGCTTTCCGTCGCCGCCTCGGAAGGAGCCCGGGCATGAACGGCCAACAGGCTCACGCCTTCGCGCGCAGCGACCGCACGCCGATCGGCATGTGGTGGTGGACCGTCGACCGCTGGCTGCTCGGCGTCGTGGGCGTGATGATCGCGCTGGGCGTGATGATGTCCTTCGCCGCCAGCCCGGCGGCGGCCGCGCGGATGAACGTCGGCGACCCGTTCCACTTTGCGGTGCGCCAGTGCGTGTTCGCCGCCGGCGCGACGGTGATCCTTCTTTGGGTGTCGATGCAGGAGATCCGGTCCGTGCGCCGGGCCGCCTTCTTCATCTACCTGGC
>Ga0070667_100004139_pt1 | contig 12264 bp, 6 predicted proteins | sample KBSS33metaG_FD_64659 | JGI IMG/M metagenome (GOLD analysis project Ga0070667, IMG submission 64659) | Switchgrass rhizosphere microbial communities from Kellogg Biological Station, Michigan, USA - KBS S3-3 metaG | ecosystem: Host-associated > Plants > Roots > Rhizosphere > Soil ...
TTCGCGCCGGTCTTTTCGAACCAGCGATAGCCGATGTCGGAGCCTTCCGGGTATTCAAGGTCAAACGGCATTCGGTCTGCCTGAAAGCCGAAAGCCCGACGAACCTCGGCATTGGCCCGTGGTACATTGGAACCGGGCAGGACGGGCAAGGGGAGCTGCGCCAGCGCTGCGGGCCACGTCACCGGGAGATGGCCCGAAGGATTCACCTGCCCCGAAAGAACGGCCGCTATGGCTGCCCCGCCGCGCTGGCCAGGGTACCATGCGGCGAGAATGGCGGGCACTTTCGAAGCCCAAGGCATCAGAACCGGGTTGCCCGTTTCGAGGACGACGACGCTGCGGGGATTGGCGGTCGCCATGGCGTCGATCAAGGCATCCTGACCATCACGCAGCGATATATCCGCATCGTCGTCGGACTCGTTCGACCATTTTTCGGCAAACAGGATCGCCACATCGGCCTTGCGCGCCAGATCGGCCGCGGCCGCGACATCCTTGCCGTCAACATAGTCCACTTGTGCCTTGGGAAAGGCGGCCCGTAGCGCGGCGAGCGGCGCGGTTCCGCCATAGCTACGCTTGATTGGCCCTTTGTGCATGATTTCAAGCGCGAAGCCGCCGACAGGCACGACTTGCGAAGAACCACCCCCGGACAGGACGCCAATGTCAGCATGACCGCCGATGACGGCGATGCGCGTTGCCGTGCGGGCGAGGGGCAGAACGTTTCCTTCGTTCCGCAAGAGCACCATGCCGCTTTCGGCCGCAGTCTGGGCGATGTCTGCGTGCCTGTCATAGTCGATTGCGCTTTGAACCGGCGGAGCATCGACAAGCCCGCTGGCAAAGAGCGTGCGCAGTATCCGGCGCACGGCGGTGTCTACTGCTGCATAAGGGATGGTGCCGTCTGCGAGTTTGGGCTCCAGTTCCTTGCTGAAAAACAGCTTGGTGTCGATATTCCCGCCCGACTTCTTGTCCAGCCCGTTGACCAGCGCTTGCGTCGAGTGGACCGCGCCCCAATCGGACATGACAAAACCCTTGTACCCCCAGTCGCGCCGCAACACGTCCAGCAGCAGGAACTTGTCTTCGCAGGCGTAGACGCCGTTAACGCGATTGTAGGAGCACATCACCGAACCGGGTTTGCCGATCTCGTTCGCGATTTCGAACGCCAGCAGCTCGGTTTCCCGCATGGCCGGTTCGCTGATCTTGACGGAGTAGACCGCCCGGCCCGTTTCCTGGTTGTTGAACGCGAAATGCTTCACGGTCGAAATGATCTTGTTGCTTTGAATGCCTGCAATGGATCGACCAGCGAGCACGCCCGTAAGTAACGGGTCTTCGCTTATATATTCGAAATTGCGCCCGGCGCGCGGGTCGCGGATCAGGTTCGCACCGCCGCCCAGAAGGATGCCGAAGCCGCTGGCGCGCGCTTCCGATCCAATCATCGCGCCGCTGCGGAAGGCCAGGTCAGGATCCCAGGAAGATCCCAACAGCAGCGAAGCCGGCAAAGCCGTGGCGACAAATCCCTTCCGCATGTTCCCGATATTCGCGACACCAAGGCTCGCATCGGTTTCCTTGACGGCGGGAATGCCAAGGCGCGGCACACCAAGCGGGTCGGCATTCAGGATGGCAATCTTTTCCTGGTGCGTCATCGCGACCAGTGCTGCCTCGGCGCGAACATCGGGCGAAAGATTCTGCTGCGACCATTTGCCGCGTACTACGGTCTTCGCCTCAGCCGCTTTCCCCTGATCCTGCGCGAACAGAATATCTTGTGCTTTTAGCGAAGCGGGCTGGAGGATCAGCATCGTTGCAAAGGCAATGCCGTTCCAGGATCGGGTGTCCCGAAAGAGGTTCGCAGGCCTACCAACCCTTTGTGCAACGGCCAAGCTTCCATCTCCTTCTTCTATCATCGTTTCGGGAAACCGCAGAACAGCAGCCGCACTGCTTGTGCCTGGCCGTTGGCAGTATCCCCGTTGCCGCTCTAAAATCGAACGCTACCGTACGGATAACAAGGGCGGTCGCCCTATGTCAAGGCATGGGCCGAACAGCGCCGGTGCGGGCAGGCGCTGTCAGGATCAGCGGCGTTTTCCTTGCGCCTTGCCGTGATCGCGCTGCAAACCGGACATCTCGGGCAAAACTGATCCGGAGAAATCCAAAAGTCTTTCCCAGGAAAGGTTTTGCACGGCCAACATTGGCGGTGCGTGTCTGTGCCTTTGGCGCCAACCCGCCACAAAGCCCCTTATTGGTAATGCTCAAGCTTGGCTGCGCGCAAATCATTGGCGTCGCTGCGTGCGCATTCGTAACGCGGCGGCACATTTTCAACCATTGTAGTAGAGTTATGAAATGAACGACGGGGGATATCGCGCTGTCCTGCTGGGGAGTGGGGCAATTCTGGCCATGTGCGGCAACATTCACGCAGCCAATGGGCAGGCTCTGCCCGCAGCGACAGATGCGGCGGCGCCAGAAGACAGCGCTGGCAGCGCGATCATCGTTACCGGCGTGCGCGGCGGTCCGCAGCGCACGGTGGCGGAAAGCCCCGCGCCGATCGACGTTGTCGGCGCCGAAAAGCTCAAGACCACCGGCGCGGCCGAATTTGGCGAGGCATTGACGCGCATCCTGCCCTCGATGAATTTCGCCAGCAGCAATGCCGGCGTGTTTTCGGTCGTCCGCCCGGTCAGCAACCGGGGCTTGAGCCCGGCCTATACGCTGGTGCTGGTCAACGGGAAGCGGCGCCACAACAGCGCGTTCATGACCAACAACCCGCAGGATACCAGCGGCGTCAACGCGGTGGACCTGGACATGATCCCCACCAGTGCGATCGGGCGGATCGAAGTGCTCAAGGATTCGGCCGCCGCGCAATACGGCACCGATGCCATCGCCGGCGTGGTGAACATCCAGCTCGACAAGCGCATCGGCTTGGATGCAACCGCACAATATGGCCGGCAATACATCGGCAGCGGCGACCGCAAGAGCTGGCGCGTCCAGGGCGGCTATGGCGTGAAGCTGGGCGACGGCGGTTTCCTGCGCGTGTCGGCCGAATATCGCGAGCGCGGCGGCAACTGGTGGAACCTGCCCGCCACCGACACCAACCTCTATTCGATTCCGGGCAACCGCACCCCGGCGCAGGTCGCGGCCAGCAGCGGACTGTCCGATGCACAAGTGCAGGCCAACATCACCGCCGCCAACGCCCGCAACGCCGCGTGGAACCGCGATGGCGCGCACAACGGCGATCCGCAGGTCAAGGCTTGGAACGCTGGCTGGAACGGCGAACTGCCGGTCGGCACCAATTGGACGTTCTACTCCTTCGGCACGTTCGGCCATCGCGACGTGCAGATCGGCAACAACTTCCGCCGTCCCAACGGTCTTGCCGATTTCACCGCGCTGTTTCCCGATGGCTATTATCCGCTCAACAACATCGCGGAAAACGACGTGCAGGTCACCGGCGGCCTCAAGGGCGCGCTGGGCGAATGGCACATCGACGCGTCCAGCAGTTTCGGTCGGAACCGCAGCCGGCAATATTCCAAGCTGTCGATCCGGCCGGCGCTCGGGCCGACCAGCCCGACATCGTGGGACAGCCTGGCGAATTTCCGCTTCACCGAGTGGACGCACAACCTGGACGTGACGCGCGAGGTGGACCTGGGCCTCGACAAGCCGCTCCAGCTGTCTTTCGGCGCGGAATACCGCCTCGATCGCTTCCAGACTTTCGCGGGCCAGGAACAGGCGTGGAAGACCGCCAGCTATATCATCAAGCCCGGCGACCAGCAGTATGACTGGAACGTGGGTCTGGCCGCCTCGCCGGTGGTGCAGGGGGCCATCGTGCTGTCCCCGGCCGACCAGGCCGATGCCAAGCGCAGGGTCTATGCCGGTTATGTCGATCTGGCACTCTATCCGGTGCAGGACTGGTATCTGGGCCTCGCCGTTCGGGCCGAGCATTACAGCGACGGATCGGGCAGCCCGGTGGGTGTCAAGGTCAACTCGCGCTGGGACGTAAGCCCGGTCCTTGCCCTGCGTGGCACGGTCGGCACAGGTTTTCGCGCGCCGTCGCTCACCCAGTCCGCCTATGCCCAAACAGACGGGCGCACCGCGCTGGTGCTCAACCCCCAGACCGGCCTGACCGAAGCGGTGCCCACTGTCGCCAAGCTGGTCACGCCCGATTCCAGGCTGGGCGCGTTGCTCGGCGCGCGTCATCTCAAGGCCGAACGCAGTTGGAACGCCGGTCTCGGCTTCGTCGTCAACCCGAGCCGGGCGTTCAACCTCACGGTCGATGGCTATTACATCAAGATCAAGGACCGGATCGAGCGCACCGGGCGCCTCTATGGCAGCGGCATTACCGCGATCCTCAACGCCAACGGCCTGACCGGCGTGGAGCAGGTGGAATACTTCTTCAACGCGGCCGATACCTCCACCTGGGGTCTCGATGCGGTGGCACAGTGGCATCGTGGCCTGGGCGCCTGGGGTGACGTGGACCTGAGCGCAGCGTTCAATTACAACAAGACGCATATCGATCGCCTGCCCACGGTGCCGTCGCAATTGTTCGGGCCAGGCGGCGCCTCGCTGCTGGGTGCCGGTTCTGCCTTCTTCGGCGGGGACAAGCAGGGCGAGTTGACGGTGATCAACCCCACCACCAAGCTGGTGCTCAACGGCAGCTGGACTCGCGGACGGCTTGGCCTTGCCGCCACTGTCACCCGCTATGGCGGCTATGTGCAACGCACGGCGGCGGGCGATGATCGCCGCTTTGCCGACAAGTGGATCACCGATGCCAGCGTCAGCTATCGCCTGACCCAGTTTGCCACGGCCCAGGTCGGCGCGACCAACCTGTTCAACGTGCGGCCCGAAACCAACGGTCCGGGCAGCCCGCAGACCGGGCAGGGCTATTATGGCCCGTCTCCCTTCAACCCCGATGGTGGGCACTATTATGGCCGGATTTCCGTTCAGTTCTGATCGACGCGGCGTGCTGGCCGGGGCGCTGGCCAGCATCGGCGCAGCCGGGTTGGCCGGATGCGGGCGCGGCAAGGACGCCGCGCTGGTGCTGGGCGACCAGGTCCACCTGTTGCAGGCCAAGCTGGAAGCGGCGCGTGCGCTCGATGGCGTGCCCTACCGTTATAGCTGGGCAAGCTTTCCGGGCGCGGCGCCCTTGCTCGAAGCGCTCAATGCCGGCGCGGTCGATACCGCACCGGCAGGCGATCTGCCGGTCGTGCTGGCCGCAGCGGCCGGATGCCGGCTCAAGGTCGTGGCCGTCAGCCAGAATGCGCCAGAAAGCATGGGGGTGATCGTGCCGCACGGTTCGCCCATCCGCAGCATTGCCGATCTTGCCGGCAAGCAGGTGATCGTGTCGAGCGCACGCGGCAGCATCTCGCACTATCTTCTGCTCGAAGCGCTGCGCGAGGCCGATATCCCGGTCGACAAAGTCAAGATCGGCTTCATGTTGCCCACCGAAGCCAGTTCCGCCTTTGCCAGCGGCCAGATTGCGGCCTGGGCCACCTTCGGATTGTTCCAGGCGCGGGCGGAAGCGGCAGGGGCCCGCGTGCTGCGCGATGGCCGCGGCATCGGGCCTGGCTATACGCTGATCGCGGCGGCCGATGCTGCCCTGGCCGATCCGGCCAAGCGCACCGCGATTGCCGATGTACTGGCCAGGCTGCAGCGCGCCAATACCTGGGCGCGGGCGCATCTGGAAGACTATGCCCATGTCTATGCCAGGCAAACCGGCGTGGATCTTGCGCTGGCGCGCGTTCTTGTCGCGCGCGAGCGGCCGGGGCTTGCCACGCCCGACGATGTGTTCCTGACGGCGGTGCAAAATGCGGCGGATCGCTTTGCGGAATATGGCGTACTGCCCCGCCGCGTCCGCTTCGCGGATTTCTGCGATTCCACCGTGCTGGCTGCGAGCGCCACCCCAACCGCTGCCTGATGCGGCGCCGGGCGTCTGGGAACGCCCGGCGCCCGGCGTTCAGCGAACTTTCGCTGCGGTTGCCTCGATCTCCACAAGGAAGCCCGGATTGGCAAGTGCAGCCACTTGCACGGTGGTGCGTGCCACTTTGTTGGGCTGCGCGGCCGTGCCGAAGAACTGGGCATAGCCTTGCGAGAAACCGGCAAAGTCCAGCTTTCCGCCCTTGGCAGGATCGCCCACCAGATAGACATCCAGCTTGACCACGTCGCCCAGGCCAAAGCCCTGCGCCTTGAGTGCCGCCTCGATCTTGTGCAGCACCCCGATCGTTTGCGTACGGGTATCACCATAAGCGGCAATCGTGGCGGGATCGGCCGCCGGATCGACGGCGGGCGGCACCTGGCCGCTCAGCAGCAGTGTCTGCGCCCCGGCCGGTACGGTCACGCCGATCAGGATCGGGGCGGCCGGATCGGGGGCGGGATGGCGCACGATCTGCGCGGCGGGTGCGGCCTGTGCCGCCTGGGCAAGCGCAAGGGCCAGCGTGGATGCGGTCAGGAATTTCAGGACTGGCATTGCTCGGTCTCCTTCACGATGAAAATGCGGGGGTGAGCAGGCCAACAGCGCGCCGGGCGGAAAGCACCGCGCCTTCCTGCCAGTGCCCGCTATAGGCAGACAGGTGGCTGCCCGCGAAAACGAACGGGCCATCGCCCTGGTTGAGCCGGTCGAGCGCTGCCGGATCGTTGCCGTCCTGGCCCCATTCGATCCAGGGGCCCAGGCTGAAAGGCTGCTTGCCCCAGTTGATCACCACGGGGTTTGCCAGGTCTTTGCCATGGCCGGGATGGACTTTGTCCACCGCCGCGCGGGCCAAGGCGATTTGCTGGTCGATCGGCCGGGCGGCAAAGCTGCGGGCACCGGCCGGCGTGGCAGTATAGGCTGCCAGCAAGACCTGGCGCGGCGCCTGGAACCGGTCTGACGGATACCAGATCACACCGGTTTCCCCGCCCACGAACGACATGCCGCCATAGATCTGGTCAGCTTCCCAGAACGGTGCGCTCTCGAACGCCACTTTGACCGAATCCGCCAGCCGCGCGCCGGCGATCGCGGCAGAAACTGGTGCGGCAAAATCCGATGGAATGCGTGCCAGGATCGGCAAGGGCAGAGTGATAACGGCACGATCGGCCAGGGTTGCCTGCGCGCGGCCCGCGCCATCGCGCCATTCGATGCGCACGCCATCGCCAGCGCGGCGGATCGCCGTGACTTGTGCGCCCGTGACAACCGGATGGCGCAGCGCGGCCGCCAGCGCCTTGGGAAAGGCATCCATGCCCCCGCGCGGCGCCACCATCGTGGCCTGCATCAGGATATCGTCATCGAACAGGATGAACGGCAGGGAAGGGTGGGCCAGGATATCGTCCAGGCTGCGCGGCGCCACGGCGCGTTGCAGATCGCGCGGCGTGGCGCCCGGCGGGCTGACCAGGCCCGCGCGGGCAGTTCCGTGAAAGCGACCGTCTTCGCCCAGATCGCCATAGGCCGCCAGGAACTTGCCCAGCGCCTGCCGGGTGGGGGCATCGAGTTCCACGTCGAATGTGCCCTTGCGCAGCGCCTCTTGCAGCAGTTGGGAAAGATAGCCACGCAGATCATAGCTGGCCTCGCGCAGGCGCACCGTGCCGTGCTCGTCGGACAGAAACGCGCTGCGGCTGGCATTGACCAGGGGCTCTACCGGCACGCGGAGGTCACGGATCAGGCCCAGCACGCCCTGGTGATGGCTGGGCAGGCGCGCGGCGCCGGCGTTCTGGTAAAGACCGGGCGAAAAGCCCACTGTCTGCGTGTGGCCGTCGATATCGGTAAAGCGATCGCCACCGCGCACGGTCCATACCCGGCCGCCCACGCGGCGGCGCGCTTCCAGCACGGTGACAGCCGCGCCCTGGCGCTCCAGTTCGCGGGCCGCGACCAGGCCGGCGATCCCGGCACCCAGCACCACCACGCGGGGCGGCACCTTGCCGGGAACGAGCGGCCTGGCCAGGCTGCGCGCGGGCAGGCCCAAGGTGACGGTGGCCGCGCCCAGCGCGGTGAGCAGGGATCGCCGATCGATCATCGTTGCAGTCCTTTCCGCAGATCAGAACGAGAGCGTCACGCGAGCATAGTAATAGCCCCCGTTGATGCCCCAGGGCGCAAGCGAGGATGGCCGGTCATAGACATTGCTGCCATCGGCCGGTTGCAGCACCCCGCCATTGTTGACGTTTTGCACCGTTGTCGCCTTGTGATTCAGCACGTTGTTGGCGCCCAGATCAAGGCGGAAGGCAGGTGTGACTTTCCAGCCCAGGTTCACGTCGGTAATCAGCGTGGTCGGCGTGCCGATCACCGTGTTGCCCGAACCGGTGCCATCCAGGCTCACATGCTGGCGCGTGGTGCCATAAAGCGTTTCGCGCAGGTTGAGCGAGAGCGGCCCGTGGTTGAACAGCGCCCCGGCTATCAGCTTGACGCGCGGCGTGGCGGTGGTGAGCGCATCGATGGCATTGGCAGTGAGCAGGCTGGTCTGCCCGAACGTTGCATTGTAGACCGCAGCGGGCAAGCTGGCGACGCGCGTCAGCTTGGTTCGGTTATAGTTGAAGCCAAGGCTCCAATCGATCCGATCCCCGCTGTCGAAACGGCTGGTGGCAGTCAATGTCGCTTCCACCCCGCGCGTGCGGGTATCGGCGCCATTGGTGAAAAGGTTGAGCCCGAAGAAGCTGTAACCGCTGGCCGCCACCACGGTTGGATCGGTGCTGGAAATCAGGCCCCGCGCTGCCAGCGTGGACAGCACCGCCGAAGAGACCACGCCATTGCTGCCAAAGCCGCTGGAATAGCCCACGATCCCGCCCGAGGCGACGATGCGGTTGGTGATCTTGATCTGATAGGCATCGACCGTGAGTTGCACGTTGTCGCCCGGATGGGCGACGAACCCGGCCGAGAAGTTGGTCGATTTTTCCGGCCGCAACTTGCCAAAGCCCAGCGCTGCCACTGCCGGCGAGTTGGGTGCAAGCTGGGCATAGATGGAATTGGGGCTGACGTTGGTGGATGAGTAGTATTCCTCGGCCAGGGTCGGCGCCCGAAAGCCGTTGGATACCGTGCCGCGCAGCGCAAAGGCCGGGCTGAAATCATAGCGCGCGGTGGCCTTGCCGGTCCACACCGATCCAAAATCGGAATAGTGTTCATAGCGGCCTGCCAGATCGAGATGCAGGCCGGTGACCGGGTCGAGCGCCGCATCGATATAACCCGCCCAGGTCTTGCGCCCGTTGACCCCGGCATCGCTGGGACCAAAGCCGGGATAGGCCGCCGGACCACCGTTGTAATAGGATCCCAGTTCGCCATTCTGGATGCCGTAGTGACCGACGCGATATTGCGCACCCAGCGCCAGGGTCAGCGGCTTGGCCAGGCCCAGCGCAATCTCCCGCGTGGCGCCAAGGTCTGCCACCCATTCGCTGTTGGTCAGCGTGCCATCGTAATAGTCGGTCTGTGGGCGCACCGGCGTGGCGCTGGCTTTCTGGATCGGCAGCCAGGTGGCGGCATTGATCGAATCCCGCGTGTAGAGCGCATCGGCCACGCGGCCATAGGTGAGCGAGCCATCCCACTGCCAGCCGGCCAGATCGCCCGAGAGCCCGGTGGTGAGCGAAAAGTCTTCCTCGTCCAGGGCAATGCGCGGGGTGAAGCCATTGGGGAAGGGCACCACCGTGCCGCCATTGGCGTCGGTGCCGGTATAGCGGCTGGGCGCGCGATAGTTCTGCCGCGCCGATGCCGTGCGCCGGCCATAGCTGCCAAAGGCATAGGCATGCACGTTGTCGCTCACATCATAGCCGGCGTTGAACGCCAGGCTCCAGATCTGGTAGCGCGCATCGCCCAGGATGCGGTTGACGTACGGATAGTTGGGCGCGCCTTTCAGGCCATTGGCGTTGAGCGGGCTCACAGTGCTGCGCAAGGTGCCATCGGGATTGAAAAAGCGATAATCGTAGGTGCCGCGCTGGGTATAGTCGTGAAAGCGGTATTCGCCCGTCAGGTTCAGGAATCCACGCTCGCCCAGCTTGAAGCCCTTGTTGAAGCTGGCCTCTGCCGTTTTGCCGTCACCTTTGTAGAACTGCCCGCCCGTCAGCGACAGCTGTCCGCCGTGATCATCGTTGCGCAAGATGATGTTGACCACCCCGGCTATGGCGTCAGAGCCATATTGCGCCGCTGCGCCATCCTGCAAAACTTCCACGCGGCCGATCGATCCGGTGGGAATGAAGCTCAGGTCCGTGGTGGCCGCGCCGGAATAGGGGCTGCCGCCCAGCACGGCGAGATTGGCGGTGAAATGCCGGCGCTTGCCGTTGACCAGCACCAGCGTGTCGTTGGGGCTGATACCGCGCAGCGCGACATTGAGCGTCAGGTTGGCCGCATCGCCACCGAACGATTGCGCGCCAAGGCTGGGCAGGCTTTGCCCCAGCACCTGGCGCAGATCGCGCTGGCCCACATTCTCGATCGTGCTGGCACCCAGGATCTGGATCGGCGCGGCGCTGTCTGCCGCGCGGGTGCCCGTGGTGCGCGTTCCGGTCACGATGATGTCGGTCGCGGTGGCCGGCGGCGCGTCGGGATCGGCGGTGGGCGCTGCGGGCGCGGGTTCGGCGGCGAAGGCGGCGGAAGGCAGCGCCAGCGCCAGGGCCGACGTGGCAAGCAGAACGGTTTTCATGATTTCCCCCAAGCAAGATTGTCCGCGCTGCGACCATTGCCGAACAGCGGCTTGACGGGGTGCTAGGCAGGAAAGTCTACCGAATGAATTGAGAATATTTCTCGCGCAGATTTCCCGCTGCAATATGTTGCGCTGCGCAAATACATTGCTGGTGCTCGGGTGCGGTATTTCGGGCGCGGGCATTGCCGCGCCTCATAGGTGGCACGCCCAAGGCCGCCGGGTTGAGCTTGTTCAAACCCCCTATCAGCAATGCTCGTTGTTTTAGCTCGCGAACTCATGCTGCGGCGCAGAAGCCCCCCGAAACAGGACGTTCGTTGAGCACACCTGGCGCTATCCGGCCGCGCACGCGCGGGCGCATGCTGCGCACCGACGGGTGATCGGTGGCGGCATGGTGCGGGTTGAAAGGGGGAGATTGCCGATCGGCAGGCGGTGATTTCGCGGCTCTATGCCAGCGGCACGAAAGCCTGCGCCAGCGGCCGCTTCGCCTTCACTTCGCCCGCCTTGCCAAACGTGTCCAGCACTGTTTGCTGCGCAGCAATAAGCGTGGCATCGATCGGCGTGCGCAGCCGCGTGCCGCGTTGTGCGCTGGCCTTGGCGATGTCCAGGGGCAGGCCGGTTTCGTGCGACAAGACCGCTGCATATTCATCGACATGCGCCGCCGCCCAGGCGAGAGCGCGCGCTTCTCGGTCAAGGAAATCGACCAGCAGGCTGCGCTTGGTCTCTACGGCACCGGCATGGGCCACATCCAGGCCCAACCCGTCGGAAAAGGGGCCGCCATCAACGGCAATGCGCGCGCCTTGGGCCATAGCGGCCACGGTATAGGGTGTCCAGGTGGACCAGCCGTCGATGGCCCCGGTCTGGAGTGCCGCCTGGCTGTCGCTGGGCGAAAGGAATACCAGGCGTAGAGCATCGGGCGCGAGCCCTGCCTGCTGCAGCGCCCGCAACACCAGATAATGCCCGATCGAGCCGCGCGTGGTGGCAATGCGCTTGCCCACCAGGTCACTGATCGATTGCGCGCGCGATCGCGCCGGCACCAGGATCGCCAGGAGGCCGGCCGGTACGGGCTTGGCCGTGGCCATCGCCCCGATCGCCACGATCGGGCTGCCCGCCTGATAGGCGAACTGGAATGGCGCATCGCCCACCAGCCCCACGTCCACCCCGCCAGAGCCAATGGCTTCCAGCAGGCTTTGCGCGGCGGGAAATTCCGACCATTCCACGCGGTAGGGCGCGCCATCCAGCACGCCGGCGGCGGTCATCATGGCCTTGGTGCTGCCGCGCTGGTTGCCCACGCGCAAGATGCCCGATGCGGCCCCGCCCCGGCCGCAGGCGGCCAGGGCGAGGAAACCACCCGTCGCCAGGATGGCGTGGCGACGGGTGAGGGACGGTTGGCGTGGGCTGGCCATGCGATCAGGCTGCGCTGCGCGCGCTGCGGGCGGCGGAGTGGCGGTTGACCGGCACGTCCAGGCCCAGCGTTTCGCGGAACGTGCTGCCGGGATAGTCGGTCTTGTAGATGCCGCGCCGCTGCAGGATCGGCACCACTTCGTCGACGAAGACTTCCAACTGGCCGGGCAGGCTTTCGAACAGATTGAAGCCATCGGCGCCGCGCTGTTCCAGCCATTCCTCGAACCGGTCCGCGATCTGTTCGGGCGTGCCCACGAACAGCCCACGCGGCGTGGCGTGGCGCAGCGCGATCTCGCGCAAGGTC
>Ga0070667_100004141_pt1 | contig 12258 bp, 10 predicted proteins | sample KBSS33metaG_FD_64659 | JGI IMG/M metagenome (GOLD analysis project Ga0070667, IMG submission 64659) | Switchgrass rhizosphere microbial communities from Kellogg Biological Station, Michigan, USA - KBS S3-3 metaG | ecosystem: Host-associated > Plants > Roots > Rhizosphere > Soil ...
CGGCGCCAGGCGCTGCACGCGCAGCGCTTGAGTTTTGACCATCCTGCAACCGGTAAGCATCACACCTTCGAGGCGCCGCTCCCGGAAGATTTCTCAGCGCTCCTTGAGGCGCTCACCGAGGATGCGGAGCGCCATCTCGCGTGAGCACGGGAGAACTTGCCATGTCCTGGCAGGCGCCGCCGGGCGTGCGCGCCGAGTGCACGGTGCGCACGGGCGGGGTCAGCGTGGGGCCGTATTCGAGCCTCAATCTCGGCACGCACGTGGGCGATGAGCTCGGGGCGGTGACGGAAAATCGCCGCCGCGTGCGCGACGCGCTCAAGTTACCGGAAGAACCGCACTGGCTCTCGCAGGTGCACGGCGCGATCGTGAGCGATGCTGATAAGGGAGCGAAAACGCCCAAGGCCGATGGCGCGATCGCCCGGCAACGCGGCCGGGTGCTGGCGATCCAGGTGGCCGACTGTATGCCGGTGCTGCTCTCCAGTGAGGACGGCGCGGTGGTGGCCGCCGCCCACGCCGGCTGGCGGGGCCTGAGCGGCGGGGTGCTGGAAGCCACAGTCAAGGCGATGCAGGTCAGTGCGAAGAACGTGTGCGCATGGCTGGGACCGGCGATCGGGCCCAAACACTTCGAGGTCGGAGAGGAGGTGCGCGCAGCGTTCATGGCCCAGGACGCGCGCTCGGCCGGCGGATTTACCGAAAATGAGCGCGGCCGCTGGCAATGCGATCTGGTGTGGCTGGCGCGCTTACGCCTTGAACGCATCGGGGTGGAGAGGATCGATGCGGCCAACGTGTGCACCTTCGAGGACTCACAGCGCTGCTTTTCCTTCCGGCGCGACGGGGTGACCGGACGCATGGCCGCGCTCATCTGGCGCTGCTGACCTAAGGACCTTTAGAGTGCGTGCTAGAGTGGCACGCATGCCGGTTCTGGCCTGGATCCTTCTTGCAACCTTGTTCGGCGGGCTCTTGAGCGCTGCGCTGGCGGGGCTATTCCTGCGCTTTCCCGAAGCGCGCCGCGCGCGCGCACTCCCGCACCTGATCAGCTTCGCTACCGGCGCCATGCTTGCGGCCGCACTCATCGGCCTGCTTCCCGAAGCGATCGCGGCGGTGGGCCCGGAGCGGGTGCAGGGGATCGGGGCGGCGCTCTTAGCGGGTATCGCGCTGTTCTTCGTGCTGGAGAAATTCGTGCTCTGGCGTCACTGCCACACCGAGGACTGCGAGAGCCACCAGGTGCCCGACAGTGCGCACCGGGACAAGGCCGCCGGCTGGATCGTGCTGATCGGCGATGGCGTGCACAACGGCTTTGACGGAGTGCTGATCGCCGCGGCGTTCCTCACGGATGTGCGGCTGGGGATCCTGACGACGATTGCGATCACCGCGCACGAGATTCCGCAGGAGCTCGGCGATCTGGCGGTGCTGCTGCACGCCGGCATGAAGCCGGTGCGCGCCCTGATGTTCAATACCGCCAGCAGCCTGACCTCGATCATCGGGGGGCTGGCCGGTTACTTCGCCCTCAAGGGCACGCTGGATGTGCTGCCCTATGCCATCTCGGTCGCGGCGGCCTCGCTGATCTACGTGGCGGTGGCCGATCTGATCCCTGGGCTCCACCGGCGCGTGGACCCGGCCGGGAGCCTGATGCAGGTAGTGCTGATCGGCGCCGGGGTGGCCACCATTGCCGTCACCGAGGTGGCTCTCGGCTAGAGCTTCCCGCCCCCCAAACCGGTTGAAAAGCGCGCCAGGAGACCCCATTTCTGACCTCAAATCGGTAGCTTAAGGCCCTAAGGTCAATCCCCATGCGCATGGACAAGCTGACAAGCCGCTTCCAGGCGGCCCTGGCCGACGCACAGTCGCTGTGCGTCGGGCGCGACAACCAGTTCATCGAACCGGCCCACGTGATGCTGGCCATGCTCGATGCCCAGGGCGGGACCGTCGCCCCGCTGCTGCTCAAGGCCGGCGCGGATGTCGGCCGCTTGCGCTCGCTCCTCAACGCCGAGCTCGACCGCTTGCCCAAGGTGGAGGGGACACCGGGCGAAGTGCACGTGTCCAACGACTTAAACCGGCTGCTCAATGTCACCGACAAGCTCTCGCAGCAGCGCGGTGATCAGTTCATCTCCAGCGAGCTGTTCGTGCTCGCGGCCTTCGAGGACAAGGGGAGCCTGGCAAAGCTCTTCAAGGAAGCCCGCGTGCAGAAGGCGGCCGTCAGCCGCGCCATCGATGAAGTGCGCGGTGGCGAATCGGTGCAGGACGCGGGCGCCGAGGAGAAGCGCCAGGCGCTGGAAAAATACACGATCGATCTGACCGCGCGCGCAAGCACAGGCAAGCTCGATCCGGTGATCGGGCGGGACGATGAGATCCGCCGCACCATCCAGGTGCTGCAGCGTCGCACCAAGAACAATCCGGTGCTGATCGGCGAGCCGGGCGTGGGCAAGACCGCGATCGTCGAGGGCCTCGCGCAGCGCATCGTCAATGGCGAAGTGCCCGAGGGCCTGAAGAACAAGCGCATCCTCGCCCTCGACATGGGCGCGCTGATCGCCGGGGCCAAATTCCGCGGCGAGTTCGAGGAGCGCCTCAAGGGCGTGCTCACGGACCTCGCCAAGCAGGAAGGCCAGGTGATCCTGTTCATCGATGAATTGCACACCGTGGTCGGCGCCGGCAAGGCGGAAGGGGCCATGGACGCGGGCAACATGCTCAAGCCGGCCCTTGCGCGCGGCGAGCTGCACTGTGTGGGCGCCACCACGCTGGATGAATACCGCAAGTACATCGAGAAGGACGCCGCGCTCGAGCGGCGCTTCCAGAAAGTGCTGGTGAACGAACCCACGGTCGAGGACACCATCGCCATCCTGCGCGGACTGCAGGAGCGCTACGAGGTGCACCACGGCGTCGACATCACCGATCCTGCCATCGTCGCGGCGGCGACCCTGTCGCACCGCTACATCGCCGACCGCCAGCTCCCGGACAAGGCCATCGACCTGATCGATGAGGCCGGGGCGCGCATCCGCATGGAGATCGACTCCAAGCCCGAGGCGCTCGACCGGCTGGACCGGCGCATCATCCAGCTCAAGATCGAGCAGATGGCGCTCAAGAAGGAACACGACCCGGCCACTAAGAAGCGCCTCGCGGCGCTTGAGGAAAGCCTCGAGGCGCTGGAGAAGGAATCGGCCGACCTCGAGGAAATCTGGAAGGCGGAAAAGGCCACGCTGCAGGGCGGGGCCGCCATCAAGGAAGAGCTCGAGAAGGTCAAGCTCGACATGGAAGCGGCACGCCGGCGCGGCGAGCTCGGCAAGGTCGCCGAGCTGCAGTACGGCAAGGTGCCCGAGCTCGAGAAGCGCCTGGCCGAGGCGCAGGCGGCCGAGAGCAAGGACACGCAGCTGGTGCGAAACAAGGTCACCGAGGAGGAAATCGCCGAGGTGGTCTCCAAGTGGACCGGCATCCCGGTCTCCAAGATGCTCGAGGGCGAAAAGGAAAAGCTGTTGCGCATGGAGGAGGCGCTGTCCAAGCGCGTGGTCGGCCAGGAAGAGGCAGTGCGCATCGTGTCCAACGCCATTCGCCGCTCGCGCGCGGGCCTTGCAGATCCGCGCCGCCCGAACGGCTCGTTCCTGTTTTTAGGTCCTACGGGCGTGGGCAAGACGGAGCTGTGCAAGGCGCTGGCCGAGTTCCTGTTCGACACCGAAGAGGCGATGGTGCGCATCGACATGTCCGAGTTCATGGAAAAGCATTCGGTCGCGCGTCTGATCGGCGCTCCGCCTGGCTACGTCGGCTACGAGGAAGGCGGCTACCTTACCGAGGCGGTGCGCCGCCGGCCCTATGCGGTGATCCTGCTCGATGAGGTCGAGAAGGCGCACCCGGACGTGTTCAACGTGCTGCTGCAGGTACTCGATGACGGGCGGCTCACCGACGGGCAGGGCCGCACCGTGGATTTTCGCAATGCGGTCATCGTCATGACCTCGAACCTCGGATCGAACGTTATCCACGAGCTTTCGGGCGAGGGCAACTACCAGCGCATGAAGAGCGCGGTCATGGAAATCGTGCAGCAGAACTTCAAGCCCGAGTTCATCAACCGCATCGATGACATCGTGGTGTTCCATCCGCTTGGCACCGAGCAGATCAGGGCGATCGTCGACATCCAGCTGGGCCTGCTCAAGCGCCGGCTGCTGGAGCGCAACCTGGAGCTCGATCTGGACAAGGCGGCGCTCGACACGCTGGGCGAGGCCGGCTTTGATCCGGTGTACGGCGCGCGGCCGCTCAAGCGCGCGATCCAGCAGCAGATCGAGAACCCGCTGGCGCAGCAGATCCTGGCCGGCAGCTTCCAGCCGGGCGATCGCATCCGCATCGGTGTCAAGGACGGCGCGCTGCACTTCGCCAAGGCGCGCTGACGGTACGATTGGCCCGCCTCTGGGCCTTCGACCCGCGGCGCGCCTGAATTCCCTATAATCTGCGGTGGGGAGTGAACTAAGGGGCTCAAGGTGTATGCCGTTCTATGAGTACGAGTGTCCAAGCTGCCGCTACTACCTGGAGGTCCTCCAGAAGATCAGCGACAAGCCCCTGAAGAAGTGCCCGTCCTGCGGCAAGAGCGGCTTCAAGCGCCTGATGTCGGCGCCCGTCTTTCGCCTCAAGGGCTCGGGCTGGTACGAGACGGACTTCAAGTCAGACAAGGAGGGGCAGCGGAACCTCGCCAGTGCCGAGCCCGCTGAGTCCAAGGCAGCCGAGGCCAAACCCGCGGGCGATGAGAAGGCGGGCGCGAAGCCGGAGGCCGGCGCCGCCGCCGACAAGAGCAAGAGCGAGAGCGCGGCGTCCCCGACGGATGCCAAGAGCGCCAAAGCCAGCACCAGCGCGGGCCGCTCCTTGAACGCCAAGCGCGCGCTCAAGCGCGCCGCACCGCGTGCTAAACCCAAGAGCGCACGCGGGCAGAAGCGCGCGAAGCGCAGCCGATGAACACGCCCAAGCCTCCAATCCCTGCGGTGCGCACCGGCACCTTCGTGCGGGCGCTGCGCCGCTACCTGATCAACGGGCTTCTGATCTGGGTGCCGGTGCTGGTGACGGTGCTGGTGGTGCGTTTCATCCTGCAGCTGATGGACCAGACGCTGCTGGTGCTCCCGAGGGCGCTGCGGCCCGACGAGTGGCTGGGGCTGCACGTACCAGGCTTGGGCGCGCTGCTCGGGTTTCTGATCGTGCTGCTGACGGGACTTCTGGTGACGAACTTTATCGGCCAGGCGCTGGTGGCAATCGGCGAGGATCTGCTCGAGCGCATCCCGTTCGTGCGCGCACTCTACGGCGGGGTGAAGAGCTTCTCGGAGACCGTGCTTTCCAACAGTGGCAACTCCTTTAAGAAGGTGCTGCTGGTCGAATACCCGCGCGCGGGTATCTGGACCATCGGCTTTCAGACCACGGATCAGCTGCCGGAGATCAACGCGCGCTTAGGCGAGCCGCAGGTGTGCGTGTTTATCCCGACCACGCCCAATCCGACCTCGGGTTTCATTATCTTCGTGCCCAAAGCCCGCTGCATCGAGCTGGACATGCCCGTGGAGACGGCCATGAAGATGATCGTGACGCTCGGCGTAGTGGGCCCCACAGCACCGCACCAAGCCGCAATTGCGCCGGCGCGCTCCGCCCCGTAACATCGCGCGCCTTTCCCTTCGGGCCCAAAGTCGATGAAGCGCACCCATTACTGCGGACAAGTCAGCGCGAGCCTGGTCGGCCAGTCGGTCGCCGTGGCCGGCTGGGTGCAGCGGCGCCGCGACCATGGCGGGGTGATCTTCGTGGACCTGCGCGACCGCGAGGGCGTGGTGCAGGTGGTGTGCAACCCGGATTCGCCCGTGGTGTTCGCCAATGCCGAAAAGCTCCGCAACGAGTTCGTCGTGCAAGTGCAGGGCAGCGTGCGCGCGCGCCCGGCGGGCACCGTCAACGCGAATCTTGCGACCGGCGAGATCGAGATCCTGGCCTCCACAGTCGAGATCCTCAATCGCGCTGATCCTTTGCCGTTCCAGCTCGATGAGGAGGTGAGCGAGGAAGTGCGTTTGCGCTATCGCTACCTCGACCTGCGACGCGAGCTCATGAGTCAGCGGCTGCGATTGCGCCACGCGATCACGCGCGCCATGCGTTCCTTCCTCGATGCCCACGGCTTTATCGACATCGAGACGCCGATGCTGACCAAGGCCACGCCCGAGGGCGCGCGCGATTACCTGGTGCCGAGCCGCACGCACGCGGGCAAGTTCTTTGCCCTGCCGCAGTCCCCGCAGATCTTCAAGCAGCTGCTGATGGTTAGCGGCTTCGAGCGCTACTACCAGATCGTGCGCTGCTTCCGCGACGAGGACCTGCGCGCCGATCGGCAGCCTGAGTTCACGCAGCTGGACATCGAGACCAGCTTCCTGGACCAGACGCAGATCACCGATCTCATGGAAGCGCTTATCCGCGAGCTGTTCCGTGCGGTGCTCAAGCAGGAGCTGCCCGATCCATTCCCGCGCATGAGCTATCACGAGGCGCTTCGTCGCTATGGGTCGGACAAGCCGGACCTGCGCATCGCGCTCGAGCTTGTCGATGTGGCGGATCTAGTGAGCAGCTCCGACTTCAAGGTGTTCGCAGGTCCAGCGAAAGACCCGCAGGGCAGGGTCGCGGCGCTGCGCGTGCCCGGCGGTGGGGCACTGCCGCGCTCGCAGATCGATGAGTACACGGCGTACGTGGCGCGCTTCGGCGCGCGCGGGCTCGCCTACATCAAGGTAAACGAGCGCGCCAAGGGGCGCGAGGGCCTGCAATCGCCGATTATCAAGTTCCTGAGCGATGAGACCCTCAATGGCATCCTCGAGCGCTGCGGCGCGCTCGATGGCGATCTGGTGTTCTTCGGCGCCGACAAGGCCAAGGTCGTCAACGACGCGCTCGGCGCCTTGCGCCTTAAGGTGGGCCAGGATCTCAAGCTCGTGACTAGCGGCTGGCGGCCGCTGTGGGTGCTCGATTTCCCGATGTTCGAATACGACGATGAAGCCAAGCGCTGGGTTGCCATGCACCATCCCTTCACCTCGCCGGTGGTCACCGATGCGCAGACGCTAAGTGCCAATCCTGGCACCGCGCTGGCGCAGGCTTACGATCTGGTGCTCAATGGCTCGGAAATCGGCGGCGGTTCGATCCGCATCCATCGCCAGGAACTGCAATCGGCGGTGTTCGAGCTGCTCGGCATCGGCGCCGAGGAGGCCAAGAACAAATTTGGGTTCCTGCTCGACGCGCTGCGCTTCGGTGCCCCACCGCACGGCGGCATTGCCTTCGGGCTCGACAGGCTCGCGATGCTGATGGCGGGTGCCGAGAGCATCCGCGACGTCATTGCCTTCCCGAAGACGCAGAGCGCCGCCGACCCGCTGACCGAAGCGCCCACCGCCGTCAGCGAGCTGCAGCTGCGCGAGCTGCACATCCGCGTCCGGCAGCCACCACCGAGTTGAAGGTCAGACCCGCGCGGGCATGAACGCTGCCGTTGTCTACGTGCACGGCCTGTGGTTTTCCGGGCAGGAGGCCTTCATGCTGCGCCGGCGACTCGAGAAGGAGCGCGGCTACGCGTGGCACTCATTCAGCTACGCCTCCACGCTTCTGACGATGGATGCCATCGCCGATGCGCTCGATCAGTTCATCGCCACTGTCGAGGCGCCGCGCGTGCACCTGGTGGGCCACAGCTTAGGGGGCATCGTGATCATGCGCTGTTTCGAGCGCCACCCGCACCAGCCGCCCGGCCGCATCGTCTTGATGGGCACACCGAGCCTTCCCAGTCGCGCTGCGGCAGGACTGGCACGCTTTCGCTTCGGGCGCGCGCTACTGGGGCAGGCTGCCGCGGACGAACTGCTCAACAGCCACCAGCGCCGCTGGTCCCACGAGCGCGAGCTCGGCATCATCGCCGGAACCCAGTCCTTGAGTTTCGGCCGACTGGTGGTGAGTTTCGATGAAGCGAACGACGGCACGATCGCGGTGTCCGAGACGCAGCTTCCCGGCGCCACCGGGCACTTGCAGCTGCCGGTGAACCACTCCGGCATGCTGCTGTCGGCGCGAGTGGCACACGAGGTGGGCCAGTTTCTCGAGCACGGACGATTCGGGGTGTCGCCCACTTAAGCAACCGCGGAAAGACTTCCGTCACTCCGGAAATCCTCTCAGGTCGGTAGGGCTCCCGGGCTTTCTATATATAAAGGAGAGGGAGCACGGCAGCTGCCGGTGGCACAAACGCGGCCAATTGCAATATGTGCAAAGAACGCGCAGCCTCGCGCTTTCGTCGAGGGGGCCGCGAGTGAGAACAACAATCCAATCCACTTTGATGCTGGGCGCGCTGCTCGCGCTGTCATTCCCGGTACTGCTGAGGGCACAGGAAGCGGGAGTCCTGGAGGTAAAGTTCTGTCCCGCCGAGCAGGTGCGCACCTATCCGCTCGAATCACGCCGCGACATCCGCAGCCTCGTTCTGCAAAACCTGTTGGTGATCAATCACCGTTCCACGCCTGTCGACGTTACCGAGGTCAACCTGGCACTGATGCAGGGTGGTGAGGCGCTGGACGTGCGTCGCATTCAGGGCGCAGAGCTGAAGCAGTACACCGCCGGGGGCCCGAAGCTCCAGGCCTCCGGCATGCTCGAAATGCTGGCCTTCCAGTTCTGCTCCACGTCCCTGATTCCAAAAGGCACGCAGCTGGCCGGGCCGCACCTGGAACCCGGGCAGGCTTTGCTGATCACTTACCAGACCATGGCATTCCGAGGAAAGCGCGACACGCTGCGCGTGACAGCGCTTGGCCAGTCGGAGGGCCGCAGCGTTGATGCGAGCGCCAGCCTGCCGGTCAGCGCGGCGCTATCCAAAACCGAATTTCGGTTTCCTCTGCAGGGCGTTTGGTTCGTGGCAGTGGGTCCAACGCCTCACGGTGGTCACCGCTGGGGCCGGATGGAGGAATTTGCTTTCGACATCGCCCGCTTCGGCGAGGGCGATCTCTCGCACCGCGGGAACGGTGAGAAATTCAGCGACTACTACGCCTACGGCGCGCCGGTCTACGCCGCCGCGGATGGCAAGGTGGTCGCAATCGCCAACGACATTGCCGAAGACACCGCGATGCTGCGCAAGCCCGGCGATACCGATGAGAGCTACGGGCAGCGAGCCCAGCAGGCACAGATGGCGTTGTTGCAGGCGGGCAGCTCGGCGGTAGTCGGCAATCATGTCGTCATTGATCATGGCGGAGGCGAGTATTCCATGTACGCCCACCTGCAGCCCGGAAGCGTAAGCGTCAAGACGAGCGAGGCCGTCAAGGCGGGGCAGCCGATCGCCAAGCTCGGCTCCTCGGGCAACTCCACCGAGCCGCACCTGCACTTCCAGGTCTGCGACAGCCCCGAACCGCTGAACTGCTCATCCATTCCGATCAACTTCGTCGGACTGGAATTGCCGTACGCCGACTATCCGCGCCCGCTGCAAAGTGGTGATGTGGTCAAGGCCAACTGATTCGCGGACCTCTTTTGTTTCGATCGATCAAGGAACGGCGCATTTTTAACATTCGACCGCTCGCTGGCTCCGATTGCGACGAGATCCTGCGTATCAACGGCGCCAACCGGCCATCAGTCGCAGCGCTCGATCGGGCCGAGCTCGCACGCCTGCTGGCGCTGGGAGTATCGGGCCATGTCGTGGTGGCCGAGGATGGTGCGATTGCCGGATACATGCTGGTGTTCGCGCGCGGCAGCGAATACGACGGAGAGGAATATCGTTATTTCTCCACGCAGCTTCGAGAGGACTTCCTCTACGTGGACCAGGTTGCCATCGACAGCGCTCGGCAGCGCTCGGGCGCCGGTCGCCGCTGCTATGAGGCGCTGACTGATGAGGCGAAGGCGCGCGGCATCGCATTGTTGTGCTGCGAAGTCAATACAGTTCCGCCCAACCCCGCGTCCTTGGAGTTTCACCAGAGGCTCGGTTTCACGGTCATCGGCAATGGCGATACACTTGATGGCCGCCGCGTTGCATTTCTGTCGAAAAAAATCTGACCCGTCACTCGATGAGGAATCTGACATGAAAATAATCAAGGCTCTGGGGCTGCTGGCCACGTCGGTGCTAATGCTGGCGCCGGTGCGCGCCAATGAAGTGACCGTGGTCAGCAATGTGCTGGGGCCCGAAGGCCCGCTGGTCGTCGATGGCACTCTTTATTACGTCGGCTGGATTTCCAGCACGCTCGCGAAATGGGACGGCAAGAGCAACACGGTCCTCAATACGACCGCGCACTGCGGCCACAATGGGCTCGCGCTGACTGCGCGCAAGACGTTGCTGGTGGCCTGCGACGAGCAGGGAGCGATCCTGGAAGTGGATCTCAACGGCAAACAACTGCACCGCTGGGACACCTTTGGCAAGGGAACCAAGATGGATGGGGGGATCAACGATGTGGTGGTGGCCGCCAACGGGGGTGCCTACGCCACGCTGTCCGGCCCTTTCAATGACCCGCCGGTCGGCGTGGTCGGCAAGGTGTTGTACCTGGCGCCCGGCGCCCCGCAGTGGGTCGAGGTCGCGGGCGATTTCAACTACGCGAACGGCATCGGCATATCGCCCGACCAGAAGACCCTGTACGTGTGCGAGACGGTGGGCAACTCCATCAAGAAATTCTCGATCAACGCGAATGGCACTTTGAGCAATCGCGCCAACTACGCGCTCTTGAACCTGCTGGTGAAGAACAAGGTCGATTCCTGGTGGCTGGGCCCCGACAGCCTCAAGGTTGATAGCCACGGCAACGTCTACGTTGCGCAGTTTTCCGGCGGCAAGGTGCTGAAGATTTCCCCGCAGGGCAAGCTCCTGCACGTGTTCGACATCGCCGCCGGCGATGGCACCACCAATGTCGCCTTCGATGCCGGGGAAAAGAACCTGTACGTCTCGGTGGTCAAGGATCCGAATGATCCTAAGGCCAGGGGCGGCATCATCAAGATCCCGAACGTTCAGTAGTCTCGCCTCGCCATGCGTAATGCACCGCGTAGCACGGCGCGCGGGATTCGAGTACAGCGGGAGCCTTAAGAACGGATGAAATTTCGCGCAGACCGGCACGTGCACATTCTGATCGTCGGCGGCGGCGCCGTGGGCACGGCGCTCGCCTACCAGCTCGGTCGGGCCGGCGCCAAGGACGTGCTGCTGGTGGAAAAGGAGCAGCTCACGCATGGCTGCACCTGGCATGCGGCAGGCCTCGTGGGGCAGCTGCGCGGCAAGAAGAACCTGACGCGGCTCATGCAGAATTCGGTCGCAGTGTTTGACCGTCTCGAAGCGGAGACCGGACAAGCCATATCCTGGAAGAAGGTAGGAAGCCTGAGGCTTGCAGGAAGCGCCGAGCGCTGGAGCGAGATCCGCCGCTCCATGGGCCAGGCGCGCAGCTTTGGCGTCGAGTGCCATTCGCTCTCGGCCCGGGAGGCGCGTGAGCGCTTCCCCTACATAAGCACGGAAGGCATCGAGGGCGCGGCCTACATTCCGGGCGATGGCTACATCGATCCCTACTCGCTGACCATGGCCTATGCCAAAGGTGCCAGGGCCAGCGGCGTCAAGATCGAGGAGGGCGTGTGCGTCGAGCGGATCGTGCTCGATGGACGCCGCGCGGTTGGTGTCATGACCAACGGCGGCCCGATCGCTTGCGAGATCCTGGTCAACTGCGCGGGACTTTGGGCCAAGCGCGTCGGACGCCTGGCGGGCATTGACCTGGCCACGAGCGTGGTCGAGCACCAGTACTTCGTTACCGAGAAGAAGCTCGAGTTCGATGCCGGCTTAACGACGCTCCGGGATCCGGACAGCAATTTCTATCTCAAGCCCGATACCGGCGCGTTCGCGATCGGTGGCTGGGAGCAGGGCACATGCGGCTTCCATCGCGGCATGCCGCCCTGGGACTTCGCGCGCGAGCTGCTGCCGCCCAACATGGAGCGGCTGGAGCTTTTTGCACTGCCGGCGGCCGAGCGCCTGCCGGTGCTCAACGAGATCGGACTGCAGACCGTGATCAACGGCCCGATCCCGGTCTCGGCGGACGGCGAGCCCCTGATGGGCCTGGCCCCGGGGCTGGACAATTTTTACGTCGGCTGCGGATTCACGGCGGGCATCGCGGCTTCCGGCGGCGCGGGGCTGGCGCTTGCCAACCTGATCCTGCACGGCGATGCCGGCATGGACCTTTGGCCCTTTGACGTGCGGCGCTTCGCGCAGCTGCAGGCGCAGCCGCGTTACCTCGAGAAGCGTGCGATCGAGGCCTACGGCGCCTACTACCAGATCCACTGGCCGCTCGAGGAGCCCTTAGCGGCGCGCAACCTGCGCCGCTCCCCGCT
>Ga0070667_100004146_pt1 | contig 12252 bp, 6 predicted proteins | sample KBSS33metaG_FD_64659 | JGI IMG/M metagenome (GOLD analysis project Ga0070667, IMG submission 64659) | Switchgrass rhizosphere microbial communities from Kellogg Biological Station, Michigan, USA - KBS S3-3 metaG | ecosystem: Host-associated > Plants > Roots > Rhizosphere > Soil ...
GAAGTACAAGGACAAGAGCGTCCTCGACGTCCTCAAGGAAAACGCCCCGATCAGCCTGCGGCTGGGGGCGCTCGCCATCTCGCTGGCCCTGGTGGTGGGCGTGAGCCTGGGCGTGTTCGCCGCCGCGCGGCAGAACGGGCCCGGCGACCACCTGGTGATGAGCGTGGCGGTGCTGGGGGTCTGCATCCCCACCTTCGTCACCGCGCCTCTGCTGGTGCTGGCGTTCGCTTCCGAGCTGGGCTGGCTGCCGAGCGGCGGCTGGAACGACGGCGCGTGGCGCAACCTGGTGCTGCCGGTGATCGTGCTGGCGCTGCCGCAGATCGCGGTGATCTCGCGCCTCACCCGCGCGGGCATGATCGAGGTGCTGCGCTCCAACTACATTCGCACTGCGCGCGCCAAGGGCCTGCCGGAGCATCGGGTGATCCTGCGCCACGCGCTGCGCGCCGCCATCCTCCCGCTGGTCAGCTACCTGGGGCCGGCCTGCGCGGGGCTGCTCACCGGTTCGCTCGTCGTCGAGCGGATCTTCAACCTGCCCGGTCTCGGCCGCTTCTTCGTGGTGAGCGCCCTGCAGCGCGACTACACCGTGGTGATGGGCATGGTGATCGTCTACGCCGCCCTGATCCTGGTGCTGAACCTGATCGCCGACCTTGTCCACGCCGCGCTCGATCCGCGGGTGCGGCTCTCGTGAACCGGCTGGCGCACGGATCCGCCCGCGGGGCGCAGACCCTGGAGCGCGCCGCCGCCCGCGGCCGCAGCCTCTGGGACGACGCTAGGGCCCGGCTGTTCCGCAACAGGGCGGCGCTGGCGGGCATGGCGACGCTCGCCCTGCTTGCGCTCGCCGCCGTGATCGGCCCGCATCTGGCGCCCTTCGCCTACGACGAGGTGCGCAAGGACGACGTCTGGCTGCCGCCGCTGACCGGCGGCCACCTGCTGGGGGCGGACGCGCTCGGGCGCGACCTGCTGGCGCGGCTCCTGATGGGGCTTCGGGTGTCGCTCGCGATCGGCCTGGTGGCCACCGCGGTCTCCCTGGTGATCGGCGTCGCCTGGGGCGCGACCGCCGGTTTCGTGGGCGGGCGGACGGACGAGACCATGATGCGCGTCGTCGACGTCCTCTATTCGCTGCCGTTCATCTTCTTCGTCATCCTCTTGATGGTGACCTTCGGCTCGAACCTGATCCTGATGTTCCTGGCCATCGGCGCGGTCGAGTGGCTGACCATGAGCCGGATCGTGCGCGGCCAGACCCTGACCCTGAAACAGAAGGAGTTCGTCGAGGCCGCGCGCGCCGCAGGCCTGTCGAACGGGGCCATCATCGCGCGCCACATCGTCCCGAACCTGCTGGGGCCGGTGGTGGTCTACGTCACCCTGACCATCCCGGCGGTCATCCTGGCGGAGAGCTTCCTCAGCTTCCTGGGCCTGGGCGTGCAGCCGCCGATGGCCTCGCTGGGCGGGCTGATCGCCGATGGGGCGCAGCAGATGGAGATCGCGCCCTGGCTGCTGATCTTCCCGTCGGCGGCGATGATCCTGACCCTGCTGAGCTTCAACTTCATCGGCGACGGCCTGCGCGACGCCATCGACCCAAAGGATCGGTAAGCTGCGCCCCTACTGATCCCGGTGCACACGGACCGGCATCTTGCCGCCGATCATCATCATGTAGCTGCCCAGCATCGCCTTCTTGATCCGGGCGCGGGAGCCCGGCCGGGGTTCACGGCTGAAGTCGGCGCTGTCGATCTGGCGCCAGACCTGCCCGCCCTCGAGCCGCAGCACCCACTTGCCGTCCGGCCGGCGCTGCGCGCTCTCGACCGCAAGCTCGACCTCGTCCACATCGGGCTTCTCGGCGCTGCGATCGAACAGGCTCAGCGAAGGCAGGGTGAAGCCGAACGCCTGCCGGCGCACTTCACGCACCTGCGCGCTGTCCACCGCCACCACCTGGCCCGCGCCCAGCTGTCGGCCGAGCTCGTCCACGGCCGAGTCGTAGCAGGCGAGCCGGGCCTGGGCGTCGGCGAGCTTGCGGCAGTCGACGGCCGCCTGCACGGCCGGCGGCGGTTGCGACGCCGCGGCCGCAGGGAGGCCGGCAAAGGCGGCGCCTGCAACAAATGTTACATCGCGCAGATGGCGGAATGCCCGCAACTTGACCATTGGAACGTCTCAAATGACAGCGATGAGCGCACGGTAGCCGCGGTTAAGCCGTGACGCAATTCGGGCTAGCAATGACCTGGTACGCTTGTACTGTGCAAGATTTAACCGCCCGAAGCCGCAGCAGGCGTCGCAATCTACCCTCTGGAGTTCTGCATCGGTATCCTTTCTGTGACCAGAATGTGACACCTGGGCCGATTGCGTGGCGGACCCCATCCTTTGAAGTTGACGTCCATTTTCCTGGAAACGTAACAAATCCGTAACTCGGGCCATCGCGGTCCGGGATGGCGCTTTTCCAGGAGCCGGCTCGACCGGCGCCGCCGCAGGCGGTTCGGAGGACAATCACGTGAACAACAGAACGATGCGGGAGCGGCTGCTGGCCACCTCCATGATCGGCGGCGTGGCCCTTGTCGGGTTGACGGCGGGCGGGGCCTCGGCCCAGGACGCGCCGGGCGGGCAGGGCGTGGCCGTCGAGGAACTGGTGGTCACCGGCTCGCGCATTCCGCAACCGAACATGACGAGCGTAAGCCCGATCCAGACCGTCACCTCGCAGGACGTGGCGATCGGTGGCCGGACGGCGACCGTCGACATCCTGAACACCCTGCCGCAGGTCAGCATCAACGCGGTCCAGGACCTCGGGCCGACTTCCAACCCGCTGAACGGCCCGGGCGGCGTGGCGACCGCCAACCTGCGTGGCCTCGGTCCCACCCGCACCCTGGTGCTGGTCGACGGGCGACGCCTGGGCATCGGCGACCCGAACACCGGCAACACCAACCCGGCGCCCGACATCAACCAGATCCCCTCGCAGCTGATCGACCGGGTCGAGGTCCTGACCGGCGGCGCCTCGGCGGTCTATGGCTCGGACGCCGTGGCCGGCGTCGTCAACTTCGTCATGAAGCGGAATTTCGAGGGGCTTCAGTTCGACGCCCAGTTCGGCGTCAACCAGCACAGCCAGCACAGCAAGCTGATGAAGAGCCTGCTGCGCTCGTCCGACCCTGCGGTTCCGGTTCCGGACGGGGCGTGGGACGGCAAGTCGGTCGACTACAGCCTGATCTTCGGCGCCAACGCGCCCGACGGCCGCGGCAATGTCACCGCCTACGCCACCTTCCACCGTCAGGACCCGGTGACCTTCGCGGCGCGCGACTGGGCGGCCTGTCAGCTCAACGTCGATCCGACGGCGCGTTGCGGCGGCTCGCCCAACTCCAACTACTTCACGCTCGCCGATGGCTCCGGCCCGGAATTCTCGGTGCGCGGCAACCAGTTCGTGCCCTGGGGCACGTCGGGCGTCACACCGCCGGCCGAGTTCAACTCGAACCCCTATGAATACCTGATCCAGGGCAACGAGCGCTGGACCGGCGGCTTCTTCGCCAACTACGAGCTGAACGACCACTTCCAGCCGTACACCGACTTCTCCTACATGCACGACAAGACCGAGGTGGTGATCGCGCCCTCGGCCTCGTTCATCGGCGACGGCCTCGGGCCGGGCGGCGGCATGCTGGTCAACTGCGGCAACCCGTTCCTCAGCGCCCAGCAGCAGGGAGCGATCGGCTGCACCTCGCCCACCGACCAGATCGAGCTGCTGCTCGGCCGCCGCAATATCGAAGGCGGCGGCCGCGTGCAGACCTACGAGCACGACAACTACCGCGTGGTGTTCGGGACCAAGGGCAAGCTGTTCGGACCGTTCAGCTACGACCTCTATGGCTCCTACTACTACACCTCGCTTAGCCAGCGCAGCTCCAACTACCTCAGCAAGCAGCGCATGCAGAACGCGCTGCTGGTCACCACCGATTCGGCCGGCCAACCGGTCTGCATCTCCGGCGGAAGCTGCGTGCCCTGGAACATCTTCCAGGACGGCGGCGTCTCGACCGCGGCGACCGACTACCTGGACACCGCCGGCAGCAACCGCGGCACCATCACCGAACAGATCGTCGAAGGCACCATCACCGGCGACCTGGGCGAATACGGGATCAAGTCGCCGTGGGCCACCGACGCGGTCGGCATGGCGCTGGGCTTCCAAGTCCGCCGCGACCACCTGGAATTCAACCCGGACGAGGCCCTACTGTCGAACGACCTGGCGGGCGCCGGCGGCGCTTCGACGCCGATCGACGAGAGCTTGCGCTCGACCGAGTTCTACACGGAGCTGCGGACCCCGATCGTGCAGGACAAGCGGTTCATGCACGACCTGACGCTCAGCCTGGGCTACCGGCGAAGCGACTACTCGAGCGGCATTAAGGCGGACACCTACAAGATCGGCGGCGAGTGGGCGCCGACGCGGGACATCCGCTTCCGCGGCTCGTTCAACCGCGCCATCCGCGCCCCGAGCATCCTGGAGCTGTTCACGCCGCAGGCGGTGACCAACACCAGCCAGGTGTCGGAAGACCCCTGCGCCGCCAACGCCCAGAACCCGGCGACGCTTGAGCAGTGCCTGCGCACCGGCATCACACCGGCGCAATACGGCGCCATCGTGCAGTGCCCGTCCGACCAGTGCTCGGTGCTCAACGGCGGCAACCCGGAGCTGGCGCCGGAGCGGGCCAACACCTACACGGTGGGCTTCCTGTTGACGCCGACCTTCCTGCCGAACTTCAACGCCAGCGTCGACTGGTACAGCATCACCGTGAAGGGGTTGATCACCAACATCCCGCTGGGCGTCGTGCTGAACAACTGCCTGAACACGGGCGATGCGCAGTACTGCAACCAGATCGTCCGCAACCCGACCAACGGCATCCTGTTCGGCAGCGACCAGGCGGCGGGCGGCTACATCGTCGGCACCAACGCCAACGTCGGCAAGCAGGCGCTGAAGGGCGTCGACTTCCAGGCCAACTACCTGCTTGGGTTCGACAAGTTCGGCCTCGACGACAGCTGGGGCGGCCTGACCTTCTCGTTCAACGGGTCGTATCAGTATTCGAACAAGACCACGCCCTATCCGGGTGGCGACACCTATGATTGCATCGGCCTGTACGGCAACCAGTGCCAGACGCTGAACCCGAAGTGGCGGCATAACCTGCGCGTCACCTGGAACGCGCCGCACGACGTGCAACTGTCGGCGCAATGGCGCTATATCGGCAAGGTGAAGCTGGAGAGCCTGTCCGACGAGCCGATCATCGGCGGCGAGACGGGGCCTGACTTCAACGGCAAGGTCAGCGCCGAGAGCTACCTCGACGTGGCGGCGAACTGGAACATCAACGAGAAGCTGGCCGTCCGCGCCGGGATCAACAACATCACCGACAACGACCCGCCGGTGATCCGTTCGGCGATCTCGGGCTCCGGCGCGCCGAACTCCTATCCGGTCTACGACTACCTGGGCCGCCACATGTTCGTGGCGCTGACCGCCCGGTTCTAAGGTTTCAGCGAGAGAGACGAACTTCGGCGGCGGGAGCGATCCCGCCGCCTCTTTCGTCTAGAGCGGGTTGCAAAAGTGGAGGCCCGTTTTGCGGCGCGACGCGCTCAGGCTCCTGAATCCTCGCTTCTGTTGCTGATAAGAAATCCTCAAGCACATGCAGGCTTAATGCCGCGCTCGTAAGCCAGTCGGCGCCGCCGCCTGGCTCAAGGACATAGTGCAGCCGCCCGCCATCAGTCTCCCAAGGCGCGGCCGGAGGATTTGACGTGAACACCAAAAGCGCGCGGGCCAGCCTGCTGGCGACGACCGCCACGACCGCCGTGGCCCTGGCGAGCCTGATCGCAGCGCCCGCCGCCGCCCAGGAACCCGGGACGGAAGTCCAGGAGCTGGTGGTCACCGGCTCGCGCATACCGCGGCCGAACCTGGACCAGCCCACGCCGGTCGGCGTCCTCGAGGTCGACGAGCAGCGCGGGCCGCTGGCGCTCGGCGACGTGATCGCACGCTTGCCACAGGCGGGCTTCAGCGGAACCGCGCGGGCCAATTCCAACAACTTCGGCACGAGCGCGGGGCTGAACGCCGTCAACCTGCGCAACCTGGGCCTCTCGCGCACCTTGGTGTTGGTCGACGGCCAGCGGCACGTCGCGGGCGACTTGCAGAGCAACGCCGTCGATTTGAATTCCATCCCATCCGCCCTGATCGACCGGGTTGAGGTGATCACCGGCGGCGCGTCGGCCATCTACGGCTCCGACGCGGTGACCGGCGTGGTCAACATCATCACCAAGAAGCAGTTTCAGGGGCTGGATCTCGACGTTTCCGGCGGGCGCTACGACGCGGGCTTCGGCGGCCGTTATTCCGCCTCGGCCACTGCGGGGCGCAATTTCCTGGACGATCGGCTGAACCTGACCGCCAGCGGATTCTGGCGCAAGGAATCGGCGATCGACGCCAGCGACGTCCCCGCGGCGAACAACTACCAGACCATCAACAATCCGGCGGACCTGGCGCTGGGCGCGCGCGACCCGAGCTTCTTCACGGGCTTCCGCTTCAGCGGCCCGACGACGCCGAACAACGGGGTTCCCGACAAGCTGTTCGTGCCGAACGTCGGCAGCGAACTCACCACCCGCAACGGCGTCTTGGTGAACGCCGAGAGCGGTTCGGCGATCGTCTTCGACGCAGCGGGCAATCCGGTCGCGACGCCGCGGCGGACCGGCTACAACAGCTTCGCCTTTGGCCAACTGCCGAACTGCGCCGTCTGCTCCTATCCCGAGGACTTCAAGGAAGTCGCCTCGCAGATCGAGACCGGCGGCTTCGCCTTCAAGGCCAGCTACGACTTCACGCCGAAGGTCCGCGGCTTCATCGACGCCAAGTTCGTCGAGAACAACGTCGAGAACCATTTCCAGCCGTCTTTCACGCCGAGCAATGGCGTGAATTACTTCCTGATGCCCGACAACGCCTATCTGACGCCGGCCATCGGCGGGGCGATCTTCCAGGACGGCGGGCAGTTCTATGTCTTCTCGCGCTGGCTGAACGACGGCCGCAGCCAGGACATTCGCCGCCGCACCTACCGCGCGGTCGCGGGCCTCGAGGGCGACTGGGACGCCGACTTCGCTGCGGTGAAGTGGGACGCCTCGCTGAACTACGGCGAGACCGGCGTCGACATCCGCTACCACAATGTGATGATCACGGAGAACTTCGCCGCGGCGCTGGACTCGGTGATCGACCCGGCCACCGGCCGCCCGGCCTGCCGCATCAACGTGCCGTCAGCGGGCGTCAGTCCGCTGGGCTATGGCGCCGGCGCGCTGAATCCTTCGGCCTGCGCGCCCTACAATCCGTTCGGCCTGCAGAACAGCGACGCGGCGCTCGCCTATTCCTTCGGCGACGCCACGACCAAGGACCGGCTGACCCAGCAGGTCGCCAGTGTCAACGCCAGCTTCGACACCGGCAAGTTCCTCAACCTGCCGGGCGGGCCGATCGGCGTCGCCACCGGCGCGGAATACCGCATGGAGCGGATCCACGAGCGTAGCGATCCGCTGCTGACCTCGGGCGCGACCGAGAACGCCGCCGTCGATTCCGCGGGTGGCTTCAACGTCGTCGAGGGCTATCTCGAGCTGAATGCGCCGATCTTCCGCCACGCCGGTCCGCTGATGGACGAGCTGTCGGTCGACGCCGCCTGGCGCGGGGCCGACTACAGCACCGTGGGCAAGGTCGCAGCCTATAAGGTCGGCGGCGTCTACGGCCCGACGAGCTGGCTGAAGTTCCGCGGCACCTGGTCGCGCTCGGTCCGCGCGCCGAACATCACGGAAGCCTACGCGCCGCTGACCTCGTCCCCCTTCATCATCAAGGACCCGTGCAGCGTCGAGCACATCGGCGACAATGTGAACTTCGCCCGCAACTGCGCGGCGGCGGGCCTCCCCGCCAACTTCGTGGCGACGACGAATGCGGGGGTTCCCGGTACGACGTCCGGCAACGCCAATCTTGATCCGGAAAAGTCACGGAGCTGGACCGTCGGCTTCGTTGTCCAGCCGCCGATGGTCCGGAATCTGGCCATCACGCTCGACTACTATGCGATCCGCATCAAGGACGCGATCACCTCGGTCGCGGCGCAGGACGTCGTCGACAACTGCTACGCCTCCAGCGCCGGCCTCGATCCGACCTATTGCTCCCTGTTCACGCGCACCGGCGGCCCCCGCTTCGCCATCACCGGTGTCCAGACGACCTACGTCAACGCGGCCAAGCTGTTCACCGACGGCTTCGAGCTGCAGGTCAGCTACGCCACGGATGTGGGGGCGTTGACGCAAGGTTGGGGGCCGGCCAGCGCGCTCGACGGGCGGCTGAGCTTCCAGCTGACCGCGGACTACGTCGTCAGCCTGCGGAACTACCCGTTCCAGAGCAATCCGAGCGACGTGAACGTGCTGGAGGGCACGGCCACGACCTTGTTCGGCAACAATCCGCAGCTCAAGGCGATCGCGGACGTGAGCTACAGCCAGGGCCCGGTGACCGTCGGCTGGACGACCCGTTACATTGGCCGCCAGGCGCTGTTCAGCCGCGATCCCTCGGCGACGCAAGGTTCCGAGAGCCTGAACATCCCCTTCACCGAGCCGACCTTCTACCACGACCTGATGGTGAGCTATCGGATGGAGGGCGGCCTGCGCGGTCTCGAGCTCTACGCTGGCGCGCAGAACCTGTTCGACGAGCAGCCGCCGTTCACCGTGCTGGGCTCGAACCGCGACGCCGCCTTCGACCTCGGCCGCTTCCTCTACGTCGGGGCGCGGTTCAGGCGCTGACGTCTGTGACGAACTTCCTTTCCCGCTCGCGGGAAAGGGGAACCGCCGGCCGAGGGCAGCGGAGAGCCGGGGGTGGAAAGGGCGAGTTGCAGAGCGCCGCCCTGTCCGCCCCGCGATTCAGCGCGCTTCCAGTAAAGCCCTGCGCTCTCCACCGCCCGGTTTGCCCCGGGCGGTCCCCCTCTTGCACTAACGCGGGAGAGGAAATGCGCGATCTTTGGGGGAAGGGGGCCGCCCCCCGCCCTCAATTCACCCGCTGCGGGGCCAGCACCATGGCGCCCTGGTCGCGCAGGCGGGCCTGGACCGCCTGGTCGACGATCGCCTGGGCGCGGGGGTCGCCGAACAGCCAGGCGGCGGCGGCGAGCGTGCGGGCGGCGCTGGTCTCGACGCCCAGCATCTTCTGCAGCGCCTCGATCGGCGAGGCGGGCGGGGTCATGCGCTTCAGCCGCGGCTCGCCTTCGAGCTTGGCGAGGACTTTGGCGCGGTCCACCGCCTCGTAGAAGCCGCCGATCTGGTCGACGAGGCCCAGTTCACGCGCCTGCGCCCCGGTCCACACCCGGCCCCGGGCGATCTCCTGGACGCGCGCCAGCGGCAGCTTGCGCCCTTCCGAGACCCGGATGACGAAGTTGCCGTAGATCTGGTCCATCCAGTGGGCGAAGGCGGCGCGCTCCTGCGGGGTGAACTCGCGGCTGGCGCCGAAGGCTCCGGCGTAGGAACTGCCGACGTTCAACTGGCGCAGGTCCACGCCGAAGCGGGAGAGCGCCGGACCGAGCGCGAACTTGCCGCCGAAGACGCCGATCGAGCCCGTGAGCGTGGTCGGCTGGGCGACGATCGCCGAGGCTTCCGAGGAGACCCAATAGCCGCCCGAGGCGGCGTAGGTGGCCATGGAGACGACGACCGGCTTGCCGGCCGCCTTGGCGTCGCGGATGGCGGCCAGGATCTGCTCGGACGCGGTGTCGGAGCCGCCGGGCGAATTGAGCCGCAGCACGATGGCCTTGACCTCGCGCGCCTTGACCGCGTCGTAGATCGCCTCGGCCAGGTCATCCGAATAGATGTTGCTGCTGGTCGAGAAGGGATTGGCGCTCCCGTCCTTGCCGGTGATGATCGGCCCCTCGGCCTCGATCACGGCGATCGCTGGTCCGGTCGCGGGCGCGCGCCGGCGGCTGCGGCCATAATCGTCGAGGTCGATCGTCTCGGCGCCATCGCCGGCGCGCTTGAGCAGCGCCTGCTCGGCGTCCCGCGCCTGGCCCAGCCGGTCGACGAGCTTGAGCTTGAGCGCGTCTTCGGCGAGGTAGGGGCCGGCCTCAAGCGTCTGGCGCAGGGCCTCGGGGCTGACCTTCCTGTCGGAAGCGGCCTGGGCGAGGTTGGCGCCATAGATCGCGCCCATCCACGAGAGCTGCTCCTCGCGATGGGGCGGCGTGTAGTCGTCGTACAGGTAGCCGTTGACGGCGGACTTGTACTCGTAGCGCTGCTCGTAGTCGGCCTTGATCCCGTACTTGTCGAAGAACCGCTTCAGGAAAACGTCCTCGCTCGCCAGTCCCGTCACCTGGAAGGACGAGGCGGGCTGCATCCACAGTTCGTCGGCCGAGGCGCCCAGCATGTAGGTCGCGGTGACGACGCCGGAGGGATAAAGGCCCTGGCTGTGAGCGAACACCGGCTTGCCGGCCGCGCGGAAGCGGCGGATGGCCAGCCGCAGCTCGTCGGCCGCGGCGGGCTCCATCCCGCCTTCGGGCAGCCGGATCATCAGGCCCTTCACCCGATCGTCCTTCTCGGCCCTGTGCAGGGACTCGATGATCGACATCACCGAGTTACCGCGATGACCCAGGCCCGAGAGCGGGTTCTGCGGCGACTGGTCGCTCAGCGGGTCGCGGAGGTCGAGCTCCAGCACCGCCTTGGCGGGCGTGGCCTCGGGCCCGGCCGCGTTGGCGGCGATCGCCACCAAGGCCACGGGCAGGCCGATCATAAAGAGGATCAGGCCCGCGAACACGCCGGCCGCGGTGATCAGGAACTGCTTCATGGTGGGTAAGGCCTAGGATCGCTCCGGCGGCTCTCGCACACAATCGCGGCGGCGTGAAGATGTGGCCTGATGTGACGCCTGACGCGCGTGGAACGACCTGCGACGCGCGTCCCGTGACGTCTCGATGACATCTGCCGCGACTATTTGCCTAGCAAATAATCACTTGACCGGAATCCAAGATCGGCGGCCGACTTGCGTTGTCGCCGAATCAATCGAGGCGACCTTCGGGGAGGAACTAGACTTGAACAAACTTTACGCGCTTGCCCGACTGCTCGCAGTCGTGGTCGCCATTGTCGCGGCGTTCATGGAAGTCCCGTTTGTCGCGGCGGTCCTGCTAGTCTTGGGCGCTATCGCTGGTCTTGGCGTCGAAAGAGGAGACCGCACACGACTGTATGTCGTGACCCTGCTTCTCGTCGCCGCCTCCAAGTTCCTGGAGGGAATTCCCGGCGAGATCGGGACTTATCTGTCGGCCATCTTCACGGGCCTGGGCACGGCCTATGTCGGGGCCTCCATCGTCGCCCTCACGCACAGCCTTCTGCTTCACATCAAGGAAGACTGGGCGAAGGCGCCGGCCGCCTGAGCTGAAACCGTCGCGTGGACCGCCGCGCTTGGCGGTCCACGTCCGGAAGGCGTCCGTGCCTTGAATATTTAGGCGTGCATCGACTGGAAGGCCGTCCGCAGTTCCCGCGTGAAGCTCTCCGGCTGTTCCCAGGCCGCGAAATGCCCGCCCTTCGGCAGGCGGTTGTAGTGGATGAGCTTGGGATAGGCCCGCTCCGCCCAGCTCCGCGGGGCCGCATAGAGCTCCGTCGGATAGACGCTCACCGCCACCGGGATCTCGATGCCCATCGGCTCGAAGAACGGCACGTGGTTCTCCCAATAGAGGCGCGCCGAGGAAACCCCCGTATTGGTCAGCCAGTAGAGGGTGATGTTGTCGAGAATGTCCTCGCGCGTCAGCCCCTCCGGCTGGCCGTCGAAGACGCGCGCGATCATCGCGTAGCTCTCCGCGTCGTGGTCCAGGATCCAGGCGGCCAGGCCGATCGGCGAGTCTGCGATGGCGTACAGGGTCTGCGGGCGATTGCCCATTTCCTGCGCGTAGGCCAGCCCCTTCCCGTAGAAGAAGACGAGCTGGTCGTAGGCCTGCTTCTCCTCGGCGCTGAGCCCGGCCGGCGCGGGGGCGCCGGATTGAGCGGCCTTGTTGATGTCCACCGGAACGGCGCCCGGCATGTTCGTGTGAATGGCGAGCAAGCCGGGCGGCGCCTGCTTGCCCATCAGTTGGGTGATCAGCGCGCCCCAATCGCCTCCCTGCGCCACATACTGTTTGTAGCCCAGCCGCTGCATGAGCGTGGACCAGGTCCGTGCAATGCGGTCCGGGTCCCAGCCTGCCTTGGCGGGTTTGCCGGAGAACCCGTAACCGGGGATGGAGGGGATAACCACGTCGAAGGCGTCGGCGGCGCTTCCCCCGTAGGCGGTCGGATTGGTCAGCGGAT
>Ga0070667_100004150_pt1 | contig 12245 bp, 10 predicted proteins | sample KBSS33metaG_FD_64659 | JGI IMG/M metagenome (GOLD analysis project Ga0070667, IMG submission 64659) | Switchgrass rhizosphere microbial communities from Kellogg Biological Station, Michigan, USA - KBS S3-3 metaG | ecosystem: Host-associated > Plants > Roots > Rhizosphere > Soil ...
CCGGCGCCCACGGTTCTGCCGCCCTCGCGGATGGCGAAGCGCAGGCCCTCTTCCATCGCGATCGGAGCGATCAGATCCACGTTCATCTTGATGTTGTCCCCGGGCATCACCATCTCGGTGTTGGCCGGCAACTCGATCAGGCCCGTCACGTCGGTCGTGCGGAAGTAGAACTGCGGCCGGTAACCCTTGAAGAACGGGGTGTGTCGCCCGCCCTCTTCCTTGGTCAGCACGTACACCTCGCACTCGAACTGCGTGTGCGGGGTGATGCTGCCGGGCTTGGCCAGCACCTGCCCGCGCTCGACTTCCTCGCGCTTCGTGCCGCGCAGCAGCACGCCCACGTTGTCCCCAGCCCGCCCCTCATCCAGGAGCTTGCGGAACATCTCCACCCCGGTGCAGATCGTCTTCTGCGTCGCGCGCAGCCCGATGATCTCCACCTCATCGTTCACCTTCACGATCCCGCGCTCGATACGCCCGGTCACCACCGTGCCGCGGCCCGAGATCGAAAACACATCTTCCACCGGCATCAGGAACGGCTTCTCGATGTCCCGCTTCGGGACCGGGAAGTACTTGTCCATCTCCTCGACCAGCTTCACGACCGATGCCACCCCGATCTCGCTGTTGTCCCCTTCCAGGGCCTTCAAGGCGGAACCGACCACGATCGGGGTCTTGTCGCCCGGGAACTTGTAGACCGAGAGCAGCTCGCGCACTTCCATCTCGACGAGCTCGAGCAGCTCCTTGTCATCGACCATGTCGGCCTTGTTCATGTACACCACGATGTAGGGCACGCCCACCTGGCGGGCAAGCAGGATGTGCTCGCGCGTCTGGGGCATCGGGCCATCGGCGGCCGAGACCACCAGGATCGCACCGTCCATCTGCGCGGCTCCCGTGATCATGTTCTTCACATAGTCGGCGTGTCCCGGGCAGTCCACGTGCGCGTAGTGCCGCTCCTTGCTCTGGTACTCCACGTGCGCGGTCGAGATCGTGATCCCGCGCGCCTTCTCCTCGGGGGCCTTGTCGATCTGGTCGTAGGCCATGAACTGGCCACCGTTGGTCTCGGCCATCACCTTCGTCAGCGCCGCGGTCAGCGTCGTCTTGCCGTGATCAACGTGCCCAATCGTGCCAACGTTAATGTGCGGCTTGGTGCGTTCGAATTTCTCTTTGGACATTACCCGATCCTCAATTACTTCTTGATGATGCCTTCGGCGATATGCGAAGGCACTTCCACGTACTTGGAGAATTCCATGGTGAAGGTGGCGCGGCCCTGGCTCATCGAGCGCACCGTGGTCGCGTAACCGAACATTTCCGACAGTGGCACGTCCGCGGCGATGACCTTGCCCGAAAGCGAGTCGTCCATGCCGGTGATCTGTCCGCGCCGACGGTTCAAGTCGCCGATGACATCGCCCGAGTAGTCCTCCGGGGTCACCACCTCGACCTTCATGATCGGCTCGAGCAGCACCGGCTTGGCGCGCCTAAAGCCGTCTTTGAAGCCCATGCTGCCGGCGATCTTGAACGCCATTTCGTTCGAGTCGACGTCGTGGTACGAACCGTCGAACAGCGTGACCTTGACGTCCACCACGGGGTAGCCCGCGATAACGCCGGTCTCGACCGCTTCTTTGATGCCCTTGTCGACAGCCGGCACGTACTCACGCGGCACGGTGCCGCCGACGATGCCGTTGATGAACTCATAGCCCTTGCCCTGCTCGTTGGGCTCGATGGTGAGCCACACATGCCCGTACTGGCCGCGGCCGCCCGACTGGCGCACGAACTTGCCCTCGGACTCGACCTTGGAGCGGATCGTCTCGCGATAGGCCACCTGCGGTTTGCCGACGTTGGCTTCGACCTTGAACTCGCGCTTCATGCGATCAACGATGATCTCAAGGTGCAGCTCGCCCATCCCGGAGATGATCGTCTGGCCGGATTCTTCGTCGGTGTGCACGCGGAATGACGGGTCTTCCTTGGCCAGGCGCTGCAGCGCCATGCCCATCTTCTCTTGGTCGACCTTGGTCTTGGGCTCGACCGCGACCGAGATCACGGGCTCCGGAAACACCATCTTCTCGAGCGTGATGACTTTGTCTTCATCGCACAGCGTGTCACCGGTGAACACGTCCTTGAGGCCCACGGCCGCGGCGATGTCGCCGGCGCGAACTTCCTTGATCTCGGTGCGCTCGCTGGCGTGCATCTGCAGCAGTCGGCCGATGCGCTCGGTCTTGTCCTTGGTCGGCACGTACACCGAATCGCCCGAGTTGAGCGTTCCGGAATACACGCGGAAGAAGGTCAGGTTGCCGACGAACGGATCGTTCAGGATCTTGAAAGCCAGCGCTGAGAACGGGTCATCATCGCTGGCGTTGCGCGTGTCGGGCTCGCCATCGCTGTTGGTGCCCTTGACCGCCGGCATCTCCACGGGCGACGGCATGTACTCGATGACCGCGTCGAGCAGCGCCTGCACACCCTTGTTTTTGAAGGCTGTGCCGCACATGCAGAGAACAATTTCGTTGCGGAAGGCGCGTTCGCGCAGGCCTTTGCGGATATCCGCATCGCTCAGCTCGTGGCCTTCGAGATACTTGTTCAGCAACTCTTCGTTGGCCTCGGCCGCGGCCTCGATCATCTTGTGCCGATACTCATCGGCCTCGGCCTTGAGCGCCTCGGGGATCTCGCGGTACTCGAACTTCATCCCCTGGGTTTCCATATCCCAGTAGATGGCCTTCATCTTGACCAGGTCGATCACGCCTTCGAAGTTTTCCTCTGCCCCGATAGGCAGCTGGATCGGCACCGGATTGGCGCGCAGACGGGTGCGGATCATGTCGACGCAGCGCATGAAATTGGCGCCCGCGCGGTCCATCTTGTTGACGAAGGCGATGCGCGGCACGCCGTAACGGTTCATCTGGCGCCAAACCGTCTCCGACTGCGGCTGGACGCCCGCCACCGAGTCGAACAGCGCCACCGCGGAATCGAGCACCCGGAGACTGCGCTCGACTTCGATGGTGAAGTCGACGTGTCCCGGGGTGTCAATGATGTTGATGCGGTGCTCGGGGAAGTTCTTTTCCATCCCCTGCCAGAAGCAGGTGGTGGCCGCCGAGGTGATGGTAATGCCGCGCTCCTGCTCCTGCTCCATGTAATCCATGACCGCAGCGCCGTCGTGCACTTCGCCGATCTTGTGCGACACGCCGGTGTAGAACAGGATGCGCTCGGTCGTGGTCGTCTTGCCGGCGTCGATGTGCGCCGAGATACCAATGTTCCGATAACGCTCAATGGGCGTCAGACGTGGCACGATGAATCCCTCTTACCAGCGGTAGTGCGCGAAGGCCTTGTTGGCCTCCGCCATACGATGCGTGTCTTCGCGCTTGCGCACCGCGTTGCCGCGGTTTTCCGCAGCGTCCAGCAATTCATGAGCGAGGCGATGGGCCATGGACTTCTCGCTCCGCGCCCGCGCCGCCTCGATGACCCAGCGCATGGCCAGCGCCTGACGCCGGCTGGCGCGCACTTCGATAGGCACCTGGTAGGTGGCGCCACCGACGCGGCGGCTCTTGACCTCGACGGTCGGCTTGACGTTTTCGAGCGCTGCAGAGAGCACTTCCAGCGCCTCGGCGCCGCCGCGTCCGGTCTTCTCTGTGATGCGGTCGAGAGCGCCGTAGATAATGCGCTCGGCGGCGTATTTCTTGCCGCTCTCCATCACGACGTTCATGAACTTCGCGAGCATATCGCTCTTGAATTTCGGGTCCGGAAGGATCGTCCGGCTGGGCGCTGCTGCGCGACGCGACATGGCTGATACCTCTTAAATTTATTTCTTCGGCCGCTTGGCGCCGTACTTCGAACGACTCTGGCGGCGATTGCCCACGCCCGCACAATCAAGCGTGCCGCGCACCGTGTGATAGCGCACGCCGGGCAGGTCCTTGACGCGACCGCCGCGGATCAGGACCACCGAGTGCTCCTGCAGGTTGTGTCCCTCGCCACCGATGTAGCTAGTGACTTCGTATCCGTTGGTGAGTCGTACGCGGCACACTTTGCGTAAAGCCGAATTCGGCTTCTTCGGTGTCGTGGTGTACACGCGCGTGCACACGCCGCGCTTTTGCGGCGAGGCTCCGAGAGCCGGTACCTTGGTCTTCTCCGCCCGCACCCGTCGCGGCTGGCGAATTAACTGACCCGTTGTGGCCATGTAAACTCCAAGAAAATCAGATATTTAAAGCTAACGAGACAAGTCGGGCCGCCTTGGGGGGCGGCCCGACTCTGCTATTCACTATTTTGGGGCACGGCGTAGCAACTGGCCGGGCCTGCAAAGGCCGGCGATTCTAGGTACCGGGGGGTCTCAAGTCAACGTCTTGTTGCTCTGCGGCATAACCGGCGGCAACACTAAACCCGGCTCAATGGCTCCGCTTGCCCGCGAGGTCCTTCACCAGCAGGTACCAGAAATCCACATAGTCATAGAACGACTTAACCGGTACCCGCTCGTTGAGCCCGTGCATGAAATTGTCGCTGTCCTTGATGAAGCCTGAGCCCACGCCATAGGTGGGAATGCCCAAATTTCGAGTGTAAACGGCATCCGAACTGCCAGGTTCCTGCATCGGAATGAGCGGCACGCCCGGATAGCGCGCATGCAGGGCCTTGGTGACGGCGGCGACCACGTCCTCCCTTAAGGGGGAGGCATTGCTCCAGTACGGTGTGCCGATCGCAGTCACCGGAACCTTGGGTCCCACGACATCCTGCAGTTTGCCCTTGGTCTCCGTCGGGTCAATGCCAGGGAAAATGCGGCAGTTTATGGTCACGGCGGCCGTTTCCGGGAGGGCATTTTCGGCGTGGCCGCCGCGCAGGAGCGTCGGGATGCAGGTGGTCCGGATCATGCCCACATAGAATGGGTTTTCCGCCAGCACGGCCGCCGCATTGGGATCGTGAGGATCGGCGCCAAACTTTTGCATCGCCTGCCCGAGCGGACCCGGAGTCAGCTTGCCGATGCCCTTGAAGTAGGCCAGCGTGGTGTCGTTCCACATGATCGGGAAACGGTAGGCCTGGACCTTCTTGATGGCGTCGGCCAGGTCGTAGATTGCATTGTCGATGCGGGGCTGCGAGCTATGGCCCCCAGGATTGCTGGTGGTCATATCAAAGCTCGCGTAAGACTTCTCGGCCGTGCCCAGGCTGAAGAACAGGGGCTTCCCCGTCGCTTCATCGAGCGTGCCGTTGCCGGCGTCGGCATTGAGGGCGAAATCGGCGCTGATCAGATCCTTATGATTCTTGACCAGGTCCGCCGTGGTGTTTTCGGTGGTTTCCTCGTCGCCGCTGAACATCAGGATCAGATCGCGCTTGGGCTTGAAGCCTTCCGATTTGAGCCTCAGAAAGGTGGCGGTCTCCGCGGTCAGGCCACCCTTGATGTCAAAGGTGCCGCGGCCGTAGAAAAAGCCGTTCTCCTCCACGAGCGTAAAGGGATCGCGCTGCCACTCCTCGCGCTTGGCGGTCACCACGTCCATGTGCGCCATCACCAGAATGGGCTTGCCACCGGTCCCGTCGCCCCGGTAGCGAACTACCATCGAAGCAGTCTCGCCCAGCGGGAAAATGTGGATATCGGCTTCGGGAAATCCGGCGGCGCGAAACTCACCGGCAAGATATTCGGCCAGTGCCGGCACCTGCCCTAAGCCCACCGAGGTCTTGAAGGCAATCACGCGCTCAAACAGCGCGCGTGCCTTGGCCTCATTGGGAGTCAATGCGGACGCCGCAGGCGCGGCCTGGGCAGCGGACAACAGTAGCGCGGCGCATAGCGCGCCCGTGAAAAGCGTCTTCATTAGGGACGCTAATTTAGCACGCGGCGCGCGAGCGCGATCATCGCGCTCACTTGATCGATGCAATCAGCTCGTCCGGGTTATAGATCTTGCCCGCGCGCACCACTCGATTAATATGGCTGGCGTTGGCGATGTCGAGTGTCGGGTCGGCATCGAGCAGCACCAGGTCCGCCGCTCGCCCGACGGCGATCACGCCGACCTCCTTCTCCCGATGTGCCGCGCGCGCGCCGACCGTGGTGGCGGCACGCAAGACCTCAATAGGTGTGAGTCCCGCCTTCTGCATGAGCGTCATCTCGCGAAACACCGAGGGTCCATGGAGCGTCCCGATGTTGCCGGCATCCGTCCCCATGACCACGGGCACGCCCGCGTCGTAGACCGTCTTGAGATTGCGAAGCATGGTCGGCAGCAGCGTCGTGTCATCGCGCCCCTCGGCACGAATCTTCTTGACCCGCTCGGGCACCTTGTCATCCGGCAGGTTCTTGAGATCATCCATCGCCGCCAGGATCTGCGGATCGGCGAGACGGCGCTCGGCATCGGTCGCCTGCCAGGCGTTGTTGTACACGTCGTCGTAACCGGACACTACGTACAGCGTCGGGCAATACAGCGCCTTGTTGTGCTTGATCAGCGTCAGGAATTCCGCATCCACCGGCGCATCGTCCACGGAGTGCACCAGGTAGTCAGCACCGGCGCGCAGCGCAGCTTTGGCCGTCTCAAGTTCGGTGGCATGCACCGCCAGCGGCACGCCGGCGCGATGGGCGCGCTCACCGACGGCGCGCACGATGGCCTCCTGGGAGGCCAGGTCCGTGCCCTTCGGATGTATAAACCACACCTTGATGTAGTCCGGATTGCGCACGAGTTCGCGCTCCACGAGCGCCACGCCTTCCGCAGCGCTGCTGGCGCGGATGATGGGCGGATCATTCAGCTCCAGCGGCGGGTCGGCGATCATCGACACGAGGGGGCCCGCCACCGACACATGGGGTGCAATCGAAGCCGCTCGGGCCGCATCGCGCACATCGAAATTCCACATCGGACCGCCCACATCCACCACGGAAGTGACCCCGCTCGCGATCCACACCTTGAAGGTGGCCGGGAGTCGCGCCTTGTTACGGGCGAACTCGGTCGCATACGGGACGAGCGCCGTGAGGTTCAGGCCATCCGGGCGCGTGTACGGGTTCCCCGACTGGAAGAAATGCACGTGCCCATCGATCAGGCCCGGGATCAGCCACTTGCCGGTGCCATCAACGACCTGCGCTCCGGCCGGCGCACGCGTGGAGGAACTGGGTCCGACCGCGGCGATGCGATCACCGCGGATGATGACGGTCTGATCACGATCAACGGCCGGCGCACGGTCCCGCTCGGGATGCACGATGGCGACGTGCACGAACGCCAGGGTGTCTGGCGCGGCGGCGCTCGCAGCGAGGGCCGCGTTAGCGCCCAGCCACGCGGCAGTCATCAGGAACAGAGTGCGGATATTCATCTTTGACTCCTACAGTGCGGCGCCAATCTTAAGGTCGTTTGGCAATGTGTCCGGCGGCCATCACGAAACTCACCTTGTACATCGCGGTGATATCACTGAGCGGATCGGCGTCCACGGCGATCAGATCCGCGGATTTGCCCACCTCGATCGCGCCGGTCTCATTCTCAAGCCCTAAGAGCCGCGCGCCATTGATGGTGGCGGCCTGCAGGGCCTGGAGCGGCGTCATGCCGCCGCGCACCAGCGCCCCGAACTCTCGCATCGCTACTTCCGGCTCACCGTCATCGCCAAAGGCGATGTTGAGATGGTGCTTCAGCGCCAGCGCGAAAGCTGGCTGCTGGTACTGCATGATCTCCTTGTTCTTGGCGAGCATTTTCGGATCGATGCCGTCGGAGAGCCCGAGTTCAAGTCCGCGCTGGAAGGTATAGAGCGTGGGCACCAGCCAGGTTCCCTTGCTCTGCATGAGCGCCGCGCTCTCCTCATCCAGCATCGTGCCGTGCTCAATCGAGTCCACACCGGCACGCACGGCCGCCCTGATGCCAGAAGTCCCCTCGGCATGCGCCATGACGCGGCGCCCGGCCCGATGTGCGAGCTCGACGGCGGCTGCCATCTGCTCCTCGCTCAGTTCCTGTACGTGAAAATCGCTGTACACATCGATGATTCCACCGCTCGCCATCAGCTTGATCCAGTCCGCGCCGTACTTCAGATCGCGACGCACGGCGACGCGCATTTCATCGACGGTGTCGGCGATGTTAAAGCGTTTGGGCAGAGCAAATTCCGGGCCGGCCGCATCGGCGTCGCCATGGCCGCCGGTGAGCGAAATCAGCCCGCCCGCGCAAACCATGCGGGGACCCTGGATCCATCCCTTGCGCACCGCATCGCGCATCGCAAACTGCGGGTAATCGAAGTTGGCCTCGCCCGCGTCCCGAAGCGTGGTGACGCCCTCATTAAGATAGGTGCGCAGGTTCGCGACCCCGACCAGGGCCGCCTGCGCGCCGGTGCTGCGGCTGAAGGCACCGGCAGAGAGGTCCGAATAATCGGTCCCCGGATGAGCGTGCGCATCGATGATCCCGGGGAGCACGATCCGGCTGCCAAGATCAATGACCGTCGCCCCTGAAGGCGCTGTGTCGGTGAGCGCCTCGATGCGTCCGCCGGCGACGACTACATACACCTGCGAGCGGTATTTGCCGGTGCGTACATCCAAGAGCTTTCCGGCCTTGATGGCCACGCGATCGCTGTCCGCCGCAGCTTCCGCAGCGCGCGCTACCGGCAGCGCACTGCCGAGCAAAAGCACCGCATTGGCCAGGACGAGGCCCGCCACGCCCGGCGACGCTCGCCGATGCGCGCTCACGGGTATTGGTGCTCGACGATTCCGCGCACCGGGTGGGTGTCATACACCAGCACGATCGACTGGATCTTGCCGGTGCTTGGATCAAAGTTGAACACGTCCGCGCAGTCAAAGGACACGCGCGAACCGTCCTTCAGCCGCCAGTCGTATAAATAGTAAGCCACGGCGCGCAGGTGCCCCTCGGCGCTCACCAGCACGTCATGCACCGTGAGCCGGGTGCCGCTGGAGGCCTCGGCGACCTTCTTAATGAATTGCCGCACTGGCAAACGCCCCAGGAAGGGTGATTCCACCCAGCCGTCGGTTATGAATAGAGAGGCGGCTTTGTTCACATCGCCAGCCTCGAGCGCCTTCAAATAGTGATGCACTGTCTGCTGCATATGAGCCTCCTACTGGCATTGTGCCTATCGGACCTGCCGTGCACGCGCCGGCGGTTTCTCCAGGAGAGCGGCCATCATAGTAGGAGTAAAAGGGCTTCGCCAATTCCCCCGGCAGGGGCGGCTTAACCCTCGGATCAGGGCGCTTTGCGACCCCGAGCGAACTGCGGCAGGCCATCGCCGGGCCGGTCCCACGGTGGCGCGTCTTCCATCCAGATGTGATCGACGGGCACGGCCAGCTCGGGACGCTCCAGGCTCCCTATGGTCAGGTCAATTTCCGCAGGGCGCTTGTCGCTTTGGTAGCTGAGCGGCGTGCCGCACTGCCCGCAATAGCCGCGCTGCACACCCGGAGAGGATACGTAAATCCTCGGCGCGCCCTCCGTCCAGGAAAGGTCCTGGCGCCGCACCGTCAGCCAACCGACCGCGTGCGCGCCGGCCGCGCGCCGGCAGGACTCGCAGTGGCAGAGCGTCGGTGGATACAGCACGGGACCGCAGCGGTAACGGACCGCCTTGCACAGACATCGGCCGTTCAAGGTCTGTTCCATGGAATCGCGCGTCCTTCTGTGATGAAGGATCGTTATTATACGAACTCCCTGAAGTCTTTAAGGACTAGGCATCATGCGACACGCCGCGATTCTGGTGATGCTTTCGATGCTCATGATGTGCGGGACACCCGCGGCCGGTGCGGCCAGCCCGGATGATCACTCCTTGGATCTGGCCTCCGCGACGCGCTTTGCAAACCTGGCGCTCAAGTGCCTGCACTCCGAATACCCCAATCACATCAGCCACACTCTGGATGGCGACGCCGACGCGCTGCCGCCTCACGTCCTGACTCCGGCCTTTTACGGTTGCCTGGACTGGCACTCGGACGTCCACGGTCACTGGTTGCTGGTACGGCTCCTTAGGCTCTATCCGCAGGCGCCTTTCGCCGTGGCGGCGCGCGCCGAGGTGGCCCGAAGCCTGACCACGGCCAATATCGCCGGCGAACTGAAGTATCTGCAGCAGGCCAATCGCGCCTCGTTCGAGCGCCCCTACGGTCTGGCCTGGCTGCTGCAGCTGTGCGCGGAGCTGCGAGAGTGGCAGGACCCGCAGGCGCAGCAATGGCTGGTCACATTGCAGCCGCTGGAGACTGAGGTCGCGCGACGCGTGTCCAGCTGGCTGCCAAAACTCCACTACCCGATCCGGGTCGGCGAGCATGACCAGACCGCATTTTCATTCGGACTGATCTGGGACTGGGCGGGCGTGGCCGGGAATGCGGAAATGCGACAGTCGCTGCGCGATGCGGCGCAGAGATTTTATGCAAACGATCGCAACTGCCCGTTGAACTACGAGCCCTCGGGCGAGGATTTCCTCTCGCCGTGCCTGGCGGAGGCTGACTTTATGCGGCGGGTATTCGACCAGAAGGCGTTCGCCAAGTGGCTTTCGGCATTTCTACCCGGCATCCCGACTGCGACCACGAGCAGCTGGCTCAAACCTGGCGTGGTCACTGATCGCTCCGATCCGAAACTGGCGCACATCGACGGCTTGAACCTCAGCCGCGCCTGGATGCTCGAGGGCATCGCGCGCGGACTGTCGCCGAACGACCGGCGTGTCCCCGTATTGCAGCAAACTGCAGCCCGCCACGCCGAAGTCGCCTTGCCGGCCGTGACCGGCCAGTACTATGAGGGCGGTCACTGGCTCGGCACCTTCGCGGTCTACCTGACCAGTCGCGCCGGCTTGCGCTGAGCGCCGCTTTCCAGATCCAGCAGCATGCGTTTGCGCCAGAGGCCGCCGCCGTAACCGCCGAGCTCGCCGTTGGCGTTGACCACCCGGTGGCAGGGAATCAGGATCGCAATGCGATTCATGCCATTCGCCGTGCCGACGGCGCGCACCGCGCCAGGGCGACCGACCTTGCGGGCCACATCCCGATAAGAGCAGGTGCCACCGTAGGGAATTTGCAGGAGCGCCGACCAAACCTGCTGCTGGAACGGCGTGCCCGGATATTTCAAAGGGACGCTGAACTGCGTACGCGAGCCCGCGAAGTACTCATTGAGCTGCTGTTGCAACAACTCGAGGACCTGATTGGAGCCGGGCACCAGGGTCGCTCGAAATCGCCGGCGCAAGGTTTGCAGCTGGGCTTCGAGCATGCGCCGGTCACTGAACTCCAGCAGGCAAAGGGCGTCCTCAGTGGCGCCCGCGATCAAAGGGCCCGTGGCGGTTGGGATCCATGCAAGTGTGATGAGTTCAGCGCTCCTGGCCTCCAGTGGCGTACTACCAAACACGCGCCCGAAGGCCGCGCGAAACCCACTCTCGGACTCGAACCCGCTGCTGTTGGCCACTTCGGACACAGGACTTCCTCCCTTGATGCGGCGGAATGCGTCACTCAGGCGCCGCGCGCGGCAAAAGGCCTGAAATGTCATGCCGTGATGCTGTTGAAAATAGCGCCGGGCACGCGCCGGATCGATGCCCATGCTACGCAGAGCCGGCGCCAGGATTCTTTCGCCCGGCGCTGACTCGAGCCGGCGCAGGAGGTTTTCCACCCAGCGGGGCGGCTTGCCGTCCGTATCAAGCGGCCGACAGCGCTTGCACGCCCGATAACCCGAGAACAACGCTTCGCGCGGCGTGGCAAAAAACTCGACGTTCGCCGGATTGGGCTTGCGTGCGCTGCACGAAGGCCGGCAGAAGATGCCGGTGGTCTTCACTGCCACGAAGAACACGCCGTCGTAGGACGTGTCACTGCGTGACATGGCGCGGTGCATTTCGCGGCTGGAGAGCTGGGGCAACATGGGCAGCACGGTACCAGCTGCGTCGTTCGGCGCACACCTAAAAAGCGACATCAAATTCCCGCCGGCCACGCCTGCGAGCGGCACTCTCTCTGGACCAATCTGCATCGACTGGTCACAATAATTAGATTACGCACAGGCGGGCGAGGGTTTTGTACATGTCGACGCATTTGATTTCCAAAGTGGCCGGCACATTGAAATTGGCGCTGATATCGTGCGCCGTATCAGTACTAATCCTCAGTTCAATGGCAGTACCTGCCCGTGCGGCTCCTGCCGACCAGTCTGGGGACGCACTGCGCAGTATTGTCACCACCGGCCACCTGGCAGATCTGCGCTGGCCTGATTTTCCTGATTACCGTGACGACGTCCAGGCTTTCTACGACGCCGGCGGCTATCAGCTCGCATGGACGAAGGGCGGCCAGCCCACATCGCAGGCCCGAACAGTTATCGATACCTTGCGCCGGGCCGACGATCGCGGATTAAACGCCGAGGACTACGACGCTTCCCGCTGGGATCAGCGTC
>Ga0070667_100004154_pt1 | contig 12243 bp, 9 predicted proteins | sample KBSS33metaG_FD_64659 | JGI IMG/M metagenome (GOLD analysis project Ga0070667, IMG submission 64659) | Switchgrass rhizosphere microbial communities from Kellogg Biological Station, Michigan, USA - KBS S3-3 metaG | ecosystem: Host-associated > Plants > Roots > Rhizosphere > Soil ...
CCAGCTGCGAGCGCCGTCGATCAGGTAGCCGAGTCCCAACCAGGGGTATGCTGGTTACCTGAGCGAAGTCGATGCTCTTTGACTGCTGGATGTGCCGCGCACAGATTGCAGCCGGTTCAAATAGCTAGCGCGAGTCATCGCTGCCTTCGGGCAAGAGGCGTCCCCGGTGCGGTTGTTGACAGTCCGACGGGTTCCCGGGGCGCGTTCCTGATAGAGTCATACGAGCCGGGTCCTGCCCGGGCGTACGCTCGGTGCCCGGCTTTTCTTTCGACTGATCAAAACGCCGGGAGTTGCTTTGATGAAGCGCGCGACACTGGGTCTTGCAATCCTGCTGGCCGTTTGCGCTCTGCAGGCGCAGGCCCGCGAGCGCTGGACACAAGCCCAGGCCAACACTTGGTATGCGCAACAGCCCTGGCCGCTCGGCAGCAATTACATTCCGGCGAACGCCATCAATCAGCTTGAGATGTGGCAGGCGGCCACATTTGACCCGCAACGCATCGATCTGGAGCTGGGTTGGGCGCAGCGCCTCGGCATGAACACGATGCGGGTATTCCTCCACGATCTGTTGTGGCAGCAGGACTCGAAGGGTTTCGTCAAACGGATCGACACGTTCCTCGCGCTTGCGGCCAAGCATGGGATCAAGCCGATATTCGTGCTGTTCGATTCGTGCTGGGACCCGCGGCCGGTGCTCGGCCCACAACGGCCACCGATTCCGGGGGTCCACAATTCCGGGTGGGTGCAGAGTCCCGGCGCTCAGGATCTGGCCGATCCGGCCACTTCCCCGCGCTTGCGCGGCTACGTTGCGGGCGTGGTCGGCGCATTTGCCGCGGATTCGCGCATCCTGGCGTGGGATGTCTGGAATGAGCCGGAGAACCACGGTCCGGACGATTACGCGGCCTATGAAGCCAAAGGCAAGTTTGATCTGGTCGCACGGCTGTTGCCGCAAGTGTTCGCCTGGACGCGGGCGCAGAATCCGGCCCAACCCCTCACGAGCGGCCTGTACATGCATGACAATTGGGCCCCGGGCGCGCACCTCGATGCCATCGAGAGCGTACAGCTCGCCGAGTCGGATGTGATTTCCTTTCACGATTACAACTGGCCCGAGAAGTTTGCTGCCCGGGTCGCGCAGCTGGCGCAGTATCAACGCCCGATCATCTGCACCGAATACATGGCGCGCGGTGCCGGCTCGACCATCGACACGGTGTTACCCCTGGGAAAGCAGGCCAATGTGGGCATGATCAACTGGGGTTTCGTCGCGGGTAAGACGCAAACAAACTTTCCGTGGGATTCCTGGCAGCGCCCCTACACGCTGCAGCAGCCCGCCGTCTGGCACCACGATCTGCTGCTACAGGACGGCACGCCCTATCGAGCCCGCGAAGTCGAGATTCTACGCACGCTGAGCAGCTTACCGAAGGGACAGATCGCAGCGACGCCCTGAGCAGCTGAGCAGCCCGCTTGGGGCATCAATCTGGATGGCAGTGGGTTATTGTGCGCGCCCATTCATCGATACCATACCGGGAGACTGTTTCCGATTGGCCGATGCCGCGTGGACGACGAAGCTCGCTATAGATGGGTTGCCGCCAACGTCCTCCCTTGCGAAGGGGAGGTCCGGTCGTGGCTACGCCGCCACGTCCACACGTTGCAACCCGCTGATGTCGACGACCTAATCCAGGAGGGTTACGCGCGCCTGTGGGCAGCCGACTTCGCACGCATCAGCAACGGTCGCGCGTACTTCCTCACCACTGTGCGCAACGTCCTTCTTGAACACGCTCGCCGCGCGCGGATCGTCCCTATGGAACGGCTCGGTGAGATCGATGCTCTGCGCATCATCAGTGAGGAGCCAGGGCCCGAGCGACAGGCCACCGCGCGACAGGAGTTCGAGCGTCTGTGGCGAGCGCTCTGTGCGCTGCCCAAACAATGCCGCCGCGCGTTCCAACTGCAGAACTTCGAGGATCGCTCGCGGCGTGAGATCGCGGAGCAGATGGGAATCTCGGAGCGAACTGTCGAGAAGCATTTGGCAAAAGCGCTACTCAGAGTGGCCGTGGCCATGGAGGAGGTTGGGGCCGCGCCAGCGCAGAAGGTTCACGGAACTCTCGGGGCGATCGAGCATGACGGAAAATAACCGCATTGACGCGGAGGCCGCCCTCTGGGTCGTCCGACATCGAGACGGAGTGCTGGCCGACGCCGAACAGCACGAGTTCGATGCGTGGGTCCGTGCCGATCCGCGTCATAGGGGAGCATTCGTACGCCTGAGTGCCGTGAGCGTGGATCTGCAACGCCTCACGGCACTATCCACAGGGAAGTGGCCGGACCCGGACTCGAGTTTCGCAGCGTACTCTCCACCGCACCTGAGCAGGCGGTGGGCCATCGCAGCGGGCGTGGCCTCCCTGGTGGCTGGTTCCGGCGCATGGTTGACGTGGCGTTCCCAGGGCGAGAAATATGTCAGTGGCGTTGGGGAGTTGCGTCAGGTTTCGCTCGCCGACGGGTCCAGCATGACCCTCAATACCGACACCGAGGCGCGCGTCCGTTTCAGTAACTCCGCGCGTGAAATTCAGCTCACGCGTGGCGAGGCGCATTTCGAAGTCGCGAAGGACCCGGTCCGGCCGTTCGTCGTTCGCTCCGACGGCCTCACCGTGACGGCGATCGGCACCGCTTTCTCGGTCCGAGCGGACCGAGGGCGAGTCGATGTCACGGTCACCGAGGGGGTCGTCGAGCTCGTTCAGGCCGACACGACCTCCGCCGTAGTCGCTGAACCGCATCGACGCGTCAGCGCAAACCAGCGCGCCATCGTCACGGCCGCGAGACCGGTCGAAGTCCGGCCGATCGAGCACGAGGAGGCCGAGCGTCGTCTCGCCTGGCGCGCGGGGATGGTCGCGTTCAACGGTGAACCGCTTGCCGAAGCGGTGGCGGAGGTCAATCGTCACAATCGCCGGCGCATCGTGATCGAGGATCCGGCGCTCGCCGGGCGCCCGGTGATTGGAATGTTCCGTGCCAACGACATTGAGACATTCGCTCACACCGCAGCTGCCGCGATGGGTGGCCGAGTCGTCGAGGAGGGGGATCTGATCCGGCTCGAAGCCAAACCAGCGGAGTAGCGCACCATGACTTCTTTGCCCGCCGAATAGGTCACCGCGCTCGCTCGTTCATCCTTCCTCACAATGGCCGCGCTTCATGGGCGCACAAAGGGGGGGCGATGACGAGCATCGGTGGCGCGTGCACGCGTGTCAAATTGTCGGGACTGATCCTATTCGTACTTCTCGCTGCCAACAGTGCCCTGCCGGCATTTGCGGACGAGGTGCATCGCTTCGATATCACCTCGGCGGACAACGCCGGCGCGATTCACGACTTTGCCACGCAATCCGGTATCCAGATCCTCGCGGCTGGCGATGTGCTAGCCGGCCAGCACCTGCATGCGCTCTCCGGGGAACACTCGACCGATGAAGCCCTGCAGCTCCTGCTCGCCGGTACCGGCCTGAAGCATCAATACATAGGGGATCGCGCCGTCGCGTTGCTCCCGACGGCAGCGTCCGATCGACCCGCCCGCGAAGCAGAGGGCGTCGAGAAGAAGTCACTCTGGGATCGATTTCGAATCGCTCAGGCGGCGCCCGCGGACGCGTCGCCGACAGGAAAGTCGGACGCGGTTGCCGCGGAAAAGTTCTCGTCCCCGATCGAGGAAGTCGTCGTCACCGGCATCCGCAGCTCCGTGCAGAAATCGCTGAACGACAAGCGTGCCGCGAACACCGTGGCCGATGTCGTCACGGCCGAAGACATCGGCAAGCTCCCCGACAACAACGTTGCCGAGTCGCTCAGCCGCGTTGCCGGCGTGCAAATCACGCGCCGCGACGGTGACGGCTCGACGTTTGCTGTGCGCGGCATTTCGCAAAACTTGCTGCAGATCAATGGCCGTAGTTTTATCGGCCCTTCGGACAGCGGCCAGCCGGCACTCGAGTCGCTGAACCCGGAGATTCTTTCGGGCATGGAGGTCATTAAATCGCCATCGGCCGACATGACAGAAGGCGCGCTCGGTGCGATCGTCAACCTCAAGACGAAGCGCCCGCTGGACTTCGGGAAGAGAGTGATGTCTGGACGTGTCGAAGGCGTCTATGCGCATCAGGCGAACGACGTGGGCTACCGCAGCTCGGCGCTGTTCGCAGACACGTTCCTCGACAACTCGTTCGGCGTGCTGCTCAGCGGCGCATATACCGATGCTGACACGCGCGGATACCTGTTCGACACCTCCGGTTGGACGCGCACCAGCGCGATCGATGTAACCGGCGACAGCGTCCCCGATGCGAATAAGTTCCGTCCGAATCGTCTGATGCAGACGGCCGTCGATCGCAATGACAAGCGGCTGACGTTGAACGGCGCGGTTCAGTGGCAGCCCACCGAGCACTCGGAGCTCGTGCTTGAAAGCACGTATTCGGATCTCAACCGACAACGAACGCTCAATCAATATCAGGGCCTGCTCAACAACAATGCAGTCGGCGCGCAAGCCGATGCCGACGGCACGATCACGTCGGGAACATTCAATGGCATAACGCTGCGGCCGCTGGTCTACGATGTGCCGACGCGTTTCAGGACATTCACGCTCGGCTCATCGGGGAAAGTGCAGATGGCGGGCGACCGCCTTACGCTGTTGACGGACCTTTCGTACAGCAAGGGCGAAGGGAACGACGGCACACCAGGCTCGCCGTTCACCTACGTCATGGTGCCTCGCGCGGGCCGTGTTGTAAATGTCGGCTATGACGTTCTCAACGGCAGCCGCAATGTGCCGAACATCAACTACACGGCGAACTACAACATAAACGACCCGACTCAGTATCGACTGCTGTCGATCTTTGACGGCGAAGGTCCGCGCGACAACAAAGGTTACGACGGCCGCTTCGATGTTCAGTACAAAGTCGACAAGGGTATCCTGTCGATGCTGGAGACAGGCGTGCGCTACGAGAACGTCAAGCTGTTCTCTGCCACGCTCCAGAACTTGCCGCTGGCGACGACGCTGATCGCTGGGCACGACACCAACGGCGATGGCATCCTGACTGTCGATGAATTGCCGGGTCTGAACTACGGTAATCAGCACACGGGTGATTACTACTCCAGTGAATCGGGCTCGTTCCCGCGTGACTTTCTGACCGGCGACCTCAATAAGAACGCGGCCCGTGCAGGCCTCGGCTTGCCCGCGCTTTCATTGTTCGCGCCAATCACGCAGGGCCCAACGTCAGTCAAGGCCGTCGAGGAAGACACCTACGCCGCGTACGGCAAGGCGGACCTGCGGGGCCAGTTGGGGTCACGGCCATTTCGGGGCAACGTCGGTCTTCGCTACGTCCGTACAGATAGGGTTGCGAGTGGCTATCTGTCGGCGACGCAACGTACTGAATCCGACGCGAGATTCAGGCACTGGCTGCCGAGCGGCAACTTCGCGCTCGACTTGACTCCAGAGCTGGTCATGCGGCTCGCGGCCGCGAAAGTGGTGGCGCGGCCGAATCTCAACGACGTCGGCCCGGGCTTCTCGCCGAACACGACGAACAACACCGGCAACCGCGGCAATCCGAATCTGAGGCCGTTCGAGGCCACGCAATACGATGCGACGCTGGAGTGGTATTTCGGCGAGGCGAGCATCCTGTCCGGTGCACTGTTCCGAAAGGACGTCAAATCCTTCACGGTCGTGACTGTGACACAGGAATTCGTGCCGGGGTTCTCGGATCGATTCGGCCTATTCAACATCAGCCAGCCGCAGAATGGATCGAACGGCGTGGTGCAGGGCTTCGAGGTCAACTATCAGCAGGCATTCCGCGCGCTGCCGAGCTTCTTATCGAACTTCGGCGTGCAGGTGAACTACACGTTCGCCGACAGCACGACGCCGTTGATCGATGAGCTCACACAATCGCACCTGCCGTTGCCGGGCCTGTCGAAGAACAGTTATAGCCTCGTCGGATACTACGAAGACAGGCGGTTCAGCGCGCGACTCGCGTACACACATCGCAGCCAGTATTTGTTCCAGGTCCAGCAGGCCGTGAATGGTGGCAGCCGCTTCAACGACGCATACGGGCAGCTTGACGCCTCCGCATCGTACAACCTCACTCAGGCAGCACGTCTGACTCTCGAAGCGCAGAACCTGACCAGGTCCGTGAATCGTCAGTACGATGGCGTGGCAACCCGTCTGAGCAATTCCGCACTGGAAGATCAGCGCCTGTACTTCGGCGTCGCACTTACGCTCTGACAGACGGCATGATTCGCTTGACGTTTGAGTTGCGCGCGGTGGTGCTCGCTGTGGTGATCACACTGGTTACGATCACCGCAGCGCCGGTTGATGCAGCCGCCCCGCCGGCCGCGGACATCGTGATTTACGGGTGCTCACCTGCAGGAATCACCGCTGCGATCGAAGCTCGGAACCTTGGCCGTAGTGTGACCCTCATTTGTCGGGACGCCCATGTTGGCGGCATGACTACCAACGGACTGGGTTGGGCCGATACCGGGAATCACGGTGCGATCGGTGGCATGGCGCGGACCTTCTATCGCGACGTGAAGGCCTACTACGCGGCGCGCGGCGTGAGCCAGGCTAAAGCGCAGACTGGCTCACAAAATGACGACCTCGACGCGATGTGGGTCTTCGAGCCGCACGTCGCCGAAGAGATCTACGAACAGTGGCTCGCGCGTGCAAGCGTCATCCCGGTTCGCAGCGCGCCATTGCGGCGGGATGGCAGGGGCGTTATGAAGCGCGGCGCGCGCCTCATCTCGCTCACGACGGTCGACGGGCGCCGCTTCGCGGGCCGAGTGTTCATCGATGCGAGCTATGAGGGTGATCTCATGGCGGAGGCGGGCGTTTCTTTCACGACCGGCCGCGAATCGAACGCGACGTATGGCGAGACCCTGAACGGCATTCAGGTTGCCCACGCGGTCCATCATCAGTTCGAGCGGGATGTCGATCCGTATGTCATTCCCGGGGATCGTGCCAGTGGGCTGTTGCCACGGATCGGGGCCAGTCCCGTAGGCCGTGACGGCGAAGGCGACAAACGCATTCAGGCCTACACGTATCGCCTGTGCATGACGCAAGTGGTGGCCAACGCCGCGCCGTTCCCCAAACCCGCGAACTACGATCCGCGCCAGTACGAGCTGCTCGCTCGCTATCTGGATGCCGGCTGGCGTGATCTGTTTGCCAAATACGATCCAATCCCGAACGGTAAGACCGACACCAACAATCACGGCGCGTTCTCGTTCGACGACATCGGCATGAACTACGACTACCCGACGGGCACGGACGCGCAGCGGGCGCGTATCGCCGCCGAGCATCGTGACTATCAGCAGGGTCTGCTGTGGTTTATGCAGAACGATCCGCGCAGTTCCGCGGACGTGCGCGCCAGCTTTCAAAAGTGGGGATTGTGTCGCGACGAGTTCGACGACAACGGTCACTGGCCGCGTGAGATGTACATCCGTGAGGGACGCCGGATGGTGGCAGAGTTGGTCATGACCGAGAACCACCTGCGCGGTCGCGTGCCTACTCCGGCCTCGATTGGTCTCGGCTCGTACAACATTGATTCGCACAACGTGCGACGCTATGTAGATGCGCGCGGCTTCGCGCGCAACGAAGGCGACATCCAGATCAGCCCCGGCCGCTCGTACGAGATCGGCTATGGCGCAATCGTTCCCCGCCATAAGGAAGCGGACAACTTGTTGGTACCGGTGGCGCTTTCTGCATCCCACATCGCGTACGGCTCTATTCGCATGGAGCCAGTGTTCATGATTCTCGGGCAATCCGCTGCCGCGGCCGCCGCGATTGCGGTGCAGGAAGACACGGCCGTTCAGCAGGTTGCCTATCCGAAAATACGCGCCCGCCTGCTGGAGGATGGACAGATTCTGGAAATGAAAGTCACCTCGCTGCGTCCCCCGAGTGGTGGCAAAGGAGTGGGCGACTACACGCTGCACGACTTCGCGGCGAAGTGGATGGTTCAGCAAGACGATATCCCGGAGCTGGAACACTACCGGCAAGCCAATCGCGCGCTGCTGGCCGAAGGTGATCGGCGCAGCCGTGTGGTGTTCATCGGTGATTCGATCACAGAACTGTGGAAGACGCTGGAGTCACATGGCGAGCCTGATCGCCGCTGGGTCAATCGGGGTATCGGCGGATCGAACACCACGCAAATGCTTTTGCGCTTCGAGGACGATGCCATTGGCTTGCAACCGGCGACAGTCGTGATCATGGGCGGCACCAACGATTTCCGCGCGTACGCCGGAACAACGGCTGAAGCAGCGGATGGCGCCATCGAACGCATCCGTCGCAATGTCATGGCAATGTCCGATATTGCTTCCGCACGTGGGATCGCGGTCGTGCTGTGCTCGATTCCGCCGGTCGGCCGAGATTTTGAGCGCATTGCCCGCGACCCCACGGGAATCGCGCGGGCTAACGCCTGGCTGACCTCGTTCGCGCAGCAGCGCGGCTATGGCTTCGTGAATTTCACCGCGGTCCTGAGCGACGCGGATGGGTTTATGCAGAGCGAGCTGTCCGGCGATGGCATCCATCCGAATGAGACCGGCTATCGCCGAATGATGCCCGTGCTCGAGGCCGCGCTGGCAGAGTCAACGCTGAAGTGACGCGGTCCCTTGGCCCCGGCCTGCCTAGCACAGCTTGGCTCGATGCGGCGTGGTTGCAGTCGCCCGAGATTGCGGTCGCTGGGGACAATACGCGTTAACGATGCGAAGGCTGGTCCAGCCGTTGGAGAGCGGACACCCAAGCTTTCGGGGTCGTTCCGAACGTTCCGCGAAAGAGCGCGACGAACGCACCCGGCTGCTGGTATCCGACCGACAGCGCTGCCTCTTTCACCGTGCGCCCCGAAGTGAGCATCTCAACGGCTTTCATCAGGCGCAGTTGTCGCCGCCATGACTCGAAGTCCGTCCCGATATCGCGGCGAAAGGCTCGCTCCAGAGTCCGGACACTGACTCCCGCCCGGGCGCATATCAATGTCAACGGCAGTCGCAATGCGGGATTCACAATGAACATATCCGCGACGGCATGCGCGCGTGGATCCCTGGGTAACGAGATGCTGGTCGGTACTGGAGATGCCCGCTGCAATTCGGCAATGATCAATCTGCAAAACGCGTTCTCGATTGAATCGCGGCTACGGAGTTTCCCGAGCGCCACGGCCTCAATGATCAGCTCTCGCAGCAACGGACGGATGTGAAGTACGGTGCATATAGGGCGAAGACCGGCGATGCCTGAACGCAGGTACAGCGTGCGCATCGACACAGGCCCCGTCATGCTGATCTGATGCGTCTGCGCCGGAACCCACAGCCCGAAATGGGGTGGAATGACCCACAGCGTCTGATTGGAGATAACCCGCATCACGCCCCGGCTCGCGTAGACCAACTGATCGGACCCGTGGGCATGCCCCTTGATCTGGAACTGGTGCGTATAGTCACGGGCGAACGTTGCTATTGAGGTGCCCGGGCCAGGGTCGAGGGAGCGCGTCGGGGAGTGTCGCATAATGGGCATATTATGCCGTTCTAGCAGTCTTGCGACATCTGAGGTCCGGGAGCATTGTTTCATTCATGTATTTGACAAAGAAATATCTCCCGCGGCGGGCCGTGCTGCGCGGTCTTGGAGTGTTAATGACGCTGCCCCTGCTGGACGCCATGGTTCCTGCAGGTGTGCCGTCGCGAAAGACGGCCGCACTTCCCAAGCCGCGTTTCGTGGCGATTGAGATGGTGCACGGTGCCGCTGGAAGTACGCCGTGGGGCAGAGAGAGAAATTATTGGTCGCCGTCCCGCGAAGGACCGGGTTTTGAATTCACGCCGACGCTCCAGGACTTGGAGCGTTTCCGGCCGTACATCACGATTGTCAGCGACACTGACTTGCAGAATGCGGTGTCGTTATCGGGCGATGAGGACGGTCCGATGGCCGATCATGCTCGCTCCGTGCGCCGGTTAAACCGGCAAGGTGTTGTGAATGGAAGTTTCATACAGTGAAGGTCTAGCCAACCACGCTGGCCCCGAGTCATGCGTCGGCGTCCGTGAGGACGCAGGCGAAGCGTTGACAGGGGTACGTGCAGGCTGGGTATTGAGCCGCGAAATACATGCCCCGCCACGAGGCGGGTTACTTCGGGGTGCCGACGCCGTGGAGCATGGCGGAAGGCAAGACCTACAGCGTCGCGAGGGCGAGATGCTGTGGGACCCTGCGCGGTCACAGACCCCAGGCATGTACGCAAGCATCTCGCTCGGGAACCGGGAGATCCCACTGGCCTCTAGCGTCGCAAGATGGGTAGAGCGTATCGGGAAGTCGAAAGACTGGAGCCGATGATGAACGCCGGTGGGAAGTCGGACCGCCTGGTAGTACCAAAGAAGCCGTCGAACAAAGCCGAGAGAACGGCTGCGGAGACAGTGGAGGGAAGCGGGTGGACCAAGGGAAACCTGCCAGAACGCAACGCACTCCGGACACAGGGCCGGGAAAGTGCGCCCAGCGCGCTCGAGCGGGTACGTCAAGTTGCAAGAGGAGATAAGAAACAGCGGTTCACCGCGCTGCTGCACCATGTCTATGACATCGAACGACTGCGAGCGGCTTTCTGGGCTCTGAAGCGAGAGGCTGCAGCGGGCGTGGATGGGGAGACCTGGCGCCACTACCGAGAGGATCTGGAGGGCAACCTTCAGGATCTGTCGGGACGGCTCAAGCGAGGCGCGTACCGGGCCAAGCCTGTGCGTAGAGTGTTCATCCCCAAAAGCGACGGACGGCAGCGCCCGCTGGGTGTGCCGGTGCTGGAGGACAAGATCGTCCAGCGCGCCGTAGTCGAGGTGTTGAACGCGATCTACGAAGAGGACTTCCTGGGCTTTTCGTACGGTTTTCGACCCAAGCGCAACCCGCATCAAGCGTTGGACGCGCTCACGGTTGGGATCACGACGAAGAAGGTGAGCTGGGTGCTCGATGCAGATCTGCGCAACTTCTTCGATACGTTGAAGCATGCGTGGCTCGTGCAGTTCATCGAGCATCGTGTGGCGGATAAGCGCATCGTGCGGTTGATCCTGAAATGGCTCGCCGCCGGTGTGCTGGAGGATGGGAAGCGAATACATAGTGAGGTCGGTACGGTCCAGGGCGGCAGTGTTAGCCCGCTCTTGGCCAACATCTACCTGCACTATGGTGCGCCAGGACAAACCTGGTGCTTCCAGCGGGTGAGATTCCCGCCCCGTCAAGAGGTGGAGCCGCCTCACCGGGAATCGAGTCTTGGGTCTGAGGAGGTAACGAATCGGACTAAGCGTAGACAGAGCGACGAGCGAGCCGTAACGAAAGTGAAGCAGATCAGCCTCGTTAAGTACTTGTCCGCAGGCCGACAGCGTCGTAATGGCTGGCAGGCACCAGTAGGCGCACCGAAAATGGCGAGGTGGCCGGAGACTGCGGCGGGGTCAGAGTGCACGGCACGTTCGGAGACGGAAGCATCAAGGGACCTGGGAGATCCACTGCGGTCTCGGTCCGCGCTCAGGGCGGGTCGAGTATGCCGGACGATATGGCTTACGCCTGAGAAAGGCAGACGCTGCAGTGCGAAGTCGGATTCGCTGGTAGTACTCCGAGCGCGGGAAAGCCGCGTACATGGGGAAGCGGCGAAGCAGATGAAGCCTGACTTTAGGGACACATCACCTGCACCCACGGAAGCAGGAGTCTGATGTCAACTCAACTGGGTCAGATAGCGAAGAGAGCGAAGTTGGATCGCAAGGTGCGGTTTACTTCATTGGCGCATTTGCTAACGCCGGAGTTTCTCAGGGATACCTGGGGAAAGATGAACCGGCGAGCGGCAGGGGGTGTCGATGGAGTGAGCGCCGAGCAGTTTGAACGCGAGTTAGGAACGCAAATCGAGGCGATCTGTGCACAGCTGAAGGCAGGCACCTATCGTGCACCGCCGGTCCGAAGGGTCGATATACCCAAAGGGCCGGGAAAAGTCGGGACCAGGCCGTTGGGAATTCCCACAACGGCGGACCGGCTGCTGCAACGGGCCGTAGCGCGCATTCTGGAAGCCGTGTTTGAAGCAGATTTCCTAGACTGCAGTCATGGCTTCAGGCCCGGCCGCAACCCTCATCATGCTTTGCAAGCCCTGCGTTTGCAGATCGTGACAAAGAAGGTGATGCAGGTGTTTGAAGCCGATATCCGCAGCTATTTCACGCGAGGACGTGGACCGCTTCCACACAAAAGTGAGGGAGAGGTTTGCGGAATTTGGGCTGGAGCTGGCCGAGGAGAAGACTCGGCATATACTTTTCGGGCGCTTCGCG
>Ga0070667_100004177_pt1 | contig 12195 bp, 10 predicted proteins | sample KBSS33metaG_FD_64659 | JGI IMG/M metagenome (GOLD analysis project Ga0070667, IMG submission 64659) | Switchgrass rhizosphere microbial communities from Kellogg Biological Station, Michigan, USA - KBS S3-3 metaG | ecosystem: Host-associated > Plants > Roots > Rhizosphere > Soil ...
CGATCTCCGCAGTTTTGCGAACTCGTGACTTGGCGAATTGGTGAATCGCGAATTGGTGAATGATATAGCACGTGCTGCAGGACGTCAGATACGCGATTCGCGGGTTCGTGGCGCACCCCGGCTTCACGCTGGCGGCGGTGCTGTCGCTCGCCATCGGCATCGGCGCCAACGCGGCGCTGTTCAGCGTGACGAGCGCGCTGCTGCTGCGGCCGCTGCCGTACAAGAACGCCGACCGCCTGGTCATTCTGTGGCAGCGATCGCCGGGCCTCAACATCGCCGAGGACTGGTTTTCCACCGCGCAGTACTTCGACATCAAGAACGGCCATAGCGGGTTCGAGCAGGTCGCGATTGCCATCGGCGGCAACTACGCGCTGACCGGACGCGGCGATCCGGAGCGGATTGGCGTGATTCGCGTGTCGTCGAATCTGCTGCCGATGCTCGGCGCGCAGCCCGCGGTGGGGCGGCTGTTCACACCAGAAGAAGATTCGCCAGGGCCGGCGTGCGCCGCCGTGCTCGGCCACGGCACCTGGGCGCGGCGGTATGGACTGGATCCGCGCATCGTCGGCACGTCGATCACGTTGAACGGCGAGCCGTGCCGGATCGTCGGCGTCCTGCAGGCGCGCTTTTCCCTGCCACGCGAGGTGCTGCCAACCCTCGGCGTCGCCGAGGACGGCGATGTCTATCTGTCGCTGCCGCTGCCGGCAGCCGCGGCGGGACGCCGCGACCGCGAGGACTACAACGTGATCGGCACGCTGAAGCCGGGCGTGGCGGTGGCGGCGGCGCAGGCCGAGATGGATCTGATCACCGCGCGGCTGCGGCAGGAGCATCCGCAGGAGTACCCGCCCAACGGCGGACTGACGTTCTCGATCGTGCCGCTGCTCGAGCAGGTGGTGGGCAACGTGCGCGCGACGCTGGCGGTGCTGCTGGCGTCGGTCGGGATCGTGCTGCTGGTCGCGTGCACGAATGTCGCGAACCTGCTGCTGTCGCGGGCGCTCGCGCGGGAGCGCGAGATGGCCGTGCGCACCGCGATGGGCGCGAGCCGGCTTCGGATCGTGCGCCAGTTGTTGACCGAGAGCGTCGGGCTGGCGCTGCTCGGCGGCGCCGCGGGCATCGCGCTGGCGTCCGCCTCGGTGCGCGCGATTCAGTGGCTGCAGCCGCCGGGCATTCCGCGGCTTCGCGATATCGCCGTCGACGGCCACATGCTGCTCTTCACCCTCATCCTCTGCGTCGCATCGGGCCTCCTGTTCGGCCTCGCGCCGGCGATGGGCGTCGGACGCCTCAATCTGTACGGAACGCTGAAGGACGCCGGGCGGGGATCGGCCGGAACCACGCGCGGCAATCGCCTTCGCCGGGTGCTCGTCGCCGCCGAGCTCGCGCTGTCGGTGGTCGTGCTGGTGGCCGCCGGCCTGCTCGTGCGCAGCTTCGATCGCCTGCAACGCGTGGCTCCCGGGTTCGATCCGCACGGCGTGCTGACGCTCGAGCTGACGATGACCGGCCCGAAGTACGCCGACGCCAACGCCGTGCGGCGCACCTACCAGGAATTGTGGCGGCGGCTGGACGCGTTGCCGGGGGTTGCGGCGTCCGGCGGCGTCACCTCCCTGCCGCTCAGCGGCTACTTCGCTTGGGGGCCAATCACCGTGGAAGGACGCGCGCCGCTGCCCGGCGAGCAGTTCATCAACGCCGACCAGCGCGTCGCGTCGCGGCGGTATTTCGAGGCGATGAACATCCCCCTCCTCCGCGGCCGGTTCTTCACCGATCAGGATCAACCGGATCACCCCCGCGTCGTCATCGTCGACGAATACATGGCGGCGGAACTCTGGCCGAACGCCGATCCGATCGGCAAACGTATCCGTCTCGGCGACGCGCGGTCGACCGGTCCGTGGCAGACGGTGGTCGGCGTCGTCGGGCGCGTCAAGCAGTACGGGCTCGACGCGGGCGGCCGCATTGCCTTCTACCTGCCGCACACGCAGTCAGGCTCTCGCGCGATGTATGTCGTGGTTCGGGGCGCCGCCGATCCGTCTGGACTGGCCGCTGCGGTCTCGAAAGAGATCCACGCGATCGATCCGGACCTCCCACTCTACCGAATGCGCCCGATGACGGCCTGGGTCGACCAATCGCTCGCGCGACAGCGCTTCGCCATGCTGTTGCTGTCGTTGTTCGCCGGTGTCGCGCTCGTGCTCGCTACGATCGGGGTCTACGGCGTCACCGCCTATCTCGTGTCGCAGACGACGCGCGAGATCGGCATCCGCATCGCGCTCGGAGCGACCGAGCAGGCAGTCGTCCGGATGATTCTGCGGCAGGGGCTGGCGGTCTGCGTCGTGGGCATGGGACTCGGCCTCGCCGGCGCGCTGGCGGCGACGCGCTTCATGGAGCGGCTGCTGTTCGGGGTTCGGGGCGCCGACCCGGCGACGTTTGCTGCGGTGTTCACTGGCCTCGCCACGGTCGCGCTGGCGGCGTGCTATGTGCCCGCGCGCCGAGCCGCGCGTGTCGACGCGACGATCTCGCTGAGAGCAGAGTGACGAATAATTAGGAATGAGGAATTAGGAATTAGGAATTCCTAATTTCTGAGACGGGTTCACCCCGACGGTTTTTTGAACGTGCGGGCGACGTAGCCTCGGATCGCTCCGAGCGTGGCGGTGGAAGCCCAAACGCCTTGCACGGCCACGTCCGTCGAGGCTCCGGCTTTCATACGCTGCAGCGCCGGCTCGCGCAGCTGTGCCTTCGTCAGCGCGAAGGCCTCGGCAGGCAGCGCGGCGACCGACTCCGCGATCGCCATCGCCTCGTCGAGCAGCCGATCGCCATCGGTGACGCTGTCAACGAGGCCGTACTGCAGCGCGTCGCTGGCGGCAAGCGTCAGCCCGCGATACGCAAGCGACTGCAGCTGCGAGGCGTGCGTCGCGAAACGCATGATCTCCAGCGGCACGACTGGAAATGGGACGCCGACCAGCAGCTCGGGAATGCCGATGCGGCCCGCGTCGCGCGTCATCAGCCGCCAGTCGGCGGCGCAGACCATGATGCAACCGCCGGCGATCGCGTGACCGTTCACCGCCGCCACGACCGGCTTCGGAAACGCGAACAGCCTTTCGAACATCCGGTTCATGGCCGGCAGGAACACGCGGACGTAGTCGGGGCCGCCGTCGACGACCCGCAGAAGGTCCACGCCAGCGGAGAACATGGCGCCGCTGCCGGCGATCACCAGCGCGCGCGTGGACGGCGACCGCTCGCAGGCATCCAACTGCGCGGTCAGCGCCTCGCAGAATTCGAGATCGAGCGCGTTGGCCTTGCCGTGCGCCATCCGCAGCACGGTCACGGCTCCGCGATGTGTCAGCTCGATCATGCTCGTCAGCCCACCACGTCGTAAGGCCGCATCATATCGTTGTCCTCGTGCTCCAGGATGTGGCAATGCAGCACATAGCGGAATCGCTTGCCGCGGGCGACCGGGGTCCCCGCCGGCAGATCGAATCTCGCAATGATGCGCGTGACTTCTCCAGGGAAGGCTTGGACGACGTCCTTGGCCGCGTGCCGTTCGCTCGACGGCGCCGGAATCGCTGGCCCGGTGAACGCCAGGTCACCCGGGTACCGATCCAGGTCGAACGCCTGCCGATCGAGGATGTTGAACTGCACGAGGTGCACGTGAATCGGATGGGCGTCGCCGGTCGTATTGATGATGCGCCAGATCTCGGTCGTCCCCGCTCGCGGCATCTCAGTCACGGGATCCATCCAGTGGGCGCTGATCAACCCCTCAATCGGATTGTCCTGGGCTGACGCATTCTCGATCAGCACGAGATCTCTGACGGTCGTCGCGTCTCGCTGGAGCAAGACCGGAGCGGCGGGGAGACGCGACGGCACGGTTGCCACATCCCGGCCATGCGTGCGCGCCGCAACCTTGAACAACATCACATCTGATGGAACGACGTCGTCGCCGTCGGGAAACGGCGCCTTGGCGTCATTGCTCAGCACGAAGAATTTGCCGTCGGTGCCCGAGAAATCGATGATGACATCGAACCGCTCGGCCGGTGCGATCGTCAGCGCGTCAAGTTCGACCGGCACAGGCAGGAATCCGCCGTCGCTGCCAATCTGGATGAACCGAGGGCCCGATCGGCCGACCAGCTGGCCGTTTCCGCGGCTCTCGTTGAGCGTGACGCGATAGAACCGCGCGTTGGAGGCGTTCAGGATCCGAAATCGGTACTTCCTGGGCTCGACAGCCAGGTACGGCCAGGCCTTGCCGTTCACGAGCACGGTATCGCCGAAAAACTCGGGGACCCACAGCGACGGCACTTCTGGATCGCTGTTGTCAGAAACCGGATACTGCAGCGAGCCGTCCGAGTTGAGCAGGCGATCCTGAATCATCAATGGGATCTCGTACGCGCCGGCAGGCAGGTTCAGATCGCCCTCGTCCTCCTCACGGATGAAATACATGCCTTCGAGCCCCGCGTAGAGATTCAGCCGCGTAATCCCAAGCGCGTGATCGTGGTACCAGAGACCGGCCGCGGCTTGATCGTTCGGGTAGAAGTACGTGCGACTCTGGAAATCGGGACCGGTCTGCGTGAAGCCATTCGTGAACCACGCCTCGGGATAGCCGTCGCTTTCAGGCAGAACCTTCAAGCCATGTACGTGCACGACGGTGCGAACCTCCGGCGTCGGCGGTTCCGCACCGTGAATCGTCGGAGCAACCGGCAGGAGGTGAGCGCTCGGGAGGTCGTTGAGCCATCGCACGGCGATCGGCTGTCCACGACGAACGTCGAACGTCGGACCTGGATACTGACCGTCGTAGCCCCACAACGTCGTCGGCGGCAGATCGCGGTGTATTCGCTGGTGGCATTGCCGCATGGTGACCCGGTAGAGCGGCACGCCATCGAGCTTGCCGGACGGATGGATCGCCTCGGGCACCGGCAGCCGGTCGACGAACTTCGACAGCGTTCCGCCGTGGCTTTTCCACCCATGACGACGGTGACGCATCCCGTATCGGGGCATCCCGCCGTGATGCTGCTGCCCGGCAGTCCCCGCGTGCGAGGCCTTAACGCGTGTCGTCGACCAGCCTGCTTGCACCGCCAATGCGCCGCCCGCACCGGCCAATTGGAGAAACTGCCGTCGGCTGAAGTCCATCGGATCGCCTCCCGGAGCGCAGTGTCTTGTACGAAGGAAACAGCGGGGTGACGAAGGAACGCTAGGCCGGTGTCGCCGCCGCCGCGGACGGTCACGGTCCGCGATGTGTCAGATCCAGCATCAACCGCGTAAATGTGCCACTCATGTCAGCCGGCCGCAATCTGGTACTTTTGACCGTCCCCGGCTTCTGTCCGGATCGACGACGGCGATTTCACACAATTGCACGGCTGTGTCGCGCCATCGAACAGGTCAAGCTGTCCGGGCGAAATGGTCGAGATCTTGATCACACAGCTGAGGGGGATCCTCTGACATGGCACTGACACGACCCGGGGACGACGAGAAGACAACCGAGGCCAACGCGCTGCGCGGTCCGATCGAGACCGGCGCCATTCGGGGACGCGTCATCGTCGTCGATGACGAGCCCGCGAACGTGCGGCTGTTGACGCGGCAGCTGGCGCGCGATGGCCATGTCGTCCTTGCCGCGACCAACGGCGACGAGGCGCTCGACCTGATCGCGCGCGAACAGCCCGATCTGGTGCTGATGGACGTCGTGATGCCGCGGCGCGACGGCTACGAAACGTGTCGCGCGCTCAAGGAAAACCCCGCCACGCGACTGATCCCGATCGTCCTCGTCACGGCGCTCAGCGACTCCGCCGACAAGGTGCGCGGCCTCGAGGCCGGCGCGGACGACTTCCTCACGAAACCGGTGAACACGAGCGAGTTGCTCGCCCGTGTTCGCGCGCTGGTGCGCCTGAAACGGTACACCGACGACCTCGAGTCGGTCGAAGCGGTGATGCTCACGCTTGGCGAAACCATCGAGGCGCGCGACGCGTACACGGAGGGGCATTGCGAGCGCCTGGCGGCGTACGCGGTGACGCTCGGCCGCGCGCTCGGTCTCGACCGCGACGAACTGGCCGCGCTGGAGTACGGGGGTTTCCTGCACGACCTCGGAAAGATCGGCGTGCCCGACTCGGTCCTCCTGAAACCCGCAAGCCTGACCGCCGACGAGCGTCACCGGATGCAGCAGCACACCATCATCGGCGATCGGCTCTGCGGCGGCCTGCGATCGCTGGCGCGCGTGCGCGGGATCGTGCGCCACCACCACGAACGCCTCGACGGCTCGGGCTACCCGGACGGACTGCGCGGCGACGCCATTCCCTTGCTGGCGCAGGTGATTGGCATCGTGGACGTCTACGATGCGCTGACCACCGCCCGCCCCTACAAACCGGCGCTGCCCAGGGACCGGGCGCGGGACGAGCTCCGGGACGAAGCCGAACGAGGATGGCGCAGCAAGGACCTGGTCGACATTTTCATCACCGCGACCGGCGGCTGAAGAAAACCCGTTTCTACCGGTGATACATTTACCGCGTGCGAACTGCCACCCTCGCCTTCTGTCTGCTCATCCCCTCGATCGCTGCCGCTCAGAGTCCTGGGCCGGGCCAGCAGGTCTTCGTGATTCGCTGCGCCGGCTGCCACGGAAGTGACGGCAACGGCGGCGAGCTCGGACCCGCCATCGTCGATCGCATTCCGGCGCGGACCGACGAGGACCTGACGACCCTCTTCAGGCAGGGACTCCCAATCGCGGGAATGCCGGCGTTTCCAACGCTGTCAGCGGCCGAGAACAGCGATCTCATTCGCTATCTCCGCACGCTGCGGCGGCGAGAAGGCTCCGGGCGCGTCCGCACAAAACTGACGCTGGCCGACGGCAGCGCCATCGAGGGCCTGGTCCTCAATCAGAGCGCGGTCGACCTTCAATTGTTGGGTGACGACCGGAAGATCCATCTGCTGCGCAAGAGCGGGGATCGCTATCGCGCCGTCACGTCGCAAGCCGATTGGCCCAGCTACAACGGACAGACGACCGGCAGCCGTTACAGCACGCTGGCCCAGATCACGACCGGCAACGTCTCGCGTCTGGTCCCCAAATGGATCTTCAGCCTGCCCAACTCATCGCGCCTGCAAGTGACGCCGGTGGTCGTCAACGGCGTCATGTATGTGACGGCCGCGAACGAGTGCTACGCCCTCGACGCGGGCTCCGGCCGCGAAATCTGGCACTATCGCCGTCCACGAACCAAGGGTCTCGTCGGGAACGCCGCGGGCGGCATCAACCGCGGCGTGGCGGTCGGCGGCGATCGCCTCTTCATGGTCACCGATCACGCGCACGTCATCGCGCTCAATCGATTTACGGGCGCGCTGCTCTGGGAAACCGAGATGGCCGATTGGCGCCAGAATTACAACGCGACCGGCGCGCCGCTCGTCGTCGGCAATCTCGTCGTGACCGGAACATCTGGCGGCGACGAAGGCGTGCGCGGTTTCGTCGCCGCCTACGATCAGGCGACGGGCAAGGAAGCCTGGCGCTTCTGGACCGTTCCGCGTCCCGGTGAACCGAAGTCCGAGACCTGGCAGGGAAAAGGCATCGAGCACCCGGGCGCGACGACGTGGCTGACCGGCACCTACGATCCGCAGCTGGACACGGTGTACTGGCCGACCGGCAATCCGTCGCCCGATCTGATCGGCGACGATCGCGGCGGCGACAATCTCTATTCGGATTCGGTGGTCGCGCTCGACGCGAAAACCGGCAGATTGAAGTGGCACTTCCAGTTCACGCCGCACGATGTGTGGGATTACGACGCGCAGGAGACGCCGGCACTCGTCGACGCGACGTGGCAGGGCCGCCCGCGCCAGCTGCTCGTGCAGGCGAACCGCAACGGATTCTTCTACGTGCTCGATCGCACCGATGGCACGTTCCTGATGGGCAAGCAATACGCGAAGACGGTGACGTGGGCCAGCGGTCTCACGGCGCAAGGGCGGCCGATCACCGTCCCCAACATGGAACCGTCGCTCGAAGGCAAACGTGTGTGCCCGTCGCTTGAAGGGTCGTCCAACTGGTACTCGACGTCGTTCAATCCGGCGACCGGCCTGTACTATGTGCAGACCAACGACAAGTGCGGCGTGTTCACGAAGACGCCGATGGAGTGGGAGGCCGGCAAGGGCTTCATGGGCGGTTCGTTCAAACAGGCGCCCGACGAGCCAGCGCAGCGCGTCCTGCGCGCGATCGACATCCAAACCGGCCGGATCGCCTGGGAGCTGCCGCAAAGCGGCGCCGTCGATTCATGGGGAGGAACGCTCAGCACGGCGGGCGGGATCGTGATCTTCGGCGAAGACAGCGGCTCGCTGATGGCAGCGGACGCCACCAGCGGAAAGCCACTGTGGAGCTTCCAGACGAGCCAGTTGTGGAAGGCGTCGCCGATGACCTACAGCTTCGACGACCAGCAGTACGTCGCGGTGGCGACGGGGCCCAACATCATCGCGTTTGGGTTACCCACTGATACGCCGCGCTGACCTGCGGGGCTGCTTCAACGGAGCCTCGTTCCGCCGGAGACGCGAGTCTCCGGCTGGACGGCCGCAGCGCCCAGGACACCATCACCAGCGCGAGGAACACGAGCGGCGCGATCACATCCGCGGCGGAGTCGCCCACAGAGGCGCGCGAGGCGGCCGCCGCGGTCAGATCGAAAAAGAAACCCGCGTAAGCCCACTCTTTCAAGCGCGGAAAGCCCGGGGCGACGATGGCGATGGCGCCCGCCAGCTTCCAGAAGCCGAGAATCAACGCGAAATACGTCGGATAGCCGAGGTGGTGCATCGTCTCCGCAACCTGTTGTGATTGGGAGAGATTGAGTACACCGCCGATTACGAAGCTGGCCGGGCCGAAGATGGTGGCGGTCCAGAACGCCACGGTTCGAATGGTCTGACGCTGCATTGTCATCTCCTTAGGGCGATTCGCCCCTCTACAACCACGTCGAACGACGGGTCCGGAGATCGACATGGAGCCTGGCGGAGGGCGCCCCGCGGGTGGTGTCAGCTCGACAGCGGTTTCCGCGGGCTATCGCGTACTCAGATAGGCAACCAGATTCGCGACGTTCGTCGGAGTGTAGTTTTCGAGCAGGTGATTGTGACTCGCGCGCGCGGCAGCGTTCTTCGTGTCACGGAGCGCTGCGACCTCGAATGATTGGACGTCGGCGAGCCCGCGTGGTCTCAGGAGTCGATCGCGCAGCGTCGGCGCGTCGTATTTCCGAGCGATGCCGACCAGGCCGTCGGGGTGGCAGGAGGCGCACTGCTGATCGAACTGCGCCTTTCCCGCCGTGGCGTCTCCAGCCCCGAGGGTCGCGTCGACAAGCTGCCTGTATCGACTTTCCTGGCGCGCGTAGTGGATGTACCGCGCGATGTCGTGCAACTGCCTATCGCTCAGATCCGAGAACTGGGGCATCGGCGAGAGCTTCGCCGTCTGCGGAATGCCGGCCCGGAGGAGCGCCACGATCCGGTCGCCGTTGGTATCGGACCCGACGAGAGCCGAGCGCGTCAGATCCGTGGCCTCACCTCTTGGTGTGAGCGTGACACCGTGGCAGTACGCGCAGCCGAACACCACATAGGTTTCCTTCGCCTGCTGCATGACCCGATCGGCCAGCGGCGGCCCGATGAAATCGATGTCGTAACTGGCTCTCGTCCGCGTCGTGGCAGACGCAGACGATGACTGCGCGGCGACGGACACCGATACGAGGACGATGAGTCCACAACAGCAGAGCAGGAGCCGTCTCACGAAAGCGCTCGTTTGCAGTAATCGAACATCAGCTGCACTTCCTCGACCGCCGGCCGCAGCGTGCCGTGCTCGAATTCGAGCAGCACCACGATTGGCCACTTGTTGTCGCGAATCAACTGCAGCACCTCGATCAGCGGCGCGTCGCCTTCGCCGAACGGCGCGCTTCGTCCATTGTTCTTCCGGCGATCCCCGAGATGAACGCTCGATACGCGCTCATGGTACTTTTGTAGAAAATCGATGCAGTCGCCGTTCGCCGCCGTGAAGTGACGCGTGTCGAGCGTGGCGCGAACATCCGGCGAGAACCCCAACGCCTTGACGAAGCTCGCTTCATTATTGATGGCGTCGGGATCGGACAGGTTGTCATGGTTGTGCACGCCGACGAACATCCCATGCCTGCCCGGGAATTGCGCGACGCGTCGTGTCACATCCAAACCCTGCGACCCGATGCACCCTCGGGCGCCGAGCGCCTTCGCGCCGGCGAACACCGCGTCGATTTCGGCGTCGGTGTAGCGGTCGTCGATGTTGACGTAATAGGTGAATATCTCGATGCCCGCCTCGTCGAACTCCTTTTTTACGATCCGGCAATGATCGACGGAGCTGCCGGCGCGCCACGCGCGCAGCTTCTCGCGCGCGGCCTCGGCGCTGACGCCCGGAGCGGCGAATCGCGGCTCGACCCAGGTGGCATGAAGCTCCACCATCCCCATGCCGTTCTGCACCAGCCGCTGGACTAACGTCGCCCGATTCTCAGGCGTCATCGCGAGATCGTGGTAGCAGAACGGCTGAAGCCCGAACTGCACCCCGCCGACGATCGAACGATTGCTGCCTCGACCGGCGAGGCCACCCGCCTGCTCGACAACGGCAGCACCGGATCGCCTGACGCCGAGAACGGCAGCCGATGCGGTCGTCACGACAACTCGCCCGAATTCACGACGCGTCATATCGCCTCTATCAACGTTACGACTGAGCACGGCCCGTGTTTCGCCGCCGCAGCGACGTTACACGAATCGCACCACAATTCGCTGTATCGATACGGCCCTGTGGCAGGCTCGAGCCATACCCGTAAACAGCTGAAAATGCTCGCACTTGCAACGAACGGTTCGGAGTTTACAGTAAGCCCGTGGCTGGCGGGCCGCGTCTGCGCGTAGACTGCAGCGCGAGGGCCGGTTTCAACTCCCAGGGGCGCTTGTGTCCGAGGCATCCGCCAATTTCCTCAACGCCCACGAATGGGCCTACGGGATGACCGAAGTGGCACACATCGTGGCCCTCGCCGTGGCCATCGGTCTTATCGCGGTCGTCGATCTGAGGCTCCTCAATCAGGGTATCGTTCACGCCACGCCAGGCCGCGTCCTTCGCGCGACTGCGATCGGAACGCTGATTGGTTTTATCGTGGCCATCACAACCGGATTCATGATCTTCTCGACCGACCCGGCCCGATACTTCGCTCATCCGACGATGAGGCTGAAGCTGGTCCTGTTGCTCGTGGCCCTGGGGTTCAACTACACGATCCACAGCCGCGTGGCGCGCGGCAGCCGATCGCGCGTGGTCTGTCGCAGCGTCGCCGTCGTGTCGCTCGCGCTGTGGATGTCCGTCGTGTTCAGCGGAATCTTCTACGCGTTTACCTGAGGTGCAGCTGGCGATGACGCTCGCATCGGTGGGCCGAACGCTCCAGGAGCTGCGGGGATTCACCGCGGTCCGCGAATCGGCGTACGTGTACCCCGTCATCCTCTCGACTCACGTTGCCTGCATTGCCCTGTTCGGAGGTCTGATCCTCCTGACAAACGTCCGTCTCCTCGAATGGTGTCTAACCGACGTTCCTGTCGACGAGATGATCGAACGGTTTCGTCCGTGGAAACAACTGGGGTTCGTCGTGATGGTGGGCTGCGGCAGCCTGCTCGCGGCATCGAAAGCCGCCGAATACTTTGTGAATCCGTTCTTCCAGATCAAGATGGCGCTGCTTGGCGCGATCGGCGTCCACGGCACGTATTTCCGTCGCCGCGTGTACCGACCGGCCGGAGCGGCGATCTCAGCGGGGAACGCCAGAGCCGCGGCGGTCCTGTCGCTGGCCCTCTGGGTTGCCGTCGCCACGATGGGCCGATGGATCGCCTACTACGACGCGCCATGAGGAAGAGCTACCCCGCCGCCAGCACGTACGACAACGCCGCTGCCGCGAGCAGTGCCAACGTGCCGACGAGAACGTGCGCGTTGATGGCGGCCGCCCACATCGGCACGTTGTCGGTGCCGGCCGCGACCATCAGCAGCAATGACGCGCCGAGGAACGCCTGGACCAGAAGCGCGGCGATCGCCCATCGAGCGGCACGTTTCACCACGACGAGTGCCTCGTCGCCCTGCGTCACGGCGACCGCCGGCACCAACACGGCGGTCGCGGCAAGCCCGCCCACAAGGACGTGCGACGTCAGGCCGATGACGCGGTGGCGCACCAGCGCGGCGAGCGCAACCTGGAGCAGCAACAGCACGAATCCGACCCTGGCAGCGCGCGG
>Ga0070667_100004184_pt1 | contig 12184 bp, 11 predicted proteins | sample KBSS33metaG_FD_64659 | JGI IMG/M metagenome (GOLD analysis project Ga0070667, IMG submission 64659) | Switchgrass rhizosphere microbial communities from Kellogg Biological Station, Michigan, USA - KBS S3-3 metaG | ecosystem: Host-associated > Plants > Roots > Rhizosphere > Soil ...
GAGCCAGCCCGCGATCGTGTCGAGCCCCGAACGCCAGGCGGAGAGCACGAGCAGCACGACCCCGGTGAGGAGCCAGAGCAGCGCGTAGCGCTCGCGGAGGCGCCGCGAGCGAATGAGCTCGAGCACGACGAGAACGAGCAGGACGCACGCCACCGACGCGGCGATCGAGACCCTGAGCGGCGTCTCGCCTGCAGCGACGATCACGCGCCCTCCAGCGGCGTGGCGCGCCGGCGGAACATCCCGACGAGGATCGCGAGCATCACCTTCGCCATGTAGTAGACGGAGCGCAGGGTGGTGATCGACGACTGCCCCGCGACGCGCTCGCGCATCAGCACGGGCGCCTCGACGAGCCTCACACGGTGCTTGTGGCACATCACGGCCGCCTCGACCTCCGGGTAGTCGTGCGGATAGTCGGCGGCGAAGAGCTCGATCGCCCGCCGGTTGAGCACCTGAAACCCGCTCGTCGTGTCGGTGAGGCGCTGGCCGGTGAGGAGCGACACCGTGCGGGCGAGGATCCGGATCCCGATCCGGCGCGACCGCGAAGAGCGGTAGCCGTCCGCGCCCGCGAAGCGGGAGCCGACGCAGATGTCGGCCTCGCCCGAGAGCACCGGCGGCAGGATCAGCGCGAGCTCCTGCGGATCGTGCTGGCCGTCCCCGTCCATCCGCGCCGCGAGGTCGTATCCGTGCTGGGCGGCATACCGGAAGCCCGTCTGAACGGCCCCTCCGATGCCGAGGTTGAACGGGAGCCGGACGACAAGCGCGCCGTGTGCCTCCGCGACGGCCGCGGTCGCGTCGCGCGAGCCGTCGTCGACGACGAGCACGTCGAACGTCGGGTCGAACGCGCGGATCTCCTCGATCACGATGCCGATCGACGCCTCCTCGTCGAACCCCGGGACGATGGCGATCTTCCTCATGCCGCGATCCCCGCGCCGACGAGGTCGAGCAGACGACGCGCGCGGTGCCGGTAGGTGTGCTCGTCGAGGACGCGCTCGCGCGCACGCCGGCCCATCGCCTCGGCCTCGCCGGGATCGCCGAGCAGCCGTGTGTACGCGTCGACCGCCTCCGCCGCGTCGTGGACGACGAGGAGCTCCTTGCCCGGCTCGAACCAGCGCTCGATGCCCTCGTACGGGTTGCTGACGATCGCTGCGCCCGCCGAGGCGAGCTCGAAGGGTCGGCACGACGACGATGCGTACACGGATGCGTGCGAGCGGCGCGTGATGCACAGATTGACGCGCGCGGCGGAGATCGCCCGCGCGAAGAGGTTGAACGGCACGTCGCCGAGCTCGCGCGCGCGGCCGATATCGCCACGGAAGTCGCGTCCGCCGAGTGCGAAGTCCGCGTCCGGCAGCTCGCGAGACGGCTCGCCGATCATCGCCTCGACCCACTCGCGCCGGAACTTGTCGCCGTAGCCGTAGAAGAAGACGTCGGCGTCCTTCTCGACCGCTTGCGGAGCGAAGAACTCGGGATCCGCGCCCCAGAACACCGCCTCGGCGCGCCGGGCGCCGAGCTCGCGGAGCCGCTCGAGGCCGCCCTCGGAGTTCGAGACGACGAGGTCGTACTCCGACGGGTCGGCCGCGTGGTACCAGTTGAAGCCGGTGTCCATGCCGCCGAACTCGGGCAGGCTCATCGGCACGTCGCCGTCGTAGAAGACCACCGGAATGCCGAAGCGCTCACGCAGGAACGTGGGGATGCCGCGAAGGTGTGCCATCGGGACGGTGAACACGACGACGGCGTCGGGACGCTCCCGCTCGACGAGCTTCTCGAGATGGCGTCGCCAGCGGGGAGTCACCCAGTGCCAGATCACCTCGCGCGTGACCCGGTCGGCGACGCCGTCCTCGGGGCTCGCCTCGGCACGCCTGAGGTAACGGTCTCCTTTCAGCCGCGCAACGGTGTCGCGTGCCCGTGCGAACGACTCGCCCTCGACGTACGCGGGATTCGGCGCGACCCGCCACCAGGGAGACTCGACCGGGCGGCCGCGGTAGGGGGTGACGACGAGGTCGACCCCCTCTTCGTAGAGGCCCTTCCAGAGCTGCCACCAGGCGGGCGTGCAGCCGTAACGGAAGTCGAGGTCGACGGCGGACGCGACGGCGAGGATCCGGGGGCTGCGCACACGCGCAGTGTCGCAGCGGGGGGTTACGTCGCCGTAAAGAGCGCTACCGGTCGTACTCGATCCGGAGCTCCTCGAGCGAGCGGGAGGCGAGGCTCGGCTCCCACTTCAGCTCCTGGTCGGCCAGCCGCAGGCCCGGGAGACGCAGGACGATCTCCGAGATCGCCGCGCGTGCCTCGATCCGGGCGAGGTTCGCTCCGATGCAGGTGTGCACCCCTTTGCCGAAGGCGACGTGGTGGTTCGGCCGCCGCGGCAGGTCGAGCCTGTCCGGCTCGGGGAAGCGCTCGGGATCGCGATTGGCAGCAGCCGGGAGGAGGAAGACGCGCTCGCCTCTGCTGATGCGCCGTCCGTGAAGCTCGAAGTCCTCGACCACGGTGCGGTGCAGCACCTTGATCGGGCCCGTGAAGCGCAGCAACTCCTCGACTCCGCGGCCGATCAGATCGCGACGCCGCCGGAGGCGATCGAGCTGGTCACGGTGCTCGAGCAGCGCGAGCACGCCGTTCGCGATCAGGTTCGTGGTCGTCTCGTGGCCGGCGAAGAGCAGAAGCGCGCACATCGCCTTGATCTCGTCGTCGGTGAACTCCTCGCCCTCCTCGTCCTCCAGCAGGCGGCTGATCATGTCGTTCCCCGGTGCGACGCGCGCGTGCTCGATGAGGCCGTCGAAGTACGCGAGCATCTCCTCCAGGCCCTGGGCTGCGCGAGCGTGACGGTCGTCCCGCGCCTGGCCTCCGGCGCCGAACGCGACGAGCGCGAGCTCGGCAGACCACGTCCGAAAGCGGTCGCTGTCCTCGGGCGGGACACCCATCATGTCGGCGATCACCGTCGCCGGGAGCGGATAGGCGAAGTGCTCGATGAGCCGATCCCGTCCCTCCTCGATGAAGGCGTCGAGCAGCCGGGTGACGAGCTCGCGGATGTGGGTTTCCATCCCCGCGATCTGCCTCGGCTGGAACGCGTGATTCGCGAACTTCCGGAGACGCGTATGCGCCGGAGGATCGGTCGTCACCATCCACTTCGCCATCAGCTCGAGCACGCGCCGCTGCTCGCGCTGGCCTTCGCTCTCCATCCGCTTGAGCACCGGGCCGACCCGGTCGGACGACAGGCGCGGGTCGAAGAACCCTGCGACGACGTCGTCGTACCGCGTCAGCAGCCATGCCTTGTGGGCGTCGCTCCAGTGGACGGGATCCTCAGCCCGCAGCACCGCGAAGCAGGAGTAGGGGTCGGCGAGCGCGTGCGGCGCGAGCAGGTCGTCGGCTTCACTCAGGAGCATGGCAGCCCCCTTGTCCGTGCCGGGCAGCCTCGCTCGACGGCAGGTGGCTCAGTCTCCCGTGTCGTACTTGAAGGACAGGCCGAGCCTGACACGGAACTGCGTGATGCCGCCGTTCTCGATGGTCACGTCCTGGCGCAGCACCTCGGCGACCCGTAGGTCGCGGACGCTTTGCGCCGCGGTCTGAACGGCGTTGCGCGCGGCTGCCTCCCACGATTCGCTGCTCGTTCCGATCACCTCTGTCACCCGGTAGACGCTCTCGCTCATCGCAGTCTCCTTACTCCATCGGGACGGGACGGAAGTGCCAGAGCATCGCAGATGAAGCGCGATCTGTCACGAGCCGGGCCGGAGAAGCGCCCGTCCGACCCGAACGGCGTTAGGCTGCCCGGGCGTGCAGCCCGGGTGGGAGAGCGTGTTCTGCGCGGCCTGATCGCGAGTGCCGCTCGTAGGTACGGCGGCGGCACGGACATACGCCGCCTTCTTCCGGGGATCGTCGCGCTCGCGGCGGTGCTGTGGCTCGTCGGTAGCGGTGGAGGGTATTTCGCGGTGGATTGGGGCGTGCCCGCGCTTGCGCTGCTCGCAATCGTCCTCGTCGTAGTCGTCGCCGACGCGCGGCTGTCCCTCAGCCGCGCGGAGATCGTCGGACTGACGGGGCTGTTCGCGCTGCTCGCTTGGTCGGTGGCATCGGCATTGTGGTCGACGGGGGTCGACGAGCCGTTGGTCGAAGCGGAGCGCACGGGGCTCTACCTCGCCGCGGTGGCCGCGTGTCTCCTCGCCGGCGGGCGGCCGTCAGCGCCGTCTCTGGCGGCGGGGCTGCTGATCGCGGTGACGGTTGTCGGCGTCTGGTCGCTTGGCCCACTGCTGGCGCATGGAGACGGGCTGTCGGCGGATGTCGGCGCCGGCCGGCTTGCAGGCCCGCTTGGCTACTGGAACGGCCTCGGTCTCGTGGCGACGATCGGCTGCCTGCTCGCTCTCGGTTTCGCAAGCCACGGCCGCCGTCTCATCGGGCGCGCGGCCGCGTCGGCAACGCTCGCAGTCCTGGTCCCGACCCTGTATTTCACGTTCAGTCGCGGCTCGTGGATCGCCCTGGGAGCCGGCCTGATCGTTGCCGTCGCGGTCGAGCCGAAGCGCACGAAGATCGTTCGCGCCTTGCTCCAGCTCGTGCCGGTTGCCGCGCTCGCGCTGGTACTCGCCATGCACGCGCCCGCGCTCGGCCGGGCCGGCGGGTCGTCTGACCGGGCTGCACACGCCGGACATGTACTCGGATTCGAGTTGCTGGCGGTGGCGGCTCTCGCCGCCGCCCTCGCAGCCGGGATCTCGCGCCTGCCGCCGCCGCGCCCTGCCTCGGCGCGTCTGCGGTCGTGGTCGCGGCTGCTCGCGGCCCTGCTCGCGGTCCTCGCGCTCGTAGCCTTCACGGCCTTCGGCAAGCCGGTGAGACGGATCGACCATGCCCTCGCGTCGTTTCGGGCGGAGCCGGCAGCCGGCTCGACCGACCTGCGCAGCCGCCTCCTCAGCGCTTCCGGCAACGGCCGGAGCGCCTACTGGGGCGTTGCCTGGCGGGAGGTACGGACGCGTCCGCTCCTCGGGGGAGGCGCGGGCAGCTACGCGCAGCAGTGGCTGCGCTGGCGCCCTGTGAGCGCGCCGGCAGCGGACGCGCACAACCTGTATCTGGAGACCTTGGCCGAGCTGGGGCCGGTCGGGCTCGCAGCTCTGCTGATGACTCTCCTCGCGCCGTTCGCGCTGCTCCGCAGGGCGCGCCGCGATCCCCTCGTAGCGGCCTGCGCCGGAGCGTATGTCGCGTTCCTCGTCCACGCTGCGCTCGACTGGGACTGGGAGCTGACAGCCGTCGGGCTCGTCGGGCTCTTATGCGGCGTGCCCCTCCTGCTCGCCGGACGAGCAACGCTCCGGCCGAAGCGCGGCCTCGGCCGGGGCGCCGCCTTCGCAGTCGCGGGACTGGCCGTGGTGCTCGGTGCAGCCGTCTTCGTGATGCAGGTCGGAAACAGCGCCCTTGCAGGCAGCGAGTCCGCGGCGAGCCGTGACGACAACTCTGCGGCCGCGAACGACGCACGCAAGGCCCTGAGCTGGGCGCCCTGGTCGGCCCGCGCCCACCGCGACCTCGGAGAGGCGCTATTGGCCGAGGGGGACGTCGGCGGGGCGGCAGCGGCCTTCCGCGGTGGAATCGCCCAGGACGCCGGCGACTGGCAACTCTGGTACGACCTGGCGCTCGCCACTCGCGGAAAGGCTCGTGCGACTGCGCTCACCCACGCCGCCCTCCTCAATCCGCTCAGCCCCGATCTCGCTCAAGTCGCGGCGGCGAGCGGCCGATAAGCGCTGAGGATCGGTCTCTCGATCTTGCGGAGATCGACTCTGTGATCACGTTTTCGACGAGTTGAGGAGTGATGCACATGGGGAAAGTGCCTTCGAGCAACCGCCGCGCGCGCTTGATCGCCGGGACGAGCGTGCTCGCCGTGTCCGCGTTCGTCGGGCTTGGCCTCGTCGCGGGAATCGGTCTTGCCTCCGGTTCGTCTGTGTCGGCCCAGTATCAGTACGGCCATCGCGTCACGATCTGCCACGAGACACACTCGGCGAAGCATCCGTGGGTGACGATCACGATCGCGCGCGCCGCGCTGAAGGCGCACCTGCGCCACGGTGACATCGAGGGCCCGTGCGCTTCCGCGGGGTCGCATGCGCACGGCAAGCACGATCCGACGCTCACAACGACCACCGCGACCACCACCACTACGACGGCCGCGAACCCGGGCAAGGACGCGCACTCCGACGACGACAGCGGCTCCGACCACAACGGCGACAACAACGGAAACGGCCGCAACCATCACTGAGAAGCGAGCAAGCTAGCGACGCGGGGGCTTCGGCGGGCGTCCCGGCGAAGCCCCCACCGCACCACGGCCCGCTTACTCGACAGCGTCGGGCTGGAGCGCGTGCGCGGTCAGGGCCTCGATCGGAACCACGTCCAGCGCCCGCGCATGCGTCGCGCCGAGCACGACCGCCGGGGCGCACCCCGCACGGTACGCCTCCAGCCAGCGTGTCGCGCAGAGGCACCAGCGGTCGCCGTCCGACAGTCCGGCAAAGCCCCACTCCGGGCGCGGCGTCGAGAGATCGTTGCCTGCACGCTTGCTGAACTCGAGAAACGCGGTCGTGACCACGGTGCAGACGGTATGGCTCCCGACGTCCTCCGGCCCCGTGGCGCAGCACCCGTCGCGGTAGAAGCCCGTCATCGGGTCGGTCGAGCAGGGAAGCAGCGAGCCGCCGACGACGTTGAGGTCGGGAACCCGGTTCACGCTCTAACTGTGCCCGAACGCCGTCATCGATGCCGGCGATCTCGCACCTCGGCACCGAACCTTGTTGCGACTTTCGGGGTAAAGAATGCGACATGAGGGCACAACCACCGGAAGCGAGGCGAGATGGAATCAACGCGCTACTTGATCGTCGGAGGCGGCATGACCGGTGACGCGGCTGCGAAAGCGGCGCGCAGACACGACCCCGAGGGGCGGGTGATGCTCGTCGGTGCCGAGCCTTACCCGCCGTACCAACGGCCACCGCTCTCGAAGGCCCTCTGGCATGGAACGGCGGAGGAGACGATCTGGTTCGAGCCGATGGACGGCGTCGAGCTGCGCACCGGAACACGGATCGTCGCCGTCGACCTGGAGAGGCGGCGTGCGGTCGACGACGCCGGCGAGGAGTACGAGTGGGAGCGGCTGCTGCTCGCAACCGGAGCCCGCCCGCGGGAGCTCGAAGGCGCAGACGGCGTCGTCTACTTCCGGACCATCGACGATTTCCATCTGGTGCGCGAGCGGGCCGTACCGGGTGCGCGCGCGGTCGTGATCGGCGGCGGCTTCATCGGCTCCGAGCTCGCGGCGGCGCTTACCGGCTCCGGCGCCCGCGTGACGATGGTCGTGCCGGAGCCGGGTATCGGCGCACGGCTCTTCCCCGCCGACCTATCCGCGTTCGTGACGGGCTACTACCGCGAACAGGGTGTCGAGGTACTCGCCGGCGAGACGGTGGCGGCGGTACGGGACGGCGTCGTGCAGACCGGCTCGGGCCGCTCGCTCCCGGCCGATCTCGTGGTGGCCGGCCTCGGCGTCGAGCCGCGCACCGAGCTGGCCGAGGCCGCCGGGCTGTCGGTCGACGGAGGCATCGTCGTCGACGAGCTCGGCAGAGCAGTGGGACGCGACGACGTCTTCGCCGCAGGTGACGTCGCGAGCTTCCCGATCACCGCGCTCGGCCGCCGCTTCCGCATCGAGCACGAGGATCATGCGAACACCCACGGCCGGGTCGTGGGCGAGAACATGGCCGGTGCCGGCGGAGCCTACGACCACCTCCCGTTCTTCTACTCGGACCTCTTCGACCTCGGCTACGAGGCGGTCGGAGAGGTCGACTCTCGCCTTGACACCGTGGCGACCTGGGAGGAGCCGAATCACTCGGGGGTGATCGCATACGTGGACGCCGAGCGGCGTCCACGCGGCTACCTGCTCTGGAACGTCTGGGACGCCCTCGAGCCGGCGCGCGCAGCAATTCGGGCCGGCGTCCCGGTCGGCGAGCACGCCCTTCCCTGAGAGACCGGGCGGCGCGCCTCTGCACGCAGATGCCTCCGTCAGTAGGCCCCGCGGCGCGCCGCCACGGCGAGGGGGGTGCGGAGGATGATCGAGATGTCGAGCCAGAGCGACCAGTTCTCGAGGTAGTAGAAGTCGAGCCGGACGAGGTCGTCGAAAGTGAGATCGGAGCGCCCGGCGATCTGCCAGAGACCGGTCATGCCGGGAAGGATGTGGTATCGGCGGCGGTGCCACGGCTCGAGCCGCTCGTAGTCGCGCAGGGGCAGCGGGCGCGGGCCGACGATCGACATCTCTCCCCGCAGGACGTTGACGATGTTGGGCACCTCGTCGAGCGAGAAGCGGCGCAGCACCCTCCCGACGCGCGTGATCCGCGGGTCGTGCCGGATCTTGAAGAGCGCCCCCGACGCCTCGTTCGCGCCCTCGAGCGCGGGGAGCTGCTCGTCCGCCCGCTCGACCATCGTCCGGAACTTCAGCATCCGGAACGGCTGCTCGCCGAGACCGATGCGGGTGTCCGCGAAGAAGACGGGCCCGCGCGAGTCGAGCCTCACGAGTAGGGCGATGAGCAGCCATAGCGGCAGGCCGACGACGACGACGAGGGCGCCGACAAAGAGATCGAATGTCCGCTTCGCCGCCCAGTCGGCGCCCGCGAAGATCGCCGGCCGCACCTCGAACAGCGGCGTGCCCTGGCCCGGGACGTACTCCCCACGCTGGATGAGCAGCTCGGTCGTCCGCGGTGCGATCCGCACCTTCACCCCGCGCCGGTGCGCCGCCTCGACGATCTGGAGGAGCCGTTCCTCGGGAAGACCCGCATCGGCGACGAGGAGCTCGTCGAGCTGGCTCGCCGCGAGCTGTCGCTCGACGGCGGGTCCGGGGTCGACCTCCCCGACGAAGTCGTAGTCGATCCCACCCCGGCTGCTGCCGAGCGAGCCGCGCAGATGCTCTCGCGAAGCCTGGTCGCCGATCAGCAGCGTCCGGCGGCGCACACCGAGCGCCCGCAGCGCGATCCCCGTGAGGCTCTCGTACGACGCCCGGAAGAGGCTGACGAGCAGCGAGGTGAAGAGCGCGGCGACGAGATACAGACCGAAGGTCGTGAAGTGCTGGCCGGTGCCGACGGCGAACGCGAGCGAGAGCGCCGCGACGAGGAAGACGCTCGGAACGATCCGGCCGGCACCCTCGCGTACCTCGCGAGGCGCATAGAGACCGGCCCGCCAGAACGAGAGGAGGAGCAGCAGGATGAGGAACGGGAGCCAGTCGGTCTCGTGATCCCAGAGCAGGCCCCAGAGAATCGGCTTCGGGTCGAAGAGCAGCGACCTGAACGCCAGCGCGCCGTACAACCCGAGCACGAGCCCGGACACGTCGACGATCACGAGCGCGAACGCGCTCAGCAGCCGCCGCACGAACACCCGCAAGCTGCCGCCCGTCAGGAGATACGGACGGCCCGCACGGATGTCCTCGGGCGGAGCGCCGCCCGAGGCGCCGGCCTCAGCCGGCCGGGGCCCCGTCGTGACCGGCCGTCCCACGAGCCGATCGTACCTCCGTGACCACGCGGATCACCGCATCGGCCCAGTGCCCGAGCGAATGTCCCTCGATCACACGGCGCCGCAATTCCGCCCCCGCGCGGTCGCGTGCCTCCTGCGACGCGGCGCCGAGTGAGACGAGTGCGTCCGCGAGCGCCTCGGGATCGCCCGGAGGGACGAGCAGCCGGAGCGGCAGCCCGCTGAGGAACGGCGCCAGCGCGGAGTTCGTCGTCAGCACCGGCCTCGCGCACGCCGCCGCCTCGTAGACCGCCTTGTCGAGGGCCGCGCCGGAGCGCGGCTCGACGGGGCTCACGACCGCGTCGACGCCGGCGAGGAGCTCCGGAATCTCTCCGCGCGGGACCGGCGGGGCGAGAGCCGCGCGACCGCGCAGCCGGGAGTCGCCGCGGATCGTGGCGGCGAGCTCCTCGCGATGGAGGCGCTCGTCGTCGGTGAGCGACGGGCCGCGGATCTCGAGCGTCGCGTCGAGCCCGCGCTCGAGCGCCTGGGCGAACGCCGCGAGCAGCGTCGCGAACCCTTTCCATCGCGCCGTCCGACCGAGTGCGAGCAGCCGGAGCGGACCGGGATGGCCGCCGGGATGCGCCGACGCGAACCGCTCGACGTCGATCGCGTGACCAATCGCCCGTACCTTCGGGGAGGCGACCGGATAGCTCGCCGCCTCGACGCTGAGCGCCGCGTCGACGACGCGCGTCGCGAGCCGAAGCGACCGGCTCGCGTGCCAGTGCGTGTACCAGAGCAGCAGCGGCACGTGGCGCACCCGCGTGGACGGCGCCGCGAGCAGCGCGAACGTCGGGACCATGTGGACGAGGACGGCGTCCGCGCCGCCGAGCGACGCCGCGAGCGAGCGCTCGAAGGCGACCGTGCGTCCGATGCGCGAACCGGCGTCGAATGTGCGCGGGACGACGTTGCCCGGAAGCGCGTCGGTGCGCACCTGGCGCGCGACGACGTCGAGCGTGTCCACGCGTTCCGCGAGAGCGTCGACGAGGTCGAGCGTCTGCCCCAGCGCAGCGTGCCCGGGGTCGAGCATCTGGGTGACGAGGACGAGCTTCACGGCGCTCAGCGCGCTCCGGCCAGGGTGCGCTCGACGAGCTCGCGGTAGGCGGCTGCGAAGTCCGCGGGGGTCTGGTGCCACTGCGCATACGTCTCGCGAGCGGCTGCGCCGAGGCGCTGGGCGAGCGACAGGTCGCGCAGGACGCGAACGAGCGCTTGCGCGAGGGCTGTGTCGTCGTAGGGCGGGACGAGGAGTCCGTCCCGCTCATGCGTGACGACGTCGGGGATTCCCCCGCCGTCCGTCGCGACGACGCTGCGGCCTCTCGCGAACGCTTCCAGGAGCACGCGTCCGAGACCCTCCGGATACGACGGGAGCACGAGGGCCCGCGACCCGTCGAGCAGCCGCGCGATCGCCGGCGGGTCGAGCTGAGGCTCGTGGACGACGTTCTGCGGGAGCTCGCGGACGAGCGCCTCGACAGTCGCCTGCAGGGAGCCCCGCCCGACCACGACGAGGCGTGCGTCGGGCAGCTCCGCGGCGACGAGGCGCCAGGCCGACGCCAGCCCGGCGACGTTCTTGTACGGCTCGAGCGCGCCGACGAAGACGATCGTCCGGGTCTCCGGCACCGGCGCCGGCGGGGAATCGGCGAACGCCGAGAGGTCGCTGTACGCGAGGAAGGTCGCCGTCGGGGGGACGCCGCGTCTTGCCTCGACCAGCTTGGCCGTGAACGAGGAGACAGCACGGGTCGCATCTGCCCGTCCGAGCGCGACGCGCGCAACGACGTCCGAGAGGCCGGCGAGCGCTCTGCGCCGCGGGGAGCCGTAGAGGCGCGTGAACGTCTTCGGATCGCCGTGAAGCTCGACGATGACGCGGACCGCCCTGCGCGCGAGCCACCGGCCGGCGAGAGCGCCGGCCCCGACGTACGGATCGGAGGCGACGAGCGCGTCGGGGCGGAACCGCCGGATCTCGCGCGCGGTGACGAACGGCAGCGACGCGTAGAACGCCGCCGATGCCTCTGGCAGCACGACGAAGCGGTCGTCGCCACCGCCGCTACCCGCGTTGAGCGCGCGAAGCTCGAACACCTCCTCGAGCGCGGCCCACTTCGGCGCCAGGGATTCGCTCAGCGGCAGCTGCACCCGGCCCCTGCTGAGGAAGAGCACCCGCGGCCGCGATTGAGGCGTCACCGGCCCGCTCCGGTGACGATCTCCTCGAGCCGGCCGTAGATGACGTCCCGGCCGAGCTTCGTCACCGACGGTCCGGCCGCAGCGGCGAGGCGCGCACGCAGCGGCGGGTCGTCCAGGAGCCGGCGCATCGCCGCGGCGAGGGCAGCGGGATCGCCCGGCGGGACGAGCAGCCCGTTCTCGCCGTCCCGCACGACCTCGGGGACCCCGCCGACGGCGGTCGAGACGACGGGGACGCCGACCGAGAGCGCCTCGACCGCGGCGTGCGGGAGGTTCTCCCAGGCGCTCGAGAGCACCGACGCGGTCGCGCCGGCCACGAGCGCGAGCGCGCGGTCGCGCGACACCGCACCGAGGAACCGGACGCGCTCCCCGAGGCCGAGGCGCGCCGCCTCGCGTTCGAGCGGCTCGCGTTCCGGCCCGTCGCCGACGATCAGGAGTCGGGCAGCGGGAAGCTCGGCGACCGCGGCGAGCGCGACACCGAGCGCCTTCTGCGCGGTCAGCCTGCCGACGAAGACGAAGGAGTCGGGTTCGAGTGGCT
>Ga0070667_100004189_pt1 | contig 12177 bp, 9 predicted proteins | sample KBSS33metaG_FD_64659 | JGI IMG/M metagenome (GOLD analysis project Ga0070667, IMG submission 64659) | Switchgrass rhizosphere microbial communities from Kellogg Biological Station, Michigan, USA - KBS S3-3 metaG | ecosystem: Host-associated > Plants > Roots > Rhizosphere > Soil ...
TCGAAGCTGTGAGGCACGGGCTCGAACGCAAAGACGTGCGCGGCCAGTCGCGACAGGTGCAGCGTATAGGTGCCCGCGTTTGCCCCGATGTCCCAGCAGACGTCGGTCGGCTTCACGAACGCCTTGAGTAGCGGGATGTCATCTTCGAACTGTGGTCCCTGGCCGGACGCGACCTGGCGGGCCAACCACTCGCGACGCAGACGGAGTGCAACCCGTTGCGGCAGCAACCGCCGCAGAAGTCGGCGAGCGATCATGATTCAGCCCGCAGGGGTTTCTCGAACAGACCCAAGGATGACCACCATCATCGCAGTGGCACCGTCGTTTGGCAATGACGTTCGGGGTGAGGCACTCGAAGCGGCCAGCGTTGACACGCCACGATCGCGCTTGTTACGGTGCAGCCATGGTTGGACCCGCTCGACCGATCGTCATGGCCGCGTTCGTTACGATCTGCGTGGCGTCTCGCGGCTCCGCTCAGCCGGCGCTGACATTGAGCGTGGACGCCTCGCAGGCTCGCATGAAGATCCTGCATGCGTCGCTGTCGATGCCCGCACGATCGGGAGCGGTGACGCTCGTCTATCCGAAGTGGATTCCCGGCGAGCACATGCCGTCGGGTCCGATCTCCAATCTGGCCGGCCTGCACATCTTCGCAGACGGGGCCGAACTGGCGTGGCGTCGCGATCTCGTCAACATGAACGCGTTCCACGTCACCGTGCCGCCCGGCGCGCGGGTGATGACGGCTACCTACGACTATGTCGTGCCGACCGGTGGCGGCGCCTTCGGTGCCACCGCGTCGGCCAACGCGAAATGCGCGGTGATCAACTGGAACACCGTGGTGCTGTCGCCTGAGGGCGAGGACCCCGATGCGATTCGTATCACGGCATCGCTGAAGCTGCCCGCCGGCTGGAAGGAAGCCGGCGCGCTCGACGTCGCGCGGGTCGACGGCGACACGGTGCACTTCGTCCCGCAGTCGATGACGATGCTCGTGGACCATCCCGTCGTGCTGGGCGAGTACCAGAAGTCTTTCGTGCTCTGGCCCGCCGGCTCGGATGTCGGCGAACACGTCATCGACGTCGTCGCCGACAGCGAGTGGGCGGTGCGGTTCCCGCAGACCCGGATCGACGCCTACAAGCGCCTGGTTCGGGAAGAGCGCGCGGTCTTCGGTGGCGTCGGCCACTATCGCAAGTATCACTGGCTGCTGACGCTGAGCGACAGCCTGGGAACCTTTGGCGTCGAGCACCACGAAACCGCCGACGATCGCGTGCCCGAAAACACGTTCGTCGATGACGCCGCCGCAAAATTCGCGAGCCTGCTGCTCCCGCACGAGTTCTTTCACTCGTGGAATGGCAAGACGCGGCGGCCGGCCGGCTTGATCAACGGCGGGTTCGAGCAGCCGATGCGCGACGACTTGTTGTGGGTGTACGAGGGCCTGACCAACTACTACGGCGAGCTGCTCAGCGCCCGCGCGGGGTTGATTTCACCAGAGGAATGGTTCGACGAACTCGCGGCCAATGCGATGTCCGTGAGTCCCGCCGGCCGAACCTGGCGGCCGCTGCAGGACACGGCCGATTCCGCGCCGTTTCTGTATTTGAGCGGCGGCGGCTGGTCCGGCTGGCGCCGGTCGACCGATTTCTACAAGGAGGGCAGCCTGATCTGGCTCGAGGCCGACGTCACCATCCGCCGCCTGACCAGCGGCCGGAAGTCGCTCGACGACTTCTGCGCGCTCTTCCATGGCGAGAACGACAACGGCCGAATCTACGTGAAGCCGTACGAGGCGAGCGATGTCTATGCCGCCCTCGAACGGATCGCGCCCTATACCTGGAAAGACTTTTTCGAGAAGCGTTTGACGTCGAAGAGCGCCGAGCTTCCGCTCGGCGGCGCCGCCAATGGCGGATACCGCCTCGTCTACACCGACGCGCCCAACATGTTCCTGGATCCGCCTGGCGCCGGCAGCCTGAACGCGGTTGGGTCGCTCGGCCTTCACATCACGGCGGATGGCACAGTGGACGACGCGGCGCCGGAAACGCCGGCGTATCGAGCCGGCATTTCCAACGGCATGAAGATCGTCGCCGTCAACGGCCGCCGCTTCTCCGTCGATCTGCTCAGTCGCGCGATCGCCGATTCGAAGAACACCCGGGCGCCGATGGAATTCATCGTCGACAACGGCGGCTATGTCAGCGTCACCAAGATTGACTATCACGGCGGCCTGCAATATCCGCACTTCGAGCGCATCGCCGGAACCGACGATGTGTTGACGACGATCGCCCGTCCGCGGCTCAAGCAGTAGGAGATGAACCGATGGTGCTGACCACTTCAGAACTGATCGGCACGTTGCAGCAGGAAGTCCGCATCCTGCTTCACCTCGCGGGCAAGGTCGACGCCTCGATGCTCGATTACCGTCCGACGCCGAAGCAGCGCAGCACGCTCGAGCTCCTGCGCTACATGGCGATCATGGGACCGACGCAGCTGACTGTCATCGAACAGGGCGTCTTCGATCGGTCGACGCTGAGCGCCACCTGGAGTCCGGCGGAAGCTGCTGCGGCGAAGATGTCCTTCGATCAGGCGGTCGCGGCGATTGGTACGCAGTCGGACGAGTACGCGCGCCGCCTCGGCGCGTGGACCGACGTGGCCTTCAGGAAAGAAGTGGACATGTTTGGCCGCAAGTCGTCGCGCGGGCTGCTCGTTGTCACGCTGGTGGTCAACGGCCACGCCGCTTACCGCACGCAGCTGTTCCTCTACCTCAAAGCCTGCGGACGAGAGGAGCTGGGCACGATGAATCTGTGGGCTGGCATGGACATGCCGCCGAAGGGATAGCCGTACGTAGTGTCCGGCCTTCTTGTCCGCCGAAGCCGCGCGGCGGCGAAGGCGGAAGCCGAACCCTGGTAAACAGTCCTACCGTTTTTTCAGGACCTATCTCGTTCGCGGGCGATGTCGCCCTTATAATCTGGCCGAGCGACTCGAACGGCGGCGCGCTGCCCGCGAACGAAGCGCTAAGGATCGTACGCCAGACGATTGAAGCCCTGGAGGCGACGCACGAGAAGGGCTGGTCAGAACGGATGTATCGGGAGGAATCCGACAATGACTCGGTACTTCGGCTCACCTAAGGAGGAAGCGATGGAGACAAGACTGAAGCGTACGCGTCTCTGGGTGGCGGTCGTAGGTATCGTCGCGGTTGTGTTGGCAGGCACGACGCTCGCTCAGCCCACGGATCCTCAGGTCGGCACCTGGAAGCTCAATCTTGCAAAATCGAAGTACAGCCCGGGCCCAGCCCCCAAGAGCGCTACCACAAAGATCGAGGCGGCAGGTGCGGGAACGAAGGTCATCGTTGACCAAGCCCCGGCGGAAGGCTCCTCGCGCCACTGGGAATTTACCGCCAACTATGATGGCAAGGATGTCCCTGTTATTGGTAACAACCCGGACGCGGACATGATTGCACGCACGCGGGTCAACGCAAACACGGTGAAATCGATTTCGAAAAAGAATGGCAAGGTCACGACTACGCAGACGTCGACCGTGTCGAGCGATGGCAAGACGCGAACCGTCACGACCACGGGGACGAACGCTGCCGGTCAGACTGTGAACAACGTCGCGGTGTACGAGAAGCAGTAGTTCAACGTACTGTGACCAGCGGTCTTTGTTTTGACGGGGGCCGCTGGTTGTTCAGCATCTTGAGGGGGGGCGCTCGTGCTGACGGAAGCGACGAGCGCTCACCGTTTTTCCGTGGACGCGCCAGCATCACTCGATTACTCCTCGTATGTCGCGCAGTGGCGAGTAACTGCTAATCAGACGGGCCTCAGGTCTGCCTTCAGCGTCACCACTAGCAATCCGTCGGCGCGTGCTCGCTGTTCTCAGATGCAATTGTCTTGACGCCGTATCAGGTTTGGTGTCGCATCCGGCCACTCTCCTGAGTCCTGTTGCCTGTTGACGGCGCGTTCTGCCGTCACCTCTCCCAGTCCTCACTCACGCGGTGGCGTCTTCGATCAGCCGGACGTGTGCAATAGAGCACAGACGGGAATCTCAACTCACGCGAGGATGAAGTCGCCAAACAGCAGTTTCCTTGGACCGGTGAATCGATTGTTCACTCTGGGTGACCTCGTTAAAAGGGGGAGGCTAGTTATGAGACGCGCCGTTGCACCGATGACTCTCGCTCTTGCTGCTTTCGTCACTGCCTTCGTTTTGGGTATCGTGCCTCCGGCTCAGGCTGATGACCATAAAGATTGCTCAACCGCTAGCCTGAAGGGGAGCTTCGGATTCACCAGCACAGGAACGCTCCTCGCTCTCCCGCCGCCTCTGGCCGGCCCTTTCGGTGAGATCGGCAGGCAGACCTTCGACGGCCAAGGTAACACTGACGCAACCGCGACGTTGAGCGCAAACGGCAACATCAACAGGGTGACCATTCAAGGCACGTATGTGGTGAATCAGGACTGCACAGGCTCCATGACACTCTTGATATCTCCGTTGGGTGTGACGGCACACCTGGATTTTGTGATCGACGACGACGGGGCAGAGGTTCGAGCGATTGCAACAGGACCAGGAACGATTGAAACCCGTGTTTACCGCAAGCAGTTCCAACACGGTCCGAAGTAGTAGCCACCTGCTGTTTCGCTGGGGCTCCGCTAACAGATTGGCGTTTATCGTGGGTTGACGTCTGCAAATGAGCCGCACGCGCTGGCGCGCGCGAGCGGGCCCGAGCGTGTCGGCTCCATTGCGGGTTAGACGGCCGCCTGTCCTGGATGCCGAACGCTGCTAGGGCCGGCGCCCGCGCGCGGGTTGCCGCCGCGCCCGGCGGGTCGCCCGACCCCGGGCGGCTTGCGGCGAGTGCGGAGCGCCACGGGATCATCATCCTCGGGCCACCTGGGCCGCCGCCCGGACGCTAGAGAAGTTCACTCAATCGAGCTCGAACGCCAGAAACACGAACTGTCCGTTCCGCTCGATCTGCAGGACCACCGGCGCGCGCGGCTTCAGCGCATCGAGCGCCGCCCGCAAACGATCCACCGAGGCCACCGGGATGCCGTTCACGGCGTGAATGGTGTCCGCGGTCATCAGTCCGGCGTCCGCCGAATCGATGTCGCTCCGGGTATGGCCCGCCACCATGACGCCCGCCGGCACGCGCAACCCTGACGCCAGGCTTTCGTTCGCGCTGGAGATGTCGATCGCCAGCACCCCGAGTTTCTCGACCAGGCTCTTGTCCGGATCGACGAGATCCGAAAGCCGATCGAGATCGTGCGGCCGCTCCGTCATCGTCACGTCCGCGGTATACCACTCGCTGCCGCGCAGCACCTTGAGCCGCACGATGTCGCCCGCGCTCCGCGTGAAGAGCTGAAACGCCAGGCGCGGCACCCCATCGATCGGCTGGCCGTCGAGGCTGACGACGATGTCCTGCATGCGGAGCCCGGCTTGCGCCGCGGGGCTGTCGGGCGACACGTCGGAGATCATCGCGCCCCAGTCCTGCGACAGCCCGAGCCCGCCGGCGAGCGTCGGCGTGATGGTCTGCAGCAGGATGCCCAATTCGCCGCGATGCAGGTGACCGAACCGCCGCAGCTTCGAGTACGCCATCTGGACCAGCGCACTCGGGATGGCGAATCCGAGTCCCTGGCTGCCGCCCGATGCCGACACGATGAAGGTGTTGATCCCGACCAGTTCGCCGTTGACGTTGACGAGCGGACCGCCGCTGTTCCCGTGATTGATCGGGGCGTCGGTCTGTACGTAGACCAGCGGGCTGTCCGGATCCGCCTGCCGCGCGACCGCGCTGACCACGCCCATCGTCACGGAGTTTTTCAGCCCCTCGGGACTGCCGAATGCGAAAACCAGCTCGCCCTGGCGGACAGCATCGTAGTCGGCGAGGGGCAGGGCGGGCAGCGCGTCCTCGTCAACCTTCAGAAGCGCCAGATCGATCTCGCGCGCCACCCCGACGATCGTCGCGTCAACGGTGCGTCCCCGCTCCTTGACGATCGTCCGCACGCCCGCTTCGGCGCCTGGCTGCCCGGGCAGGACCACCTGCACGCGCCTCGCATTGCTGACCACATGGGCGTTCGTCATGATGTAGCCGCCGGCGTCGATGACGACGCCGGAGCCCATGCTTCGTTGACGGCCGATGACGAGATCCGTGTCGGTGCGCGACGACTGGTTGACCGGCCCGTAGCTCGTGACCACAACCTGCACGACGCTCCTGGACACGCTGCCGACCATCGAGGCGACCGATCCGTTCAATTGCTGCAACGCGCTCGGGCGGCTCGAGGGCTCCTGCGCCAGCGCGGCCCGCGACACGAGGTGGACCAGTAGCACCGTTGCCCGGACGATCCGTTTGTTCGAGTCCATACCAGCCTTTCATCTACAGACAGCTCTGTGGTCGTTACGGCCTTATGCATTCTTCGCGACGGGTGGCGCCACGCTTGCACTCCCGCTGACCGCCACGATGAATTGGACTCGAAAAACATTGCAGGATCGTGGCAGTCACATAACATGACTGTGTCAACCGCTGTCCTGTCCCAGCGTCAACGTGTCCCAGAGAGGCGACAGGTCCACATGACTGAAACCGGCCTGAGGCCGCTGCCGCGTCGCGTTCTCATCGTCGAAGACGAGGCGCCGATCCGGGAGCTCATGCGGCTGCACCTGGGGCTGGCCGGCTTCGACGTCGCGGAGTGCGGCACTGGCTCCGCCGGGCTGGAGCGGGCCCGCGCCGAGAAGTTCGATCTCATCCTGCTCGATGTCATGCTGCCGGGCCTGGACGGCATTACGGTCTGCCGCGCCATTCGGAATCAAGGCGCCAACACGAACACGGCCATCCTGATGGTCACGGCGCGCGACACGGAATCGGATACGGTGCTCGGGCTCGAGAGCGGCGCCGACGATTACCTCTCGAAGCCGTTCGGCGTCCGCGAGCTCGTCGCGCGGACCGCAGCGCTGCTCCGGCGCACCGGGCGTCAGGGCGGCGCGTCAGCGGCTTCACCCGAGGGCGTCGAGTCGCGCGCTCTCGCGCTCGACGTCGACCGCCGCGAAGCGATCGTGCGCGGTGCGCCGGTCGAACTCACCAAGCAGGAATTCGATCTGCTCTATCTGCTCGCCTCGCGACGCGGCATCGTGTTCAGCCGGACAGCGCTCCTCGCCAAGGTCTGGCAGGGCGACACCTATGTGACCGAGCGCACGGTGGACACCGTCGTCAGCCGGCTGCGCCGGAAGATCGAGCGCGATCCCCAGGATCCCGAATTGATCCTGACGGCATGGGGCGTCGGCTACAAATTCGTCGACGCCGAGTGACCATCTAGCTTCTCGCTCTCCGACCATCTACATGCGACGCGGCCCGAGCAGGTCGTGTCTTGCTCCCTTTCGCCGCGCGGAAAAACGGCCCTTCCGCCGCTGCGCTGACGATCCCCGGCGTCGGTTGGGGTTTGCCGGGCTCCAGTGAGCCGACTGGTCATCATCGGGGGTTAGCCGATCGCCGTCAGCGTACTCATCGCCGACGCCGCCCGGGACGGCTGCAGGGCCGTTTTACTCCTGTCGCCGATCGCGCGGCTCATAGGTCGCGGCGACGCGACCCGCTCGCGCCGCTCCAGCAGACGGCAGTCCGGCCGCAGCGTCGCGCCAGCGGTATCGATCGAGAGCCGACTGTGAGCGCGCCGACGCGGAGCGAAGCCGGAAGTTGCTCGCAGCGAGTGTCCGCGGCGCCTTCATCCAAGCGTGATCCGTCGAGTCGGGACAACCCGAGGCCCAATTCCGCGAATAACCGTCCATGGGAACACCCCTAGGCGACCGCGGGAGCGACAGGATCGAGCGGAGAGCAACCTTCCCGGCGCGCGAACCGGAGGCGAACGAGCGATACCGTTGGCGCGGCGCAGCAAGCAAGACACGACCCGCTCGCTGCTAGCTCCTCGCCCCTAGCTCCGTCTGCTGGTCGGGCAGCACGATGGTGAACGCGGTTCTGCCGGGGGCGCTGTCGACGTGAATCGATCCGCCATGACGCTGAACGATCGCTTTGGTGATCGACAGCCCCAGCCCGCTGCCGCCGGCGTGGTGCGCTCGCGCGGCGTCGGCCTTGTAGAAGCGGTCGAACACGTAAGGCACGTGCTCTGCCGCGATGCCGACGCCCGAATCGACCACCGACAGCTCGATTGACTCGCCCTCGGCCCGCGCCCCCAGCTCGATCACGCCGCCGGACGAAGTGTGGCGAAGCGCGTTGGCGAACAGGTTTTCCACCGCCTGCTCGATGCGATCCGGATCCGCGGTCACCTGGTCGGCCCGGTCGTCAATCGCGACGCGGACCGCGATGTCCCGGCTGCGCGACTCCTGCTCGTGACGCTGGATGACGTGCTCGAACACGCGTCCGATCGTGAACACCCGCACCTCGAGCGGGCCGATGCCGTTTTCGAGCCGCGCGAGATCGAGCAGGTCGCGCACGATGCGATCGAGGCGGCGGGTTTCGCGTTCGAGCGTCTCGAAATAGCGGTCGCGCGTGGCATCGTCCAGCGCGACGTCGGCCATGTGCAGCGTTTCGAGGTAGCCGAGCATCGCGGTCAGCGGCGTCTTCAGCTCGTGCGACACGTCGGCCAGCATCTGACGGCGCAGGCGATCCATCGTCCTGAGCGCCTCGTCGCGAACCGCCAGTTCATGAGCCATGCGGTTGAACGCCGTCGCCACCCGCGCGACCTCGTCGCCGCCCGATTCCGGCGCGCGCGCCGACAGATCGCCGGCGCCGAGCCGCACCGTCGCCGCTTCCAGCGCCGCCAACCGGCGGCGAGCCGGCCCGAAGATGATCACGGCCGTCAGCGTCGTCGCCACGATCAACAGCAGCGTGCCCGGCACCGAAAGGATTCGTCCGAGATCGCGTGTCACCGGGCCGCCCGGCGGCAACGGCGGCAGGACCGCCATGCCGCGCAACTCGCCCGCCACCTGAATCGGCGTCATGACGACGGCGGTTTCGAGCCGAGGCTCGCCTTCGCGACCGAATGTCGTGCCGTTGAGCACGGCATCGACCGAGCGCCGGAGGTTCTCGCTGAGCGGTTGAGAGCGGTTCGACGCGACGCGTCCGTCTTTCATCACGACGACGAGCGGCTGGATGCGTCCGTACTCTTGCGAGATGAAGGCCTGCAGATCGAGTCGTGGATCCTGGGCGAGCGCGGCGCCGATATCAGCGGCGACGATCGCGGCAACGTTGTTCGGCGAACGGCCCGGAAACGGTCCGCGCCGCGCCAGGATGTAGTTGAACAGCGCGCTCTGCGCCGCCAGCATCAGCACGACGAACACGACGAAGCTGAAACCGATGCGGAAGTAGAAGCTTCGGTACCAGGGCGCCCGATAGGCGGTGCGCGTCTGCGTCATACATTCGAAGACATATGAGCTTCGCGGCCTTTGCGTTCTTCGTCGGGTCGGCGCCTGTTGAAGGAGTACATGCACTAAACCGAAATCGCAACCTGGCACGAGGCGGTGTACCCGCTGGCGGGAGAGCCGGCGGGTGTGACGAGCTCGGCGGACAGGCTATCCGCGAAGATGCCGTCTGAGAGATTCGACATCGGGTTCGAGCCCCTCGAGGCATAAACCCCGCTGGCGTACACGGTGTTGTTGACGCTCTCCGGAAAGGCAATCTGCGTCGCCTTTCGCGAAACGCCTCCGGTCTTGACTTCGATGTGGATGTGCGTGGCGCGGCCCTGATACCAGCCGGGATAGATCGTCGTGAAGGTGACTTCGCCGTTGCCGTTCGTCGTCTGAATGCCCCGCAGGTAGGTTTGAGTCGTCTGCGAGCCGTACTCCGAGTAGTTGCCGGTGGCGTCGCACTGCCAGATTTCCACGTTGGCGCCCGATACGGCTGCGCAGGCGGCGTTGACGTTGACAACCTTGATCGTCAGCGTCAGAGCGGTGCCGGGCTTGTTTTCGCGGATGTCGCTCCGCACGATGCTCGTCACGGACGGGAAGGGTCCGATCGTTTCCGTCGGCGTGACGGCGCAGGCGGCATTCGTCGATCCGGTCGTCGTCCCGGTGGTCGATGTTGCCGACGGGCTGGTCGCCGAATTGTTGCACCCAAAGCCGAGGGCGGCTCCCGCCGCAGCGCCCATCGCGCCGATGGCTTCTCGTCGATTGATCCTCGCTGTCTTCACATGAACTCCTTATTTGTCCATTGAAAACGAAAAATGTTGAGAATCTATGGCGGACGGCCATCCATTTCGCGGTTTTCGGCGTCTATCATTCCAGGATGCGGTCCGTTCGTGCGGCTGGGGCGGTTCTGGCCCTGGCAGCTCTGGTCGCGGCACTGCCGGCGCGGGTGTCCGGCAACGGCGTCTCGCTGCGTCTGCACGGCTCGGTCGAGCCGGTCCGAAGTCATCCCATCGTGGTGCCCCGGCTGAGCGGATCGGGTCCTGGCACCGGCGGCCCGGGCACCCTGGTGATCGTCCGGCTGGTCAAGCCCGGCACGCGCGTCAAGCGCGGCGATCTCCTGATCGAGTTCGACCGGCAGGCGCAGATCAAGACGGCGCACGACCGGCAGGCGGAGTATCGCGACTTCGTCGAGCAGATCAACAAGAAGCGCGGCGAGCAGATCACCGCCAGCGCCCACGGCGAGGCGGAGCTCAAGACGGCCGAGAATGCCGTGAAGAGCGCCGAGCTCGAGATCCTCAAGGCGGAAGTGGTCCCGCCGATCACGGCGGAGCAGAATCGGCTGACTCTCGACGAAGCGCGCGCCAAGGCAGCCCAGCTCCGGCGCACCTTCGACCTGCGCCGGAAGGCCGATGTGGCGGACATCCGCGCGCTCGAGATTCAACGCGATCGCGCCATGAATGCCTGGAAGCACGCGGAGACCAACGCCGATAAGATGCGTGTCGTCGCGCCGATCGACGGCATGGTGGTGCTCAAGTCGACGTGGAAGAGCGGCACCATGGGCGAAGTGCAGGAAGGCGAGGAGGTGCGTTCGGGCCTCGGCATCCTGGACGTCATCGATCCGTCGGCGATGCGCGTGCGCGCCAAGGTCAATCAAGCCGACGTCGCGGCGCTTCGCGTCGGTGCGCCGGCGCGCATCACGCTCGACTCCTATCCGACCCGGACGTTCACCGGCCGCCTCGAACAGCTCTCGCCGATTGGCGCGATCAGCCAGATGTCGAACCGGGTCCGGTCGTTCCTCGCCGTCTTCAGCATCGACGGCAGCGATCCGCACCTGATGCCGGACCTCGCCGCGGCCATCGACATTGCCGATGACCACGATGAAGGCCAGGTAACAAAACCCACGCGATGAAGAAGGGCTGGGCGATCCTCGCGGTGGTGTTCGTCGTCGCGCTGTCGGTCGCGGCCGCCGCCGCGCTGCGCCGCGACAACGGCAAGACGTCGTTGCCGACTGCACTCGTCACCAAGACGACGTTCATCGACTTCCTGCAGCTGCGCGGTGAAATACGGCCGGTCCGATCGGTGGTCCTCACCGCGCCGTCGGCCGGCAGCGACCTGCAGATCGTGGACCTGGCGACCAACGGCTCGAAAGTCGCTTCGGGCGACGTCGTCATCACGTTCGACCCGACGCAGCAGCAGCGCACCCTCGAGACCAAGCGGTCGGAGCTGAAGCAGGCCGAGTCGGAGATCGAGAAGGCTGAAGCCGAGCAGCGGCGCCGCGTCGCGTCGGCGCAAAGCGAGCGCGACGAGGCGAAGAAGGCGCTCGAGCGGGCGCGACTCGAGATTCAGGGCAACGAGCTGCGCCCTCGCATCGACGCTGAAAACTTCATCATCGCGGTGTCGAACGCCGAGGAACACGTCCGCGAGCTCGACAAGAAGATCGAGGGAGAGCGGATTGCCGCCCAGGCTGACGTCGCGATTGCCCGGCAGAAGCGCGACAAGGCGCAGTACGACGTCAAGGAGACCGAGCGCATCATCGGGTCGCTGCAGGTTCGTGCCCCGATCGACGGATCGATCTCGCTGATGGCGAACTTCCGCGCCGGTGGACCTGGCCGTGCCGCACCGGAGTTCAGGCGCGGCGATCGGGCCTGGTTCGGGGCGCAGATCGCAGAATTGCCCGATCTCACCTCCGTGCAGATGACGGCGCGGGTAGACGAGGCGGATCGCGGCCGCATCCAGACCGGCAGCGCGGTACAGGTGCGCGTCGACGCCGTGCCCGACAAGGAACTGACGGGCACGCTGAAAGACATCTCCGTCGTCGCCAAACCGGACTTCACGACGTGGCCGCCGGTTCGCAACTTCGACCTCGTCGTCGCG